>JAABUT010001826.1_pt1 | contig 22647 bp, 20 predicted proteins | sample 5559281 | NCBI WGS metagenome assembly JAABUT01 (sample SAMN10711880, study PRJNA513359) | rock metagenome | isolation source: Antarctica rocks | place: Antarctica: Victoria Land, Ricker Hills nord | collected 2016-01-04
GTCACGAAGCCATCGATCAGCAAGGGTGCGGTCGGGCCGATGGAGCCGACCCCCAGCACCTCGGCATCGGCTTCGCGGACCAGCGCGTCGACGATGCCGTAGCCGCGCTGCGCCTTCAGGAATTCGCATTCCTCGCGCGTATCGGTCAGCACGGGGAGGGGAAGGGGATAGCACTGAGCCCCGACGCGGTCGGCGAGCCTGATCGCGACGTCGTAAGGGCTGGCGCGGCCGTCGCGGGTGAGATTGCCGACCGCCGAGACGACGCGATGATCCGGCCGCTCCATCGAGGTGACCTGGCGTACCGTCTCGAGCAGCGTCCGCCCGGTGCCGAGCGCCAATATTTGCGGGCTCGTCGCCGCCAGAAGGTTCTCGATGTACTGCGCGGCGAGCAGCGCCACTCCGGTGCGGTCGCTCTGCCCGTCGACGCTGGGCGCCACCTCGCAGAGGTCGAGACCATAGCGGTCGCGGATGCGCTCGCCGAGTTCCATGCTTTTGAGGAGCGGGTGGTCCAGCCGGAACTTGATCAGCCCCTCGGAGATCGCAAGTGCCACGAGGCGTTGGGCGTTGGGGCGCGACACGTTGAGGTCGGTCGCGATCTCGTCCTGGGTCCGCCGCTTGATGTAGTAGAGCCAAGCTGCGCGCGCCGCGAGGTCGAGCCGTCTGGTTCGGGCATCAGCCTTCTCGTTCACCCCAGGCCCCCGACCCTCGGTCTAGCTCCCGACGGCGCCGGCCGCTCCGGGGAAGTGGCGGCACGTTGGCGCAGCTTGCCGCTCCGGGTCAAGCGGCGCCGGCGCGGTCGGGTCGCGCGGTGCGGTATCCATACAGGGCCGTCAGACCCGGATCGGGCGGAAGCCAAACCGGTCGCTCGCCCGGCCAGATGGGAAACACCGGCCCGCCGAGTACGCCGATCGAGGTATCGGTGGCAAAACGAGCCAAGACGGCCTCGGCCCAGTCGGGATCCGCGACCGCGACGTCGTCGAGGAACGCCACGACGTCTCGCGCGCGAGCCGCGGACCGATGTTGCGGGCGCGAGCCGCGCCCGGAAGCCTCTCGATGGCGTAGTCGCACCCGCGGTCGAGGAGTGGCACCGGGTGCGCGGGCTATGGATTCAGTGAAACACCTTTGGCTGAACTCGTCCCGAGGTCGATGAGCGCGAGGCCCTGAAAGCTAGGGCGCCGGGCGGATCGCAATGCCAAGCGAAACCTGCAGGCATCCGCCGCGTAGCTGAGACGGTGGCGGACTCGGCGAAATCGTCGGCCGCGCCCGAGGACCCTCGCAGCATGTTGACGGGTAAACAGGTTCGGGAAGCGCGCGCCCTCCTGGGGCTGCAGCGGTCGAAGTTCGCCGAGAAGGTGGGTGTCCCGCACGCGATCCTGAAGCTTGCCGAGATGACCGACGGGGAATGCCCGATCACGCTTGAGCGTGCGCGGCAGATCCGCCGCGCCATCGAGACGGCCGGCATCGAACTCTACGATGAGGGCGACGATGCCGGGGCGAGGCGCAGGGGATCGGGGGATTGACGCTGAATGGTGCGTGCGTACCCCTCCGACGACGGTCATAGGCCGCGAGCGGCGCCACCCGCGGCAACGTCATCGTGCAGAAACCATCTTGCGCACGATGCAGGCGATGCGGTCCTGCGGAGGCAACCTAAGAACACGGACGGACGTTGCAGGCGGGAACGCGGAAAGACCGCTAAGTCCCGATCCGGCATCGAGCCCCAGGAAATCACGACCATGATGATCCCGTCCGACCGTACAACGGCCCGGCGCATCGCCCGGATGGTCCTTGCGGGCGCGGCGGTGCTGCTGGCCCAGCAAGGCGCTGCGGCGAGCGACGACGGCGTCCACCAGTTCTTCTCCGCCATCTTCGGCGGTGGCGCGGCCGAGATCGCGGTGGCGCCTGCCCCGGTGCAGAACCAGGGCTCCGCGGAGGTCCCGTATCGCGCGCCTCAGCGGCCCCTCCGCGGCCGTCCACTGACGGTGCGGCTGCACAAGGATAAGCCGAAGCTCGCGATCGCTCAGTTGCCGACCAAGCCCGGCAAGGTGTCGATCTTCGAGGACGGAACGCTGTGCCGCGGCGATGCCGTGATGACGGCGGGCGGCATCCGGATTTTTGCGGGATCGGGCGCACTGCCTCATGCGAGCAGCGACTTCGTCGGCCTGACGGCCTCCAAGGATCTCGGCAAGGACCTCACGAAAGTGCTGGCCGAAGTGGACCGGCTACCGCGCGGCTGATCGGCCGGCCCGAGTCGATGCGAGCCGACTCGAGCGAGGGGGGAGGCAAGGCGATGGGTGAATGGGATACCGAGGTGAGCGGTCCCCGCATGGTGATGGTCACCCATCCCGACGGACACCGATGGTTCTTCAGGTTTCCTGAAGGTTGGACCGAGGGGAGCGTGCCACAATACGACGCGACGTCATGGGCTTTCGGCGAACAGCCCGATGGTCCGTTCCTCAACGACAATGCTGCCGCCATGGCTGAAAAGCGGGCTGCACGAGAGGGGTGGATCGAGGTCCCGAGCTGATCCGACGGCAGACGGCATCGAGGACCCCGAGCCCCGCGACAACGACGCATCGGCTGACCGCAAACCGATCCACGCTTCGCGGGTTCTCTCGACGGAACGGGAGCGCGGGTCATGACAAAGATGCCGAAGCCGGGCGACGAGGTGAAATGGGGTACGCCGCCGGGTGAAACCCAAGGCACCGTCGAGAAGGTCGTCACCTCGTCCACGAAGGTGAAGGGCCATACCGCCAAGGCCACCAAGGACCATCCGCAGGTGATGGTCAAGAACAGCAAATCCGGAAAGACAGCGGTGCACAAGCTGGAAGAACTGAAGAGGAATTAGGAGCGGCGCCCGCCAGTACTGGGCGCGGCAGCGGATCAGGTTCCCAGCCTGCCCGCAGCCTCCGCCGGATCGTAGATGGCGGCTCTACTTCGGCGTGCCGTTGCCCAAAGCGCCCGGCTTGATGACCGGGGTGGTGCCGGTCTGCGGTGCGGGAACGTGCATGGCCGGGTCGACGTCGCCCTTGGGCTGGATGACGCCGTTGCTATCACTCAGCTTCTCGCTCAGCGTGCCCGGCTTGTCGTCGAGGGTGGTCCTCGGCACGCTCGTGGCCGGTGCCTTCTCGGGGATGGTGGTGTCGGATCCCGGAGCAGGGGCGGCGGACTGGGCCGAAGCGGCGCCGGCCGTCAAGCCTAGAAGAGCGAGCATTGCGATGGAAGCGGGGATGTTCACGGGGCTGTCCCTCACGGTTCGGATTTGAAGCCGTAGAATCCGAAGATGCTACGCCGACGTTCCGGGTCGCGCCATGGTTTCTCGCCGGCGCCATAGCTCGGCGCGGCTTCGAGCCTCTCCCGATCGAGGTCGACCACGTAGCCGCCTCGCGCGGGGTCGTAGGTTAGGGCGCGCCAGGGCAGGGGATGGAAGCGTTCGCCGAGGCCGAGAAAGCCGCCGAACGACATCACCGCATAGGCGACCTGGCCCGTCACCTTGTCGACCATGAAATTGTAGACGGTGCCGAGCCGCTTCCCGGCGCGGTCGAACACCTCCGTGCCCGCGACCTTGTCGGATGCGATCAGGCGGTCGGTCTCGTCGACCGCCACCGCGGCCATCGATACCGTGGCGGCCGGCATGGGTTCCGTGCGCTCCTCGTCGATGTCCATGACGTCCTCCTCGGGCCACCAAGTCAACGAGGCGGCCTCCGGCCCGGTTCCCCGCGGAGCTCAGAGCCAGGGCCGGCCGGCCGCGGTCGGCGCGAGGCCGAGATGGCGCGCCAGGGTGGCGCCGACATCGGCGAAGCTGTCGCGCCGGCCGAGCGGCATCCCGGGGCGGCCCGGCGCATAGCTCAGGATCGGCACGTATTCGCGGGTATGATCGGTGCCCCGGAAGGTCGGGTCGTTGCCGTGGTCGGCCGTGACGACCAGCAGGTCGCCCGGGTGCAGGCCCGCCAGCAATTCGGGCACACGGGCGTCGAAACGCTCGAGGCAGGCCGCGTAGCCCGCGACGTCGCGGCGATGCCCGAACTCGCTGTCGAAATCCACGAGGTTGGCGAAGACGAGGCCGCCGTCGGGCAGGCTGGGCAAGACCGCCAGCAGGTGGTCGAGGTTCCGATCGTTTCCCGCGCCCTTGAGCTCCGACCCGATGTTGCGATGGGCGAAGATGTCGCCGGTCTTGCCCACCGTGACGATGGTGCGGCCGGCCTCGGCGGCGCGGTCGAGGATCGTGCCGGGGGGCGGTGGGACCCCGTAATCCTTGCGGTTGGCGGTCCGGCGGAACGAGGCGGGGTCGTTGCCCACGAAGGGCCTCGCGATGACCCGGCCGATCCGCAGCGGATCGCAGAGACGCCGGGCGATGCCGCAGAGCCCGTGGAGCCGGTCGAGGCCGAAGCTCTCCTCGTGGGCCGCGATCTGCAGCACCGAGTCGGCCGAGCCGTAGCAGATCGGCCGACCGGTCTTCATGTGCAGGGCACCGAGTTCGGCCAGGATGGCGGTGCCCGACGCCCGTCGGTCGCCCAGGATGCCGTCGAGGCCGGCCTCTGCCACCAGCGCCGCCACGAGGGCCGGCGGAAAGCAGGGCTCGGCATCGGGGAAGTAGCCCCAGGCGAACGGCACCGGCGTGCCGGCCATCTCCCAATGGCCCGACGGCGTGTCCTTGCCGGCCGACAGCTCGGCCCCGAACCCCCACGATGCCACGGGACGCCTCGCCGTGAGGCCGGCCGGGACCCGTCCGGTCGCGGCCGCGGCGGCGAGCCCGAGCCCGAGCGCGTCGAGGTGGGGCAGAGCGAGCGCGCCGGAGCGCAGCCCCGGGCGGTCGGCACGGCCGGTCCAGCAGGCCTCGGCGATATGGCCCAGCGTGTCGGCGCCGCCGTCGCCGTAGGCGGCCGCATCCGCGGCGGCGCCGATGCCGACGGAATCGAGGACGAGCAGAACCGCGCGCGGCATGGCGCTACTGCGCCACCACGGTCGGGTCCTGGCTCGCCTTCATGTCGAATGCCGCGGCGAACAGGGCGCGCGTATAGTCGGTCTTGGGGGCCGCGAAGACGTCGGCGGCCGGCCCGGATTCGACCACCCGGCCAGCCCGCATCACGATGATCTCGGTGGCCAGCGCCCGCACCACCTTGAGGTCGTGGCTGATGAACAGGTAGGCGAGGCCGCGCCGCACCTGCAGGTCGCGCAACAGGTCGACGATCTGGGCCTGGACCGACATGTCGAGCGCCGAGGTCGGCTCGTCCAGCACCACGAATTTCGGGTCGAGCACCATGGCGCGCGCGATGGCGATGCGCTGGCGCTGGCCGCCTGAGAACTCGTGCGGGTAGCGGTCCATGGTGGCGGGGTCGAGCCCCGTGTCGGCGAGCGCCCGGGCCACGATCTCGCGCCGTTCGGCATAAGGCAGCCGGCGCTGCACCGTGAGGCCCTCCTCGACGATCTCGGCCACCGACAGGCGCGGCGACAGCGAGCCGTAGGGGTCCTGGAACACCACCTGCATGTCGCGCCGCAGCGGCCGCAGCGCCGTGCTGTCGAGCCCGTCGATGCGCCGGCCGAGGTAGCTCACCGGTCCTTCGGAGCGGATCAGCCGCAGGATGGCGAGGCCGAGCGTGGTCTTGCCGGAGCCGGATTCGCCCACGACCCCGACGGTCTGCCCCTCGCGCACCTGGAGCGAGATGCCGTCGACGGCCTTCACGTGGCCCACGGTGCGGCGCAGGAAGCCGCGCTTGATCGGGAACCACACCTTGAGGTCGCCGGCTTCGAGGATGGACTTGGCCGAAGGGTCGGCCGGCGGCGGCGCGCCCTTGGGCTCGGCCGCGAGGAGCATCCGGGTGTAGGGATGCTGAGGGGCGCGGAAGATGGCGTCCACCGTCCCGGCCTCGACCACGCGCCCCTTCTGCATCACCGCGACATCGTCGGCGATGCGGCGCACGATTCCGAGGTCGTGGGTGATGAACAGCATCGCCATGCCGAGCTTCTGCTGAAGCTCCTTCAGGAGCCGCAGGATCTGGGCCTGCACGGTGACGTCGAGCGCCGTGGTGGGCTCGTCGGCGATGAGCAGGTCCGGCCGGTTGGCCAGCGCCATGGCGATCATGACGCGCTGGCGCTGCCCGCCCGAGAGCTGGTGCGGGAAGGCGCCGAGCCGGGACGCGGGGTCCGGGATGCCGACCTCGGTCAGGAGCTCGATGACACGCGGGCGCAGCCTCGTGCCGCCCGACAGGCCGTGCAGTTCGAGGATCTCGCCCAGCTGCTTCTCGATCGGATGCAGCGGGTTCAGCGACGTCATGGGTTCCTGGAACACCATGGTGATGGCCTTGCCGCGGATCCGCCGCATGGCGGGCTCGGACGCTCGGAGGAGATCCTGGCCCGCGAACAGGATGCGGCCGCCCAGCACCTCGGCGCCGGAGGACTCCAGCAGGCGGGCGATCGCCATGGCGGTGACGGATTTGCCCGATCCCGATTCGCCCACCAGCGCCAGCGTGCCGCCGCGCGGCAGCGAGAACGACACGCCGTCGACCGCCCGGGTGGTGCGGCCGCCCTGGGTGAAACCGACCGCGAGGTTCTCGACCGAGAGCAGGGGAGCGGCGGTCGCGGTGTCGTTCAAGCTTGCGGGTCTCCGGGGGACGTGCCCCATCCTTCTCCCGTCCTGCCCGGGATCGCAAGTTCCCGAGCGGTGGATATCGTCGTCGGGCGAGGGACTCCCACCTTTGTTCGTGCCCTTCACCGTCATTGCGAGCCGAAGGCGAAGCAACCCAGATCGAGGGTCGTTGAGGCTGGATTGCTTCGCTCCGCTCGCAACGACGGCGCTCCAACCCCCACGACGGATCGCACCCTGTCCCAGATGCGTTCACCCTGCGGGCGGCGGATGCCGTCTTCGGGTGGTTGAGACCGCGGGTGCGCGGCTATAGCTCGGGCGAGCGTGGCAGGAGCGCGCGCCGCGACGAGGCATGCACGATGCAGGATACTCCCCCAGGCCGCCCGGCGCTCGACCCGGACACGATCGCCTTCGCGGGCAGGGTGTTCCAGATGGCCCGGGGCGGCCAGGCGCCCGAGCTCGCCGCCCTGCTGGCCGCGGGGCTGCCGGCCAACCTCATCAACGACAAGGGCGACAGCCTGCTGATGCTGGCCAGCTACCATGGCCACCTCGACACGGTGCGGGCCCTGATGGCGCATGGCGGCGACCCGACGATCGCCAACGACCGTGGCCAAGTGCCGCTGGCGGCCGCGGCCTTCAAGGGCTACGCGGCCGTCATCGAGGCCATGCTGGAGGGTGGGGCCGCCGTCGACGGCTGCGGCGCCGACGGCAAGACCGCCCTGATGATGGCGGCCATGTTCGACCGCACCGACATGGTCGACGTCTTGCTGGCGCGGGGCGCCGATCCCGCCGCCCGCGACGCCGCCGGCCTCACGGCCCGGGAGCTGGCGGACAGGATGGGCGCGACCGAGGCGGCGGCGCGGCTCCGGCAGGGGTGAGAATAGATCCCGACCGCCGAAGGAAAGTCAGAGATTGAAGCTGGTCTGATTTTGGAGGGTGGCTGCGGTCGCCCCTTGCGCGAAGATGGTGGACTGGCCGCCCGACGCGAGGGTCGTCACCACCTCGGCGCCCCCCTGCACGTCTTGGAACATGGTGTCGCTGGCATCGGCAGTAGGCAGATACAGGAATGTTCCCTTTCCACCACTTGCGATCTGAAAGTTGTCGATCTGATCCAGGCGACCGTGCGTCTGATTGTTGGCCATCTCCTCGAACACGGTGTTGCCCGTGCCGGCATAGACGAACTGGTCGGCAGCGCCCGTGTAGATGATATCGATGCCGGAACCGCCGTAGATGGTGGAGTGGCCCGTGCCGCCGGTAATATAATCGAGGCCCGCGCCGCCCTTGAACAGGTCGGCCCCTGACCCCTCGGTCAAGATGTTGGTGCCGGCACCGCCATAGAAGGTGTCGCTGCCGCTGCCGCCGGTGAGTTGGTCCACCTCGCCCGTCGCGCTCGACGAGCCCGCTAGGACGTTGGTGCCCGCCCCGGCGACGAGGTAGTCGTGGCCGCCGGCGCCGATGAGATAGTCGACCTCTGCCGTGGACGAGGCGGAACCGTCCAGGATGTCGATGCCGGCCCCACCATAAAGGTAGTCGTGACCGCTGCTGCCGATCAGGTAATCGACCTCGCCTTTCGCCGTCGCCGAGCCGGTCACGATGTTGGTGCCGACCCCGCCGAACAGGTAATCCTTGCCGCCGGCACCGGTGAGCTGGTCGAGTTCGCCGGTCGCCGTCTTGGAGCCGCTCTCCACGTTGGTGCCGGCGCCCCCGTAAAGGTAATCGTGGCCGCCAGCGCCGATGAGATAGTCGACCTCGGCCGTGGACGAGGCGGAACCGTCCACGATGTTGGTGCCAGCCCCACCATAAAGATAGTCCTGCCCGCCGCCGCCAATCAGGTAATCCACCTCACCCTTCGCCGTCGCCGAGCCGGTCACGATGTTGGTGCCGACCCCGCCGAACAGGTAATCCTTGCCGCCGGCACCGGTGATCTGGTCGAGTTCACCAGTCGCCGTTTTGGAACCGCTCTCCACGTTCGTGCCGGCTCCCCCGTTGAGATAGTCGTGGCCGCCGCCGCCGAGGAGGTAGTCGACCTCGGCCGTGGACGAGGTGGAGCCGTTCACGATGTTGGTGCCACCTCCGCCGTAGAGATAGTCCTGCCCGCCGCCGCCGATCAGGTAATCGACCTCGGCCGTCGACGAGGTGGAGCCGGTCACGATGTTGATGCCGGCCCCGCCGTAGAGGTAGTCGCGGCCGCCGCCGCCGGTGAGCTGGTCCAACTCGCCGGTGGCCGTGGTCGAGCCATGCATGATGGCGGTGCCGAGCCCTCCATCGAGGTAGTCATGGCCGCCGCCGCCATAGAGGGTGTCGACCTCGCCCGTTGCCGACGCGGAGGCCACCACAATGTCGGTGCCGGCGCCACCGTCGAGCGTGTCCTGACCGCCGTTACCGTGGAGATAGTCGACCTGGTTCGACGACGCGGAGGCGTTGAGCACGTTCGTCGCGGCGCCGGCGTTAAAGTATGCGTTACCGCTGCCCGCTATCAGCGTGTCGGAGCCGGTGCCGCCCTGAACGGTATCGGTCGCCCCTTCCCCGTAATAGGTATCGGCGCCCGTGCCGCCGTAGAAAGTATCGGTGCCCGAGGAAAGTCCGTAGACCGTCGAGGTGTCGGATCCGAGCGCGACGCCCTGGATGTTCGTGATGTTGGCGTCCGTCTGACCGCCCTTCGACACGGTGCCGGATCGAAGATCGACCGTCACGGCGCCGGTCCCGGCGAGAGCGCTGGTGTGGATCGTGTTGGTCCCGCCGCCGCCGTTGACGGCATCGGCGCCGTTGGTGCCGTGAACGGTGAACTGATCGTCGCCGGCCGCCCCCGTGATGGTCGTCGGCTGGAGGGCGCCGCTCAGCGTGGAGTCGCCCGGGCCTCCCGTGATCGAAACCGTTTCGCTGGTCGTCCAGTTGTTGAACGTCAGGCCCGAAAAGTCGACCGCCGTCCCGTTCGCGACCAGCGCGTCGTTGCCGAGATTGCCTCCGTCGATCGCGTGGACGCCCGACGAGCCGAGCGTGGCCGGATCCACGAGGATCGTCTCGCCCGCTTGCGTGAAGGCCAAGGTGTTGGCGGGCGAAACCGGCACCTCGAAAAGATCGATGCCGCCCGTCGGGTCCGCGACCTCGCCGATGGCGTCTGGCGCCGATGAGAGGGTTAGTGTCTTCGTCGAGGAGCCCGACGTGATGCTCAATGCCGTTCCGCTCAGCCGAACGGTGCTCGCGGAGGGCGACACGTCCTTGAGGTTGATGATGTCCCCTGGAGCGAATCCCGCAAACGAGGTCGGGTTGAAGGCCGCCAGACTGTCGACAACGAGTGTTCCCGTTCCAAGGAATCCGACAGTGCCGCTTGAAGCCGACGAGATTTCCAGGGTGCCGCCACTCACGGACGCGGTTCCGCCTTGCAGCACCGTGCCGCTTGCGGTGCCGCCGTAGACGATTTCTTGTCCGCCGCTGTTGACCGTTATGCCGTTCGCGGTGCCGCTGTAGACGATTTCCTGTCCGCCGCTGTTGACCGTTATGCCGTTCGCGGTGCCGCTGTCGACGACTTCTTGTCCGCCGCTGTTGACGGTCGTACCGTTCGCGGTTCCACCGGAGACGAACTCGCATCCACCGTTGACGGTCGTACCGTTCGCGGTTCCATCGGAGACGATCTCGAATCCACTGTTGACGGTCGTACCGCTCGCGGTTCCACCGGAGACGATCTCGTATCCACCGTTGACGGTCGTGCCGCCCGCGGTTCCACCGGAGACGATCTCGTATCCACCGTTGACGGTCGTGCCGCCCGCGGTTCCGCCGCTGTAGACGGTCTGATAGCCCCCATCATTCACCGTCGTCCCATTGGCGGTGCCACCGGAAACGTAGTCTCGTCCGTCGGAATTCAGCGTCGTGCCAGTCGCCGTCCCGCCGGTGTTGACCGTGAGCGTGTCGCCCGAGCCGAGGGTGAGGCCGCTGCTCGTTTGGCCGCTGTTGACGACGTAGCTGGTCATGTGTCGGTGTCTCGTCCAGGCAAGACGACATTCGCGTCGCCGCCTTTCGGTGGTTGCCCGAACTCCGGGATTTTTGCAAGCACGTGGATGACACACTCGGCCGTGATCAGCCTCGTGCACTCGAACTGGCGCGGCGTGCCCGCGAGCCGCGGGCACCACAGAAAATCCTTGTGGTCAAACCGGTGGCGCGGATCGTTCCAGCAGGAGTTGCAAGCGTGATAATTGATGATCCGGTAGGGCGTGTTGAATTCATTCGTCGGATGGGAAAAGCCGCTGATCAGCACCGTGGGCGTGCCGGCCGCCCAGGCCAGCCACGCCAGCCCGCTCGACAGCCCGATGAAGCAGGCCGCGTGTCTGAGCCAGTCCACCCGTTCGGTCAGCGGCCGGTCTCCGGTCTCGTCCTCGGCGCCGTGCGGGATGTGGGTCCACACCAGGCCATGCCCGTGCGTCGGCTTCTGGTCGATGCACACCACGCGGTAGCCGCGCGCCTTGAGAAAGGCCACGACGTCGCGCCAGCCGTTCGGGTTGTTCCAATACTTGGCCTGGCTCGTGCTCTGCACCGCGATGCAGACGTAGGGCTCGGGCAGGGGGCGGCCGCCTCGCGACGGCGAGAGTCGCGGTCGCGCTTCCGCTGGGTCGATGCCCAGGATGTAACCCGCCGTGCGGTGCAGCCCGACGAAGCGGAAGTCGCAGGGCTGCCAAACGTTGTCGGCGTCGTCGAAGAACAGGCCCATGCAGTAGGTTGCGTAGAATCGTTCAGGCCTGACCTCCTCGTGCGTCACGAAGGCGATGTACGGGTACGCGTCTTTGAAGAGCGGGATCAGTAGCGGACTCAGCGCGCACGTCAGCCGGCAGCCGTGCTTCTCCTGGAACCGCACCGCGTAGGGCAGCCAAGCGACGATGTCCCCGAGTGTGCCGATCGGGAACTGGATCAGCACGTCGCGGTTCTCGGCCGAATAGTCGTGCACGAGCACGCTCTCGCCTGTTTCCCACACCTCGACCCGGAAGCGGACGAAGTAGCGCTTGGAACTATTGACGAAGGACGAGCCGGTCTCCCTATCGAACAGGATATTGCCCGTATCCAGATCGCGCAGCCGCACTCGCCAGTTGCCCTCGGGCACAGTCACCCTGGCGCCCAGGTTGAAGTCGAACCGGACGCCCCCTCCGGCCTCCTGGGTCGGTACGGGACTCGGCGGCGGGTAGGGCGCCTTGACGGCGGTCGCGTCCGCGGAGCCGGCCAGTCCCGCATCGACCGGTGGCGTCAGGGATGGGTTGTCGGGCGCGGGCAGATCGCCCAATTCGGCATCCATGCGTCGGGTCAAGTTTTCGCGTTTACCATGCCGGGTTGCCCCGGCGGAGAGCTAACCGAGAACGGCCCACGCGGCAAGAGCACTCAACAAGGCGCTTCGTCATTCGCGCCTTGAGGAAAAGACGGCCCGGTGAAGCCGGTTCGGATGAGGGATCCGAGGCGCAACCACCCTGTTGGATTCCCTCATACGTGCTGGCGGCGGCTTTCGCCGCTTTCTTTGGACACCTTCTCTCCGAGCAGGAAAAGGGCCAAACGCGATCGGCGTCGGGTGCGCAAGCCATCCCGCCGAAGTGGGGTAGGAAAGCCTCACGCGCCGCGTGGGAAGCTCACGACACGTTCGTCGTGCGCCTCCGTCTTCCCATCGCCGGCGTCCCGGTCGCCGATGCGCAGGCCGTCGCGGCCGGCCGTGATCGGCACCACCTCGCCGTCGCGGACGTCGCCCGCGAGGATCAGCTCGGCCAGCGGGTCCTGGACGCTCTTCTGGATGGCGCGCTTCAGGGGCCGCGCGCCATAGGCCGGGTCGTAGCCCTTGTCGGCCAGCCAGGCCCTGGCCGCAGGATCGAGGTCGAGCACGATCTTGCGGTCGGCCAAGAGCTTCTGGAGGCGCCCGAACTGGATGTCGACGATGGCCGCCATGTTGTCCCGGCGCAGCCGGTGGAACAGGATGATCTCGTCGACGCGGTTCAGGAACTCCGGCCGGAAATGGCTCCGCACCACGCCCATCACCTCGTCGCGGACCTTGGCCGTGTCCTCGCCGTCCTTCTGCAGGGCGAGATATTCGGAGCCGAGGTTCGACGTCATGATGATCAGCACGTTGCGGAAGTCGACCGTGCGGCCCTGGCCGTCGGTCAGGCGGCCGTCGTCGAGCACCTGCAGGAGGACGTTGAACACGTCCGGATGCGCCTTCTCGATCTCGTCGAACAACACCACCTGGTAGGGCCGGCGCCGCACCGCCTCGGTCAGCGCGCCGCCCTCTTCGTAGCCGACATAGCCCGGAGGGGCGCCGATCAGCCGCGAGACGGAGTGCTTCTCCATATATTCCGACATGTCGATGCGCACCATGGCGGTCTCGTCGTCGAACAGGAAGTTCGCCAGCGCCTTGGTGAGTTCGGTCTTGCCGACGCCGGTGGGGCCGAGGAACATGAACGAGCCGATCGGGCGGTTCGGGTCCTGCAGCCCGGCGCGGGCGCGCCGGACCGCGGTCGCGACGGAACGGACCGCCTCGGCCTGGCCGACCACGCGCCGCGCCAGCGCCGCCTCCATGCCGAGCAGCTTGTCGCGCTCGCCCTGCAGCATCTTGTCGACCGGCACGCCCGTCCAGCGCGACACGACCTGCGCCACGTGGTCGGCCGTCACGGCTTCGGCCACCAGCACGTCGCTCGACTTCGACTCCACCTCGGCGAGCTTGCGCTCGAGGTCCGGGATGACCCCGTAGGTGAGCTCGCCGGCCCGCTGGTACTCGCCCCGGCGCTGCGCCTGGACGAGTTCGTTGCGGGCCGTCTCCAGCTGCTCCTTGAACTTCTGCGCCGTGCCGAGCTTGTCCTTCTCGGCGCGCCAGCGCAGCGTCAGGGCATCGGACTTCTCCTGCAGCCCGTCGAGTTCGGCTTCGAGCTTCGTCAGCCGATCCTGCGAGGCGGCGTCCGGCTCCTTCTTCAGGGCCTCGGCCTCGATCTTGAGCTGGATGACGCGGCGATCGAGTTCGTCGAGTTCCTCGGGCTTGGAATCGACCTGCATGCGCAGCCGCGACGCCGCCTCGTCGACGAGGTCGATGGCCTTGTCGGGCAGGAAGCGGTCGGCGATGTAGCGGTTCGACAGCGTCGAGGCCGCCACGATCGCGGCATCCGTGATGCGGACGCCGTGGTGCAGCTCGTATTTCTCCTTCAGGCCGCGCAGGATCGAGATCGTATCCTCGACCGTGGGCTCGCTGACGAACACGGGCTGGAAGCGACGCGCCAGGGCCGCGTCCTTCTCGACATGCTTGCGGTACTCGTTCAGCGTGGTGGCGCCGATGCAGTGCAGCTCGCCGCGCGCCAGCGCCGGCTTGAGCAGGTTCGAGGCGTCCATGGCGCCGTCGGCCTTGCCGGCCCCCACCAGCGTGTGCATCTCGTCGATGAACAGGATGATGCCGCCGGCCGCGGCCGTGACCTCGTTCAGCACGGCCTTGAGCCGCTCCTCGAACTCGCCGCGGTATTTCGCGCCGGCGATCAGCGAGCCCATGTCGAGCGACAGCAGCTTCTTGTCTTCCAGGCTTTCGGGCACGTCGCCATTGACGATGCGCAGCGCCAGGCCCTCGACGATGGCGGTCTTGCCGACGCCGGGCTCGCCGATCAGCACCGGGTTGTTCTTGGTGCGGCGCGACAGGACCTGGATCGAGCGGCGGATCTCCTCGTCGCGGCCGATCACGGGGTCGAGCTTGCCGGACCGTGCCGCCTCGGTGAGGTCGCGGGCGTATTTCTTCAGTGCGTCGTAGCCGTTCTCGGCCGACGCGCTATCGGCCTTGCGACCCTTGCGCAGGTCCTCGATGGCGCTGTTCAGCACCTGCGGCGTGACGCCCGCGGCGTCGAGGATGCGGCCGGCCTCGGTGCTCTTGTCCATGCAAAGCGCGAGCAGCAGCCGCTCCACGGTGACGAAGCTGTCGCCCGCCTTCTGGGCGATCTTCTCGGCCTGGTCGAACAGGCGCGCCGTGCCGGGCGCCAGATAGAGCTGGCCCGCGCCGCCGCCCGCCACCTTGGGCAGTTTGCTCAGCGCCGCCTCGGTGGCCTGCAGCGCGTCGCGCGAGCGGCCACCGGCCCGGTCGATGAGGCCGGAGGCCAGGCCTTCGTTGTCGTCGAGCAAGACCTTGAGGACGTGCTCGGGGGTGAACTGCTGGTGGCCCTCGCGCAGGGCCAGCGCCTGGGCCGACTGCACGAAGCCGCGCGCCCGCTCGGTGAATTTCTCGATGTTCATGGGTGGTGCCTCCATGGTGGTCCGGCCCCGAAGCGGCACGGATCGACCGATAAAGTCCGGCCCCGTCGTGGCGGCCGGCTAGGCTTCGATGTAGGTGCGCGACGGTCGCGCCGGAAGGTCGACCCGCCCCAGATTGGGTGATTTCGTCGCGCTTTCGCGTCCCGCGCTCCGTCGCCCCGCAGCGGACCTTTCCGTGCGACAAGGCGCCACTGCAAACGCCGATGGAGCGTCGGTGTTGCGGCTCTGGGCGGGTGCAACGCGGCGGGAGTCGAACCCGCCGCCCTCGACGATGGAGCCAACATGGACCGGCGAAGTTTGATCCTCGCGGCGGCAGTCACGCCGCTCGCGGCCGGCGCGGCAGGGGCGCGCGTCTCGTATTCTTCCGGTGGCGGAAACCGGTTGCTGGTCAAGGCTGTCGGCCGGCGGCTTCTCGCTGCAGACGTGCCTGCTCGCGCTCCGGCGTGCGCGGAACCCGGACCTCAGGGGCTTCGCACGCCTCGAAGCCTCGGAGCAGCGAGCCTACGCCCGGGCGCTCGGCGCCGTGCCGGGCTCGGTGCCGCCTTCACCCGCCCAAGCCGCCATGCTGGCCCAGTTGCGGACGCTCGGCGGCAGGGCCTTCGATGCCGCTTACCTGCGGGGGCAGATCCTCGGTCACGAGGAGCTGCTGCATCTCAATGCCGGGCTCGCGAATGCCGGGCCCAACCAGGTCGCCAGGTCGGTCGCCACCGTGGCGGTCCCGTCGATCGAGACCCATCTGGCGATCCTGAGCCGGCTGCGCGGCGTCGCCTGAGGCCTGCGCCGTCGATCCTCCGCAGAGGCGGTGCCGCGCGCCGCGGTCACGGGAACCCCGTCGCGTCAAGGACGGTCGGGCCGGGACAGCGCTTCGGGGGCGGCGGTCGGTGCCGCCCTGCGGTCTCGCGAGCAGCTGCCGACGCAATCGACCGGCCAGACGCCAAGCCTTGAGATCCCGATACGTGGCGAACCGCCTTGGCGCTGGGCCGGATCGACTCGGGATTACCTCTTGTGGAAGAAACTTACCCGGCTTAAACCCCCTCCGGCTTATGACAAACGGGGGTTGAACGCTTGAAACTTCTTCACGCTGCATTCGTCGCTGCCCTCGTGATGCCGGCGACCCCGGCATCTGCAGTCGGCTGTCACGTCGACACTTTTTCGGTCGTCTTCGGTTCCGACTCTCAAACGCACATGACGGTGAAAAGCGGCCAACTCTGCAACGTTGCCATGACCATGGGTCTGCGGATGAGGTCCGTGAACGCGGGCGGGCCGAGCGACATGTCTGTCGCCGAGCAGGCGGCGCACGGCCTCGCGAGTGTCCCTAATCTGCAGAACTGGAACTACGTCTCGCGGCCCGGCTACGTCGGCAAGGACAGGTTCGTTCTCCAGGACACCGGTGAGGTGATGACGACGCGTCACGTCTACAACGGTACTTCCCACATCACCGTCGACGTCGACGTGGTGCCCTGAAGGGCTCGCCCCGGGATGGCAGTCCGGGCCAAGACCACCAGCGGCGTCCCGTGGTAGAACCTGGTCCCCTCTGGCCGGTATCCCACCTTCCTGGCCACGTTGAGGGATGCAGCATGGTCGGGCGCGATGATGCAGGTTGTGCGGGCTGCGAGGTTCCGGTCGCTCCAGGCGAGCGCCGCCCGCACCGCCTCGGTCGCATACCCTCGGCCCGCCACGGAAGCCGCCAGCACCCACCCGATCTCGGGCGCGTCGAGCGCCGGCACGATGGCCCGGCGGTAGTCGGCGAAGCCGACGTCGGCGATGTAGCGGCCCGCTGCCTTCTCCTCCACGGCCCAGTAGCCGTAGCCCATCATGGCCCAGTGGCCGGCGTAGCGCAGGAGGCGCGCCCAGGCCTCCTCGGCCGTGGCGGGCGCGCGGGCGATGAAGCGCGTGACGTCCGGATCCGCCCACATGGCCGCAAGGGACGCGAAGTCGTCGAGCCGGTGGCCCCGCAGGATCAGCCGCTCCGTCTCGACGACCGGAACGTCGACGACGCAGGCCGAGGGGTGGCCCATGCGCCCCGGCTGGCGCTCCGGCCCTTCATTATCGACCGAGGACATCGCTCTCGCTCACAGCTTCAAGCCGACCGCTCTCGCACGGCGGCCAGCAGCGTCTCGCTCAGCGCCCGAGAGCCTGCGCGGTCCGCCGCGAGGCGCTCGTAGACCCTGGCCGCGCCTTCGAACATCATGGCGGCGGGGTCGTCCGGACCCAGGAAGGCCGTGATCTCGCGCATCTCGGCGATCCAGCGATAGGCCTTCGGCAGCATGTCGGGCATGGCCTTGCCGAACCGCGCCAGGAGCTCCGGCTGGCTGCGTTCGAGTTCGGCCCGCAGCGCCGGGCCGACCTCGTTGCGGGCCGCGCCGAGCAGCATCCCGGCCGCCATCGCGGTCACGCCCTTGGTGCACATGGCATAGGCGAGCTTCAGGCCCGAGGCGGCACCGAAGGGCGCGTCCATCACCTTCAGATCGAGCCCGTGCCGGCGGAGCGGCTCCGTGAGCCCGCCTGGATCGCCGCTGACGTAGAGGGCCGGGCTCTTGCCGCGCGGCCCCGGAGGCGCCCCGATGATGCAGCCGTCGACGACTGCCGCGCCCGTGCCGGCGAGCACCGCCGCCACGCGGGCCACGGTGGCCGGGCTGACCGCATTGGCATCGACGAACACGGGCTTCCGCCGGCCCGCCTCCAGTGCGGGGGCCAGACGTTCGGCCAGCGCCACGGCCTCGCCGGGCGGCACGATCGAGAGCACGAGATCGGCTTCGGCCAACGCGGCCAGGGGTGCTTCCCTCATGCCGGCCTGCTCGGCGCGAGCCCGGCTCGGGGCGCTGCGTCCCTCGAGGTTCGTCAGCACCGTGGCGCCGCCCTCGACGAGGCGGAGACCGATGCCGGCCCCCATGGCGCCGGGCGCCAGGATCGCGATCGTCGTGGTCATGCGGCCTCCTCGGCGGTCTGGAACCGTAGCCCCGTCAAGCGCTCCGACGCATCCCAGAGCGCCCGCGCCATGTCCGCGTCCTTCGCCTGGGGCATCACCCGCGACGATCCGACGGGTCCGGTCCGCTCGCCGCGACCGGTCGGGCCGTAATAGCCGCCGGGCTCGGCGTCGGGCGCGCTCGCGGCATAGAGGATCGGCAGGGCACCGGCGGTCGCCGACTGGCCGAACAGACGGAAAGCGACGTTCATCACGGCGGTTCCGGGGCCACCGCGACCCTGCCCGGGGCCGTTGGTGATGATGTCGGTCATGGCCCAGCCGGGATGGACCGCGACGCTGCGGAGCGGCCAGCCGTTGAGCTCGGCGCGGCGCTGCAGTTCCCGCGCGAAGATCAGCATGGCGAGCTTGCTCTGCCGGTAGGCCGTCCAGCCATCGTAGCGGCGCTCGCCCTGGAGGTCGTCGATGTCGATGCGGCCCTGGACGTGAGCCAGGCTCGCGAGACTCACGACCCGCGCTCCACCGGCCGAGCCAAGCAGTGCCGGCAGCAGATGGGCGGTCAGCGCGAAATGGCCGAGGTAGTTGGTGCCGAACTGCTCCTCGAAGCCGTCCCGCGTCAGGCGGCGGGTCGGGTAGGCCATCACACCGGCATTGTTGACCAGGATGTCGACAGGGCCACCGCGGCTCCGCAGTTCGTCCGCGAAGCGCCGCACCGCCGCGAGGTCCGCGAGATCGAGCGGCAGGAACCGGACATCGGCCCGCTCCACGGCGGCACGGATGCGTCGAAGGGCGTTCTCCGCCTTGCCGGCGTTGCGGGCCGCCAGCACGACGGAGGCGCCGCGCGACGCCAACCCCAGCGCCGTCTCGTAGCCGAGCCCGCCCGACGCCCCCGTGACGACCGCGACGAGGCCATCGAGCCGCGGCGCCTTCTCGACCGTCCACTGCCCTGACGTCATGCGGGTTCCCTCGATGTCCGGCACATGGGGCGTCGGCCCATCGCGGCAAGCCTGCGTCTCGACCGGGTAGCCGGCCTCGGAACCACCATGGCGAGCCACCATCCTCCCTGCATCAGGCCAACGTGACGTGCAAAGCCTCGAGACCCCGGAAATGGTAGCGATCCGCGAAGCGGGGCGGCGCCGCCAGGCTCAGGCCGGGCAGGCGGGCAAAGAGGATCGGCAACGCTTCCTGCAGTTCCAGGCGGGCCAGCGGCGCCCCGAGGCAGAAATGGATGCCGCCCCCGAACGCGGCATGCGGGACCGGGGCGCGGGTGGGGTCGAAACGGTCCGGCTCCGGGAGGCGCGCGGGATCGTGGTTGGCTGCGCCGATGACCAGCCCGATCCGATCGCCGACCGCGAGGCTGGCGCCCGCAACCTGCACCGGCTCCAGCGCGTAGCGGGTGAAGAGGTGCAGCGGCGGCTCGAAGCGTAGCGCCTCTTCGACCGTGGCGGCGGTCCGTTCGGGCGTCGCGAAGAGCGCCGCCGGGTTCGGCACCGAGCCCAGGATCGCCGCCGCGGCGTTGCCGATCGCATGAACCGTGGCCTCATGGCCGGCGTTGAGCAGCAGCACCGCGTTGCTGACGATCTCGTCCTCCTCCAGACGCTCGCCGTCGGGGCCGGGCGCGATCAACAGGGTCAGCAGATCGTCGCGCGGCCGTCCTCGGCGGGCCGCAACGTGCCGACGCAGATAGGCCGAGAAGTCGAGCGTCGCCGCAACCGCCGCTTCCTCGACGTCGCGCGTGCGGCCGAGCCGGTACATGGCCAGCATGCGGTGCGACCAGCCGAGCAGGAGCGGCGCATCCGCCGCCGGCACACCCAGCAGTTCGGCGATGATGGCGATCGGAATGGGTTCGGCGAAGCCCGGCAGCAGGTCGACGACGGTGCCGGCAGCCGGGAAGCCGTCGAGGAGAGTGTGGGCCAACGCCGCCACCCGGGGGCGGAGCCGCTCGACCGCGCGAGATACGAAGGCCCGGTTCACGAGCCGCCGCAGCCGCGTGTGGACCGGCGGCTCGCGTTCCAGCATCGACCGACAATCGAGATCGTAAAACGGCTTCGTATGGTCGGGCAGGGGCGGCCAGCCGAGGGCCTCGCGGCTCAGGATATGGGTGACCTCGCGGCCGAAGCGCCGGTCGCGGAACAGCGCTTCGACCTCGGCCGAGCCGGCGCAACACCAAAAGCCGTAGTCCTCCCAGAAGAACACCGGGCAAGCCTGGCGGATGGCCCGGTAGGCCGGGTAGGGGTCCTGGACGAAGGCTGGATCGGTCGGGGCCAGCCGCACCCGCCGTCGGTCCGCATCGATCGCGAGGCTGGCCGGCAACGCGCCATGCGCCGTCACGGCCGAGCCTTTTCGCGGATCGAAGCCCCTACGGCCATGGCTGCCCCTCAGGCCGATTTGGCCCTGTCGTAGCCTTCGCTGAGTGCCGTGGAGGTCGCCTTGCGCCGGTGCCCGCTGATCTCGGCGCCGGCATGGCGTCCGAACCGGACGTTCCAGAATGTGGCGCCGAGCGACACGGCCGTGACGACCAGGAACGCGGCCGAAAAGTCGTTCAAGGCCGGATGCAGGTGGTCGCGCAGCACCATCGACCCCTGAAGCGCCAGGGCCGCCACGCAGATCCCGACCGACAGCATCAGCTGCTGGAAGGTCGTGTAGAAGCTCGTGGCCGAGCTCATGCGGGCTATCGGCACCTCGTCGTAAGCCACTGTGTTATATGCGGTGAACTGGAACGACATGAAGAAGCCGCAGATCATCAGGACCGCGAACATGACCGGGAATGGCCACCCCGGCCGGAAGGCTGCGCAGAGCGCGTAGCCGCAACTCGCCACCACGCCGTTGACGATGAGGCTGTCGCGGAAGCCGAAATGGCGCAGGATGCGGGGCGCCGCCCCTTTCATGGCCATCGAGCCGAGCGCCGTCGCGATCACGATGCCGCCGCTCTGCACGGCCGAGAGGCCGAAATCGAGCTGCAGCATGAGCGGCAGCAGGAACGGCAGCGCGCCTTGCGTGATGCGGGTGAGCGAGCCGGCGATGACGGAGGTGCCATAGCTCGGCAACCGCATCAGCGACAGGTCGAGGATGGGATCCGCGGCCTGGCGGGCGTGGCGGATGTAGAGCACGCCGAAGGCCACGCCCGTGCCGAGCAGCCCGAACACGAGCCCGGCCAGCCCGGGATGGCTGGCGAGTTCGAAACCGAAGAACAGGCATCCCAGCGCCACGCCCGACAGGATCATCCCGATGAGATCGAATGGACCGGTCGCTTCATCCCGGGTGTTCTCGATGAACCTCAGCACCAGCCCGACGCCGACGAGGCCGATCGGGATGTTGATGTAAAAGATCCAGCGCCAGTCGAGATAGGTGACGATGAAGCCCCCGACCGGCGGCCCCAGGATGGGGCCGATCAGGGCCGGCACCAGGAGCCAGGACATGGCCGAGACGAGGTCGCGACGCGCCACGCTGCGGAGAAGTACGAGCCGGCCGACCGGCATCATCATGGCGCCGCCGAGGCCCTGAAAGGCGCGGGCCGCCACGAACAGCGACAGGTTCGGCGCCTGGGCGCAGAGCGCCGATCCCAGCATGAAGACCCCGATGGCGGTCGCGAAGACCGTGCGGGCGCCGAAGCGATCCGCCACCTTGCCGCTGGCCGGAATGAAGATCGCGAGGCTCAGGAGGTAGGAGGTGAGCGCGACGCTCATGCTCGGCGCCGCAACGCCGAAGTCGCGCGCCATGGTGGGCAAGGCGGTCGCCAGAATGGTGGCGTCGAGCTGTTCCATGAACATGGCGCTGGCCACGATCAGGGCGAGACAGCGGAAGTCGAGCGGCGTCCCGGCCGGCACGGATGCGTCTGTCATGGACTCGACGGTTGGGGACCGTGGGCTCGTCCGCATGCCTCATGCCGATCGCGGGCGACGCCTCGCGATCTTCGTTGCGGGCGAAGCTCGGCAGGCTCTGCCGAGCTTATAGGCCGCTTAAGGTTGACCGATAGTGTCGAAGCGCCATGGCGGCCATGCCCTGGGCACGGGGCCGGAATGCTCAGCCCTGGCCGAGGCGCCGGAGCAGATCCCGGGCGAAGATCGATAGCGTGTCGTCGCGCGCTCCCATGACCACGACGCGGTCGCCCGGCCGGGCCTGTTCGATCAGATAGTCGCCGCAAGCCGCACGGTCCGGCAGGGCGGCGGCATCGCGCCCGCGGGCCGCGATCGCGCCCGCGACTTCGCGGCTGCCCACGCCGCGGTCGACGGTGCCGCCGAAATACACGGGTTCGGGCATCACCAGCGCGTCATCGGGCGCGAGACCGTCCGCAAAGGCGTCCGCCAGGGCCTCGCCCATCAACCGCAGCGGCCCGTAGCCGTGAGGCTGGAACATGACGAGCAGGCGGCCCGGGAAGCCGTGCAACGTGGCAAGCGTGGCGGCGATCTTGTCGGGGTTGTGGGCGAAATCGTCGATCACCGTGACGCTGGCCGCCGTGCCCACCACGTCGAGCCGCCGCCGAATCCCCGTGAAGCCGCCGAGCCGCGCGGCGGCTTCGTCGAGCGCCACCCCGCAGGCCACCGCCGTAGCGAGCGCCGCGAGGGCGTTCGACATGTTGTGGAGGCCCGGCACCTGAAGGCTCACGTCCGCGATGACGGCGGGCCGGCCCGTGCCGGCCTTCAGCGTGACCGTGAAGCCGACGCCGGCGGGGGCGAGCCGCGGCGGTCCGGCCAGGAGGTCGGCCGAGGGATCGCTCAGGCTGTAGGTCAGAGTGCGTTCCGGCCCAGCTTCCGCGGCCAGCGCCGCCGTCTCGGCGTTGTCGAGGTTGAGCACCGCCGCCTCGGCTCGGGCCACGAAGCCGCGGAACAGCGGCCGCAACTCGTCGAGCGGCTTGTGGTCGAGCGACATGTTGTTCACGACCGCGACGCTCGGCGTGTAGAGG
>JAABUT010001827.1_pt1 | contig 22646 bp, 24 predicted proteins | sample 5559281 | NCBI WGS metagenome assembly JAABUT01 (sample SAMN10711880, study PRJNA513359) | rock metagenome | isolation source: Antarctica rocks | place: Antarctica: Victoria Land, Ricker Hills nord | collected 2016-01-04
GTCTATCAATGACTTCAATGAGTAACTAATTTCATTGCTAGAAAGTACACATTCAGTAATCAAAGATTCAGAAGCAAAAGAATCATCTGACATGCTCATCATTGAAGAAATTAACACATCTTTCATCACGTCTTTGATGAAAGTCTCTAGTTTTTTGCCTCGCTATTCTTCGAAGAAGAAAACATTTTCTCATTCTCTTTATTCTTCGAAATGATGATTTCATGTAAACGAAGAATGAATGCACAAGATGTTGAGATGTTGATCTTGTTCTGAAAGCAGTTCTTGAATAAGTGATCTGAGATCTTGCAGATATAGCAGATGATAAACGATCTGACTGATTCAGAGGTAGAAAAGATAGTCGACTTGACATAATCAATTATCGAAGTCGTTACTGACAATGAAGTAGCAGCGCGTTTATCAGGTACGATCGTGACTTTGATGATGACAGTGACGATGACAGTGCGACGTTCGCTGCGTAGCTGATAGTTGACTCGCTGTTTATTATTCACACTCTGAAGAAAGATTCTTAAGCGAGTGAGCGAAGTAAAGTTCTCTGAACAGACTGATAAAGCGTTCTGCAAGCGATTATTGATTTTATTCTGAAGATCGTTCATCAGAATGCAATTGTCATAATCGAGATAGTTGAATAACTTCATAAAGTTGAAGTAGAAGACATTGAAAGACTTGTCTGTTTGTCTCAGAGCGTTGTACTCGTGATGACACTTTTGATTTCTATTCAGTTCATCGTATATCTCTTTCAGATGCTCAAATAGTTCGTCGATCGAGATGTATAAATGCGAAGCATTATGTCAATGTCAAGTGAAGATGTGCTCAGCAGCATCATCTTCTAGTCTAGATATCACATAAACAATACAAATATTCTCATTATTGAAGTGATCGACATTTGTCTGAAGCTTGTCATTCATCTTGATTCTTCAGCTATCTCATGTTGATTCATCTTTGTCAGTGAATATAGATGAGTTCAAAAACTTGAAGAACTTGTGATGATCATTATCGAATAGAGTGAATAACTCACGTCAAGTATGATTCTCGATAGATTGACGAGATAGAGATTTCGTAGACTGACGAGATCGAGACTGATTCGCTGAACGCTGTTTCTTTTTTAGACTCAAGACTTTCTCTCGTAGTTCGATGATAGTCTCTTCTTGAGTGTCTATTGTCATTTGATTGATCTCTAGCTCATCAAGTTTCTTGATGTGATCGACTTGAACATCGATTCATTGCTCATTGAGTTTCAAAGTCATGTCTCGTTGATCTTTTAGCTCAATCAGCATCTTGATGATCTCGTCTGATTGATCAATAGCTTATTGACGAAGTTGTTGACTTGTGTTGATGTTTCATGAGATAGCGACATTCTGAGATCTCGCTGAAGCATCGAAAGAAATAAGAGAAACTCGTCTACTAGCAATGCTTCTAAGCAGACAAGCTGTTCGTGACTCAACTGATTCAGAGTCGCGTGTCATTGTGAGAAAGATAAGAGTAGATTTAATTGTAGTAAGATTGAGTGATTGATTTGATAAATTTGAGTAAATTTGCAGATGTGTTTTGATAAAAGTAATTCAAAGAATTTCTTGCGAATTTTCTGAATAAACGAAGTAGATTATTTCGTATCGTCTACACGTCGATAGCAGAGTAGTTGATGAGCATTTATCTACTGTTAGAAGTCAATCTAGAGCGAGTCATAGAGATGTCATTTAACTAATAGATAAATGCTAAGAAAGAAAAGTATCTACAGAAAAGAACTCGATTCTTATATGTGTGTTTCTCAGCTCTGTGCTAGACTCGATTGAGTTGACGTCTTACACATATGATGCAGAGTTTCAATGATATTATTTCTAGATCAGATTCTCGCTAGATTCAATTAAAATGAAATCAGACGAAGACTAGATGAAGAATAGACGAAGGCTAGAATCATAACACAATATATGAATGCATTGCAACATTTAAATTAAATGATATGAACATTTGTAGTTTATTTAAGCATTCTGAAATATCAACTTTCATTATATAATGATGAGCATAAGTGAACTCATTTATTTATCAAGTTAAGATTTGAGCTGCATGTGATCATTACTAATGTGCAGTTAATTCTCATCACATGAAATGTGTTAATTGATTTTGTCACTTAATTAAAAATCAACTTACAAAAAAAGCATGTCTTGTTATTGAAATGATTTTAAGACAAGAACTTGCATGATTAAGATAAAGTCAACAAAAAAACTCATTTAAAGTAAAAGAAATCTCATTGATTAATTAAACTTGACTTTTTGTCAAAGATAAGCTTACACACTTTGTCACATTATAGCAAGAATTTGTTCAATATAACATGCTATATATGCAATTGAAAAAATCATTACTTTATTAATTATAAAGATAAAAAGATCAAGAACAAATCAAAAGAATTTAATGTAAATCAAGTATTCATTAATTTAATGTTACATATGAGTCATTTTAAGATTTTGAGAAAAGACAAGCTTTTGACAAATGCTTCAAATCATTAAGAAAAAAACAAGAAGTTTTCTTTGTAAAGACTTTTATACATAAAAAGCATACAATTCAGAAAAATTAAAGAATAGAAATAAAGATTCATATGAATATCAATGTCAAGATGAACATAATTAATCAATGTTTCATCATTAAGCAAAATTTGTTATTGTTGAACATTGATTTCTCAAGATTTATTTGAATGAATGATTAAAGTGTTTATTATTATGATGTTTATAAGATGTGTTATTGACTAAGAGACAGCTGAAGCATAAAGAAAAAAGATATAAGTATCTTTTATGCTATTGACAAGAAGAAATCTTCTTTAATTCTAAGTATATCAAGTATACAATTCAAGTGTATTTGAATAAACATGATTATAAAAACATGATGTTTCAACATGAATAAGCACGCATTTGAATTGTTTTTCACATAAACATTTGTGAAAGTTTTACAAAATGAGTCTACTGTATATGCTTTTGTCATGATTAACATCATCAAAAAGTTGATCATTAAACATCAAGTGAAAGCAATGAATAACATGATGAATTGAATTACAAATGTGTTCAAAATGCAGACTTTACTCATTGAATTGAAAGAATACAAAGATGTATTCTTGATAGAAAGTGCAGACAAACTGTCTTTGCATGAAAAACATAATCATGCAATCAAAATCATTGCAAAGTCATTATATAAATTATTATATAATTTGTCAAACACAGAATTAACAACTTTGAGACAGTATTTAAACAATGTTTTAGTGAAAGAATGAATTAAGCACTTCGTCAGCTCAACTGATGCGTTTATTTTATTCATTCTCAAAAAGAATGATAGTTTTCATTTATGCATGAACTATTGAAATCTGAATAAGATCATTGTTAAAAATCATCATTTACTGTCTTTAATTAGTGAAACTTTAAACAAACTTAATAAAGTCAAGCAGTTCATTAAGTTAAATTTGAAGAACATTTATCATCATTTCAGAATTCAATGTAAAGATGAGTAAAAAATAATGTTTTGTACTTATTATGATCACTTCAAATATATGATCATGTTGTTTAATTTGATCAATGTGTTTATCATCTTTCAAACTTATATTAATAAAATTTTAACAAAGCTTTTAAATGACTTTTATATTATTTATTTAAATGACATTCTAATCTTTTTCATAAAGAAGACTGATCATGTAAATCACATAAAGCAGATTCTGAAAAAACTAAGAAAGTTCAAGCTATATGCTAGCTTGAAGAAGTGTGAATTCTTCATCATCAAAGTAAACTTTTTAAAGTTTATTATATTCATTGAAGATGTTTTGATGAACTCAAGTAGAATAAACATCGTCAAAACGTGACTCAGATTGAAAATGTATCAAGAAATATAAATTTTTCTGAGATTTGTCAATTTCTATTAACATTTTATACATCACTACTTTCAGATAGCAAAGTCTTTAACAGAATTGCTGAGAGATAGTGTAAAAGATGTAAAAATGAGCTCATTTATATGATTGAACAAAGTGAAACAAGCTTTTAATCAGCTTCATGACGTCTTTATTGTTAAAGATTTGTCTAGAGTGAGTCAGATAGAAATATTATTTAACTAGAAGATAAATGCTAAGAAAGAAAGATAGTTACAAAAAAGAAGCTGACTACATATGTGTGTTTCTCAGTCGACGCTAGACTCAATAGAAACTAGTTAAGATGATGAAGCAAGAATAAATCTGACAAGACTAGAAGACTGAGTTTGACAAGACTAGAATCATGACATTATTTTCTCTCTTCGATAATTCATGTTTGCATGAATGTATTTTCTGCTTGACTCAATTGATTGTTTAATCTGTTAAATCGTAATTGATTGAATTGTTGATTAGCGCGATTTGTTCAAGTATCAAATATGAAAATTATCAACGATTTTCTGAGTGTTTATAAATTCGTCGTCATCAGCGTTGTATCAATTGAGATCATTGTCATAGTCATTTCATTTGACTTTATACTGCAGTCATCTTTGATATCGACGAAAATTCAATATATCATCGATTTTTCACTCGTCTTCGTCGTTTATCACTATTGAATCTGAAGATTCATTCTTTTGATCAGACAAGAAATCGTTGACGACAGAGCGAAGCAGATCAGAATGAAATACATCATGAACATGCATAGACTCTGATAATTTCAGTTTATATGAAGAGTCAACGAGATCTAGATTAATGAAAGAATCGAGCATTTTGTCATCTAGCTTCTTGAAAGATCTCGCTGTAACGATGTTTCTTTCATTCAGAAACATCTTTAATTCAATCTCATAATCAACTTCTTTTCTATGCTTATTGACTTGTTTCATCATTTGTTTTCGTGTTTTGACTAGCGACTCACAAGCAAACTTCAGTGTTTTGTTCATATGTTCAGATATATTCTTGACTTTAGTCGTCTGCAAGCGTTCACGAGAACTTTCATATTTGATGACATCGAGTTCAAAGCTCATACAAGAATGAAAGTCTTTGTTTAGAAAGAAAGAAATCGAGAAGATGACTGAGAACAGAGCATTATTGTCGATGCACTCAATCATGAGTAGTAGCTTAGCTCAGTCATTCTGCATGTACAAGCAAAAGAATCAAAGATATCTTTCAACGTTCTGATTGACTTGTTCACTTTGATCATCAATCTGAGAATGATAGACTGTGAAGAGTCAAAGATTAATGTCTAGTCTTTTGCAAAGCGACTTTCATAGAATGAAGGTAAATTGAAAGTCTCGATTCGAAACAATGAAATCAAGTAAATCATGTATTCAATATATTCACTGAAGCATTAGCTCAGCTGTTTTTTCTGCTGTGATTTTCTCGTCATCAGTGAAGCAAGAAATATAATGTCGTTTCTTTGTCAGTCTACATATCACTGTTAGTATGATGTTTTTGCCTTTCAAAAGAGGTAAGTCAATGATGAAATTCATGACTATGTTCTTTCATTGCTGTTTGAGTATGAGTAGAGAATGTAGTAATTCATTGAATTTATCTTGAAGAGCTTTTGATTTCTGATAAATGTAGTAGTTTTGAATATATCTATCTATTGTCTTTCGCATTAAGAGTCAATAGTAGTATCTTCTTATTGCTTTCATCGTTTTAAGAATTTCGAAATGATCAATAGAAGATTGATCATGAACTTTTCAAATTAACTTCATTTGAAGATGCTCATTGAAGAGAACTCATAGAAGATCACTTTAATATAGTATTTCGTTCTGAACTCGACAATCTCTTAATTTAATATCTTTGTATTGAGCTTTATCTTTTGATACAACTTCACGAAGTAGAACACAATTCTCATTGATTTTATTAGCCTCTAGAATCAATTGATAAATTGATTCATCATTCTCTTTCTTCTTCAGATCAGCGATTTTCATTCGATTCAACGTCAGAATCGTAGTTCGCTGATAGCAACATCATTCATTCTTGAAACTTTCAGAAATTGAATTGACTCAACGAGTCAATGCATCAGCTTTGATGTTTTATTTGTCTGAGCAATACATGATTTTGAAGTTGAAGTCAACGAGCTTTTGAACTCAGCGCATCTGACATCTACTCAGCTCTTTATTCTTCATTAATGATGTCAGAGCTTGATGATCGATGAACATCTTAATTGATAGCTCAGTCAATTTCAGCTCAGATCGTCAATGCTTGAATGCTCAAATGATCGCTAGTAGCTTCTTGTCGTAAATCTTGTAATTGCACTCAGTGAAGCTCAGATTCTTGCTGTAGTAGATCATTAAATGCAATGTTTCTTTGTCATCATACTGAGAAAGTATGTCATCATTGACGTAGTTAAATGAGTCTGTTTCAAGAATAGTCTTTCTATTTTGATCAAAATGACGAAGAATAAATGCTTTGATCATTCATTTCTTCATATGATCAAAGATTGTTTGACAAGCGTGATCTCATTCAAATATCATCTCTTTTTGAGTGAGTTGAATCATTGATTGAACAATCTTCGAAAAGTTCTTTATAAAGCGACGATAGAAATTGCAGAAGTCAATAAAGAACTGCATCTGAGTGAGATTTGTAGAAGTAGATCATTCAACAACTGCTTGTATCTTTCGAAAATTCATCTTCAGTTTCTCAATGAATAGCAATAGTTCTAAAAAGCTAATCTCTTGAACATGAAACATGCATTTGTTTATATTCATCTGTAGATCGATCTCTTATAGTCTATGTAAAACTAGTTGTACATGTTTTTTATGTTTCTTCAGTGTTTTGCTGTAAATGATAATGTCATCTAGATAAATTCAACAAAACTGATGTAAATAGTTAAACAGCACGTCGTTCATATAGTGTTGATAGAAAGTCGAATCGTTGATTAATTTAAAAGACATCACGTGATATTTGTAGAAATCAAAAGAGATAATAAAGATAGTTAAATCTTCGCTTCTTGAATGCATGCGTAGTTTGTTGAAGATGACTATTATATTCAATCGAGTCAGATACTTGCTATCTTGAATACGAGCGAGAGTTTCGTCTATTAAGAGTAGAGAGTAGCAATCTCATTTGATCAAAGCATTGAGCTTTCTATAATCGACGCAGAAACGCAGACTATCGTCTTTCTTTTCAATGAATAGTATGAGCGAAGCGTATGAGATCGAGCTAAAAGATATAAAGCTTTTATTCAAATGTTTGATCAGATAATTCTTCATCTTTTGAAGCTTGTAATCAGACATATGATAGAGACGACTTCGAGAAGACATTTTCTCGTCGATCAACTCAATTTTATGATCATAGAAGCAATGAGAGAATAGTTGATCAGTCATCGCTTGATCAAACACGTCTAGATAGTCATGATATTTCAAAGAAAGCTTAGCTTTGACTTCTTTCAAGATCTTTTCATGTGAAAGCTTTTGTAGATTTACATCTTTGAGTGTATTTCTAGCTGTTTTTAGAAGTCGATCGATTTTCGTGATGATGATCGCGAAAGTAGTCACATTCAATCATTTGACTAGTGATTTATATGCTGCAGTCTCTATCATTGCTATGTTCATTGAATTGAAAGATGAAGCGAAGTTGATTGAACTAGATGATTTCACGATTCTATTGAATGAAGATGACTTCTCGCTGAGTTGAGTGATGATAGAAGAAATAAATCTCTTTAGTATTTGAATAAAGATTGAACTCTTCTGTTCTATCGCGATTTTCTTGCTTGAAAGAACAGTTGAATGAGCTTTGATAGAAGCTTTGATAAAAGCTTCAAAACTAGAAAATTGAAGATGATCATCTTTCATATCAATAGTTATCTTGATCTTGTTCATTCATGTTTTTTCAAGAATCATCTGATGCTGACTCAATCGAGTAATCAGCATAAAGACGAAACGTTTCATATGATCTTGAACAGTCAGATTCAAATAAATTGCATGAATAATGAGCTTTTTTGTATAATGATCATCGAATTTCCTTATTGATTTGAGCTTGATTAAAGATAAAGATTCAATTTGCAAATGATCACAAACATTCTGCGCGATTAATTCATCAATGAACGAATAGTCAGCTGCTTCAGTGTCAATCAATGACTTTAATGAGTAACTAATTTCATTGCTAGATAGTACACATTCAGTAGTCAAAGATTTCAAAACAAAAAGATCATTTGAGCTGCTCATTGTTGAAGAAATTAACACATCTTTCACTGCGTCTTTGATGAAAGTCACTAGTTTTTTGTCTCATTCTTCGATTTCTCTGTAAATAATTTCTTCTCTTCTTTCAACATGATGATCTCATTGAGATAAGAGATGAATGCACAAGATGTTGAAGTACTAGTCTTCAGCTGAAAGCAGTTCTTTGAAAAATGACTTGATACTTTGCAGTTGAAGCAGATGATTGACATTCTTGATCATTCAGATTCAAGAATGAAAAAAGTAGCGAGTTGAACACAGCTAGTAGTCAAGACTGATGTTGACGAAGAAACAAAACGTTTTTTCGAAGCTGCTATTGATTTGACTGTTCATTGCTCATCACGTAGCTGATAATTGACTCGTTGTTTATTATTTACATCTTGAAGAAAGATCTTGAGCTTATCAAATGAGCTAAACTTTATGAGGCAAATTGATAACACGTTCTGAAGATGATTGTTGATTTTATTCTGAATGTTGTTCATCAGAATGATATCATTGTAGTTCAGAAAGCTGAATATTCTAGTGAATTCTGAATAGAAAGAGCTGAAAGACTTGTTGATTTGCTTCAGAGCGACATATTTATGATGACACTTTCAAATCAGATTCTGATCTTCGTAAATTTCTTTCAGATGTTTCAGTAGCTCTGATAGTGACTGATAAAATGAGAAAGCATCAACATGATGCTTTGCATAAATTTGCTGATCAGCATCGTCTTCTAGTCTGAAAATCACATAGACAATATGAATCTTTTCAGTAGAGTAATGATTCACGTTGACATCAAGCTTGTCAGCTATTTTGATGTTTCATGTCTTTCAGATAAAGTCATCTGTTTCGATGAAGATGAGTGAATTCAAAAGCTTAATAAACTTGTGATGATCATTCTTGTTTTCAGATAAAGTAGAAGATTCTTGTTGAGAGTAAGCTTCAAAAGTCAAGCTTCGTTCAACTTTCTGATTGACTTGTTGCTTAACTGACTGAGTATCTTGATGAAACATAAATCAATCAGCTTGATGTTGTTTTGCTCTGAAGTTCAATCACTTATCTTGTAACTGATTGATCTTTTTCTTTAACTCATCGTTCTTATCAAAAGTGACTTTCAGTTGTTTCGCTTTCTTTTTATGATCATCTTGTACAAAAAGTCAGTGTTCATTGAGTTGTAGAGTCAAGTCTCGCTGACTTCGAAGCTCATTCAGCATATTAATGACTTCATTGAGTTGATTGTTGACTCAATGAAACAGTTGTTCTTCGATGTTTATGTTTCATGCAATGACAGCTTTCTCAGCTTCAACTGAAGCATTGATGAGTAGAAGTGAAACTCTTCTATTGACAGTGCTTCTAAGCAGATGAGTTGTTCAAGACTCAACTGACTCGACATCATGTGTCATGATGAGAGAAGATAAAAGTTGTTGAGATAAAAGTAGATGAGAAATTGATGTTTTGAATTAATGTTTTTTGATGAGTAAAAATTCAAAGAATCTCTTGTAAATTTCAAGTAATAATTAAATGCTTTATTCGAAGAATTTCTTGCGAATAGAATGATGAAAATGAGTGTAGAATCGAAGAATTTCTTGCGATCTAAAATAATGATGATGCAAATTTGAAGAATTTCTTGCAAATTTTTCTTACTGAATAAATTGTTTTGTATCATTTATTCATCAATAGCAGAGTAGTTGATGAGCATTTATCTAATGTTAGAGATCTGTCTAGAGCAAGTCAGATAGAGATGTCATTTAACTAGAAGATAAATGCTAAGAAAGAAAGATAGTTACAGAAAAGAAGCTAACTACATATGTGTATTTCTCAGTCGACGCTAGACTCAATAGAAACTAGTCAAGATGATGAAGTGAGAATAGATCTGACAAGACTAGAATCATGACAATTCAGTCGCTTACTTTTTCAAGAAGCATAACTCAGTTGAGTGTAACTATGAGATCTACGATAAAAAACTCATGATTATTGTTTGCACATTTGAAGAATGATGTTCAAAGTTCAAAGACTTCATCTGTTCTGTCGAGATGATTACAGATCATAAAAATCTTGAGTATTTCATATTAATTAAGCAGTTGAGTTGTCATTAAACTTGTTGAAGTGAGTTTCTGTTTAAATTCAACTATTGCATCACATATTATCTCAGCAAGATCAACGATAAATTAAATGCTTTGACACATCGCTCAGAAGATCTTTTTAAGAAGAAAAATACATTCAATTCTTGACATTAATATCAACATCAGACAATTCTGAAAACTTATGTTTTAGATCTTAAGATTGTTAAAAATCATGTTTTCGATGTTCTTGACATCAAAATCATGATGCTTCAGTCACAAATCATCATCTTAAATTCAGTTCAGTTACATCTGTTTTCAATCTTTTCAGTTTCTTCGCTGACTTTAGCTCTCATGAATCTAGAAGTTGAAGAATTCAACGTTAAAAACATTGAATCTCAGCTAGATCAAGATATTTCGAATCTTAATGAAGATTCTGCTGATACTTTCACTCAGACACTGTGAGAACAAGTTGAAGTCAATGACATGTTTGCAGCTCAGATAATTGAAGCGCTTTGCAGTGAAGCATGTCATCATAACAAGATTTCTCTAGTTGAGTGTAAAAAACATGAGAATCATCTGTACTTTCAAGAGAAAAGATATATATTCAACTTCAATAAACTACGTCTTCATATTATTCAGCTCGCTCACGACAATGTCATCAATAATCATTTAGAAAGAGTCAAAAGTTATGAACTGATCAATTAAGTTTATTGATGACTCAACATATATAAGTATGTTCAATGCTTCGTATGAAACTATCACGTGTGCACATGTTTTAAACTCTCTAGACAATGAATTTAAGAATGATTGTATTTTCTTTCAGTTTTTGAATGTCATTGACGTGATGTTTTCATGAACTATGTAAATTCTTTATCGCTCAGTATCTTCATGAATATCACATATAGATATGTTTTAGTCTTCATTGATCATTTTATCAAAATGAAACATTTAGTTCTCATCACTTCTATGAAAGTTGAAGAAGTTATCAACTGCTTCTATGCTCATGTTTGAAAACATCATGATTTACTTGAGTTTTTCATGTTTGATCAAGACATACAATTCATCTTCAATGTCTGAAAGCATATGTGTAAAATGTTGAAGATAAACGTTAAGTTATCAATGATGTATCACTTTGAGATTGATGATTAAATTGAGAAAGTCAATGCTGTCATGAAGCATTATCTTCAAGTCTTCGTCAACTACATGCAGAATGACTGAGCTAAGTGACTTTCTGAAGTTGAATTCGTCATCAATAACGCATCATCATTAATCACTTTAGCATCACTCTGTTGAAATCGTGTCTAGATCATTCAATCAAAGAAGCTTGAGACTGATATGTATGTATTGCTCTTTAGAAATAGCTATAACAAGACATTAAGAATACAGAAGAGAAAGAGTGCAAGCTCTTCTATAAATAATGACTTGAGACTGCGCTACACTTGATACAGATGTGATGTAATATGTCAGATGTGTTTGTCTAAAAGAATGATGAAAGAAGTGAATGAAGAAAGTGCTGAACAACGAAAAGAAGTGCTGAGAATGACTTGAAAGAGTGCGCTAGGTTCAAACTAGACATAGCGTCATGACTTGCTTTAATCAAATTGATTAAAGTTAGATCTGAACTCTGATTGATTCAAACATATTTGTAACACACTCTTCTTGATTAATTCAAGTCAGAACTTATGTTTAAACTTCAAGCTTTTTGAGTCTTTGTTCAAGAATCTTACATTTCAAGCTTGAAACAAGTTAATCAATGTTAAAGAGTTCATCAAGAAGATGAAGAAATTAATTGAGCATCTACATGATGAGATGCTTATAGCTCAGATCATTTACGAATTTCATGTCAATCTCTCTTGTCGTTCTTGTTCTAAATACTTTATCAAAGATGAAGTCTGATTGAATGCTTGCAATTTCAGCATCACTCATCTTGCTGTCAAGTTAAATGATCATAACGTTGATTTCTTCAAGATTAAGCATGTCTTTAAGAATAATTCTCTAGTCATTGAGTTAAATCTTTCAGTATTCATGAAGATTTACTCAGTCTTTCATGTCATTCTTCTGAGTCATATTGCAAATGATTCTCTCTTAAGTCAACGTCAGAAATCTTAAGAATTTGTTATCATCAAGAATGACGAAAGATTCTGATATGTAAACAGCATACTAAACTTCAAGCATGATAGATGTTATAATTCATCTCTGCTCAAGTATTACATTAATTGAAAAGATCACTTTTCTACTTGAAAGTCTTTCAATCTTCTGAATAATTGTAAGCAAACACTTGATGAATATCATCTCGTCAACTCTGTCGTCAAAGAATCACATGTATTGTCATGTGTGATGTCTCAATGTCAATGTCAAGAACTTTAAGTTCAATTTTTATTATTTCAACTCAGCTCAGATCTGACTCAGATCTTGTTTAGATTTGACTTGAACATCTTGTTTAAATTTGATTCAGATGTAATTCAAATGTATTCTAGTCTCACTTGTGCATCATCATGTTAAAATGCATCTCATTTCATCTCATTCAGATTTGACTCAAATGTGACTTAAATTTATTTCAGTCTCGTCTGTGCATCATCACATTAAACTGCATTTCATCTTTCTCTTGCTCAGATCTGACTCAAATCTTGTTTAGATTTAACTCAGACATCTTATTTAAATTTGACTCAAATGTAATTCAAATATGTTTTAATTTTAGTACTTCATCACTATAAAATGCATCTTGCTTTATCATGTCTCATTTTCATCTCACTCTGTCTCACTCAAATCTGATTCAGATGTGACTCAGATGTATTCTTGTTTCATTAATACTTCATCACTATAAAATGCGTTTCGCTGTATTTCATCTTGTCATCATCTTTGATTCTTTCTCATCTCATTTCACTCTCATCTTGTCTCATTTACATCTCATTTTATTTAGTTTCAATTTTTGTCTTGTTTTGTTCTTTTCATTGTCTTGCAAAAGCTCAGTCTTTGAAAGAAAAGCTACTGTCATGATGTCAGATCATCATCTCAGCTCAAAGCATAAAATATATCATCAATTCAATCTAGTATCATTGATATCTTAGAAAGTCTTGATTCATTAAACTAAATCATTAATCTAGTCATCATCATCTTAGTTTAGTCGCATCAAAATCTGTTTCATGTCTTTGCAATCTTAAGTCATAAAACTGCTGCTCAGTTCTGACATTACTCAATTCATGTATATAGAAGTCAAGTTTTCATTCTTTTCTTTCGTTTCTTGTCTTTCATCTTGTACATTATTTGATGTATTGTTCTGTATCTAGTTCAAGTAATATAATAATCAATTCTTTATATTGATAGAATCTTTAGTTCAGTTTAGTTTCTGACAAATCACATCAATAGTTTGCATAAATAAGTGCTTTCAATCAAACAACTTCTTTCTTTCATGCTCTTGTTTTCTCACTTCTTCGTGTTTTTTTCACTTTACTCTTTCATTCTCAATATTCATGTCTCTCACTTTCGCTCAGTTCTTCGCTTAGTGCTCATCAGTCATGCATCACTAAATTCAACTATTCTTTATATACATGAGAATTTTTGAGCAATTGCTTCAAAATAACTCGTCATTTCTACTGATAAGTTTGAACAAATTTAATGCAAGCAGCTCTATGAGACTTAGTAGCTTTGTAACACTTCTTTAATGCATTTAAATAACGCTTTTTTCAAATCTCTTCACGTTGTTGCTGTCTCTCGTTCTTCAATTTCTGTTTATCTTGAATCATACTTTAAGCATCTTTAATGTACAAGATGTTTTCAATTTTGAGAATCTTATTAAATTGCTTTTTGCGTGCTTTGCAAGCATTTTCAACGACTTTTATTTAACGATATATTCTTGTTTTCGTCACTGATGCATTCAATGCTCATTAATGACTTTCTATTATTTGAATTCTTGAAGTAAATTCTTCTATTTGAATCTACAGTAACAATTCAATCAAAGTGTGCAACGATGCAATGCTCATACAATAATCGATTTCGTGTATCATTCTTCGTTATATCATATTTGATCATCATCTCATTAAACTCATTAAAATGAGTCTGTAATACTTTTGAATCATGCATGTTCTTTCTTTCAGCTGCTAAAGACTTTCGTTTAGCTTTAAAGAGATTTGACTGATGATTTAATCATCGTTTGACTCATTGAGTGTTCAGTAGAGCTGAAGAATTTCAACGAGCAAAGTCTTGAGTATGAAGAGTGTTTGTCATTGATTGCATCATATGTAGTTTAGCTGACAGATCTAACTGATTCACTATAGTTAAGTATTGTTGTAAAGCTGACTTCTGATCAGGTTTTAAAGCTCTGTCATGCAGTTCTCGTACTGCTGTTTTGAACTGATAATCTCGTAGTCTAGATTGAAGTCTGTCATATGAAACACGAAACTCGCACGCAATTTCAACTCGATTAGAATTTTCACGCGTGTTTATGACGTCAATAGTCTTCTGAATGCAACTCTTGATGATAGCGTAAGTAGCAGTCATGTGATTGAATTTTGATGAATTTTTGAAGATGATGAATCAAAAATATGAAGATTTAGTGATGCATGACTGAAAGTGATACATGACTGATGAGCATTAAGCGAAGAACTGAGCGAAAGTAAGAAGCATGAATAGTCATTTTCTTGTTGCAATTCAAGTACTTTTCAAGTACTTTAGCATTGCAATTCTTTCAATTTTGATGATAAACAATGTTAATATAATGTTCATGTTTTTAAACTGTGCTTTTGCTTTAAGCTGTAACTGTTCTGCTTTATAATGTTTGCAGTTCAGTAGTAAGTGCTTCAACGTTTGTCTCATCTTGCATATTTCATAGCATTTGTTCAAATTATTCTTTGATAATCGATGCAAATAGCTTTTGAAATAATCATGTTTCATTTTTAGCTGTATAAATGTTGAAAATGTCAATCTGTCTATTTTTTGAAACTTCTTTAGTGATCTGTAACTCAGATTCACTCTCGTTGTATGCTTCTGATACTGATTTTCTTTTTTGATGCTGTCATTTCATGCAATTAGTCATTGCTCTTTTATCTCTTTGTCTATTTGCTTTTTAATGAAGCTCATGATTGTTCTTTTTCTGATGTTGATTGCTGATCTTTTTCATGTTATGTCTTTGATTAATTGATTCACTGCTTCGTTTTCAATGATATCTTTGCAACTCGATACTCACTGTATGCAAATATGACATCAATTTTGTTGCAGATTAATCAGATTTTATCATATATTATTGAATAACTTCAAGTTAACATTGCTCTTTGCTTTTAGTCTTTGCAGCATCATTTGACTGTCTGTGTACACTCAAATTTCGCTGTCTTCAGATGCTTCTTTGCTGCATATCACGATTGCATCGTTGATAGCTTGCAATTTCGCTTTCGTTATAATTATTTCATTGATCACGCTTGTTGCTTTGCTGCATTTAACAAACTTGTGCGTGAATATCATCATGATTTCGATTTCTGTTTTGAGTTCTGCTATCATTTTTTGAGTTTGCGATGCGTTGATGTACATCACTATGTTTTTAGTTTTCTATAGTGTGTATTTATTGTTTTGCATGTTTCATCTTTTGCGAATTCGATTTGCATCTTTGTCAGATATTCAATTTTCTGATCTCATAATTTCTTGAATTGAGATATTTTGATCTTCTGTATTAAACTAAGCATTTTATGCACTTTGTTCAATATTCAATATATTTATGTAAGCTTCTCTTTGCAGTTCTTGACTTTTTGAAACAACTTCATCATTAACTCATTTCAATTCAGATAATTTATCACGTTCAGATTTAAATTTAATTCAATGATGTATTAAAATGAATATGATATGAATGTGATTAACAACGAGATTCATCTGTACGTGATGTCAACTACGAATCTTTTGATTCTATTCTTTGAATAGAAGTCAGAAGAGTCAAGAGATCTCAATTTAACGCAGTTTGAATGATGTTAGAATGTTGCGTGATCAGAAAAGTTGTCATGCAGAGTTTTCACTCACACGACAACATCTTTTCTAACAGTCACAATTGATCTACAAAGAAGATTAATGACATGTCGATGTCAGTAAAAGATGAAAAGATATCTAGTGAAAAGATTGATCTCAGTATGAGAGTCGTGATTACAAGTGATTGAAGAATTTGCAATTCATCACATCAACAATGTCATCAAGTAATTGATGAAAAGATATCAGATAAAATAGTTGTTCTCAGTCTGAGAGTCATGACTACAGTGCTCAAAGAAGTAGTGACTTGTCAATCACGCTGATATATTGAGAAGACTTGAGTTCATCTTCTTTACTTGACATCAAGTCATACATCTATCTACATGAAAAATTGAGAGCTCAAGAGAATGATCAGAACGCATTCTCTTTTATTGATTAAAGTCAAACATCGAACGATTGCAATTGCACATCTATACTAACAATTCATTCAATATCTACGTGACATAAGTCAAATCAAGAGAAGAAAAGAGTTACTCAGTATAATTACACTTTATCTTCTCATCATATGCATCTCTCTTTCATTACATATTTCTCTGTGCAATGAATGACAATCATTGAGTAAAAGAACGCAGTTCTACGTACGTTACAATCATGAGCATCATGAGTGCAAAGAAAACATCTTTCATCTTCAAATCAAGAATTGAATCGAAACATTGTTGTATAAAATATCATCAATGAAGAGCAAAGCAAAGACGATGTGTCATAAATGAACAACACAGACACTCATTAAAAGTTTACTTGAGCATCACACGCTGAATAGAAGCTATAGATGCAAACTTGATACATAGTCTCATGATCATTGTTTCAACGACGTGAAGTCATCATATAGACAACGAGTGATTTTCTCTCTCAGAGAGTTTTGTTCACTCGATATAAATAGCATAAAGTTTCTCATGAGTTGAGTTTAAATCAATGTCACAAGAATGTATGAATTCAAATCAAATCAAATCAAATCAAATCAAATGATATGAATGTTCACTTTCTTATCAAATGCTTTTTTAATAATTCAACTATTTTAATTGCATAGTTCTTGCATTTTTGATCTAGTTGTACTTTCACTGACGAAATCTCAGTCTTTATTTGCATGACTTTTATGAGCGATGTTTGAAATGCTTTCAATATCTTTCGTAACGCTGCGTTCTGCAGCTTACGAAATTTGATTGCGTGACTTTTTTGATTATTTCATCAGATTTCAACGTTGTAGTCGCTAATGATTATGATGCATGCTAGATACAACTGTCTTTCTGACTTCGCATTTAGTTTTCACTCACTATTCATTAGTTTAAAGAGTGAGTGTAGCGTTCTTGTGACTGCAACAATTTTCATTTGCATATGCATCTTGAAGTTGAGCTTTCGATTCAGTCAGACTTCTAGTCATTGTATGCAGATCTTTGATTTTACGACTGTGTCATTAAATAACATAATTGTTTGATTGAATGTTACTTTGTGACTTTTAAAATGAATCAATTCGAATTTTGAATCATCAAATTGCATTGCATTTTCATTTGCTTATGTAAATGCAATTTTCATCATCTTTTTCAGCTTTTTCACATTCTTGTCAATGCTCTTTCCTTCAATGTACAGTGTAATGTCATTAATGTAGCTGAATGACTGTAGATTTTCAATTCTTACGCGAATCTTTGAAAATGTCAGAATCGTGCCTAGATGATACAATCAATGAAGATCAAAGTTGATAGTGCTTGATCTTTAGAAATAGCTATAACTGAATATTAAGAATACAGAAGAAGATTGATACAAAAGCTTCTATTTATGTAATGTTCAGAGATTGCGCTAGACTTGAAAGAAATGTGTTTGTGACATGAAAAGAAAATGATGTAAATGAACAAGATGTTGATGAAAGAAAAGAGTGTTGAGAAAGAAAAAAAATGTTGAATCATATCTGAGTCAAACCTGAAGTCAGATCTAGATCAGATCTCGACTAGCTCTGTTCAGTCTTATCGATCTTGATACACTTGTAACAAATGCTAGCATTTATGTGATGTAATTTGCTTCAATTTGACGAAGATGCGCATCTCATTGCAATTTCATGTTCAGTTGTACTTTCAGAACTCATATATTTGATTTTGACTTAATAACTGAGCTTTCTATTTGTATGCTAATCATCATGTCAAATCTTTTTGATTTTCTGATGAAGTGCATAAATTCATATTTTTCTGATGCAAATGTTGCATCATGAGTGCAAGCTCATTTTACACAGACATTGTGTACTTTGCTCAATGTTTTGCAAATTTCTTTAATGAATTTATTGTATGTTAGAATGTTAATATCATTTATGAAGTTAAGCACTTTTATCTTAATTTTCAATGCTTTGCACTTTTCAATCAAACTTGCGTTGAAGAATAGAAAGAAAATTGATGAAATAAGAAATCTTTGCAATATGTCTGCATTTATCTTGCGCATATCACTTATTTGCTCATTGAATCTCAGCAATGTTTCTCAATTCTTAAGAAAGCTGCATGCTCATTCAACTATATAGTTTGAAATTCTTTTCATTTTTAAAGTATGCAGAAGTTTGATGTGCAAGACTTGATTGAATGCTTCAACAACATTTAAACTTAGCATAAATACTATGTATTTGATTTTGCAGTCTCATATTTATTAAAACTCTTTCACATGAAATTATGTAACAGCAATAATTAAATAATCATTGAGTAATCAGAGTCTTGAAGTGATTGCTCTGATCGCTTGAATCAGAAGTGATCACAGTGAGCATGATGACTTGACATGATTTTTCTATATCTATATAATGATGATTGTTCTCTTAGATAGAAGCTTCGTGCTCAACTCATGTAAGTAATCAATACACATTATTGTTTCAGCTATCTTCAGATCTCAAGTTTAGTAATAATAATTACTGTTTAATCTTTGTATATATTTTGTATTGTTAAAGAAACAATTATTACACTTTGAGCATCATTCTTTCACAAAATATCAAAGATGTTCATTTCTTTCAATCATGTTTAGTCAGTCAGAACAAGTCATGCTCAGTTAAGAAGCAAGCATCTTCAATGTAAATAAAATCAAGATTTCAACATTAAACTTGTATCATGATGATTAAAATAAACTCAAAGCATATTTAGTACAGATAAAGCTATACATTAAACAACATTCATTTCAGTTTAAGTTCATCAAGAACAAAGTACTCTTTGCATTCATTTATTTAAGAAATAATGCATTTACATGATTTCATCACTATCTAATGAATTATCTGCAGAAGAAATCAGAGAAACAAGAAGAAGAAATCAACATGATATTTTGTAATTCTCAAATGTTTAAGAAACATTTAAGAAGAGTATTTGAAGACATTGACAAGAAATGTACAGTAAAATGATAGTTGTACAATCTGCAACAGAAGATCTTCGTAACGATTTATTCAATTAACTTTTAGCATATTGCAATGAATATAAAATAAGATGATGCAGCTTTCATCAGTCAGTTCTATCAAAAGACTGTGAAAGAAAGTTAAGAATGAAATCATTAAAATTAATAAATTCATTGACTTACAGAAAATGATATTTAAAGTGATGATCATCAATAACAGATAGTACAAGAGACGTCTGAAAAAAGATAAAGAATCAACTATGTCAATAGTATTAAGTTGAAAGTTCAAGAAGAAATGATGACAGTCATACTATGATTCTTAATCTATGAAGTTAGACGCAACTCAAAAGATATCAATGAATGCTTGCAATAAAACAGTTCAATAAAGCAAGACATGTTACACATGCAAAAAGCTGAGTTATTACTTCAAGAATTGTATTCAGAACAAGTATAAAAATAAGTTAAAGTTTTATGATAAGCAAGACAGATCTTTTGCAGCAATGAAAAAAGATTAGAAAGACAAGCATTAAGCATTGTTGTAAACAGCATGTTACAAGAACAACTGTCATACTCATCTGAGTAATAAGAAAGATTCTGAATGATACTTGAAGTTCTTGCAAAAGAATCATTTCTACGTAGCAATTCATCATCAATCAAAAGTGCATGATGAGAATAGTGATGAAAGTTTATTCACTATGATCGCGAAATCAGAGATTCTCAACAACAAAGTATATGACTTGAACAGATTGAACAGCATTGAAGAAGTTATTTATCAAGCAGTTGAAGAAGAGAATCGACTTAGTGAAATTCTACAAGCATTTACTATTGCAGCAGAAGATGCTCTCAAGCAAGAAGAAGATCATCTTGAAGTAAAGAAAGATTTTAGAAAGTTTACAAATTAAGCAAGCTTTATAAGCATGTACAATGAATTGTACACTCTTTTTAAACAGAAAGAGAAAGATTTTTTACAGTGAATGCAATAAATTAAGAATGATATATATCAAGTCATTTATGACATTATGCAAGATGAGTTGATTGCATCGCGCAAAGACATTTAATATCATGACATAGTCATGAAAAAGTCATTTACAGAAGTCAAGTTCATCAAGCAAGAAGAATGTATACTTTTTGATGAAGATTACATATTCAAAGAGTTTAGATAAATGACAGAAGTCATTAGAGAAAGATTTGATCTGTGTGATTCAAAGAAATATTCATTTAAGAAGATCAATTTGAATCAATTTCAGTATATAAAACAAGTATTGAAAGAAAGAGCTTTTAGTTTAAAAAACTAGAAGATTTTTTAATTAATAAATCATTAAAGAAGTTTAGTCAAGAATTGAAAATCGAAAGCATATTTATCTTCATTAATGATTCATTGCAGTTATGAGTTTGAGTCAAAGTTAATGATCACGCAGCACATTTATTCATAGACAGTGACTGCATGAAGAATTATATATTCTCAGAATTTGCTAAAGAAGCGCAAATATTTATGCAGAAGAAGAAAGAATCTTACAATCTGCAAAACTTCAATGAAACATTCATGAAGTATAATAATGAACTAATAAATCAAGAAACTTGATTCATTCATTTGAAACTTGAACAACATTGAAAGAAGTTATGTTTAGATGTTACAAAGCATTCAGACAGTGATATAATTCTAGACATATCATGACTTTGTACAATCAATTTGATGATTGATTGAGTCAATAAGATAATTGCATTTCTAGATATAGAAACAACGCGATTACACTTGATATTAAAGTCATCATAAGATGTGAAGATATTCATCATGATGAGTGAAGAAATGCGCGAAGAGTTCAGAGAAATCAACGATGCACAGATGTTATGAAGCAAAGAGATTCAAAGTGATCACTTGAAGAATCTCATTATTGCTATTATTTTTAAGAAATATTAGAAATATAAAATTCTGTTTGAGAAAGAAAGTGATTAGAAAATATTACTCAAACATCAATCATAAAATCACAAGATTAAGCTCGTTGATGACAAGAAACTTATGAAACAGTTCATTTACTCATTGTTGATAGAAAAGCTTGATGCTTTGTGACAATATCTGAAAGAAAACATGTGAAAAGAATTCATTAAAGAATCACAATCATCAGCAGAATATTTAATTCTGTTTATTTCAAAATCAAATGAAAGTTTAAAACTATGTATTGATTACAAAGTATTGAATAACATCATAATTAAAAACAGCTGTTCATTATTGCTCATAGTAAAACTGCAGAATAAATTGCAAAGTGCACAGTGATTTACGAAATTTGATATATTCAAAACATTCAATCAAATATAAATTAAAGAAAAAGACGAGTGAAAGACAGTTTTTCATACTCAACTAGAACATTATTAGTATTTGATCATGTCTTTTGACTTAATTAATGCTTCAATCACATTTCAGATCTTTGTGAATAATGAGCTATGATGTTATCTGAATTAATTCATCATAGTATATCTGAATGATATATTAATATATTCAAAGATAAAGAAAGAACATGTGCAACATGTTAAGAAAGTTTTACAGACTTTGAAGAAAGTTGATTTATGCATCAAGTCAGAGAAAAGTGAATTTCATGTACAAAGTGTACAGTTTTTGAGATTCATAATCATGTCTCAGAGTTTAAGAATGAATTCAAAGAAGATAAAAGTTATTATGACTTGATCAATGTTAAAGTTTAACATCAAAGTTCAATTCTTTTTAAAATTCGCGAACTTTTATAAACACTTTATAAAGAGATACTTCAGAATCATCTTGTCACTTACAAATCTTACAAGAAAGAATATATTATTTGTGTGAACTGAGAAAGCAGAAGAAGCTTTCAAGAAGCTGAAGAAATTGTTCATCTTTCAATCAGTACTGATCATATTTGAATCAGAAAAACTCATTACACTCAAGATGAATGCATCAGACAAAGCTATTGAAGCATGTATCAATCAATCAGATGATAAGAGATATCTGTATTTTATTACATTTTACAATAAAAAGCTTACAGACGCTGAATTGAACTATGAGATACATGATAAGAAGCTGTTAGCTATTGTCAATTCTTTCAAATAATGAAGAGTGTATTTGAAAAAATTTAGACATCAGATTCA
>JAABUT010001828.1_pt1 | contig 22644 bp, 16 predicted proteins | sample 5559281 | NCBI WGS metagenome assembly JAABUT01 (sample SAMN10711880, study PRJNA513359) | rock metagenome | isolation source: Antarctica rocks | place: Antarctica: Victoria Land, Ricker Hills nord | collected 2016-01-04
TAAGTCATTTTCTTTGACGCTAGTCAAAACAGCGTCGCGTGATTTTGACTGATCAGTCATCTTCATTTCTATGATTCTATGAATAGCTTTGACTGATTCTTCAGCGAAGATGATCTGTTTAGTTGTTTAAGCTTTGATCATTGCTTTTCTATTCTTGATCTCTCGAATAGCTCGTTGATCGTTATTCAATCAAATGAGGTAGAAACGAATTTCTTTCAGAGTACTGAGTTAAATCAATTGAGTTACTCAAGCGAATTGAAGTCGAAGATTTATTTTATTCTTTAGATCGACGATCAGCTGTTTTTCTTGATAGTCTAAATAGAAGAATAGTCGTTGAAATTGAGTATAAAACTCGCTGAATTTCTTCTGTTCTTGAATCAAGTTGTAGTAGTTTCTACGAAAGTTGACTTCTTTATCTGAATCATTGAACAACTGAGCTAGCTCTTTCAAAAGCTCATCGACGATCTTGTATGAGTTGAAACAGTCACGTTCGCATCTTGATTGAGTGATCTCAGCTGCATCATCGAATAATCTGAAATGTACATAGCTCAGCTTGACTCGTTCACTTGAAAAGAGATCGACATTGATTTTCAGCTTGTTCTGAACTTTTTCATATCAATTCTTTCAGATAGAGTTCTTTTCATCAGTGAACAAGAAAGAATCGAGTATTTTCTGAAATCTAGAACGCTCAGAGTAGATTGACGATGACGAGATAATCTCTCTAGCTTGTAGTCTAGCTTTCAGCTCTTCGCATCGTTTCTTTAAAGCTTTCATAGTCATAGAAGATGTTATGATTTCAGCGAATGAGTCGTTATCTTCGACAATGAAGAGTGAAGCTTCGAAACGCTCTTTGAAGAAGCGAGACATGATGAGAAAGAAAGAAGAGATTGAATTGAACGAGTGTTTTTTGAAAGAAAGAGATCGAGCAAAGAGCAATGCTTGACAATAGAAGATAAAGTCGTTTTTGTTGTTTGATTTAAAGATTGATTGATTCTCTTGATCGATTTGATTCTCTAGCAATCAACGAAGATTCTTTATCGCTGATTCTATTAATCGAAGTGAACGATGCATACTTAATAAGCTGTAAGTCGTTTAGCAATTCAATCAGCCTCGCTGTTGATTCTATAAATTTTCTAGTGTTGTTCTGTCTTTCGATTGCGTCGATCATCAGGTAAACGAATTTCTTTAGACTCGATCTGCCTGAACGAGTATATTGAACGAGTAATGAGTATTTGTATCGTATGATAAATGAGATTCTTAATGTAATGTTGAGATCGTGCCTAGATCATTCAATCAAAGAAACTCAGAGCTGATATGTATGTATTGTTCTTTAGAGATAGCTATAACAAGACATTAAGAATACAGAAGAGAAAGAGTGTGAACTCTTCTATAAATAATGGCTTGAGACTGCGCTAGACTCGATACAGATGTGATGTAATAGATCAGATGTGTTTGTCTAAAAGAATGATGAAAGAAATGAATGAAGAAAGTGCTGAACAAACGAAAAGAAGTGCTGAGAATGACTCGAAGAAATGCGCTAGATTCAAACTAGACATAGCGTCATGACTTGCTTTAATCAAATTGATTAGAATTAGATCTGAATTCTGATTGATTCAGACATGTTTGTAACAAGATTGTTCAATCAATGATTCAACTCATTCAAAAAGAGATGATATTTGAATGAAATCACGCTTGTTAAATGATCTTTGATCATATGAAGAAACGAATGACTGAAGCATTTATTCTTCGTCATTTTGATCAGAATAGAAAGACTATTCTTGAAACAAACTCATTCAACTACGTCAATGATAACATACTTTCTCAGTATGATGATGAAGAAACATTGCATTCAATGATTTACTACAGTAAGAATCTGAGTCTCGCTGAGTGCAATTACAAGATTTATGACAAGAAGCTACTAGTGATCATTCAAGCATTTAAGCATTGACGATCTGAGCTGAAATTGACTGAGCTATCAATCAAGATGTTCATCAATCATTAAGCTTTGATGTCATTAATGAAGAATAAAGAGCTGAGTAAATGTCAGATGCGTTGAGTTCAAAAGCTCATTAACTTTAACTTCAAAATCATGTATTGCTCAGATAAACAAAACATCAAAGTCAATGCATTAACTCGTTAAGTCAATTCAGTTTCTAGAAGTCTTGAGAATGAATGATGTTGCTATCAGCAAACTACGATTCTGACGTTGAATCGAATGAAAATTGCTGATCTGAAGAAGAAAGAGAATGATGAATGAATTTATTGATTGATTCTAAAACTTAATAGAATCAACAAGAATTGTGTTCTACTTCGTGAAGTTGTATCAAAAGATGAAGCTCAATACAAAGATATTAAATTAAGAGATTATTGAGTTCAGAACGAAATACTATATCAAGATGATCTTTTATGAGTTCTCTTCAATGAGCATCTTTAAATGAAGTTAATTCAAAAAGTTCATGATCAATCTTTTATTAATCATTTCAAAATTCTTAGAATGATGAAAGCAATAAGAAGATACTACTATTAATTCTCAATGCAAAAGACAATAAATAGATATATTCGAAACTGCTACATTTATCAGCGATCAAAAGCTTCTCAAGATAAATTCAATGAATTACTACATTCTTTATTCATACTTGAATAGTGATGAAAGAACATAATCATGAATTTCATCATCGATCTATTCTTTTTTGAAGGCAAAAACATCATACTAACAGTGATATGTAAACTATCAAAGAAACGACACTATATTTCTTGTTCTACTGATGATGAAGAAATCACAGCAGAAAAAACAGCTGAGCTAATGCTTCAGTAAATATATCAAATACATAATTTACTTCATTTCATTATTTTGAATTGAGACTCTCAATTTACCTTCATTTTATGAAAGTTTCTTTGCAAAAGACTGAGCATTAATCTTCAACTATTCACTGTCTATCACTCTCAAATTGATGATTAAAGTGAATAAGTCAATCAGAACATCAAAAGATATCTTCAATTCTTTTGTTTATACATGCAGAATGACTGAGCTAAGCTACTACTTATGATTGAGTTTATCAACAATAATGCTTTGTTCTCAGTCATCTTCTTGACTTCTTTCTTTCTAAACAAAGACTTTCATTCTCATATGAACTTTGAACTCGATACAATTGAATATGAAAGCTTTCGTGAACGTTTGTAAGCGACTAAAGTCAAGAATATATCTGAACATATGAACAAGATCTTGACGTTTGCTCGCGAATCTCTAGTCAAAACAAGAAAACAAATGATTCAACAAGCTAATAAGCATAGAAAAGAAGTTGATTATGAGATTGAATCAAAGATGTTTCTGAATAAACGAAACATCATTACAGCGAGATCTTTCAAGAAGCTAGACGACAAAATGCTCGATTTCTTCATCAATCTAGATTTCATTGACTCGTCATATAAGCTGAAATTATCAGAGACTATGCATGTTCATGACATATTTCATTCTGATCTGCTTCATCTCGCTGTCGATGATCTTTTGTCTGATCAAAAGAATGAATCTCTTGAGTCAATAATGATAAACGACGAAAACGAATGAAAAATTGACGATATATTGAATTTTCGTCGATATCGAAGACGACTTCAGTATAGAGTCAAATGAAATGACTATGATAATAATCTCAATTGATACAACGCTGATGATGATGAATTTATGAACTCTCAGAAGATAGTTGATGATTTTCATATTCAATATTCAAACAAATCGCGCTAGAAGTGCTTTCAACTATTCAGTCAATCAGAATTTGATGAGTCTGAGTCTGTTAAATCATGATTGAGCAATTAATTGAATCAAGCAGAAAATACATTCATGCAAACATGAATCATCAAAGAAAGAGAGTAATATCATGATTCTAGTCTTGTCAAACGCAATCTTTTAGTCTTGTCAAATCTATTCTTGCTTCGTCATCTTGACTAGTCTTTATTGAGTCTAGCGTCGACTGAGAAACACACATATGTAGTCAGTCTCTTTTCTGTAGCTATCTTTCTTTCTTAGCATTTATCTTCTAGTTAAATGACACTCATATTGACTCATTTTATGCTGATTTCTAACAATGTTCTTTCTGAATAAGAGCTTTCACTCTCATATGAGCTTCGATTCAAACTCAATTGAATATGAGACTATCTAAGCTAGAATTGAAGTCAACAAAGCAAAGAATATATTTGAACACATGAAATAATCACTAGCATTGATTAAGCAAGTCTTGACAAGAGTCAGAGTCACAATGAAGAAACAAATTGACAAGCATTGAAAGAAAATGATTTACAAGATAAATGACATGATGTTTCTGAATTCTAGAAACATAATGATCTCATAATCATCAAAGAAGTTAAATGATAAAATGCTAGAACTTTTCAAGATTCTGATCAAGATTGAATATACTTATTGACTGAAACTATCATTGACTATGAAGATATATTTGAAGTTTGCATCAAATTTGCTGCAACTAGATTCAAAGAACTCTCTGAATGAACAACGAAATGAATCATCTGACTTTATAGTGATTGATGACGAAGATGAATGAAAGATGAAGAACATACTGAACTTCAAACACTACAAACGAAATAAACGACTACAATATCGTGTCAATTGAAAAGAATACAACGTCGATCTACATTGATACAACGTCAATGAAAGTGAATTCAAAGAATGTCAGAAGATCATAAATAACTTTCATGAATGATATTTGAACAAGTCAAGATAAAAATTAACTTAAGAAAGATTAATTGAATTGCAGCAATGAGAACATTGCTAGATGAAGAGAGAAAGTAATGTTGTGATCATGCACTTCAAGTTAGTTTAACATAAATCATGTCAAACTATCATAAACTAGTATAAAGCTGATGTTAACACGCTAGTGATCTAGCATGTCTTTGTGAGTAAAACTCATGATGTGTTGCATCTTTTTTCTTCTTCAGCTTTGAACTTCTAATTAGAATACACTCATATGATTTGCTCTATGCAAACTCATAACATTAGTTCAAAGCTCATTAATCTTGCTATCAACGTGTAAATGATATAAAAACAAGTTAAATCACTTAAACTTGAATCAGAATTGAAATCAGAAAATTGAACTCAGAAAATTCATTAGAAATCAAGAAATTTCTAGAACAAAATAAAAGAACATGAACATGTTGTTTTAAACTAACTTTTTACTAAGCTTGTCATCAGAACAGAAGAACAGAAAAACATGAACATGTTGTTTTAAAATTAAAATCAGAAATTTCAGTTGAATTTCAATCAGCAATTTTCTACTCACACAATGATTAGAAGCACAAAATTAGAATCAAAATCAGTAAATATGATTCATTATGAACTTTGAAATGCTGAAAGAGAATCACTTTTATCACAGAATTAAACAGCATCAGAAGAAAAAAACATGAATGCATTGTTGAATATCAAAGAAAAGAACATGAACATGTTGCTTTTCAATCACAAAATGATCAAGATCAGTATCAACATTGAATTAAATGCTTGAATAAACACTCATGAAGCAGATGATCTCATTGCGTTTATCAAGTATATATATTAACAGCATGACATTGAAATCAAGATTCACAATGACATGATTCAGATGTGAAATGACATTAACAAGATCAACATCAAATTAAAAGTTATCAACATTAAGTTGAAAGTTACATAAACAATATTAAACATTGTTTGAATGCATTTACAGAAAAAGATGAAGAAAAAGAATATGATTATACATCATTTAGAAGTGATATTAAGTCAACTAAGCACTTCGATTTTGAAAGATCAATTCTCAAAGTCAATCAAACTATTTGATTTATTTTTGTTCAAAGATTTAAAACAGAATATGAATAATTAATTGTTTTAAATGTAAAACAAGCTGAAGATGAATAAGAATCATTTTTCTATCAAAGAAATGAAGATTGCATATGTGAAAAGTTGAGTCAGTGAAACGATGATCAAACACATAGCATTCAGAATGAAAAACATGATCATGAACTCATTTCTTGAAGCAGAAGAGATACTGTTAATCATAAATAAAATGTACGATGATTTCAATCAACATCATACAACTTAACAACAGTTTTTGAAGCTGTATTAAAACAAGATCTTCTTTCATAAATTTTAAATAAAATTTCAGAGACTTAGTGCAAAACTAAAGTACAATAATGAAACTTTACTAAATGATCTTCAGCATAAGATTAGCTCAGATTTTCAGCAAGTCATGATCAATGAATGAACTATAAATTTGAACAAATTTGTCAATATCTGCATGCAAGTCAATGTTTAATTGATAAAATTAAATGCTTAAACAGATTTCAAGACATCAACAACTTAAGTCATTTATTTTATCATTAGCATCTTAACAATGATCATGACTGCAATTTCAGCTTCAATCTTTGCATGAAAGAAACTCAAAATATCAAACGTTGATTTTGTTAAAAAGAAGTTGTGTCAGAATTCAGATTTATGAAATTCAGAGTTCTTCAAAGAATAAAGAATAAACACAAGAATTATTCTTCAACGCTATCATTGAGCTTTCAAATGAGAATCTGAGTCTATGAAAATTGAGACACTGAGTTTATGAGAAACTTTACTGTTGATTTTCAAAGACATCAAGTCTACAAGAATCTCTATCATCGATTCTCAGAAACTCTGAATCTACAAAAGTTTAAGTCACATATAAATCTTGACATTTCATTGATGATAAGAGTTCAAGTCACATACAATTTTCAAGAAATCTTGCAAAGATTGCATGTAATCTTACTGATTTCATCAACGATGCTTAAGCTTAGTCTTCTGAGTATATAAAGAAGAGTTCACTTCTATATTTCATAGTTTAGTGTTAACTTTCTATATAAATAAATATTACTAAGCTACTATCAAATTTGATCATATTATTTACATGCATATTCTTTAGTATGACTGCACATTTCTCAAGCTACTCACAATTTTAACACTCTACTTTATTGCAGAGACAATAGTTTATACAATTAAAAAAAAATCGTTAACTTAAACAGCAATTCTTTGAATATGATACTTAATCTTCATAGTGAATCTCAATTTCTTTTCATTCTCAAGACTTCTGCGTCTCTGATTCAAGTGATCATCATCATTGATGTTGTAAACGTATTTTTCAAGCATCATAATCAAGATACAATCTTTCTTGATGTTGCAATCTCACTTCTTGAAAGCAATATTCACATGTCTTTTAAGAGCATTATTTTGTCTATTTTCATTATTTTCACAGAGTTTGCACTTACTTTGCTTGATCAAACTTCTTTCAATAATAAAGAGAAGTTTTAATTAAACTTGATGAAAAGTCTTGCATAACATCAAGTGATCATCATCAATATCATGATTTCATCAATTCAATCATTTTCTGATTTTGCAAGCGTTGATTTGAAAAATTTATTAAAGACTTGTCATCATGCAGCATTGAATGAAAACATCAGAAGTGCTTGCATCGATGTAGAAAGAAAAGAGAGACAATGCATACTGCTTCAAACAAGAATGAAAGTTGTTAAGCATGAACTTTCATTCATCATTCTTGATGAAATTCAAAGCATTATCAATGACATGAAGATTTTGCAGAAACAACAGAATTATTTGAAGATGTACATTCAACATGAAACGTTGTTTATTGAAAACATCACTTTGCTAAAAAATCTGAATCAAACGTTTTACATGTTGAACTTTGATTACTTTTTAACATGATGAAGTCATGCATCTGATTGTCTTGAATTGAAGTTTCGCAAAAGAATTATCATTAAAGTCATAAAGAATTCTTTCATCAATGACGATTTTTTTAAGAAGAGAACAATCACTTTTAAGATCATTCTCTTGAATAAGTTCTCAGAAGAGAAGAAGTTCAAATTCATCATTGATAAGAATCTGAAGTTGTTTCTCAGAAAACTAAAGTTGAACTTCATTAAGATGAACTACATCAAAGACGATGATAAGTTTGATTATGTCACGAAATATGTAAAAATCATGATGATGCATTATCTTCAACAGATCGAGAAGACTGTCAAGAAGAAAGATCATAGTGTTAAGATCATGTCTAGAGCGAGTCATAGAGATCAGGTAAATCAAGCTGATGAATCAGGTAAATGAGAATTCAAAGCTAAAGAGCGAGATCTACGAAGATGCGAAGACTATATGTACAGAGAGAAGAAAAGCGCTAAGCTCGATAGAGTCTTAGGCTCACTTCAGAGCGCGCGAGCTGAGCACGCTCGTAACATTACTTTCTTCTCTCAGTCAAGCAATGATCTCATTGCTTCAATCAGCTTCTTTCTTTCTTGTTCATTTCATCGAGCGTTTCAAGCTCATTTCATCAAGCGTCTCAAGCTCATTTCATCAGGCGTTTCAAGTCTATTTCTTCTTGACATAGAGCGTTTCAAGCTCATCAGACGTTTCAAGCCTATTTCTTCTTATTGAATGTCATTGAAGCAGACTCACTTCTGATTTGAGTCTACTACATAGTAGAACTTGTTCTTTTCATGTCATTGAAGCAGACTCACTATGAGTTCGTGCCTATTACACGCATGTAGTAGAGCTTGTTCTGTTCATACTGTCGAAATTTCTGAATTCAACTTCTGATTTCGAAATTTCTGATTTCTATTGAACTTTCTGAATTCAAGTTCTGCTGAAATTTCTGATTTCAACTCTGATGACGAGCTCAGTAAAGAGATCAATCGTTATCTATCTTTGTAGCAGACTCACTTCTGATTCATGCCTGCAACGCGTTGCAGAACTTGTTCTGATCGCGTTTATTGCATTCGATAGAGCTTGTTCTGTTCATGTCTTTGTAGCAGACTCACTATTGAGTGACGAGCTCGATGACGAGATTAATCGTTATCTGCTCTTGAAGCAGACTCACTATTCTTGTCATTCAAGCAGACTCTTTCTATTCAGCTTCAAATATTCAACGATGAATGAGTTTCAGCTCATATTTTCGTGATTTCAGACATATAATATATGTTTCATTCTCTGTCTTAAGACATATAGTATACGTTTCATTCTGTTCTCAGTACATATCATCTTGCTGTTGTCGTCAATGTCGTGAATAGAGATAAATCGTAGAAGATGCAAATAAAAGAAGGTTCGTGACTGAATCGAGTAAGTTGTCATTGAAGCAGACTCACTATTTCGATTTCTATCTACTACACGTGTGTAGCGAGATCTGTTTCGTTCGTTGATCGACTCAATTAAGAGATCAACTCGTGTCGTTCTATGTCATTTCAGCAGACTCACTTCTGATTCAGACTCATTGCATTCAATAGCGCTTGTTTCGTTCGTATCATTGAAGCAGACTCACTGTTTCGATTTCTGTCTACTACACGTGTCACATTGCTTGTTCTGTTCATTGATTGTCTCAATGACGAGATCAATATCGAACGCGTCTTTGTAACAGACTCATTGTCTGATCAATCGAGTCTGATTAATTCAGAGTCGATTCGTGTCTGCAACGCTCGCACTCGCAGAACTTGTTCTGTTCATACTGTCGAAATTTCTGAGTTCAACTTCTGATTTCTGCCTACTACACGCATGTAGCAGAGCTTGTTTCGATCACGTCTATTGCATTCAATAGCGCTCTCTGTTCATGTTTATTGCATTCGATAGAGCTTGATTCGATTTCTGTCTATCGCGTTCGATGAAACTTATTCTCTTCGAGACGAGCTCAGTCAAGAGCTCAGTTTAAGATTGTCTTGCCTGCAACGCTTGCACTTGCAGAGCTTGTTCGATTCGATGACTAGCTCAGTCAAGAGCTCAGTCGAAGAGTCGATTTGTCTCTGCTTCGTGCCAACTACACGCGAGTAGCAGAGCTTTGCTTTTCGTGTCTTTCAAAGATAAAGTCACAGGTTCGACCAAACTAGAAAAGCGAATCACTATCATGTGATATGTACGAAGCTTTGAATAATGTTAAGACCATGCCTAGAGCGAGTCATAAAGATCAGATAAATCAAGCTGATGAATCAGGTAAACGAGAATTCAAAGCTAAAGAGCGAGATCTACGAAGGTGCGAAGACTATATGTACAGAGAGAAGAAAAGCGCTAAGCTCGATAGAGTCTTAGACTCGCTTCAGAGCGTGCGAGCTGAGCACGCTCGTAACACATAGAATCACATGAGCGAAGTTTCTCAAGACTCTTCAGCAATGCTTGCTTGATGTGAAGTCACTTCAAAATTGAGCAGATGATTTATGAAATGTCATTATAAAAAGAAGTGATCAAACATGCATATCATTTTTTCTGAAACTCAACAAAACACATTTTCAAAATTGTGTTGAAATCATGAAGTCTAAGAAAGTGCTATTGTTCAAATTTCTGAGTGAGCTACTTTTCTTGAACAAGATTAAGCTAATTGTATTAACTTTCGCTCAACGAAGTAAGATGTTCTGTCAAGAATTGATGAAGTACATTGACATGCAGCATGCTTTGAACTATGCTCAGTAGAGTTGACAGTCAAAAATGAACTCATTTCTTGAAAATCAATTACACAAGAAGAATTCAAATGTGATTACATGAAACAATACTGCTTGATCTGAACATTCAGAACTTTGATAAAAGCAATTTATGCATCTTGAAAATCTTTATCATTGTTGAATATGCTTCAAAGAATCTTATGTTAAATCTTTCATTCTTTGAGAAGCACAATCTCATTCATGAGTTTATTCATCAACACTTACGCTGAAGAATTTTGTGTACTCAAAATGAAAGAAAAAAACTATCTCATTAAAGAACAGTTTCAGAATCATTTTATGTGATGTTCAATGAAGCAAGACTTATGTCAAGTCTTTTTGCATGCAATATTCATTAATTTAGTTTTGCAAAAAAAGTTACTTTAAAGTTCTTTTGTTGACATAATCAGCAGAAGAAATGAGAAGTTTCAAGCACTTGATTGACTCAGAATCTCAAGCAACAGAGCATCATAATACACATTCAATTGCTTCTAGATGCTCTGTACAAGTCTTTGAATTTCTCAGTGACAGAAGAAAACTCTCGACTCACATAAATCAAGAATATGATAGTCGATTAATTCTTAAATGTTTTAAAAGAATTTACGAACTTCGTAAATCTTTTCACTCAAAAAGTCAAAGTTCTTTCAACTCATAAATTTTATGATCACGTTATTTGCATCAAGAAGAGTTGTATCACTCTCTGAAATTCTTTGTACAATCTTTTTGCAGTCAAACTCATTGTACAAAAGATGTATATCAAGAAACAGCTTTGAACAAACATGATATGATACTTCATTTCTTCAGCTGAGATGCTCATGCTTTTTACATTTAAAAAAGATGAAACGCTGCAATCATGCATTGATTATTAAAAGTTCAACGTAATCACTTTTAAAAATAGATGTTTTTTTTGCTAATCAATGAAGCTCTTGATCATCTTGCAAACATCAAGTGATTTATCAAGCTTGATATCAAGAACACATTCAACAAACTTTGCATACAAAAAGAAGATGAATGAAAGATGACATTTTGTACAAAATTTAACTTATACAAGTATCTTATAATGCTCTTTGATCTCATCAATGCATCAACTTTCTTTCAGATTTATATGAATCAGACTCTGTTTGAATTTCTTGACATCATTTATCTTGTTTATCTGAATGACATTCTGATATTCAGCGAAACTTGCAAGAAACATGTTTATCATGTATGATAAATTCTTGACAAACTGCAAATTCTAAAGCTCTACATTAAGCTCTCAAAATGTGAATTCTTCAAGAAAAAGTTATTCTTTCTAAAATATAGAATAGAAAAAAGAGAAATTTCAATAAAGAAGAATCAAATGCAAATTGTTCAAGATTGATTACAATCAAGAATAATGAAAGAGATTCAAACATTTTTCAACTTTGTCAACTTTTATTGTTAATTCATAAAAAACTATTCAAGAATAGCATCATTCTTGATTAATCATCTTAAAACAAATCTCTTTTCTAATGCAAAGAAGAAATGAATTCTCAAAGAATAGACGAAGCGAATTGAGTTCATTGACAGTGCTTGAAACACTTTTCAGAAGCTAAAAGTCATCTTTGCTCAAAATGTTGTTCTTCAGCACTTCAATTCTGCAAAAGTCATAAGATTAAAGATGAACATCTTTGAATTTGCAAAGAAAACAATGATGTTTCAACAAATAAATATCACACTCGAAAATTTACATTGACACTCAATAATCATTTGATTAAGAAAGTGATAATCAATTGAATGAAACTATGATGCACATAATCAGAAAATGCTGATGATCATCAAAAGCATGAATTATTGAAGACATTATTTAAAAGAGACTTGACATAAAATAGAAATAATCAACAATCATGCAAATCTTCAACACTTCATGACAATAATTAAGCTTTCTCACAAACAGATGAAGTGAATCAACAAATTTACTGCATACAACTTCAAGATCTTTTATCAAAAGAAAGTGAGCAATTCTGTCAATGACTCATCAAGAAGACTCAACTATGAGAAAGATATCAATACAGATGAGAAAGAGTTCACTCATGATCTAGCATACATGAGAGAACTCTTGAAGAATCTCTTGAGTCAATCAGCATCAACGCTCATCATCTTCACTCAACAGTTCAAGATTCTGAGCATCAAGAATCATGAAAAAATAGTCATTAAATCATTTGAAAAAATCATTAATTTATCAGCATCAATGAAAAGAATCAGAGAAGTTTCTCAAACTTTGAAGAAACTCTCGACTGCTGACAAAAAGTCTCAATGATGATTTCAAAACATCATTATTTCTCGTTAGAAAAACATTTGTTCTTGCAAGAACATTGAGTTAAGATTTAATACTGTTGCTGAGATTTGAAAAAACATCAACTTTCACAAGAACATTGAATCAACATTTATTACTATCATTGAGACTAGAAAAGACATTTGCTTTTGCAAGAACATCATGTTGATATTTATCACTGTTGCTGAAACTGAGAAAGATATCATTCAGATGAAATGAAAATGCAGAAGAATAAATTCTTCTGCTGAAGAAAGTGAATGTCTGATCATGAGTCAGAGCAGAAATTCAATCACATGTTGTTCTGCTAAAGAGAGTGAATGTTTGATCATGAATCAAAGCGAAAGTTCAACTATGTATTGTTTCGCTGATGAAAGTGAATGTTTAATCATGAGTCAAAGCAGAGAATTGACTATGCATCATTCTGTCAAGAAGAGTGAATGTTTGATCATGAATCAGAACAGAAATTCAACTATGCATCATTCTGTTGAGAAGAGTGAATGTTTGATCATGAGTCAAAGCAGAGTTTCAATCATGTATTGTTCTGCTGAGAAAAATGAATGTTTAATCATGAGTCAGAACAGAGATTCAACTATGTGTCATTCTGCTGAAAAAATGAAGAAAGCTTTATTTACAAGAAAGAAAGTAAATGCATCAGAGAATTATTTCATTGCAATTCAGAATGATTCAGATGAGATAAATGATGCAGTTTTAAAGTTTACGAAAATTCATAAATGCTTCAATTCATTGATATGAAATGATGTTTTGATCTTGAACTTTGTCAACTTTGCAAGCTACTCTTTCAAAAGTTTGACTTAACTGATTTGCAAACAGCAAAAAATGAATTATTTTGTCATTACAGTACAAGAATTAATGAAAAAGAGAAACTTAAGCACATGCAATACTGAAATTGACTTCAGCGTCTTCATGATCAACTGATTGAAGAAAATCACAGATGACATCATGATATTTCAAGAATTCATTTATGTTTCTGCATAAAATGAATTTAGAGCAAAGATTATGAAACAACATCATGATAACTTTCTTGCAGAACATCTTGATTCTTAATGATGTTTAAAGTTTATTCAATGAATCTTCAACTGATTGTTTGCAAATAAGAACATTAAGAAATACTGCAAAATCTGTAAATCATGTCAGCAACACAAGACATTACATTACAGAATCTGAAAACTTCTGAATAGTTTACTCATTTCTTGAAGAATATGAGAAAGCATTATTATGAACTTCATCATTGATCTTTCTGACAGTATGAGTGTCTCAAATGTCTTCTATGACAGCATTATGATTATAATCGATCATCTTTTCAAGATAACACATTATATTTCTACTTGAAAAACAATGATTGCTTTTGATCTGATTGATTTCTTTCTTAACAAAGTAGTTTAATATCACGAAGCTTCTGATAATATAATCTTTGACAGAAATTTCATACTTACATCATACTTTTGAATATTGCTATGCTATCATCTTCTGATCAAGTGAAAACTTAGCACTGCATTTCATTCTTGCATCAATGATCAAATCAAGAGACAAAATCAAACTCTTGAAACTTATCTTCAAGCATACTGTAACAATGTTCAAAATGATTAAATTCATCTTCTTATCATGATCAAGTTCTTCTACAATAACAACATTTACATTGCAACATTGATAACATCATTCTTTGTAATCACAAAAAAACATTCAAGAATGAAGTTCAGCGTCAAAAATCATTTAAAGAAATCAGAGTCAATCATGAACTACGTAATGAGAATGAAAAGACTGTATGAGAATCTTTGCTACAGACTTGCAAAAGCAAACATTGACTACGTGACTCAGCATGACAAAAGACACTTTGCTAAAATATATTTTATCAATCAATTAATGTGATTGAACGTCAAGAACATTTGAATCAAGAAGTCTTTCAAGAAACTTGAAGTTAAAAAATACAAATTGTACAGAATTCTGAAGTGACTGAGCAGACAAGTCTATCATTTGAAACTATCTTCAAAGATGCATATACATTCAATATTCAATGTCAGTCTGCTGAAATCATTCTGCTCAAGAGAGAAAAAGTTGAATGAGTTGTTGATGAAGAATCTTAAGCTAGAGAAAGAAGTACATGATAGCTGAAAGATTGATAACATACTGAATAGTTGCATATAGAATGATCAGTTGCAATATCTGCTTAGCTGAAAAAACTTTAAAGCTTTAGAAAATATCTGAAAATCATCAGACTGTTTTGATAACTGCAAGACTTTATTGAGATTCTTTCATTGCAGACATGTCATCAAGTTTGAAAGTAAGTCATTAACATCATTACAAAAAATCACAAATATGCATAAAACGAAGTAAAAAGATTGATAACTATTTAGCTATCATTAAAAAGAAAAAAAGAAAAGAAAAACAAGACTTTCTTACTTAATCATTCTCATCAATACTCGACTCAACAGTTTAAAAAAGTTATTAGCAAATGCAGAAATTAATACACAAATAGCTTATGAGTTTCATATGATATGTATATCATTCAGCTTTCACTTTCTTGAAAATTCAAGAGTTGATGAAAGTAAACTCTTGCAACTATTAGTCAGATAGCACAAAATATACACAAGTTATTGTATTAACAGAATGAATGAGATAAGAAGCTCATATCAAAGCTCATTGCATTCTTCATTTCTTCAATGATAAATCACGTGATCAATGTTGAAGACAAAGACAAAAAAGAAATCATTAACAGAATTGAATTAGATGAGAGCAAGAACAGAAAGACATGAGAAAGCAAAGAAGACAAGAATAAAGACAACATCATAGAAAAGCATGTTTTGATTATAATAGAGACATTCTGATCTTTTGAATACATTGCAAGAAGAATCAAAGCATTCTGAGTCTGAGTGATCAAAGCAGATCAAAGATTATCATACTTTTCAATCTGCTTTTGCAAATCTTCAATGATCTTGTTCTGTCTTGCAATTTGACACAGCAAATCATCAATTCAAGTCTCTTATGTCATCATTTGCTTTTGCATCTTTCTGCAATTAATAGTTGCATCTTCAACATTTTTCTTCATTTTACTGATGTCATTTCTATTTATCTCAATATCAAGAACGAGAAAACGCAGCTTTTTCTCAATATACTCTTCAAATTCAAGAAACATCTGATTCTGAGCTGAGTCAAAAGAAAGATCATAAGAGATAATCATCATCTTCTTGATCATAAATTCAGAATCAGATGCAACAAAGAACAAAGAAAAATTTATGCAAGATTAAAAAGAAAAAGAGCTTAAGCAAAGTGATGAGAAGACAGAACTGACGAGATTGAACTTGAAATCAAATATAATCTCAACATAAAAAGAGTTTAAGCAAGATAAAGAAGTACTTAAGTCAGATGAAGAGAAAGCAAAGCTGATAGAAATGAGCGTTGAATCATTCTTAAATGCTCTAAAAAGCATCAATTAATCATTGAATTTTCACATCTTGAAGCTACTGAAAATTATACTTACAACTCATATTTGCAATTTGCTTCAATAATGATGCATAGTATGCATTTCTTGAAATTCTTTTCAATAGAAAACTTTATTTTTACACAGTTTACATTTCTTTTCATGCACTTTTTACATCTATTCAAGAATTGTATTGCAATCTCTTTGTTATACACATTCAGAGCTGTTTTGTGATGCTGAGTTAATGATGTAAGATTTCTCATGTAAAGAGAAAGAAAAACAAACTTCTGATCAGAAGTGACGTGAAAGTGAGAAGATTAAATGCAAGCAGCAGACACAGCAAGTGTGTTGATGTAAGATGAAGAATCAATAGCAAAGAAAGTAAGCAGATGCAATATAAGCACATTTCATGTTTTAAAAAAGAAATACAATAAAAAACTGTGTTGCTCACTTCTTTTAAACTTTTTCATCTTCATTCAAAATATCATCAGCTCATCATCATCAAATCAAGAAGTGAATTCATACTCATTATGATCATGATACTTGAAGAAATTGTACAGAACTACTTTACAAAATGAATAAAAGATTAAGTAAAATAATGAAATAAAGATTGAATGTGAGAATGAAAGTTGAAGAAGAAAGAAAGTTGAAGATCATGCAAAAGATAAAAAAAATGAATCAACAAAAATTCATTACTTCACAATAAATAAACATAAACATCAACAATCATCATTCTTATGCTAGTCACAACAAACAACAGAAGCATCGCTTTTCTGTTCATTGTTTACTTCTACTATCTGATACTATCTTCTGCTCATTATTTGCTTCTACTATCAAGTATTGTTTATAGAAGAAAACTTCAAATCGAGTAAATCTTGACTCTTACTACAATTGTTATCATGAAAATTCAAGTCTAGTTGATATGCATGCATTAATGAAAGAAAGCATTGATATCATGATCATATCATGCATGAAGTGACAGCTGAAATATAATAAAACAACAAGATAATTGTCAGAATTCAAATTTACAAAATTCAGAAAATAAATATGAATGATATTGCTGATCATCTAAAGATTCTACATAAGTTGCAAAGAATGTTCAGTTTACGTTTATAAAAATCAAAGAATGAAGAATATGCTATCATCAATATTTAGATTTATGAGAATCAGAGAATAAACATAAGTGCTACTGTCAACTTTTTAAAAACTCAATGCTTATGCTATTGAAAAAGAATTTTAAAAACACAATGATGCACAGTGAGTCTGATGTCATGCATTGCATGAAGAAATGAAGTAATTCAACAATGAGAACGTTGTTATTATGAAAGAAAATAATTGTCAGAATCAGATTTATGAAAGTCAGAGTTCTTCAAAGAATAAAGAATAAACACAAGAATTATTCTTTAATGCTATCATCAAACTCTCAGACGAGAATTTGAGTTTATGAGAATCAAAACACTGAATCTACAAGAAACTTTACTGTTGATTCTCAGAAGCATTAAGTCTACAAGAATTTCTATCGTCGATTTTCAGAAGTTCTGAGTCTACAAAAGTTCAAGTTGCATACAAATTTCAACATTTCATCAATGATAAAAGTTCAAGTTACATATGATCTTCAAGAGATTTTGCAGAGATTGCATGTAATCTTGCTGATCTCATTGATGATGCTTGAGCTTAGTTTTCTGAGTATATAAAGAAGAGTTCACTTCTGTATTTCATAGTTTAGTGTTAACTTTCTATACAAATAAATATTATTAAGCTACTATTAAATTTAATCATATTATCTATGCGCATATTCTTTAGTGTGACTGCACATTTCTTGAGCTACTCACAAGTTGTTTAAAAAAGAACTTTGCTTCAAATGCAAGAAGTTAAAACATAAAGCATGTAACTATTTCAAGTTAACTCAGATGCATAAAATTGCAGCAAATTTGAAAAATGATTTGTCTTCATTAAAGTAATGATTGAAAGCAATATATTCATATCTTGCTTCATCAACATGTCTGATAATTCATTTAATTTCAAGTTGTTCACTATTGATATCATCTTAAGTAGTTTAGAAAATGTTGAAATCATGTTTAGAAACTAATCAAAGTGCATGCGTGACTAGAATGTTTGATCTATAAAGATAATTATAACTAAGACTTTAAAAATACAGAAGAAAAAAGATATAAAAGACAAGAAGAACACATTTTATATAGTAGTTACTCAGATTAACGTTAGTCTCAAAGAAGACGTGTTGAAACATAAGAAAGATGTTTATTTAAAAGATGTTTGCAATACAAAGAAATGTGTTTGTCATAGAAATTTATTGATCACTCATAATACAAAGAAGTGCGTTTATTTAAAAGACAATAGAAGCTGATTAAAAGATGTCAAAAAAGAGAAAAAATGTTGAATCATATCTGAGTCAAGTCTGAATCAGATTTAGATCAAATCTCAGCTAAATCATTAACTAGTTTTAATTAATTCTGATACATTCATAACATTATTTTTCTCTTTGAAAATTCATGTTTGCATGAATAAAACAAATGAAACGCAAATTTTTTTCATTGTTTTTCAATTTAGTGTGACTTGTCTGAATAAAACTTATGAAATTCAATTAAAACTTCTTTCAAGTTCTTAAATTCTTCTTTGTTAACATAGTATCATTCATCATCTTGATTTAGTCTCATTCATCATCTTGATTTAATCTCATTCATTTGACTTTGTATTGTATTTAATCTTGATAACATCTAGAGTTTAAAATGTTATCTATCTTTCAATACTCATCATTTTCAATAGTGAGAGATTTAAATGATTCTGAATGCTGTTCTGATAAAAGATCATCAAGACAAGAACATAATAGCTTTAAACTGAACATTGAATGCAGTTGCTTTATGCTTATCAATAAATGAAAATGATAGAAGATTTCAACTTTGACAGTGATTTGATAAAATTCTAGCTGTTTATCTTTTAAATTCTTACATGATCTAGTTGTCTTTATGTTTCTAAAGAATAATCAAACTCAGTCATTTACTTCATAAATGATGTTGCAATCATGCACTTCAAGTTAGTTTAACATAAATCATGTCAGACTATCATAAACTAGTATAAAGCTGATGTTGACACGCTAGCAATCTAGCGTGTCTTCGTGAGTAAAACTCATGACGTGTTGCATTTTCTTTCTTCTTCAGCTTTGAACTTCTAGTTAGAATACAATCATATGATTCGCTTTATGCAGACTCATAACATTAGTTCAAAACTCATTAATCTTGCTATTGACATGTAAATGATATAAAAACAAGCTACATTACTCAAACTTGAATTAGAATTGAAATCAGAAAATTGAGTTCAGAAGACTCATTAGAAATCAAGAAATTTCTAGAACAAAACAGAAGAACATGAATGCATTGCTTTAGACTAACTTTTTACTGAACTCGTCGTCAGAACAGAAAAACAGAAAAACATGAATGCATTGTTTTAAAACTGAAATCAGAAATTTCAGTTGAATTTTGATCAGCAATTTTCTACTCACACAATGATTAAAAGCACAGAATTAGAATTAGAATCAGTGAGCACGACTCACTATGAACTTCAAGATGCTGAAAAAGAATCACTTTTATCACAGAATTAAATAGCATCAGAAGAAGAAGACACGAATGTGTCATTAAATATTAAAGAAGAGAACATGAATGCATTACTTTTTAATCATGAAATGATCAAGATCAGCATCAGCACTGAACTGAATGCTTGAATAAGTGCTCATGAAGCAAATGATCTCATTGCATTTATCAAGTACATATGTTAACAGCATGACATTGAAATCAAGACTCATAATGACATGATTTAAATGTTGAATGATGTCAACAAGATCAACATTAAATTAAAAGTTATCAACATTGAGTTGAAAGTTACGCAGACAACATTGAATGTTGTTTAAACATGTTTACAGAAAGAGATGAAGAAAAAGAACGTGATTATACATCATTTAAAAGTAATATCAAGTCAATTAAGCACTTTGATTTTGAAAGATTGATTCTCGAAGTCAATCAAGCTATCTGACTCATCTTTGTTTGAAGATTCAAGATAGAATGTGAATAATTGATTATCTTGAATGCAAAACAAGCTGAAGATGAACAAGAATCATTTTTCTATCAAAGAAATGAAGATTGCATATGTGAAAAGTTGAGTCAGTGAAATGATGATTAAACACATAGCACTCAGAATGAAAAACATGATCATGAACTAATTTCTTGAAGCAGAAGAGATACTGTCGATCATAAATAAGATGTATGATGATTTCAATCAACATCACACAACTCAACAACAGTTCTTAAAGCTGTATTAAAACAAGATCTTCTTTCATGAATTTTGAATGAAATTTCAGAGACTTAGTGCAAAACTAAAGTACAATAATGAAACTTTATTAAATGATCTTCAGCATAAGATTAGCTCAGATCTTCAGTGAATCATGATCAACGAACGAACTATGAATTTGAATGAATTCATTGACATCTGCATGCAAGTCAACATTCAATTGACAAAATTGAATGCTTGATTAGTCTTCAAAACATCAACGACTCAAGTCACTTGTTTTATCACTAGCATCTTAACAAAGATCACTACTGCGATTTTAGCTTCAATCTCTGCATGAAAGAAACTCAGAATATTGAACGTTAATTCTGCTAGAGAAAAGTTGTTTAAAAAAGAACTTTGCTTCAAATGCAAGAAGTCAGAACATAGAGCATGCAACTGTCTTAAGTCAGCTCAGATGCATGAAATCGCAGCAAATTCAAAAAACAACTTACTCTCATCAAAGTAGTGACTGAGAACAATATACTTATATTTGTTATGAACATGCCTGAATTGATCAGAGTTCAGATCTAACTCTAATCAATTTGATTAAAGCAAGTCATGACGCTATGTCTAGTTTGAATCTAGCGCACTTCTTCGAGTCATTTTCAGCACTTCTTCTCGTTGTTCAGCACTTTCTTCATTCATCTCTTTCATCATTCTTTTAGATAAACACATCTGACATATTACATCACATCTGTATCGAGTCTAGCGCAGCCTTAAGTCATTATTTATAGAAGAGCTCACACTCTTTCTCTTCTGTATTCTTAATGTCTTGTTATAGCTATCTCTAAAGAACAATACATACATATCAGCTCTGAGTCTCTTTGATTGAATGATCTAGACACGATTTCAACATTACATTAAGAATCTCGTTTATCATACGATACAGATACTCATTACTCGTTCAATATACTCGTTCAGACAGATCGAGTCTAAAGAAATTCGTTTATCTGATGATCGACGCAATCGAAAGACAGAACAACACTAGAGAATCTATAAAATCAACAGCGAGACTGATTGAATTGCTAGACGACTTACAGCTCATTAAGTATGCATCGTTCATTTCGATTAATAGAATCAGCGATAAAGAATCTTCATTGATTGCTAGAGAATCAAATCGATCAAGAGAATCAATCAACTCTCAAATCAAACAACAAAAACGACTTTATCTTCTATTGTCGAGCATCGCTCTTCGCTCGATCTCTTTCTTTTAAAACACTCGTTCAATTCAATCTCTTCTTTCTTCTTCATCATGTCTCGTCTCTTCAAAGAGCGTTTCGAAGCTTCATTCTTCATTGTTGAAGATAATGACTCATTTGCTGAAATCATAACATCTTCTATGACTATGAAAGCTTTGAAGAAACGATGCAAAGAGCTGAAAGCTAGACTACAAGCTAGAGAGATTATCTCGTCATCATCAATCTACTCTGAGCGTTCTAGATTTCAGAAAATACTCGATTCTTCGTTGTTCACTGATGAAAAGAACTCTATCTGAGAGAATTGATATGAAAAAGTTCAGAACAAGCTGAAAATCAACGTCGATCTCTTTTCAAGTGAACGAGTCAAGCTGAGCTACGTACATTTCAGATTATTCGATGATGCAGCTGAGATCACTCAGTCAAGACGCGAACGTGACTGTTTCAACTCATACAAGATCGTCGATGAGCTTTTGAAAGAGCTAGCTCAGTTGTTCAATGATTCAGATAAAGAAGTCAACTTTCGTAGAAACTACTACAACTTGATTCAAGAACAGAAGAAATTCAGCGAGTTTTATACTCAATTTCAACAACTATTCTTCTATCTAGACTATCAAGAAAAACAGCTGATCGTCGATCTAAAGAATAAAATAAATTCTCGACTTTGATTCGCTTGAGTAACTCAATTGATTTAACTCAGTACTCTGAAAGAAATTCGTTTCTATCTCATTCGATTGAATAACGATCAACGAGCTATTCAAGAGATCAAGAATAGAGAAGCAATGATCAAAGCTTGAACAACTAAACAGATCATCTTCGCTGAAGAATCAGTCAAAGCTATTCATAGAATCATAGAAATGAAGATGACTGATCAGTCAAAATCACGCGACGCTGTTTTGACTAGCGTCAAAGAAAATGACTTA
>JAABUT010001829.1_pt1 | contig 22634 bp, 16 predicted proteins | sample 5559281 | NCBI WGS metagenome assembly JAABUT01 (sample SAMN10711880, study PRJNA513359) | rock metagenome | isolation source: Antarctica rocks | place: Antarctica: Victoria Land, Ricker Hills nord | collected 2016-01-04
CCCGGCACCGAGAGGCATCCTTCCGTCTCGAGGTCAGGGTCGGGGCGCTCCTGCGGGATCTTGCCCAGGGCGAGAATCGGGTTGATGACCACGCCGCGCGGCGGCAGCCCGTCCTCGTTGGCCATCTCGTAGACGAAGAGGCGCCGACCGACGCCGATCTGCGGCGCAGCCAGACCGACACCGTGGGCGGCGTCCATCGTGTCGAACAGGTCGTCGACGAGCTGCGCCAGCTCGCTGTCGAAGGACTCGACCCGACTCGCCGGACGGTGCAGGACCGGCTCCCCGGTGATGACGACAGGACGGACGGCCATGCCCGAAGTCAAGCAGCCCCAGCGGTCCAACCTTTATCCCGCTCAGCCAACGGGACGGCGGCGACTCGTGCCACCCTTGTCCGCGGCGGTGATGGCGGCCTGTGTCGTCGGCGGTTGTGAGAGGTTGGGGCGATGACCCACGAGAGCACCTCAGACAACCTCGACGAGTCGGCCGCGGAAGCGTCCGACGAGGTGGTGGACCGCACCGACCAGGGACTGGGGAACAACCCGTTCGCGAACCAGGCCGTCCGCCAGCTCGGCGAGCCGGACCGGCCGGGACCCCGGGCTGTCGGTGGTGCGGCCCACGAGCACGGACGTTTCGACCCCGGCAGTATGACCGACGGCAGCACGGACAGTGCGCCGGACCGGCCGGGTCAGCTGGCCCCGGACGGGGAGCCGCTCGACCCGACCGGAAGCTCGTCCGACGGCGGAGAGTCCGGACAGGATGCCGGCAGCAGCTCGTGACGTCGGGACGGCTGGATCGGGGGACTGCCGACCCAGGGCATACCGAGGGACACAGGTGGCTTGGCGTTGCCGCTCTCCCGCAGCGCCGCCCAGGCGGCACCTCCAGCGGTGCGCCGAACGGCATACCGGCCTCCGCCGAGTCCTGAGTCGGCGACGAGGTGGTGGGGAGCGCCATAGGTCACGTCGACGCTGACGACGTCACCGGGTCGGGGTTCGGAACCGCCAGGGGGGACCGCGAAGTGCACCAGCCGGTTGTCCCCCGCCCGGCCGGAGAGCCGTTTCGTCGTGCGGTCCTTGCGCCCCTCCCCCGTGGCGACGAGGACCTCGACCTCGCGACCCTCGACCGTCCGGTTCTCCGACCAGGACACCTCCTCCTGCACCTCCAGGAGCCGCTCATACCGTTCCTGCACAACGGATTTCGGCACCTGGTCGGGCATCGTCGCTGCGGGCGTGCCGTGGCGGACGGAGTACTGGAAGGTGAAGGCGCTCGAGAACCGGGCGGCGCGGACGACGTCGAGCGTGGCCCGGAAGTCCTCCTCGGTCTCGCCGGGGAAGCCGACGATGATGTCAGTCGTGATCGCCGCGTCGGGGATCTGCTGGCGGACCGTGTCGAGGATGCCGAGGAACCTCGCGCTGCGGTAGGAGCGCCGCATCGCCTTGAGCACCCGGTCCGAGCCGGACTGCAGCGGCATGTGCAGGCTGGGCATGACGTTGGGCGTCTCGGCCATCGCGGCGATCACGTCGTTGGTGAAGGCGGCCGGGTGCGGGCTGGTGAAGCGGACCCGTTCGAGCCCGTCGATGTCGCCGCAGGCGCGCAGGAGCTTGCCGAAGGCGAGCCGGTCGCCGAACTCGACGCCGTAGGTGTTGACGTTCTGCCCGAGGAGGGTGACCTCGATGACGCCCTGCGCGACGAGCGCCTCGATCTCGGCCAGGACCTCGTCCGGCCGGCGGTCCATCTCCGTGCCGCGCAGGCTCGGCACGATGCAGAACGTGCAGGTGTTGTTGCAGCCGACCGAGATCGACACCCACCCGGCATACGCGGAGTCGCGGCGGGTCGGCAGCGTCGACGGGAAGGTCTCGAGGCTCTCCTTGATCTCGACGGCCGCACGGTGGTTGTGGCGCGCCCGGTCGAGCAGGGCCGGGAGGGAGCCGATGTTGTGGGTGCCGAACACGACGTCCACCCAGGGCGCCTTCTCGACGATGAGCCCGCGATCCTTCTGCGCCAGGCAGCCGCCGACGGCGATCTGCATGTCCGGGTTCTTCAGCTTCGCCGGGCGAAGCTGGCCGAGGTTGCCGTAGAGCTTGTTGTCCGCGTTCTCGCGGACCGCGCAGGTGTTGAAGACGACGACGTCCGCCGACTCGGGCCGTTCGGTCAGGCTGTTGACGTCGACGTAGCCGGCCGTCTCGAGCAGCCCCGCGAGGCGCTCACTGTCATGCACGTTCATCTGGCACCCGTGGGTGCGCACGTCATAGGTCTTCATCGCCCGCCAAGGGTATGCCGGATCCGCACAGTCGCCCCAACGTCAGTCGCGCTGGTGCTCCGGGGCCTCGTTGACCGCGTCCCGGACGACGGCATACACGACCGATGGCGGGTACCCCTTGCGAGCGAGCATCCCCGACAGCCGACGTGCCTGGACAGTTGGCCCCACACCCCCCATGGTGCGCAGCTTGCGGGCTGTGAGCTCCTCGGCACGCATGCGCTCGGACTCCGGGTCGATCGAGCCCAGCGTCTCGGCGACGAGCTCGTCGTCGACGCCCTTGGTGCGCAGCTCCTGGGCGAGCGCCCGCTTGGCCAGTCCGCGTCCGGTCTGCCGGGACCGGACGAGCATCTCGGCGAAGGCGCGGTCGTCGACGAGTCCCACGTCGGTCATCCGGTCGAGCACCTTTTCCGCGATGTCGTCGGGACACAGACGCCGTCTCAGCTTGTCCTCGAGCTGCTTGCGGGTGCGCGGACCCATCGACAGCTGGCGAAGGACGATGGCCCGGGCAACGTCCTCGGGAATCGGCTCCGTGCCCTCCAGTGCCGGGTCGGGCGGAGGAGGCGGCTTCTGGCAAGCCGGCGCCGTGCCGTCGTCAGGACCGGAGGACCTGCAACCAGTCAGGCCCTCCGTTCCTGCTGACACTGCATCGCGCTCAGAAGTCGACCGGGACGTCGGCGATGGCCGGCTTGTCGACCTGCGGGCCGATGCCCAGCTTCTCCTTGATCTTCTTCTCGATCTCGTCGGCGAGGTCGGGGTTGTCCTTGAGGAAGGTCCGGGCGTTCTCCTTGCCCTGGCCGAGCTGGTCTCCCTCGTAGGTGTACCAGGCGCCCGCCTTGCGGACGAAGCCCTGCTCGACGCCCATGTCGATGAGACCACCCTCGCGGGAGATACCCAGGCCGTAGATGATGTCGAACTCCGCTTGCTTGAACGGCGGGGAGACCTTGTTCTTGACCACCTTGACCCGAGTCCGGTTGCCGACCGCCTCGGAACCGTCCTTGAGCGTCTCGATGCGCCGCACGTCGAGCCGGACCGAGGCGTAGAACTTCAGCGCCTTGCCGCCCGTCGTCGTCTCGGGGCTGTTGTGCACCATGACGCCGTCGACGAAGTAGTTGTGCATGCCGTCGACCTCGATGTCGAACCGGTGCATCGAGCGCGTCGGCGGCTTGATGCGGACATCGAGCACCTTGGCGGGCACGAGAACCTCACGCGGCTCGAGAAACTCGGGCTCGACGTTGAACTTGCCGCGCAGCCGCGGGAGGAGCTTGTCGTCCATCGACGGGTGGACGTACGGTGCGACGAGCTCCTGGAAGACCCTGCTGCCCTGCGTCGTCATGGTGAGCACCGCCTCCTGAGCCGCCCCACGCAGGGCGAGCCGGGACTCGATGCCGTAGGTGTCCCGCAGGAGCTCCGCGACCCGGACCCTGCTCGGCTCGCTCATGGCCTCCACACAGAACTCCACCCGACCGCTCCCGCCGGCCGCCTCGGCCTGCACTCCCGTGGACCGCTCGCTGAACGAGCCGTTGTCCATGAACCAGACCGCGAGGGCCAGCGGCGTCAGGGACTTGAGGTAGTCCTCGGTGAGGTGCTTCTTGCCGTCACCCCAGTAGACGACCTCGCGAAGCTCGCCGAGCTCGGGCAGCGGGGTGAGGTCGACGAAGGCAGCTCCCTTGGCGTTGACCGAACGGCTCCGCCCGATGTTGCCGAACAGTGACGCCTTCCAGTCGAGGTAGTCGACCTGCCTGGCGCCGTGACCCATCCGGAAACGAACCCCGTGTCGCCCCCGGGTGTTGAGAGCAAGGTGGGCGTCGCCCATGAGCCCACCGAGGACGACCTGCCACTGCTGGTCGCTCAGCCGCGCCGTCTCGTTGGCCAGGACCCGGTCACCGGCGATGAGCTCGCCCGCCTCGCGCCAGCCTCCCGGCGTCCGGATGAGGTGGTTGGCGGTCGCCGCGAACTGCGAGCGACCGTTGCCGCCCGACTTCTCCACGGTGAGCTGGAGGAACTGCGCAGCCGGGCCGTTGTCGAACCAGCCGGTCACCGGACGGCCCACGATCGAGTCCGACGCCGGGTCGTAGGTGCGCACCTCGAGCGCCATCTTCTGGTTGACGATCTTGCCGATCTTCTCCGTCGACCCGTCGGCCAGGGTGACCCGGGTGTTGTAGGAGAAGCAGCCGAACATCACGCCGATCTTCTCGCGGAGCTGGTTGATGAAGATCATCGTCGTGCCGGTGTTGCTCAGGGCGCCGGTGATCTTGCGCAGCGCCTGGGACATCAGCCGGGCCTGGAGGCCGACGTGGCTGTCCCCCATCTCCCCCTCGATCTCAGCGCGGGGCACGAGCGCCGCCACCGAGTCGATGACGATGAGGTCGATCGCCCCGGAACGGATGAGCATGTCGGCGATCTCGAGCGCCTGCTCACCCGTGTCGGGCTGGGAGACGAGGAGCTCATCCGTGTCGACGCCGAGCTTCTTGGCGTAGTCGGGGTCGAGCGCGTGCTCCGCGTCGATGAAGGCCGCGATGCCGCCGGCCTTCTGCGCACTGGCCACCGCGTGGAGGGCCACCGTCGTCTTGCCGCTGGACTCGGGGCCGTAGATCTCGACGACCCGGCCCCGGGGGAAGCCGCCGATGCCGAGGGCGACGTCGAGGGCGATGGACCCCGTCGGTATCACCTCGATCGGCGGGCGGGTGTTGTCGCCGAGGCGCATGATCGCGCCCTTGCCGTGCTGCTTCTCGATCTGGCCGAGAACCGTCTCGATCGCCCTTGCGCGATCCGGCGCACCTGCCGCCATGTCACCCACCTTGCTTCCTGTGTCGATGTCTGCCGTCCACCTGCGACCCGCACCACGTCGGCCGTGCTGCCGATCGGACGTGTTACTGGGTCAGACGTTAGGAGCGGGCACCGACATCCCACAGTGCCAGAGGACGAGCCTGTGGATCATGGGACGTCGGGGACGCTCCGTGTGGACAACACTACCGAACAGACGTTCGAGCATCGGGCGACACGCCGAGCCGTCCGGATCAGGGCGTCGACCCCTCGGGTCGGCGTAGACATTGCTGCAGGGCGGAGTGGTCAGCCGGAGTCAACGGTCGGGGTCCCGCCGGGCTGCCGGGTGCTCGTCGTACCCGAGAATCTCCTGCTCGGCCCGGCCGTCGAGCAGCGGAAGCCTCGCGCAACGCAGGGCGATGGCGGTCAGCTCGTCCGCGAGACCTTGCCCGAGAGCGCGACCTCGGACCCGCTCGAGGCGCTCGCGCAGAGCAGTGGCCACGGCGGTGGGGAGGCTCTCGCCCGTCGCCCTGGAAAGCTCCCGGGCGAGGCGGTCGGTCTCAGGGTCCTTGATGCTCAGCGGCATAGAAGATGCTTTCCACAGGAAGAATCTCCCTCCAGCCGGTCATTTCTTTCGCGGCCCTCGCAGGACTGTGCCGAGCCGTCGCTCGGGTGGGACGTCCATGTCGTCGCACAGGGCGAGCCAGACCTCGCGGGGTGACACCCCGGCCTCGATCGCCTCCGCCGCGGTCCTGCTCCCGAGCGAGCTGATCGAGTGGTCGCGAGCCAGCGACGCGGCATACGTCGCCCCGAACTCGTCGTCCATCAGGGACCAGAACTGGCTCAACCGCACCGCGCGAGTGTGTCACAGCACCCTTCGCCGACGCCGCTGACGCCGTCCGTCCAGAGGCGCCCGACCGGAGGGCAGGGGCGTGTCGGTGCCAGGTGGCAGGCTGGCCTCCTGATGACCGAGGACGTGCTCGAGCGCTTCTCCGCCGCCACTGCAGCGTGGTTCCGGGGCTCCTTCTCCGCGCCCACGGCGGCGCAGGAGGGCGCGTGGTCGGCGATCAGCCCAGGCCACCATGCGCTCGTCGTCGCCCCCACCGGCTCCGGCAAGACCTTGTCCGCATTCCTCTGGGCACTTGACCGGCTGGCCAGCACACCGCCTCCCGAGGAGAAGCTGAAGCGGTGCCGGGTCATCTACGTCTCCCCGCTCAAGGCGCTCGCGGTCGACGTCGAGCGCAACCTGCGCTCCCCCCTGGTCGGCATCGCTCACGCGGCGACCCGGCTGGGGCTCACGATTCCCCAGCTCACCGTCGCCGTCCGCTCCGGAGACACCCCGGCAGCCGAGCGCCGCACGTTCGCCCGCGCTCCCTCCGACATCCTCATCACGACCCCGGAGTCGCTCTTCCTCATGCTGACGTCGAGCGCCCGCGAGGCGCTCCTCGGCGTCGAGACGGTCATCCTCGACGAGGTCCATGCGGTGGCGGGCACCAAGCGCGGTGCTCATCTCGCCCTGACCCTCGAGCGGCTCGACGCCCTGCTGCCCCGACCGACCCAGCGCATCGGGCTCTCGGCGACGGTGCGCCCGGTGGAGGAGGTCGCCCGCTTCCTCGCCGGCGGCCGGCCGGTCGAGGTGGTCCAGCCGCCGTCGACCAAGGAGTGGGACCTCGAGGTCGTCGTCCCGCTCGCGGACATGTCAGCCCTGGGCCAGGTCACCGAGGACCTCAGCGGCCCGGCGGCCGGCGAGCAGCAGCGGGCGTCGATCTGGCCGCACGTCGAGGAACGCATCGTCGACCTCGTCTCGGCCCACCGTTCCACGCTCGTCTTCGCCAACTCCAGGCGCCTCGCGGAGCGGCTCACGGCGCGGCTCAACGAGATCTGGCAGGACCGGCTCACCGCTGCGGCCATCGACGCGGAAGCCGACGCCGTCACCGCCGCCGAAACCGCCGGTGGTGACGGGGACACCGGGGGAGGCGAGGCTGCCCGGCATACCCGGTCGCCTGCCGAGGTCACGGCGCAGTCCGGCTCCACGTCCGGTGCGCCGCCGACCCTCGCCCGGGCCCACCACGGCTCCGTGAGCAAGGAGCAGCGCGCCGAGACCGAGAACGCGCTCAAGGCAGGGCTGCTGCCGGCCGTCGTCGCCACGAGCAGCCTCGAGCTCGGCATCGACATGGGAGCCGTCGACCTCGTCATCCAGGTCGAGTCCCCGCCGAGCGTCGGCAGCGGGCTGCAGCGGGTCGGCCGGGCGGGGCACCAGGTCGGGGCGGTCTCGCGCGGGGTGCTGTTCCCGAAGTTCCGCGGCGACCTGGTCCAGACGGCCGTCGTCGTGGAGCGGATGCGCGCCGGCGCCATCGAGGCGCTGCGGGTCCCGGCCAACCCGCTCGACGTCCTGGCCCAGCACGTCGTGGCGATGTGCGCCCTCGACGACTGGGCGGTCGACGACCTCGAGGCGCTCGTCCGGCGGGCCGCGCCCTACGGCGCGCTGACCCGCCCGGTCCTCGAGTCGGTCCTCGACATGCTGGCCGGCCGCTATCCCAGCGACGAGTTCGCCGAGCTCCGTCCGCGGATCGTCTGGGACCGGGTCACCGGCACCCTGACCGGTCGCCGCGGCGCCCAGCGGCTCGCCGTCACCTCCGGTGGCACCATCCCGGACCGTGGCCTGTATGCCGTGTTCCTCGCCGGCTCCGCGGGCACCGGCCGGCGGGTCGGCGAGCTCGACGAGGAGATGGTCTACGAGTCGCGGGTCGGTGACGTCTTCACCCTCGGCACGTCGAGCTGGCGGATCGAGGACATCACCCACGACCGCGTCCTCGTCACTCCCGCGCCGGGCCTGCCCGGACGGCTGCCGTTCTGGAAGGGCGACACGTTGGGGCGGCCGTCCGAGCTCGGTCGGGCCGTGGGCGCGTTCGTCCGCGAGGTGGGCGCGCTGTCGCCGGAGAAGGCGCGCGAGCGGGTCGGCCGGGCTGGTCTCGACGCCTGGGCCGCGGACAACCTCCTCGCCTACCTCACCGAGCAGAAGGAGGCTACCCGGCACCTGCCGAGCGACCGGACCATCGTCGTCGAGCGCTTCCGCGACGAGCTCGGCGACTGGCGCGTCGCGGTCCTGTCCCCCTTCGGCGCACCGGTCCATGCGCCATGGGCGCTGTGCGTCTCGGCAAGGATGCGCGAGCGGTTCGGCGTCGATGTCCAGGCCATGCACGGCGACGACGGCATCGTCTTCCGGCTGCCGGACCTCGAGTTCGACAGCCTCACGGAGGGGTCCGACGACATCGGGACCGGGGCCGCCCGCGCCGGGCGGGGCGCTCGACGCGACTCCGTCGCCGAGGAGCTCCTGGCTCTCATCCTCCTCGAGCCCGACGAGGTCCACGACCTCGTCACCGAGCAGATCGGCGGGTCCGCGCTCTTCGCCTCGCGCTTCCGCGAGTGCGCCGCACGCGCCCTGCTGCTCCCCCGGTGTCGGCCCGACCAGCGCCAGGCCCTGTGGCAGCAGCGCCAGCGGTCGGCCCAGCTGCTCGAGGTGGCGAGCCAGTACCCCTCGTTCCCGATCATCCTCGAGGCGGTGCGCGAGTGCGTCCAGGATGTCTTCGACGTGCCGGGCCTGATGGACCTCATGCGCCGGATCCGCTCCCGGGAGGTGAGCACCGTCGACGTCGAGACCGCCCAGCCGTCGCCCTTCGCGCGCTCACTGACGTTCGGCTACGTCGCGCAGTTCATCTACGAGGGCGACTCGCCGCTGGCCGAGCGCCGGGCCGCCGCGCTGTCGCTCGACCCCACCCTGCTGGCGGAGCTGCTGGGACGCGGTGACGGGCTCAGCCTGCGCGACCTGCTCGACCCGGAGGCCATCGCCCGGACCGAGGCCGAGCTCCAACGCCTCGACCCCGGCCGCCGATGCCGGGACGCCGAGGATGTTGTCGATCTTCTCCGCACCCTGGGCGCCCTTCCGCTGGGCGGCATCGTGGACCGCACCGTCGACGACGCCGGCCCGCGCGCCGTCGGGGGTTGGCTCGTCGACCTCGAGGGCTCCCGGCAGGTGATCCGCCTGCGGGTCGGCGGTGAGCAACGCTGGGCTGCCATCGAGGACGCCTCCAGGCTGCGCGACGCGCTGGGTTCGTCACTGCCGGTCGGTGTGCCCGACCCGTTCCTCCACCCCGTGCCGGACCCGCTCGGCGACCTCGTCGCCCGCTACGCGCGCACCCACGGGCCGTTCGCCGCGTCGGACGTCGCGACGTGGCTCGGGCTCGGCCAGGCCGTCGTCCGGGACGTCCTGCGCCGCCTCGTCGCAGCCGGCCGGGTCGTCGAGGGCGAGATCCGGCCAGATCAGTCGGGTGCCGGGTCCGGAGGGCTCGACTTCTGCGATGCCGGCGTGCTGCGCACCCTGCGCCGCCGTTCGCTCGCCGCGCTGCGCGCCGAGGTGGAACCGGTCACCGGCACCGACCTCGCCCGGTTCCTCCCGACCTGGCAGGGCGTCGGAAGCGCCCTGCGCGGTCAGGAGGGCCTGATCCGGGCGGTGGAACAGCTCGGGGGCGCGGTCCTCCCGGCGAGCTCGCTCGAGACGCTCGTCCTGCCGGCGCGGGTGGCCGGCTACTCTCCCGCCATGCTCGACGAGCTCATGTCGAGCGGCGACGTCCTGTGGCGCGGCCATGGCTCCCTCCCGGGCGACGACGGCTGGGTCTCGCTGCACCTGGCCGACCTGGCCCCGTTGACGATGCCGCCACCGGATGAGGCGCTGGAGCTGGGCGACCTGCACCACGCCGTCCTCGATGCCCTCGCGGGCGGCGGCGCCTACTTCTTCCGCACCCTCTCGGACAGCGTCGGCAGCCTCGACGACGAGGAGCTCCTTGCGGCGGTCTGGGACCTCACGTGGGCCGGGCGCCTGACCAACGACACCCTGGCACCGCTGCGGGCCCTGCTCGGTGGCGGCCGGACGGCGCACAGGCGGCGAGCCGTCGGCCCCCGCCGAGGCCGGTATGCCGGCCGGCCGGGTGCGTTGGGCGCGCTCGCCGCCCGAGGTGGCGTGAGCCGCCCGGCCGCGCCGGTGCGGTCCGGGCCACCTGCCGCAGCAGGGCGCTGGGCCCTGCTGCCGGCGGGCGAACCGGACGCGACCCTCGTCGCCTATGCGAACGCTGAGGTCCTCCTCGACCGCTACGGCGTCGTGACCCGCGGAAGCGTCGTCGCCGAGTCGGTCCCGGGCGGTTTCGCTGCGGTCTACCGCGTCCTCGCCGCGGCCGAGGAGTCGGGACGGGTGCGACGGGGCTACTTCGTCGAGGGCCTCGGCGCAGCCCAGTTTGCCTCGAGCGGTGCCATCGACCGGCTCCGCGCCCAGAGCAGGCCGCTCGGGGCATCCGCCAAGGTCTCGGAGCGGCCCCGGGCCGTCGTCCTGGCGGCCTGCGACCCGGCGAACCCCTACGGCGCCGCCCTGCCCTGGCCAGAGCGCCTCGGCACCGACCACGGTGAGCCCGAGCCGACGCCGGTCGCCGGCGTGTCCGCGACGTCGGACGGCACCGGAGTGGCGTCCCGCCCGGGCCGCGGTCACCAGCCCGCCCGCAAGGCCGGCGCCCTCGTCGTTCTCGTCGACGGCGAGCTCGTCCTCTACGTCGAGCGGGGCGGGCGCACCCTGCTGACGTGGACCGACGCTCCGGAAGATCTGCAGAGCGCCGCCGACGCCCTGGCGCTGGCCGTCCGGGAGGGCGCGCTCGGACGGCTGACGATCGAGAAGACGGACGGGGCAGAGGTGCTCGGCTCCGGCCACCCACTGGAGGAGGCCCTGGCCAGGGCCGGCTTCCACGCGACACCCCGTGGCCTGCGGCTTCGGCGATGAGCGTTCCGCTGGTGGCCGGAGGTCGCCTGCCCCGAAATCGCGGTCATGCCGGAGGGTGACACCGTCTGGCGCACGGCCGACCGGCTCAACCGGGCGTTGGCCGGGCAGGCCCTGGTCATGGCGGACCTGCGCTGGCCGGACCTCTCGACAGTCGACCTGCGTGGCCAGAGGACCACGGAGGTCGTCGCCCGGGGCAAGCACATCCTTCATCGCCTCGCGGGCGACGTGACGATCCACTCCCACCTGCGGATGGAGGGGCAGTGGCGCATCGAGGCGACACCGAAGCTCACGGCCCGGTCCCTGCACCACCCGCAGCTTCGGGCCGTCGTCGGCACGTCTGTGTGGACCGCCCTCGGACTGAGGCTCGGTGACCTGCACGTCGTGCCGACCGCCGAGGAGCACACCCTCGTCGGTCACCTGGGGCCCGATGTGCTCGGCCCGGACTGGGACCGCGTCGAGGCAGCCCGCCGGCTCGCAGCCAGCGGGGCCAGCATCGGGGCCGCCCTCCTCGACCAGCGCAACCTTGCGGGTGTCGGCACGATGTATGCCGCGGAGGCACTCTTCCTCGAAGGCCTCGGTCCATGGGTCCTCGCGGAGGACCTCGGCGCCGGCGCGGTCGCTGCCCTCGTGGACCGCGCCCATCACCTGCTGGTGCGGGGCCGGCGCAGCGTCGTCCAGTCGACGACCGGCAGCGACCGGCGCGGCGCCACGCACCATGTCCACGGGAGGTCGGGACGGCCCTGCCGACGCTGTGGAGCCACCGTGCGGGTGGCGATGATCGGGGAGCCACCTCGGGAGCGAACGATGTTCTACTGCCCGGTCTGCCAGGGAGGCCTTGGTCCAACCGACGACGGCCGCCCGCAGCGCCCCCTGGGTGCTCGCTGAAGCCGACCGATGCACCGACGCGGAGCCGGTTGCCGCTGAGTCAACGGTCGACAGCTGAGAGCGCGCTGATTCCCAGGCCCGGCGACGACGGCAGGACGACGGCCGGTCCGTCGTAGCGCAGACCTCCGACGACCGGTGACCGTGCGGCCCACCATGCGGCGTCCAGGTCGCTCGTGGCCGAGGTCTGGCAGGCCGCGACGAGACTTGCCGCCGCACCAACCCCGATGTGGCTCTCCATCATGGAGCCGACAATGGTGCCGACCCCGTGGTCGGCGGCCTTGCCAAGCAGGTCCCGGGCGACCCCCAGCGAGCCGCACTTGGCCAGCTTCACGTTGACCATGTCCGCCGCATCCAGCCGCAGTACGCGGTCGAGGTCCCGCATCCCGTAGACCGACTCGTCGGCCATGATCGGCAGGTCGACCCGGGCCCGCACCCAGGCCAGGCCCTCGACGTCATCGCCGGCCACCGGCTGCTCGACGAGCTCCACCCCGAGCCGGGCTCGCTCCAGTGCCCGGATGACCTCGACGGCGTCCTCCGGGCTCCAGCCCTGGTTGGCGTCGAGCCGGATCGTCACGTCGGAGCCGACGGCGTCGCGGACGGCACGAACCCGCGCCACGTCGGTCGCGGCATCGGTGCCGACCTTCATCTTCAGCGTCGTGAACCGCTCAGCGACCCGTTGCTGGGCGGTGTGACCGAGCTCGTCCGCCGAACCAGCCGACAGCGTGACGTCGGTGGCCACGAAAGCTCGGGCGGGGCCGGCATCAGGACCGAGGTCGTCCCCCGGGCGGCGTAGGTCCGCGGACGACGCCAGACCAGAGTCGCCCCACGAGCCGGAGCCGGAGCCGCAGCCGGAGCCGGAGGCACCGTTCGACAGCAGGACTGCCAGAGGTATGCCGGCGCGCCGGGCGACAAGGTCGTGCAGGGCGACGTCCACGGCCGCCTTCGCCCCGAAGTTGCGCGCCACAGCTCGTTGCACCGCGGCGGTGACGTCCTGCCAGTCGTCGACGTCCCGCCCGATGACCAGAGGCGCCAGCATCTCCTCGAGGCACGCGGTGGCACCGGCCAGGGACTCACCCGTGACCTGCCAGACCTGCGGAGCCTCGCCCCAGCCGGTGTTCCCGTCCGAGTCGCTGATCCGGACGACGACGGTGTCCGTGAACTCGGTGCGCCGCAGCGCCGTGACGAAAGGGGTGTGGAGGGGCACGCGCAGGCGCGTGCAGCTGAGCGCCTCGACCCGGCTCACGAAGTGGTCAGGCTGCGGAGGCGATCGAGGACCTGGCGGCGACGGGCAGGGTGACCGGTGCGGCCATCGCCTCGGTCTCCGCGACCCGCGAGGAGACCCGGCTCAGGACCTTGGAGAGCGGCAGGCCGAGCGCGGTGCAGATCGACCCGAGCAGCTCGGACGAGGCTTCCTTCTCGCCGCGCTCGACCTCACTGAGGTAGCCGAGGGACACGGCCGCCGATGCCGACACCTCGCGCAGGGTCCGGCCCTGGTGCTGGCGCTGCTCGCGCAGCACATCACCCAGCTCACGTCGCAACAGGATCATGACCCCTCCTCACAGTGTCCCGGTCCGTCGTCGGCGCCGTCCCGCGCCGACCTCCCCACCCTAACCCGTCGCCCCCCGCCCGCGCCCGGAGGTTGCGCCAAGGGCGAACACCCGGGTCAACGGGAGGTCACCCGGGTTCACTCCCCCGCTGGATTGGTGGGCGGCGCAGTCGGCAGGGAGCGGGCGAGCAGGTCGAGGACGGCTTCGACGGCGGCCTCGCGGATCGCGGAACGCCCGCCGCTCAGCCGGAGGCCCTCGACGGCGACCCCGCTGGGACCGGCGACGGCGACGAAGACCGTGCCGACCGGCATACCGTCCTGCGGCTCGGGCCCCGCCACGCCGGTCGTGGCCACCCCCCAGTCGGCGTCGAACATCCGGCGCACTCCGGTTGCCATCTGACAGGCCACCTGCGGGTCCACCGCGCCTTGGCCACTCAGGAGCTCGCGGTCGACACCGAGCACCGACGCCTTGAGCTCGGTGGCGTAGGCCACCACCCCGCCACGGACCACCGCCGACGCACCCGGAGGGTCCACCAGGCGAGCGGTGACCAGTCCGCCGGTGAGCGACTCCGCCGCCGCGACGCTCTGGCCCAGCTCGAGAAGCCGGCCGACGACAGTCGCGCTCATGGCCCCTGGCCACCGGCCCGGCGGGCCCGCTCGGCCGCGGTGCGCGGACTGGTGCGTCGCAGCTGGCGCGCCTTGGTGACGTAGTCGACGCCTGTCACGACCGTGACGACAAGAGCAGCGACGAGCAGGACGAAGGCTATGGTCTGCCAGAGGCCGGCCAGGGGCAGCACGGTCAGCGGGAAGATGAGCATCGAGAGAGCGGCTGTCTGCAGCCCCGTCTTGAGCTTGCCACCGCGGCCCGCCGGCATCACCCCGTGCCGGATGACGAGGAAGCGCATCACGGTGATGCCGATCTCGCGAACGAGGATGACCACCGTGATCCACCACGGCACGAGCCCGATGACCGAGAGGGCGACCAGGCCCATCCCCACGAGCGCCTTGTCGGCGATCGGGTCGGTCACTGTCCCGAAGTCGGTGACCAGCCCCTTGCGGCGGGCGAGGTCCCCGTCGACGCTGTCGGTGATCATCGCCACGACGAAGACGCCGAACGCGGAGAGCCGGTAACCGGTGCTGTCGCTGCCATGGGTCAGCAGCAGCCAGCCGAACACCGGGACGAGGAGGATCCGCAGCACGGTGAGCGCATTGGGCAGGTTCCACGGGCTCGGCGGCGGGACGCGGGCAGCTCCCGGGGTGCCCGCCGCCTCCCCGGTCGGACGACCGGGGTCGCTGCCGCTCACCGCAGCCGGGCGACGAGGTCGATGCCGTCCGTGCCCACCACGGTGGCCGGAACGAGGTCGCCGACCACCGGGACGGCTGTGTCATCGCCCACCTCAAGGTGGGTGATGCCGTCGACGTCCGGACCCTGGTGCGCGGCACGGCCGGAGACCCCCTCGTCGAGGTCCTCGACGAGGACCTGCACGCTCTCACCGACCCGCTCCTCGGCCCGCTGAGCGCCCAGCTCCTCGACGAGGGAGGTGAGCCGGGTCAGCCGCTCGGAGATGACGTCGTCGGGCAGCTTCGCGCCGTAGCCCTCTGCCTCAGTGCCGTCCTCGTCGGAGTAGCCGAACACGCCCACGACGTCGAGCCGGGCGGCGACGAGGAAGGCCTCCAGCTGCTCGACGTCGGCCTCGGTCTCGCCGGGGAAGCCGACGATGACGTTCGAGCGGATTCCGGCGAGGGGTGAGCTCTCACGGACCCTGCCGAGCAGGTCGAGGAACGCCTCCCGACCGCCGAACCGCCGCATCCGGCGGAGCAGCGGCTCCGACGCGTGCTGGAAGGAGATGTCGTAGTAGGGCACGACTCCCGGCGTCTGCGCCATCGCGGCGAGCAGCCCCGGACGGATCTCGGCCGGCTGGAGGTAGGAGACCCGCACCCGGTCGATGCCCTCGACGGCCGTCAGCTCGGGCAGGAGCTTCTCGAGCAGGCCGAGGTCACCGAGGTCCTTGCCGTAGGAGGTGGAGTTCTCGCTGACGAGGAAGATCTCACGCACGTCGTGCTGCCCGAGCCAACGAGCTTCGGCGAGGACGTCCGCAGGGTGACGCGAGACGAACGCGCCACGGAAGCGGGGGATGGCGCAGAAGGCGCACCGACGGTCGCAGCCACTGGCGATCTTCAGCGGTGCCCACGGGCGGCCGTCCAGCCTTGCCCGGATGACCCGAGGGCCACTCGCCGGCACCGGGCCGTCGATGGCGACGTCGTCCGCCGGGGCCACTCCGGGGGAGGCCGGCGCCACGCCGGCGCTCCCGTGGCCGGGGATGGAGACGTTGCCTGCCTCCCCGGCCCGGTCCACGGGTGAGAGCGGCAGGAGCAGTCGGCGGTCCCTCGGCGTGTGCGAGGCGACGTGCCCCCCACCGAGGATCGAGGCGAGGTGGGCCGACATGTCGCCGTAGGAGTTGAAGCCCAGGACGGCGTCGGCCTCGGGCAGCTGCGAGGCGAGCTGCTCGCCATAACGCTCGGCCAGGCAGCCGACGGCGACGACGGCCTGCGTCCGGTTGGCGCCCCCCTTGAGGTCGGACGCCTCGAGCAGCGCGTCGATCGAGTCCTTCTTCGCCTGCTCGACGAAGCCGCACGTGTTGACGACGGCCACGTCGGCATCGGCAGCATCCTCGACGAGGTCCCACCCCTCGGACTGGAGCCGGCCGGCGAGCTCCTCGGAGTCGACCTCGTTGCGGGTGCAGCCCAGGGTCACCAGGGCCACCCTGCGGCGCGGCACGGCGGAGGTCGTCACGCCGCGAGTCTACGGGCGGCTCCCGCCCGTATCGTGCGTGCCATGATCGGGGCCGTGACGCGCCCAACCACTCCCCTGCCGCCAGCCCCGGCGGACGTCCATGAGCGCATCGAGCGCCTCCTCACGGCATACCCCCTCGTGGACGGGCACAACGACTTCGCGTGGGAGGCGCGCGACCAGGCGGGGTACGACTTCACCCGGCTCGACATCGCCAGGTCCCTGGCGACGACCTGCACGGACCTGCCCCGGCTGCGCGCCGGGCACGTCGGGGCCCAGTTCTGGTCCGTGTTCGTGCCGAGCAACCTTCCCGGCGACGCGGCCGTGACGGCGACGCTCGAACAGGTGGACGCCGTGCAGCAGCTCGTGGCGAGCTATCCCGACGACCTCGTTTTCGCCAGGACGGCCGACGAGCTCCAGGCTGCTTTCACCTCCGGTCGGATCGCGTCGCTCATGGGCGCCGAGGGTGGTCAGTCGATCGGCTGCTCGCTCGCCGCGCTGCGGATGCTGCACGTCCTCGGGGTGCGGTACATGACGCTGACCCACAACGACAACACGCCGTGGGCCGACTCCGCCACGGACGTCCCGGCCCTCGGCGGACTGTCGCGGTTCGGCGTGGAGGTCGTGCGGGAGATGAACCGGGTCGGGATGATGGTCGACCTGTCGCACGTCTCCCCCGAGACGATGCGGGCCGCCATCGCGGTGGCCGAGGCGCCGGTGATCTTCAGCCACTCGTCGGCGCGGGGGGTGACGGACGTCGTCCGCAACGTCCCGGACGACGTGCTGGAGACGATGCGGGACGCCGGGGGCACGTGCATGGTGACCTTCGTGCCGGAGTTCGTCAACGACGACGTCGCGCAGTGGCGTGCCGAGGCGGCCTCGGCCGCGGCGCAGGTGGGTGTGGATGCCAAGGACCACGTCCGGTTCCTCGCCTTCACCAGGGCCCGGGCGCAGGCCCAGCCCAAGCCCGATGCGACGATCGAGGACGTGGTGCGCCACTGCGAGCACGTCCGCGAGGTCGCCGGCATCGAGCACATCGGCATCGGCGGGGACTACGACGGCACAGACACCTACCCGGTCGGGCTCGAGGACGTCAGCGGCTATCCACGCCTCTTGGGGGCACTGGCCGGACGGGGCTGGTCCGACGACGACCTCACCAAGCTGGCCGGCGGCAACACGCTGAGGGTCATGCGTGACGTCGAGGCGGTCGCGCGGGACCTGGCCTCCCGTCGCGGCCCCTCCCTCGCGACCTTCGCCGACCTCGACGGGGTCCGGGTCTGACCCCGCCTGGCCGGTCGAGGGCTTGTCACCTCTTGCACCGGGTGATCGTCGGGCTGACGAGACGGGCGATGACGAGGGCGACGTACATGACGCCGGCCCGCCACGGTGCAGACGGCGTCAGCCAGCAGTCAACCCGGTCCAGTGGTCAGTCGCGCCCGGTGAGGCTCCATGCATCTTCGCTGCCCTCGTCGCCGTCGACCTCTTCGAAACCCTCGGGTGCCAGCGAGCTCTTGGTCGTCCACCGACCCGGCGAGGAAGAGTCGTCGTCGGTGCCTCGTGCTGGCGGCGTCCGGTCGATGTCGTCATCGTCGGACGCGGGCTCGCACTCGGCGGCCACGCCGGCGGGCGGCTCGTAGGGCCTCGGCCCCACTGCCACGTCGCCGCCGAAGGCCGCCGCCGACGTCGAGATGTCGTGCCCGCGCAGCAGCGCCAGCGTCGTCTGGAGGTCGTCCGGCTTGACGAGGACGTCGCGGGCCTTGGACCCCTCGGAGGGCCCGACGATGCCGCGTGACTCGAGCAGGTCCATCAGCCGGCCGGCCTTGGCGAAGCCGACGCGGAGCTTGCGCTGGAGCATCGACGTGGACCCGAACTGCGTCGTGACGACGAGCTCGGTGGCCTGGAGCAGGATGTCGAGGTCGTCGCCGATGTCGTCGTCGACCTGCTTCTGCGCCGCGACCACCGTGACGTCGTCGCGATAGACCGGCTTGAGCTGCTGGGTGACGCTCTTGACGACGGCGTTGACCTCGGACTCGGTGACCCACGCGCCCTGCACTCGCATCGGCTTGTTCGTCCCCATGGGAAGGAAGAGGGCGTCGCCCTGGCCGATGAGCTTCTCCGCGCCCGGCTGGTCGAGGACGACGCGGGAGTCCGCGAGGGAGGACGTCGCGAACGCGAGCCGCGACGGCACGTTCGCCTTGATCAGCCCGGTGACGACGTCGACCGACGGACGCTGTGTCGCCAGGACGAGGTGGATGCCGGCCGCCCGGGCGAGCTGGGTGATCCGGACGATCGACTCCTCGACGTCGCGCGGCGCCACCATCATCAGGTCGGCCAGCTCGTCGACGACGACGAGGAGGTAGGGGTACGGCGTGAGGACCCGCTCGGAGCCCGGTAGCGGCTTGACCTTGCCGGTGCGCACCGCCTTGTTGAAGTCGTCGACGTGCTTGAACCCGAAGGCGGCGAGGTCGTCGTAGCGCGTGTCCATCTCGCGAACGACCCAGGCGAGTGCCTCCGCCGCCTTCTTGGGGTTGGTGATGATCGGCGTGATGAGGTGGGGGATGCCCTCGTATGCCGTCAGCTCGACCCGCTTGGGGTCGACGAGGACCATGCGCACCTCGTCGGGCGTCGAGCGCATGAGGATCGACGTGATCATCGAGTTGACAAAGGACGACTTGCCGGCACCGGTCGCTCCGGCGACGAGCAGGTGCGGCATCTTCGCGAGGTTGGCGATGACGTAGCCGCCCTCCACGTCCTTGCCGACGCCCATGACCATCGGGTGCTCGTTGTGGCGTGCCGTCTGGCTCCGGAGGACGTCGCCGAGGGACACGGTCTCGCGGTCCGCGTTCGGGATCTCGATGCCGATCGCGGACTTGCCGGGAATCGGGCTGAGGATGCGCACGTCGGCCGACGCCACGGCATACGCGATGTTCCTGGAGAGGGCGGTGACCCGCTCCACCTTGGTCGCCGGACCGAGCTCGACCTCGTAGCGGGTGACCGTCGGACCGCGCGTGAAGCCGGTGACCTGGGCGTCGATCTCGAACTGGTCGAACACCTCGGTGAGCGACTCGACGACCCGGTCGTTCGCGGCACTGCGCGTCCTGTGTGGAGCGCCCGGCACGAGGAGCGCCTGGTCGGGAAGCGTGTAGGCGACGTCACCGGTCAGTGAGAGCTGCTCGGTCCGTTGGGGCAGTGAGGTGGTCGGCGGCGGGACGAGGCTCTCCCGGGGGCCGACATCACCCACCTCGAGCTTGCCGCGCGGCTTCGCCCCGACCGCTTCGGGAGCGAGGATCCCCGGTGCGGTCGGCCGCTTCTCCCCGGGACGCAGCCGCCTGCCGTCCTTGCCGACCGGCGTGACGGCTGCAGCCTGTTCGAAGGCCTCGTCGCCGCTGTGCCCGTCGAGGGGCTCGTCCAGGTCTGCGTTGAGGTCGAGGACCGGACGGCGCCGCCCGGGCCTCTCCTCGACCTCCTGCTCGGCGTCGGAGGCTCCGTGGCGCAGGAGCCGGTCGCGCAGCAACCGCAGGCGTTCCGGGATCTGGCGCACCGGAGTGGCGGTGATGACCAGGACGCCGAAGAACCCGAGGAGGAGCAGGATGACGAGGGCGCCGTACCTCGACACGGCGGCCGCGAGGGGGCTCGAGGCGAGGAACCCGATGATGCCCCCGGCCGCCCGCATGGGCTCGGCACCGTCGGGCGGGTTGGGGATGCCGGCGGAGAGGTGCGCGATGCCGCAGGCGGCGAAGGTCAGGGCGGTCGTGCCGACGACGATGCGGTTCGTCGCGGCCGAGTCCTCGGGGGCGCGCAGCAGGCGCAGCCCGAGGGCGAGGAGCACGAGGGGCAGCGCGTAGGCGACGCGACCGAGGGTGCCGGCGACGATGGCGTGGATGACGTCGCCGACGGCGCCTTGGAAGCCCCACCACTCGCGGCTCGCCACGACCACGGCGGCGCCGATGAGCGCGAAGCCGATCCCGTCACGGCGGTGCTCCGGCTCCAGGCCGCGCGCCGAGGTGCCAACACGTCGCACGGCTCCGCCCGCCAGGTGGGAGACACCCATCCAGGTGCCGCGGACCGCGCGCAGCGGCAGGCGAAGGCCGCCGGAACGGGTCCTGGAGGCGTTGCGGGCAGCGGGCTTGCGGGGAACCGGACGCCCGCCTCGACCGGTGGCCGGGCGGGATGCGGTGCCCCGCGACCCACGCGAGCGCGCGGAGGTGGAGGACGGACGTGTCGCCATGCTGGAACCGTACGGGAAAGTCAGTGCAGAAACACGCGCCACACGCGTTACAGCAGAGAGTATGCCGGGCCGGCTGCCCGACGGCGACGCCCGTGAGCTGACCCTCCACCGGCCGTGGTGGGCCTCGACGCCAACGCTCACCGGAGCCTGACGTTCCTCGAACATCCGCAGGCCATGATGGTCCAGGTGCGGCACCGGGCCGCTCGCCGAGCAAGGAGAGAGATATGTGGACCAAGGCAATGATCGGCAGTTTCGTGGGTGCGGCGCTGCTCGGAGCGGGTGGGCTCGCCGTGGCCGCCGCCAACGGGACGAGCCAGGCCCCCGGCTCGAGCCCGCAGGCCACGTCGAGCGCGACCGCCTCCGCACGCCCGACGTCCTCGACGCCGGTCAAGAAGAAGGGCCACGCCAAGAAGGCCGACCCTGCGACCAACCTCAAGAAGGTGCAGCACGGGGAGTGGGTCACCCAGGACAAGGCGGGTGCGTTCGTGACACGGGAGGCGATCCGCGGGCAGGTCAGCGCGGTCTCGGCCACGTCGATCACGGTCAAGGCCAAGGACGGCGTGAGCCTGACCTTTGCCGTCGCCGCGGACACGAAGGTCCGCGTCCGGGCCAACGGCGCGGGCGCCTCGAAGAAGGCAGCCGCCGCGAAGATCACCGACGTCAAGACCGGGCAGCAGGTCATGGTCGCGGGCACCGGGAAGGGCTCGCTTGCTGCGAGCCACATCATGGTGACGCCAAACTGACCCGAGTCACGCGGCCGGGGACGAACGCGGCGTGCGGTCCACGGCATACGAGCGGCGTCGCCGGGCCAGACGCCAGGTGTCAGGCCTCGATGACGACGGGGATGATCATCGGGCGGCGCCTGATCTTGCCACCGACCCAGCCGCCGATGGTGCGGCGGATCACCTGCTGGAGCTGGATCTCGTCCCGGACCCCGTTGCCGGTGGCCACAGCGAGGGCCTGCTCGACCTTCGGGATGACCTGGTCGAAGACCGACTGGTCCTCGGCGAACCCTCGAGCGGTGATCTCCGGGCCGGCCGCGATCTTGCCGGTGGCGGCGTCGATGACGACGATGCAGGTGATGAACCCCTCGTCACGCAGGATGCGGCGGTCCTTCAGGAGGGTCTCGGTCGTCTCGCCGACCGACGAGCCGTCGACGTAGATGTAGCCGCAGGAGACTTCCCCGACGATCGCGGCCCGGCCGCCCACGAGGTCCACGACACTGCCGTCCTTGGCCGCGAGGACCCGCTCGCGCGGCACCCCGGTCTGCACCGCGAGCGCGGCGTTGGCGACCAGGTGGCGCCACTCGCCGTGGACGGGCATGACGTTGCGCGGCTTGACGATGTTGTAGCAGTAGATCAGCTCGCCGGCGCTGGCATGGCCCGAGACGTGCACCCTGGCGTTGCCCTTGTGCACGACGTGGGCGCCGAGCATCATCAGGCCGTTGATGACCCGGTAGACGGCGTTCTCGTTGCCGGGGATGAGCGAGCTCGCCATCAGGACGGTGTCCCCCTTGCCGACCTCGATGCGGTGGTCGCGGTTGGCCATCCGCGAGAGGGCCGCCATCGGCTCTCCCTGGCTGCCGGTGCAGACCAGCACGACCTTCGTGTCCGGCAGGTTGTCCAGCTTCTTGACGTCGACGAGGACGCCGTCCGGCACGTGGAGGTAGCCCAGCTCGGCCGCGATCCCCATGTTGCGCACCATCGAGCGACCCACCATGGCGACCTTGCGGCCCGCCTTCTCCGCCGCGTCGAGCACCTGCTGGACCCGGTGCACGTGCGAGGAGAAGCAGGCCACGATGATCCGGCGCTCGGCATCACGGAAGACCTTGTCGATGGCCGGGGCGATCTCCCGCTCCGGCGTGGTGAAGCCGGGGACCTCGGCGTTGGTCGAGTCGGTGAGGAAGAGGTCGACGCCCTCCTCGCCCAGGCGCGCGAAGGCGCGCAGGTCGGTCAGCCGGCCGTCGAGCGGCAGCTGGTCCATCTTGAAGTCCCCGGTGTGGAGCAGGGTGCCGGCCCGGGTGCGGACGAAGACGGCGAGGGCGTCCGGGATCGAGTGGTTGACCGCCACGAACTCGAGGTCGAAGGGACCGACCTTCTCCCGCTGGCCCTCCCGGACGGTGAGGCTGTAGGGCTTGATCCGGTGCTCCTTGAGCTTGGCCTCGATGAGGGCGAGCGTCAGCTGGGAGCCGATGAGCGGGATGTCCGGCTTGCGCCTGAGCAGGAAGGGCACCGCGCCGATGTGGTCCTCGTGACCGTGGGTCAACACGATGGCCTCGACCTGGTCCAGGCGGCCGTCGAGGTACTCGAAGTCCGGGAGGATGAGGTCGATGCCGGGGTGGTG
>JAABUT010001831.1_pt1 | contig 22606 bp, 20 predicted proteins | sample 5559281 | NCBI WGS metagenome assembly JAABUT01 (sample SAMN10711880, study PRJNA513359) | rock metagenome | isolation source: Antarctica rocks | place: Antarctica: Victoria Land, Ricker Hills nord | collected 2016-01-04
TGGGTGTAGGGGTGCTGTGGGTCGGCGAACAGCTGCTCGCGCGAGGACATCTCGACGATCTTGCCGAGGTACATCACCGCGATCTGGTCGCTGACGTGCTCCACGACCGTCAGGTCGTGGGTGATGAAAAGGCAGGAGAATCCTAGCTCGGACTGCAGTTCGCTGACCAGGTTCAGGATCGAGGCCTGGACCGACACGTCCAGTGCGCTGACCGGCTCGTCGGCGACGAGCAGCGCTGGACGCAGGACCAGCGCGCGGGCCAGGCCGACCCGCTGCCGCTGGCCGCCGGAGAGCTCGTGCGGGAAGCGGTGGCGCAGGTCCGTGCGCAGCCCGACCCGGCGCAGCATCTCATCGACCCGCTCGCTGCGCTCCACCCCGTCGACGACCTTGTGCAGCCGGAGCGGCTCGCTCACCACCTGACCGATCGTCATCCGGGGGTTGAGCGAGGAGTACGGGTCCTGGAACACGATGTGCATCTGCCGCCGCAGCGGGCGCAGCTCCCGCGCACCCAGCCCCACCAGCTCGCGCCCCTGCAGGCGCACGCTGCCGGACGTCGGCGCGATCAGGCGTACGACGCACCGGCCGACGGTGGTCTTGCCGCTGCCGGACTCCCCCACCAGGCCCAGCACCTGCCCCGGAGCGATCTGGAACGAGACGTCGTCCACCGCGCGCACCGCCTCGCTGGACCTGCGCAGCCCGGACCCGACGGCGAAGTGCTTGACCAGGCCGTCGACCTGCAGGACGGGTTCGCTCACGCCGGTCCCTCTCCTGGGTGGTAGCAGGCCACGAGGTGCCCGGGCCGGGTCTCACCGAGCCGCGGCCGGGCCGCCGAGCACTCCGGGCTGGCCCTCGGACAGCGGTCGGCGAAGGTGCACCGGTCGGGCGCCTCCGGCAACGACGGTACGACGCCGGGGATCTCGGTCAGGCGGGTCGTACCGGCCGACCGGCCGCCGGCCCGCGGTATCGCGGCCAGCAGGCCGCGTGTGTAGGGGTGCTGAGGCGCCGCGAACAGCTCGTCCACGCGGGCCTGCTCGATCCGCCGTCCGGCGTACATCACCACGACCCGGTCGGCGATGTCGGCGACCACGCCCAGGTCGTGGGTGATGATCACGATCGCGGTGCCGAGACGGTCCCGGAGGTCGCGCATCACGTCGAGGATGCCGGCCTGGACGGTCACGTCCAGGGCGGTGGTCGGCTCGTCGGCGATCAGCAGCTGCGGCGAGCAGGCGACCGCGATGGCGATCATCACGCGCTGACGCATGCCGCCCGACAGCTGGTGCGGGTACTCCGCGAGCCGCCGCTCCGGCGCGGGCATCCCCACCAGCTGCAGCAGCTCGAGCGCCCGTCCGCGGGCCGCCGCGCGCCCGAGGTGCTCGTGCCGACGGAGCACCTCGGTGATCTGCCGGCCCACCGTGAACGAGGGGTTCAGCGAGGTCATCGGCTCCTGGAAGACCATGCTGACGTCCCGTCCCCGAACCTGCTGCAGCGAACGGGCCGACATCCCGCGCAGCTCGGTGCCCGCGAGCCGGATGCTGCCGGTCGTCGTACTGCTGCGGGGCGGCAACAGGCCGGGGATGCTCATGGCGGTCACCGACTTGCCGCAGCCGGACTCCCCCACGAGCGCCATGATCTCCCCCGCAGCCACGGTGAACGACACGTCGTCGACCGCCTGCACCGGGCCGTCCTCGGTGTCGAAGCGGACTGAGAGCCCCTCGACCTCCAGCAGGGGGCCGGCGGAGGCCGGCGCCTTCATCGGACCGCCTTCGGGTCCAGCACGTCGCGCAACCCGTCGCCCAGCAGGTTGAACGCCAGCGTCGCCAGCACGATCGCGACTCCCGGGAAGACCGCCAGGTACGGCGCCTGCTGCAGGAAGCCCTGGGCGGAGGACAGCATGACCCCCCACGACGGGGTCGGCGGCTGGACGCCGAGGCCCAGGAAGGACAGCACCGCCTCGCCGATGATCGCGCTCGGAATCGCCACCGTCGCCTGGACGATCAACGGCGAAAGGGCGTTCGGCAGGATGTACCGACGCATGATGGTCAGATCCCCGGCCCCGTCGGCGCGGGCTCCGGAGACGTAGTCCTGCTCCCGCAGCCCGAGCACCTCGCCGCGGGTGATCCGGACGATGCCCGGCAGCTGCGCCAGTCCGAGGGCCAGGACGACGTTGCGCAGCGAGGCACCGAGGATGGCGGTGAGACCGACGGCCAGGATGAGGAACGGGAACGCGAGTAGCACATCGGTGACCCGCATGATCAGCGCGTCGGTGAGGCCGCGGTAGTACCCGGCGACGAGCCCGACCGGTACCGCGACCAGCATCGCCAACGCCGTCGCCAGCAGGCCGGCCTCAAGGGACACCCGGGCGCCGTACGCGATGCGGACGAAGACGTCCCGGCCGAGGTCGTCGGTGCCGAGCAGGTGGGCCCCGGACGGCGGCTGCAGCACCGCGACGAAGTCGCTCGCCCCGGGGTCGTAGGGCAGCAGCGGCGCCAGGACCGCGAGCCCGATGAACACCACGATGAGGACCAGACCGGCCACGGCCAGCGGCCGCCGCAGGAACCGGCGCCGCAACCGCCCGCGACGCCGGCTCCCCGAGGCCGCGACGACACCGGCCGGCAATCCCGCGGCGGAGGCCGCCGAGCCGGGGAGTCCGGCGTCCAGCCCGGGGCCGGCGGCGCTCATGCCGCGCCTCCGGCGACGCGGATGCGCGGGTTGAGGTAGGAGTACGTCAGGTCCACGAGCAGGTTCACCGCGACGTACCCGATGACCGCGACCAGGACGGCGCCCTGCACGACGGGGTAGTCGCGGGAGAACACCGAGTCCACCAGCAGCTTGCCGAAGCCGGGGATGACGAAGATCTGCTCGGTGATGACAGCTCCGCTGATCAGGGCACCGAGCTGCAGCCCGAGCACGGTGACCACGGTCACCAGGCTGTTGCGCAGGGCGTGCACCCCGATGACCTGGCGCTCGGACAGTCCCTTCGCCCGGGCCGTGCGCACGTAGTCCGCGGACAGGCTCTCCAGCATGGCGGAGCGCATCTGACGCATCAGCACCGCCGCCAACTGCACCCCCAGCACGCTCGCCGGCAGAATCAGGTGCCGCAGGTTCTCCACCGGGTCGGAGAAGAACGAGACGAAGCCGGAAGCGGGCAGCACGTGTATCTGCACGGTCAAACCGAGGATCAGCAGGAGCCCGAGCCAGAAGTTCGGGATCGACAGCCCGACCAGCCCGAACACGCTGCTGATCGAGTCCAGGACGCCGCCCCGGCGTACCGCTGCGAAGATCCCCAGCGGGAGCCCGACCGCGACCGCGACCAGGATCGCCAGCAGGCTGAGCTCGAGCGTGACGGGCAGACGCTCCACGATGATGCGACCGACGCCCAGGCCGTTGCGGGCGGACTGGCCCAGGTTGCCCTGCAGCGCGTTGTCGACGTACTTCACGAACTGCACCGGTACGGGCTGGTCCAGACCGAACTGGTGCCGGATGGCGGCCAGCGCCACCGGGTCGCGGTCCTCCCCCGACAGGGCCAGGGCTGGATCACCCGGCAGGGCGCGGACGCCGAGGAAGACCACGAGGCTGCCCAGGAACACCACCAGGGCGGCGGCGCCCAGTCGGCGCAGCGCGAAGCGGGCCATGCTTAGCCCTTCGACCCGCCGAGGAAGCCCGCCGTCTTCAGCCGCGGCAGGCCGTCGTCGTAGTACGCCAGCCCACCGACGCCCTTGGCGGTACCCAGGAACAGCTGCTGGTTGTAGAGGTAGATGATCCCGTTGACCTTGGCCTGCGCGGCCAGGGCGCTGGTGTAGTCCTTGGTCCGGGCGGCCACGTCCGAGCTCTTGCGGGCGTCCTCGAGCGGCCCATCAACGGCCGGGTCGGACACACCGCTGATGTTCAGCGACCCCCCGGTGTGCAGGAAGTTGTAGACGTTGCCGTCGGGGTCCACCCGCCCGGACCAGCCGATGGAGAACACGTCGTACTTGCCGGCATCGGTCTGGTCCAGCGACGAGGCGAACTCGGTCGGCTTGAGCTGGACGTCGAACCCGGCCTCCTTCTCCAGGGACTGGACGACCTGGCCGAAGCGCTGCTCGTCCGGGGTCGTGCCGATGGTCAGCGCCACCGGGATCGGCGTCTTCTTGCCGGAGGCCGCGATGAGCTTCTTGGCGGCCGGCAGGTCGCGCTTGGGGCACCCTGAGTGGTCGGCGTACGGGCTGGCCGCCGGGATGGGGCTGCAAGCAGGCTGGTAGAGGCCCCGGAAGACGACCTTGTTGATGACGTCCCGATCCAGGGCGTCGGCGAAGGCCTGGCGCAGCTGCGGCGAACCGCCCAGCGCGGTCGTGACCTTGCCGACCGGGTTGCCGACACCGGTGGTGTTGCCGACGTTGATGGTCAGGCCCTGGTAGCCGATCGAGGTCGCCGTGATCAGGCTGAGCTTCGGGTCCGCCTTGACGGAGGCGACGTCGGTGGGCACCAGCCGCTCGGCCACGGCGACGTCGCCGGACTTGAGGTTCGCGGCCCGTACGTTGCCGTCAGTGATGATCTTGAAGATCACCATGTCGAGCTTCACCTTGGCCGCGTCGTAGTAGAAGCTCGACTTCTTCAACACCACCTGGCTGCCTGTGGTGCGGCTGGCGAAGGAGAACGGTCCGACGCAGACAGGGCTCGTGCCGAACCGCGCGCCGAGCTTGCCGAGCTGCTTGGGCGACATGATCATGCCCGCCCGGTCGGCGAGCACGGCAGGCAGCGGGGTGAACGGCTTGGACAGGGTGATCCGGACCGTCATGGGATCCACGACGGCGACCTTCTTGACCGCCTTGATCTCGCTCTTGCGCGCGGAGCCGCTCAGGGTGAGGTCGCGCTCCAGCGTCATCTTGACCGCGGCCGCGTCCAGCGGGGTGCCGTCGTTGAACTTCAGGCCGGGGCGCAGGCTGATGGTGGCCGACTTGCCGTCGGCCGAGGTCTTGGGCAACGCCGCAGCGAGCTGAGGGACGACCTCGAGCTTGTCGTTGACGTCGTACAGCTTCTCGCACAGGTTCGCGAAGACCTCCCGGCCGACCAGGCTGCGGCCCAGCGTCGGGTCCAGCTTGTCGGGATCCTCGGCGAGCGCGACCGTCAGGGTGCCGCCCGCCTTCACCGCGCCCGTGTTCGTCGCGGTGGCGCCGCTGGCTCCGCTCGTCGGTCCACCCGCGCCGGAGGTGCCGCCGCCGGAGCTGGAACTGCAGGCGGCGGTGACCAGCAGGCTGACGCCGACGGCGGTGGTGGCAAGGGGACGCGACAGCAGCATGAGCAGGCTCCTTGGCTTGGCCGACCCGCACGGACGGGGACGGACCGGTCCACCGTGGCGCAGAAGCGCTTCGTATACAAGAGCCGAAACCAGATCTTTACGAAACGGGGTCCCGCTGCTCCGCGAGCGCCCGGAAGGATCGGCGCGCCGCAGCGACGTGTCGCCGCGCCTCGGCCTCAGCCCTGCCCTCGTCACCGGAGGCCACGGCCTCCAACAGGTCCTGGTGCTCGAGCCAGGAGTGCGGCGCCCGCGTCGCGGCGCTCTGCCGGAACAGCCACTGCGCCCGTTTGATCATGGGCTGGGCCATACCGGACAGGTACTCGTTGCCCCCGAGAGCCACGACGCTGCAGTGGAACGCGGTGTTCAGGTCGGCCAGCAGGTCGAGCTCGCCGGCGGCGGTAGCGGCCTGCGCCTGCGCGAGGATGTCCCGCAGTGCTCCGATGCCCTCCGCAGTGCCCCGTCGAGCAGCCAGCCGCGCGCCGACCGGTTCCAGTGCCATGCGGACCTCGAAGAGGTCCTCGGCGTCCCGGGCCGAGAGCTGAGCGACGCAGGCACCCCGCCGGGCGACGACCTCGATGAACCCCTCGGTTGCCAGGGCCCGGATGGCCTCCCGGATGGGGTTGCGCGAGACTCCCAGCCGTTCCGCCAGGCGGTCCTCCACGAGGCGGCTACCCGGGGCGATCTCACCGGACAGGATCAGTCGGCGCAGCTCCGCGGCCACGACGTCGCGCAGCGGCGGATGCAGATCCGCCAGGCGCATCGGGGACAAACGAGTCACCGGGCGATTGTATCCGGCCGAGCCGACCAGGCACCAGGACGAATGGCCACCTGCCGTACCGCGCACGGTCCCCCCGCGCCTATGCCGCCCCGCCCCGCACCGCGCCGATCAAGGCGTATGGCCCATGATCATCGCAGCGATCATGGGCCTTTCGCCTTGATCGGCGAGAACGGGGCAGCGCCGCACCCGGGCCGCACCTTGACCCGAGCCGCACCCGGACCCGGGCCGGGGCCGAGCCGGGCCGCACCCATGCCAGGCCGCACCCGAGCCGCGCCGGTCGGGGCGGGGTGGGGCGGGGTCAGCCGGCGCGGTCGGGGCCGGCGTGCAGGAGGGTGAGCCGCAGTAGGCACCGTTGCTCGGCCACCATCGCCTGCCGGTAGGCCGCCCAGTCCTCGTGCTCGCCGACGGCCGCCCGGTAGTAGCCGACGAGCGGCTCGAGCGCCTCGGGCAGCGAGAGCACGTCCATCGCTCCCGACACCTGGATCCACCGACCGTAGAAGCCGTCGGGGAACACGCACAGCCACGCCCGCGGGTCCCGCCGTACGTTCTTGGTCTTGTACGCCGTCTCGCGGCTGGACACGACGACACGTCCTTCGTCATCGACGGCCACAGCCACCGGCGACATCTGGGGTGTGCCGTCGCGTCGGACCGTGCTCAGCACGGCATGGGAGTTCTGGCGGACGTAGGTCCGTGCTTCGTCGAGGTCCATGCCTGCGACCCTGCCACTCGTCGGGATAGGGGTGAGTCAAACCGGCCGCCGCGGAGGCACGACTGGCTCTCAGCCGGTCGCCCGAGGTGAGGAACGGGAAGAGCTTGCCGCCGGGCGTCTCAGGTGAGGAACTGGAAGAGCCTGCCGCCGGGCGTCTCAGGTGAGGAACTGGAAGAGCTTGCTACCGGCCGAAAGCGGCTGGGGCACGCCCGTGAATCGGTGTACTCCCACGCAGAACAGCACGTCCGCCGGGGCCAGGAAAGCCTGCTCGCTGAAGCCCTCGTCTCGCAACCAACGTCGGACGGCAGGAGTCAGGTCGGGGTCGCGCCGGGTGCGGGTCCCGAGGACGGTGCTGCCGGGCGCGCAGAGCTGCGGCAGCGCACCGATCGTCCGCCGCACGTCGGCGTCGCTGATGTTCCCGAACACGCCGGCCAGCAGGACCAGGTCGGCCGGGACCAACCGGCTGTACGTCGAGAGCTCGCCCGCGTCAGCCTGGACGATCTCGACCTGGCGCAGGCCGGCCTGGCGCACCGCGCTCTGTGCCCGGGCGACGTTGCCTGCGTCGTACTCCAGGACAGTGGCCCGCACCCGGTCCGCGTCAACCCGCGCCGCAAGGACCCCGAGCAGGTCATGGCCCTGGCCTGCGCAGACGCTCACGACTGTGAGGGCCTCCCCCGGGCGCCCGTCCAGCCACGAAGACAGCTCGCCCTGCAGCAGACGCAGGCGACGCGACAGGTCGGAACCCGGCTGGGCATAGGCCTCGTGCCAGGCCCTCCAGTCCTTTGCTGCCACCACGACGACGAGACTGCCAGCCAAGCAACGATCGGTGCGCCGTCCCGGCCGTACGGAAGCGGCGCGTCAGCCCCGGAGGGTGCCGGCGACCGGTCGCCCGTCACCGCTGCCGCTGCCGCCGCCACTGCCGCTGCCGCCGCTGCCGATGTCGCCGGCCCGGCGTCGCTCGTGCTGGTCCGGGAGGGCGTGACGGGCAGCCTCGCGTCGATGCTGCTTCGCGCGGTACATCGCGGCGTCGGCCTCCCTGGCCGCGTCGGCGACGCTGCCGCCCGGCCGTGTGGTTGCCGCTCCGAGGCTGGCGGCGACGGTGGACTCGCAGCTGGTCATGCCGCCCAGCTGGGCGCTCAGGGAGACCAACCGCTCCTGGGCCTGGGCCGCGCCCACCGGGAGCAGGAGTGCGAACTCGTCGCCGCCGAGGCGGACCAGGACGTCCCCGTCGCGGCTGTGCTCGCTCAGCAGCTTTGCGCAGCGGCGGAGCAGCTGGTCCCCGGCCTGGTGCCCGCAGGTATCGTTGATGTGCTTCAGGCCGTCGACGTCCAAGGTGATCACGGTGGCCACCGCGCCGTCGTCGACCTCGTCCTGGGCCCGGGCGAGGGCCTCGTCCCACTGCCGCCGGTTGCCCAGGCCGGTGAGGGCGTCCAGGCGAGCGGCGACGGACTGCTCCAGGACGGCCAGGCGCAGCTCCTCCCGCAGGGACGCGGTGTGCGCCACCACACCGGCAGCGTCGACCAGCTGGGAGCCGAGCTGCTGGCACAGGTTGGTGAACCCCCGCGGCCCGGCGCTGGTGTGCGCCACGACCAGGACGCCCGCGACAGGTGCGGGAACGGTGACGGCCAGCAGGGAGTGCACGCCGTGCGCGCGGCCGAAGGGGGCGAGCGCCGGGTCGTCCCCGGCGTCCTGCAGGCACAGGGAGCCGCCGGCGGCCCGGGCAGCCAGCAGGTCCAGGGCTCGGGCCGTGGCCGCGGTCGGAAGCTGCCCGCCCGGCCAGGAGCCGCTCGTGACCGTACGGCCGGCTCCGTCCCGCAGCAGCCCGACCTCGCACGACAAAGCCTGCACCGCGACATTGAGAATGTGTTGCAGGGTGCCGGTCAGGTCCAGGGCGGCCCCGGTCGTCATGGCGCGGACCGCGTGCAGCACCTCCAGCTCGTCGGCCAGCCGCTTGGACGGGGCGATGTCCTCTAGCCCCTCATCCACCGCCGTAGCAAGCGCGCGCAGGTCCTCGAGCGAGCAGGGCGCGGCCAGCGGTTGCGAAGGGTTGCCCAGCACGACCAGGACGTCGTTGCTGACCCTGACCAGGGCGCCGCCGCAGGCGTAGTACGGCCCCAGGAGCCGACCGGACGGGAGGTGGGTGACGGCATGCACGTCACCGGGCACGGCGGGGACCTGAGCGAGCAGCGGGTCCTGGTCGACCTCGACATCGACCAGACCGGCCCAACCCCGTCCGCGGCCGAACCCACCCAGATGCGCCCACCTCGACGCGGTCAGGCGCCGGAACAGCAGTGCGTCGACCACGCCGAGAACTGCTGCCTGTTCCTCGATCGAGCCCGCCGTGGCACGCCCCAGGGACGTCTGGTCCCCGGAGCTGATGGTCATACCCCCCTGTCGGCCCCTGCCCGCCCGACCTGAAGCCACTTCGCCGTCGCCGTGCCTCTTGCGCCGCGCGGACCGATCAGGCATCGACGGCCCGCTGTCGCTTGGCGCGGACCCGCTTGAGGACGATCACGGCCGCGATGAGTACGAGCAGGCCGATGCCGAACAGGGTGGCGTTGTGCGCGACGCGCTGGTACTGGCTGCCCGCGGCGTAGCCGAGCAGGACGAAGGCCGTCGCCCACAACGCACCTCCAGCCAGGTTCCAGGCCAGGAAGGTCCGGTACGGGACGCGGCTCATCCCGGACAGGCCCGGCACCAGCACTCGTAGCGCAGCAGTGAATCGGCCGACGAACACCGCCTTGCCGCCCTGGCGCCGGATGGACTTCTCCGCGCGGTCGAGGTGCTCGGGCTTGAGCACGCGGTTCGGGATCTTCGTCAGCAGCCGTTCGCCGTAGCGCTTGCCGACCTCGTAGCCGACACTGTCACCGATCACCGCACCGGCGATCCCGGCGGCCAGCGCCGCCCACAGCGGGATCTTGTGCTGGTTCGCCAGCACCCCGCCCAAGATCACGCCGATCTCACCCGGTATGACGAAACCGACAAACGCGGAAGCCTCCAGGGCGGGCAGGGCGAACACCAGCAGCAGGGCGACAGCCGGCGGCAGCTGCAGGATGCGGTCGGCGAGGTGCGACATCAGGCTCCAGGGTGATCGCGTTCCAGGGTCAGCGGCGTACGTTGCCGGGCTCCCTGCCCACTGAAGCCCGGGCGACCCTTGCCCGCACTACCGCGCGGCGCCGCGCGGCGTCCTGGCGTCGATCTCGAACCAGACGATCTTCCCGTACGCGTCGTCCCGCACGCCCCAGCCGGCGGCCAGCATGTCCAGGATCGTCAGCCCGCGCCCGTCCAGCGCGTCCGGGTCCTGCGCGGCCCGGCGCGGGTGGCGTGAGTTGTCGTCGCCGACCTCGACGCAGATCCGTTCGAGTCCGATCGTCACCGTCAGCCGAGCCTCGCTGCGGCCGTGGGTGAAGGCGTTGGTCACGGTCTCGCTTGTGAGCAGGACCGCGGTCTCGCGGGCATCGTCGTGAATCCCGGCAGATCGGCAGCAGGTCTGCACGAAGGCCCGGGCCTGCCGGACGGCGACCGGGTCCGGGGCCAGAACCAGGGTGGCCGCCGCTTCACCCCCGAACATGCGCGCCTCGGTCGGCATTAACCCGCCTACCTCGCTACCCGCACACCGCACTCATGGCTGCCGTTCGACTGAGGGGGCGGCGCGGTTCAGGTGTCCGGGCGCACGTGGTCGGGCGAGCCCGGCAGGAGATCGGCGGACGGCGGCGAAACACTCCAGGAACTGGTCCACCCGAGCCGCACCGCGGCCAGCTGCCCACCTCGAGGACTCATGCGCATCCCGTCCCTGCCCAAGCGCTTCGTGGTCGCCGCGGCCCTGGCTGCCGCCACGGTCGGCGGCGGCCTGTCCAGCAGCGCGAGCGGCGCCACCACGCCGTACGCCGGTCCCACCCCGGACGCCTCGTGCGACTCCGGTTCGCTGCCGGAGCGGGAGCAGGGGCGCGCACCGGCCTCGGACGTGCCCAGCCATCGCTCCGCGCTGGGCTACGGGTGCAACGCCACCCAGGTCAGCCACTCCGGTGCGACCGGCGGCTACCGGGTCGAGCGGTACGTCGACCGGGCCGGCCACGAGTGCGGGTACTACGACAGCACGTTGCTCTACCCGCAGAACCTTACCGACCAGGGCGTCGAGGGTCCCGGGACCTACGTCATGGACATGCACGACCCGGCGCACCCCGTGCACACCGACACCCTGCGCAGCCCGGCGATGCAGTCCCCGCACGAGTCGGTGCGCCTCAACGTCAAGCGCGGGCTGCTCGTGGCCGACATGGGCTACCCGACGGCGAATCCCGGCTTCGTCGACGTCTGGGACGTCAGCGCGAACTGCCTGCACCCGACGCTGCGGGCCAGCAGCCCGCTCGGGGTCCTGGGCCACGAGAGCGGCTCTCCCCTGACGGCAACACCTTCTACGTCTCCTCGCTGTACGGCCACACCCTCGCGGCCGTCGACCTGCGCAACCCCTCGCTCCCGACCCTGGCCTGGTTCACCTACGCCTACCAGCCGCACGGGATGTCGGTCAGCGCGGACGGCAACCGGCTGTACATGGCCGACAACGGCAGTGCTCCCGGTCTGACCGTCCTGGACGTCAGCCAGGTGCAGAACCGCGTCCCGAACCCGTCCGTTCCGGTCGTCAGCCACCTCACCTGGCCCCAGGTCAGCACACCACAGAACGCCACACCGTTCACCCGCGGCGGCCACCGGTACCTGCTCGAGACCGACGAGTTCGGCTCGGGCGCCAGCATCGGCGCCGCCCGGATCATCGACATCCAGGACGAGAAGCAGCCGTTCGTGGTGTCCAACATGCGCCTCACCGTCAACCAGGCCTCGGCCCAGGGACCTGACCTCGAGGCCGACCCGGGCAACGACCAGCCCTTCCAGGGCTACCAGGGCCACTACTGCTCGCTGCCCAGCCGCGTCGACCGACGATCATCGCCTGCAGCTTCATCATGTCCGGCCTGAGGGTGTTCAACATCAGCGACCCGGTGCACCCTCGAGAGGTCGCGTACTTCAACAAGCCGCTCCAGAAGGGCGCGAACATCGACCCGGTGAAGGCCGGCTCGTTCGCGATGTCGGCGCCGGCGTACGACGAGAAGACGCACGACATCTGGTACTCCGACGGGAACAGCGGCTTCTACGTCGTACGGCTCACCAAGGGCGCCGGCGTCACCAGCTTCGCCCGCCAGGTCGTGCTGCCGGGCAACTGAGGCTGCGACTACACGCTGGCGGACGAGATGCCCAGCAGTCGCTGCCGGGCGAGGTCCTCGGGCGCCAACGGCCCGGGGGGCGGCGGCTCACCCTGCTCCGTGACCAGCTGGTCGTACGGAACCTGCGTGGACCGTTCGAGCTCAGCCAGCGTCACTGCGTACCGGCGGCCACTGTCCATGATCACATCATGCGCGCCCACGTGCTCGGCGTCGAGTCCCGGGAGAACGTTGCGCACGCGCTCCGGCGCGTCCCCTCGTCAGCCATGCCGGTCACGAGGTGAGGCGGACCGCCGTGACGCCCCGCAGGGTCGGGATCAGCAGGGCGTTACCGCTGGCCGCGGGCGTCGCGAAGCGGCTGGCGTTCCCCACTTGCACCAGCGCCCGCTGCCGGCCGGTTGCGGCGTCCAGCCCGTACAGGGCGCCGTCCTGCTGCACGGACCACACCGTGCGGCCGACCACGACGGGCGAGCCGGTGACCTGGCCCTGCGCCTGCCAGCCGCGGGACAGCCGGCCGTCCTGCACCCGCACCTGCAGCAGGCCGCCGCTGCAGGGCAGGTAGGCCACCGCACCACCACCGGTCACCGGGGCCGCCGCCGCGCCGCCGTACGAGGAGCAGTCGCGCAGCGACGCGCGCTCGCCGCCGACGCCGCCGAGGTGGCCGACGTCCACGAGGTAGGCGCTGCCGCCCTTGCCGGCCGCGAGCGCCTGCGTACCTCCGGGCAGCAGGACCGGGCCGGTAGAGCCCAGATCGGCGTCGACGGAGTTCTCCTGGGCCCAGCCCTGCGGCGCGAAGCCGTCCTGCAGCGCGAGCGCCGGTGACAGCCGCAGGACCGAGTCGCTGTGGTCCCAGTCGCCGCCGGCGGCAGCGCCGTTGCCGGTCGTGACGAGCACCTCGCCGGCAGGCGTGGCCGCCGGCCCGGAGGCCGCCCAGATCCCGGCCTCCCGGCTGGTCGGCACCGCGAACGAGCGCAGCGCGCCACCGGCGACCGGGACGGCGACCACCCTGCCGAGGTAGGCCCCGCAGTCACCCAGGTTCCCGCCGTACGCGATGTAGACCGTGTGCCCGGCGAGCAGCAGCGCCCCGCGCTGCAGCTGCGTCGCCGGCACGGAGCCGGGGGCGTCGACCGCGCGCTGGGAGCGCACCCGCCCGGTCGCGGCGTCCACGGCGAACAGGACGTGGCGGGGGCCGGCCTCGGTGGTGACGGCGAACGCCTGGTGGGTCGCCGGGTCGTACACCGGCGTGCCCGTCACGCCGAGCGGGTCGATATTGCCGCAGGGCTGGCTGGCGGCGGGTATCGGATCAGCCAGGTGCCGGCGCCACAGGACCCGACCGGTCTCACCGTCCAGCGAGTACAGCGAGCCGCCCTCGGTCGCCGCGAGGACGCGGCCGCCGACGACCAGAGGGCTGGCGTAGACCTTGCCGTCCAGCGCTGCCTGCCAGGCGACGGAGGGCGCCTGCGGGTCCGGGCCTGCCCCGACGTACCCGCCCCTGGAGTTGTCGTGGTGGTACGTCGGCCAGTCCGGACCCAGCCGCAGGTGACCGGGCTGGGCCGCCGGCCGGCTGGGCGCTCCGGCGACCGGGGGCAGGCTCAGCCCCGACGCCGGTGGTCCGTCCACGGGAGCCGTGGTCGAGGCGCCGGAACCGCCGCCGCAGGCGGTGAGCAAGGACAGCGCCAGCAGGCTCACGGCACGACGCACCGGACCAGCCTGCCCCGCCGAGGCGCTTCGCGCATCCGGTCAGCGCCGGACGAGCTTCCGCGCTACCGGGTGTGCGAACGAGGGACAGCCCGGGGACGGGGTAGACACATCTGATGACGCCCCGCCTCGCTGGAGAGCCCGTGCCGCCGTACACCTGCCCGCCCGCGCGCGGATGAGCGCACTCAGACCCTGGCCCGGTACGCCGTACCCGCTGGGAGCGACCTATGACGGCACCGGCACCAACTTCGCGCTGTTCAGCGAGGTCGCCGAGCGGGTCGAGCTGTGCCTGTTCGACGAGGCCGGCGTGGAGACCCGCGTGCGGCTGCCCGAACGGGATGCCTTCGTCTGGCACGGCTACCTGTCCAACGTCGGCCCGGGCCAGCGCTACGGCTACCGGGTGCACGGCCCGTACGAGCCCGAGCAGGGCCACCGGTGCAACCCGAGCAAGCTCCTGCTCGACCCGTACGCCAAGGCCGTCGACGGCGCCATCGACTGGGACCAGGCCTGCTTCTCCTACACGTGGGGAACGGAGGACTCCTACGAGGAGCAGGACAGCGCCCCGCACATGAGCAAGTCCGTGGTCATCAGCCCGTACTTCGACTGGGACAACGACCGGCACCCACGCACCCCGTACAACGAGTCGGTCATCTACGAGACCCACGTCAAGGGACTGACCCAGACCCACCCGGGGATCCCGGAGGACGTGCGGGGCACCTACGCCGGGCTGGGGCACCCCGTGATGATCGAGCACTTCAAGAAGCTCGGTGTCACAGCCGTCGAGCTCATGCCGGTGCACCAGTTCGTGCACGACAGCCACCTGGTCGAGCGGGGCCAGCACAACTACTGGGGCTACAACACGATCGGCTTCCTCGCGCCGCACAACGACTACTCCTCGGCCGGCCAGCGCGGCCAGCAGGTGCAGGAGTTCAAAGCGATGGTCAAGGCCCTGCACGAAGCCGGTCTGGAGGTCATCCTCGACGTCGTCTACAACCACACCGCCGAGGGCAACCACATGGGCCCGACGCTGTCCTTTCGCGGCATCGACAACAACGCCTACTACCGGCTCGTCGACGACGACCCGAAGCACTACTACGACACCACCGGCACCGGCAACACGCTGCTGATGAAGCACCCGCACGTGCTGCAGCTGATCATGGACTCGCTGCGCTACTGGGTCACCGAGATGCACGTCGACGGCTTCCGGTTCGACCTCGCCAGTTCACTGGCCCGGCAGTTCCACGAGGTCGACCGCCTGTCGGCGTTCTTCGACCTGGTGCAGCAGGACCCCGTCGTCAGCCAGGTCAAGCTCATCGCCGAGCCGTGGGACGTCGGCGAGGGCGGCTACAACGTCGGCGGCTTCCCGCCGCTGTGGACCGAGTGGAACGGCAAGTACCGCGACACCGTGCGCGACTTCTGGCGTGGCGACGAGGCGACGCTCGCCGAGTTCGCCTCGCGGCTCACCGGGTCGGCCGACCTGTACGAGCAGGACGGCCGCCGGCCCTACGCGAGCATCAACTTCGTGACCGCCCATGACGGCTTCACGATGCAGGACCTGGTCTCCTACAACGACAAGCACAACGACGCCAACGGCGAAGGCGGCAACGACGGCGAGAGTCACAACTCGTCCTGGAACTGCGGTGTCGAGGGCGAGACCGACGACCTGGACGTCGTGGCCCTGCGGGAGCAGCAGAAGCGCAACTTCCTCACCACGCTGTTCCTCAGCCAGGGCGTGCCGATGCTCCTGCACGGCGACGAGCTCGGCCGCACGCAGGGCGGCAACAACAACGTCTACGCCCAGGACAACCCGCTCGCGTGGATCGACTGGGAGCGGGCCAAGGACTTCGAGTTCCTCACCGAGTTCGTCGCCCAGCTGAGCAGGATGCGGCACGACCACCCGGTCTTCCGGCGCCGTCGGCACTTCAAGGGCCGCATCAGCAAGGGCTCCGCTCTGGAGGACATCGGCTGGTTCACCCCCACCGGCGACTGGATGACCGACGAGGACTGGGATTCGGGTTTTGCCCGCTCGGTCGCGGTCTTCCTCAACGGCGAGGCGATCCGCGAGCCCGACAGCCGGGGCGAGCCGGTCACCGACGACTCGTTCTTTCTGCTGTTCAACGGCCACTACGAATCGATCAGCTTCTGCCTGCCCGACCTCGGGGCCGGTGAGCGCTGGGCGGTCGAGATCGACACGCACGCGCCGCTGCTCGACACCGCCGACCTGCGCTCGGTCAAGACCGGCGAGGCCATCGACGTCGAGGCCCGCTCGGTGCTCGTGCTCAAGAAGGTGTTCTAGGACGTGCGCCACGTGCCCACTGCCGGCAGGCCCGTGCCTGTCAGCACCTACCGGTTGCAGCTGACCCCGCAGTTCGGGTTCGCCGACGCCGCAGCCGCCGTGCCCTACCTCGCGCGGCTCGGGGTCACGCACGTCTACTGCTCGCCCTACCTCCAGGCGGCGCCCGGTTCCCAGCACGGGTACGACGTGGTGGACCACGCGCGGCTGTCCGCCGAGCTCGGCGGCCCCCCGGCCTTTGCCGAGCTGAGCCGAGTCTGCCGCGACGAGGGCCTGGGCCTGCTGCTGGACGTCGTGCCCAACCACATGGCCGTGTCCGAGCCGGAGTCGCAGAACGCCGCCTGGTGGTCCCTACTCCGGGACGGTCGCTCGTCGCCGTACGCGCCGTGGTTCGACGTCGACTGGGACGCCCAGGACGGCAAGGTGCTCGTCCCGGTGCTCGGCGCACCGCTACGGGACTGCCTGGACGAGTTGCAGGTCGACGGCGACCGGATCCGCTACTACGACCACGAGCTGCCCCTGGCGCCAGGGTCGCTGGTGGAGGGGGACCTGCTCGCGACCCTGGACCGCCAGCACTACCGGCTGTGCTTCTGGCGGGTCGCGAGCGAGGAGCTCAACATCCGGCGGTTCTTCGACGTCACAACCCTGGCGGGGGTCCGGGTCGAGGTGCCCGAGGTGTTCGACGCGACGCACGCGCTCATCCTCGAGCAGGTGCGCGAGGGCGTCCTGGACGGACTGCGCATCGACCACCCGGACGGTCTCGCCGACCCCGGCGGCTACCTGGAGCGCCTGGCCGAGGCCACCGGCGGCGCCTGGGTCGTCGTGGAGAAGATCCTCGAGCCCGGCGAGGAGCTCCCGGACGGCTGGGCCTGCGCCGGGACCACCGGCTACGACGCGCTGAACCGGGTCATGGGCCTGTTCGTCGACCCTGGCGGGGAGCAGCCGCTCACGGACCTGTGGCACTCGGTCACCGGCGACACCTCGACCTGGCAGGAGGTCACCGGCCGCACCAAGCGGTACGCGCTGTCGACCGTCCTGTCCGCCGAGGTGAACCGGCTCGTCGACGTCGCCCTGCCTGCCCTCGGCGGCTACGACGTAACGCACCGAGGGCTACGGGAGGCGCTGGTCGAGGTGCTCGCGTGCTTCGACGTCTACCGCGCCTACCTGCCGCCGAGCGGGCCGGCCGACGCCACAGCCTTCGGGCACGTGCAGCACGCGGCGGACGCCGCCACGACCGCGCTGCCGGCCCGGGCCCGCGAGATCGAGCTGGTGCGCCGGCTGGCGCTCGCCGAGCTGCCCTGCCCGGAGTTCGTGACCCGTTTCCAGCAGACCTGCGGCCCGGCGATGGCCAAGGGGGTGGAGGACACGGCCTTCTACCGCTACCTCCGGCTGTCCGCGCTGTGCGAGGTCGGCGGCGACCCTTCGGTGTTCGGCACGACGATCGCAGCGTTCCACGCAGCCTGCCGGGCGCAGCAGCAGCAGTGGCCGCTGTCGATGACCGCGCTGTCCACGCATGACACCAAGCGCTCCGAGGACGTGCGGGCGCGGCTGGTCCTGCTCACCCAGACCCCGACCACCTGGGGCGAGGCGGTGACGGGATGGTCCGCCCTCGCCCACCGGCACGGCCGGCCCGACCCGGCCACCGAGCAGCTCATCTGGCAGAGCGTGGTCGGCGCCTGGCCGCTGTCCGCGGACCGCGCCGCGGCCTACGTCGAGAAGGCCACGCGCGAGGCCAAGGCGCATACCTCCTGGACCGAGCCCGACAAGGCGTACGACGACCGGGTGGCCGCCTTCGTGCGGGCGGTCCTCGCAGATGAGCAGATCGTCAGCTCCGTCGAGGATTTCGTGCAGTCGCTCGACGCGGCCTGGCAGACGACCGCGCTGGCGCAGAAGCTGGTCCAGCTGACCATGCCTGGCGTGGCCGACACCTACCAGGGCACCGAGCTGTGGGACCTCTCGCTTGTCGACCCCGACAACCGGCGGCCGGTCGACTACGCCGAGCGGCTTGCCCTGCTCGACTCGGGGGCACATCCCAAGCTGCGCGTCGTCAGCACGGCGCTGCACCTGCGGCGGGAGCACCCCGAGTGGTTCGGCGTCGACGCGTCCTACGAGGCGGTCGAGGCCGGAGAGCGGGCGGTGGCGTTCTGCCGGACCGGACAGGTCGTGACGGTCGCGCCGATCCGGGCGCTGCAGGACTTGCAGAACTCCGACACGGTCGTGCTGCCGGCCGGCCGGTGGCGGGACCTGCTGGGCGGGGGGACCCACGAGGGCACGGTGGCGCTGGCGGATCTGCTGGCGCAGTTCCCGGTGGCCCTGCTCGTGCGGGCGTCCTGACCGGTCCACGTCACGTTCCCGCGTTGCGACACCGGGCAGGCTGAGCGCATGACGTACCGCGTGTGGGCCCCGATCCCTTCGAGCGTCGAGCTGGTTCGGGGCGAGGAGCGCACGGCCATGAGCCGGGGTGACGGCGGCCACTGGAGCACGGAGGTGGCCGCCGACGAGCGTGACTACGCCTACTCCCTCGACGGGGGCATCCCGCGGCCCGACCCACGCAGTTCCTGGCAGCCGCTCGGCGTGCACAGCCCCTCCCGGCTGGTGGACCACGAGGCGTTCGGGTGGACCGACGCGCTGTGGTGCGGCATGCCGCTGCCCGGAGCCGCGCTCTACGAGTTGCACATCGGGACGTTCACCCCGGCCGGGACGTTCGACGGCGCGATCGAGCGCCTGGACCACCTCGTCGAGCTCGGCATCGACGCGGTGGAGCTCCTGCCCTGCAACGCTTTCGCCGGCGAGCGGGGCTGGGGCTACGACGGCTGCGCGTGGTTCGCCGTGCACGAGCCGTACGGCGGCCCGGACGGGCTCAAGCGGTTCGTGGACGCCTGCCACGCCAAGGGCCTGGGCGTCGTCATGGACGTGGTCTACAACCACCTCGGCCCGGCCGGGAACTACCTGCCGGAGTTCGGCCCGTACCTCACCGAGGCGCACCAGACGCCCTGGGGACCGGCCGTCAACCTGGACCGGGCCGGCAGCGACGAGGTCCGCCGCTACATCACCGACAACGCCCTGATGTGGCTGCGCGACTACCACATCGACGGCCTGCGACTGGACGCCGTACACGCCCTGGTCGACGAGCGGGCCACCCACCTGCTCGAGCAGCTGTCCACCGAGGTGGCGGCGCTGTCCGCGCAGGTGCGTCGGCCACTGTTCCTCCTCGCCGAGAGCGACCTCAACGACCCCCGGCTGGTCAGCCCCCGGGAGGCGGGCGGGTACGGCCTGGACGCGCAGTGGGCGGACGACGTGCATCACGCGCTGCACGCCAACCTCACCGGCGAGACCACCGGCTACTACGGCGACTTCGGCACGCTCGCCGCCATCGCCAAGGCGCTGGAGGGGGTGTTCGTGCACGACGGCTCCTGGAGCACCTTCCGGGAGCGGGCCCACGGGCGACCGGTGCCTCCCACCGTGCCCGGGACGCGGTTCGTGGCCTATCTGCAGGACCACGACCAGATCGGCAACCGGGCCACCGGCGACCGGATCTCGGCGACCCTGGCGGACGGCCTGGTCAAGGTCGGCGCCGCCCTGGTCCTCACCTCGGCGTGCACCCCCATGCTGTTCATGGGTGAGGAGTGGGGCGCCCGTACGCCCTGGCAGTTCTTCTCCGACCACGAGGCCGAGCTGGGCGTCGCCGTGAGCCGGGGGCGGCGGGCAGAGTTCGCCGCCCACGGCTGGAGTACGAAGGACGTCCCCGACCCGCAGGACGTCGCCACCTTCCGCGCCTCGACCCTGGACTGGTCCGAGCTCGACGGTGACCGCGAACAGGACCTTCTCGCCTGGTATCGAGGGCTGCTCACCCTTCGCCGGAGCCGGCCGGAGTTGACCGACGGCCGCCGGGACCGGGTCGCCGTCACCTACGACGAGGACGCCCGCTGGATCGTCGTACGACGGGGCACGCTCGCCGTGGCCTGCAACCTCGGCACCGACCGCCAGCTGCTGCCGCTGCCCGGCACACCCTCTGCCGCTCTGCTGGCGAGCTCGACCGGCTTCGTCTACAGCCAGGGTCAGGTCGAGATCGACGGCGCGAGCGTCGTGGTGCTCGAGCTGCTCTGAGCCGGGCCCTACCGGCCGACGAGGTCGGCCAGGGCCGCAAGGGACTGGGCCAGTTCGCCCTCGACGTCGGATGGCGCGCGCGACGCGTCGAAGAACGACAGGTGGACGGTCACCTCACTGCCGCCCTGCCCGGAGTCGGCGACCTGCAGCCACCCGGCGTACGTCCCCTGCTCGCCATCACGCGACGGCGTGCTCCACTCGATGCGGCGCTGGTCCGGCTGCGGCCGCCAGAAGCCGGTGGAGTCGTAGCTGCCGTCGCCGGACGACCCCTCCAGCTCAACCTCGCCGTCGCGGGTGGTCTGTGCGTGCTTGACAGTGGGCAACCACTCGGGCAACCGCTCGATGTCGCTGGCCACCTCGAAGACAGCGCTGCTGGTCGCCTGCAGGACCCTGCTTACCTCGTGTTCGCTCATGGCAGGCCACTGCCCCCTGGTTGCCGGTCCCACTCGCCGGGCAGCCTGGGTGCATGCGCATCGTCGTCACGGGCGCGACCGGCAACGTCGGGTCGCGGCTCCTGCCTCAGCTGCTCACCTGCCCCTCCGTCACCTCGGTCGTCGGCATCGCCCGGCGGTTGGACCCGGCCCGCGACAGCCAGATCGACTGGCGATCAGCCGATGTCACGGAGCAGGACCTGCGCCCGCTCCTGCGCGGTGCGGACGTCGTCATCCACCTGGCCTGGCTGCTGCAACCCGCGCACGACCCGGCCGAGATGGCGCGGGTCAACCTCGGGGGCACCCGCAACGTCGTGGACGCCGTCGTCGCCGAGGGTGTGCCGGCGCTGGTGCACGCCTCCTCCGTCGGGGCCTACTCCCCCGTCGAGGACAAGTCGGTACGGGTCGGCGAGGACCACCCGACCGGCGGCATCTCCTCCTCGACGTACAGCCGACACAAGTCCCGGGCCGAACGCATGCTCGACGAGCTCCAGCAGGAGCACCCGGAGCGGCGCGTGGTCCGGCTGCGCCCCGGCGTGGTCCTGCAGGCCGCGGCCGCAAGCGAGCTGGCCCGCTACTTCCTGGGGCCGTTCGTGCCCCAGTCCCTGGTGCGCCGGGCCCTGCTACCCCTCGTGCCCGCCGTCAGCCGGCTGGCCGTGCAGGCGGTGCACGCCGAGGACGTGGCCAGCGCGTACGTCCTGGCGGCGACGACGCCGGTGACCGGCGCCTTCAACATCGCCGCTGAGCCCGTCCTCGACCCTGCGGTGCTGGCCCGCCTGCTGGCCGCGCGTCAGGTGCCGCTACCCGCCGCCGTCCTGCGCGGCCTCGTCGATGCCACCTGGCGCCTGCACCTGCAGCCGACGGACCCCGGCTGGGTCGACATCGCCCGCCTGGGCCCCCTGATGGACACGACCCGCGCGCAGGACGTGCTCGGCTGGACACCACGCACCGACGCGGGAATGGCGCTGGTCGAGACGCTGGACGCCATGGCCCACGGCCGCGGCGGCGGCTCGCCCGTCCTGCGTCCCCGGGCCGGCGGCGCGGCGCGGGCGCTGGAGCTGGCGCGCGGCCTGGTGCCGGGGTCCCGCGGTACCGGCTGAGCGCGTCAGCTTCCCTGGAGCCCCTGCCGGATACCGTCCTCGAGGGCGGCGAGGTCGACGACGACGTCGGCCGCCTCGAGCAGGCGGCCGGACAGGTCGTCCAGCCGCGGACTCAGCAGCGTGAGGGGTCCGATCGAGGCCAGCCGGGCGAAGATGCCGTCGTTGCTGGCCACCACGAACTGCGCCCGGCGGCCGGCCACCAGCGCCGCGGCCTCGTCCAGGAGCAGGTGGTCGGCTTCGTCCCGCCCGGCGGGCACCCCGTGCGCCTTGGCCCCCATCTCGCCGAGCCACGGGCGGCTTCGAGCCACGGCGCCGTCCTGGCCGGCGAGCACGACGTGGTCGGCGCCGGCGGCCAGCACCGCGAGCAGGGCGAGGCGGCCGGACAGCGTCTCGGTGTCGGCCCTGATGTTGTCCAGGTCGACCAGCAGGACCCGCCGGCCTGCCCCGGTGGCCCAGCCGAGGTTCTGCGCAGCCCACGTCTGCATGCCCAGGGCGAACGCGCCGGCGCCCGCCGGCAGCGGGGCCAGATCGGGCTCCAGTGCCAGATCGACCCACTCCAGGTCGTCCTCGTACGGCTGACCGAGTCCCATCCGTCGAGGGTCCCACGCTGATCACTGGCGGGTCGGCACGACTGGCGATGACCTGCAGCGCGCGGACGGTGCTTCATCCGCCGTCCAGCGGGAACCAACCGAAGGCCCCGAACGACCGGTACCAACCCGCGCGAGACGAGGAAGGGATCTCGGCCGTGTGTCGCTTCGCCAGGCTCTGCCTGCCAGGCGCACCCGCCTCGGCGGCAGCAGCGCGCCACTTCCTGCGGACCTGCTTCTCCACGTGGGACCCGAGCTATCTTCTCGCCGACGTCGAGCTGGCGCTGACCGAGCTGGTCACCAACGCCGTCCTGCACGCTCGGACACCGGTCGAGGTCACGATCAGCCTCGACCAGGACGACGTCGAGATCGCCGTCAAGGACGGCAGTCCCGCCCTGCCCCAGCCCCGCCTCCGCCGTAC
>JAABUT010001832.1_pt1 | contig 22597 bp, 19 predicted proteins | sample 5559281 | NCBI WGS metagenome assembly JAABUT01 (sample SAMN10711880, study PRJNA513359) | rock metagenome | isolation source: Antarctica rocks | place: Antarctica: Victoria Land, Ricker Hills nord | collected 2016-01-04
TTTTTCCGCTACCTCGGTGACCGCCTGCATGTCCCAGGCGCCATCACCATTCTGCCGCTTCCCAATCTTGTTCGTCAGGCCGCAACCACGCTCTGATCGCCCGGGGATCTGCCCCGGTTACAAAGGCGCCCATGCAACCGGGGGTGCCGGTTCGGCCTTATGCGTAAATCATTAGGAGGTTGAGCATGACCACGAACGTCGACACCCCCGAAATCCGCGAAAAGCTCTGGTCGATGATGAAGAGCATCCAGACCGCGATGCTGTCGACCGAGGACGACGGCCACATTCGCGCGCGCCCGATGGTGGCCAGCCAGAAGGACTTCGACGGCACGCTGTGGTTCTTCACCAGGGCCAGCAGCCACAAGGTCGCCGAGGCGAACGCCAACCAGCAGGTGGGCATCACCTACGCCGACTCCGGCCAACAGAACTATGTCAGCCTGTCAGGCCAGGCAGCCCTGGTGCGGAACAAGGACGACATCAAGGCGCACTGGTCCGAGTACATCCGCACGTGGTTCCCGAAGGGCATGGACGATCCCGATATCGCGCTGCTGAAGGTCACCGTGGAGGCCGCGGAATACTGGGACGCCCCGAACAGCACGATGGTGCACGCTTACGGCTACGTGAAGGCCGTGTTGACGGGCACGTCGCCGCAGGGCGGCGAAAACAAGAAGGTCGACTTCACGTAGAGCAACCTGAACCAACATTGCTCTAAACAACATGCTGGAGCGCGAGTGGTGCGTCTGCCCGCAGCGATTACGCTCTAGCTTCTTTAGCTGTCCGCAGGCGGTCGGCCATCCGTTCGGCGACCGCCACCGTGGTCAGATGCGTGTTGGCGCGCGGCACTTCGGGCATGATCGACGCGTCGATGACCCGCAACCCGGTGCAGCCGATCACGCGGCACTCCGGGTCCACCACGGCGCCGGCGTCATCCGCCGCCCCCATCCGGCAGGTGCCGCTGGCGTGCTGGGCGTCGGAGCACTCGGCGAACATCCATTCGTCAAGCGCGTCGTCATCCAGCGCCTCGGCCATCGAGCGGCCGGTGAGGCCGTATTCCGCCCGCTCTGCCACGGCGGCGATGGCCGGTTGCAGGCAGATCTCGCGTAAGCGGCGCACCCCGTCGCGCATCCGCACCAGGTCGCGCGGGTCCGACAGCATGCGTTCCTCGACGGTCGGGTCCACCGTGGGATCGGGCGTGGTGATCCGGACGCTGCCGCGGCTGAACGCCTGGTAGACCGACACCGCGAGCCGGCCCAGCGCCGCGTTCGGCCCGCCGCGGGTCAGCACGCCGCCGGCCAGGTTGCCGGCGATCATGATCATGTCGTTCGCCCCTGCACCGCCCAGCCCGGAGCCGTAGCGCAGGCAGCAGTTGGTGTGACGGTGCATCAGCGTGCCGACCCGGGCGTCCTCGCGCAGATGCAGCAGCGCCCCCATGATCGGATGGTCGAGCAGGTTCTCGCCGACCGCGCGGTCGGACCGCACCGGGATGCCAAGCCCGGTCAGCAGCGCCGCCGGACCGATGCCGGAGCGCTGCAGGATGGCCGGCGAATGGATGGCGCCGGCGCACAGCACGACCTCCCGCCTGGCGCGTGGCGAATGGGTCTGGCCGCCGACGCGCACCCGGACGCCGTTGGCATGCGGGCGGTTGCCCTCGATCTGCACCGCCTCCACCAGCGCCTCGCCGACGATCTGCAGATTGGCGCGGCCGCGCGCCGGCTCCAGGTAGCCGTCGTTGGTCGAGATGCGCAGCCCGCCGGCGCTGTTGATCGCGTACGGCGATGCCCCCGTCCCCTCCGGTGCGTTGTGGTCGTCACACCAGCCGTAGCCCAGCGCCAGCGCCGCCTCCCGCAACCCGCGGTCCACGCTGCCCCAGTCGGCCTGGCGCGCGCGGTAGACCGGGATCGGGCCGCTGTCGCCGTGATACGGGGCATCCCCGAAATCGACGTCGGTTTCCAGCTTGCGGAAGTAGGGCAGCAGCGCGTTCCAGTCCCAGCCGGTGCAGCCCATCGCCGCCCAGCGGTCGATGTCGTCCGGCATGGCGCGGATCGCGATCTGGCCGTTGATGGTCGAGCTGCCGCCCATCGCCCGGCCGCGCCACAACAGCCGAGGTTCTTGGCGTTCGGTCCGCCGCGCCATCAGCTGCGGCCAACGGAACGCGTCGTCGGCGATGGCGCGCATCGGGTTCGGGATGCGGATGTGCTCGGGCGTGTCGGCCGTGCGCAGGTCGTGGCCGGCCTCCAGCAGCAGCACGCGCGTCGCCGGGTCTTCGCTAAGGCGGGCGGCGAGCACCGCGCCCGCCGAACCGGCGCCGACGATGATATAGTCGTATTCAGGCTGGATCATGCGGGACCTCGCTTTCCGTCGAACGGTTGACATTGGGTGCGTCGCCGCATCGAATGTCGCATCTGCATGAAAGCACCATAACGACATGGCCGAAATGGTCGACGTGCTCATCATCGGCGCCGGAGCCTCGGGCGCCGCCGTGGCGTGGAGCCTGTCAGACACCCGCATGCGCATCCTTTGCCTGGAGCAGGGCGACTGGATGAAGCCGTCGGATTTCCCGAGCAACGGGCGGGACTGGGAGGCGCGGCAGTTCGACGACTACTCGATCAGCCCGAACCGGCGCGGGCGGGCGACGGATTATCCGATCAACGACGACAACTCGCCGATCAAGGTGGCGAACTTCAACGGCGTCGGCGGCGGAACCGTGCTGTATGCCGGGCATTTCCCGCGGCTGCACCCGTCGGATTTCTGGGTGCGCTCGCTGGACGGCGTGGCCGACGACTGGCCGGTCGACTATGCGACCCTGGAGCCGTTCTTTGCCGAGAACGACCGCATGATGGGCGTGTCGGGCCTGGCCGGCGATCCGGCCTACCCGCCGAAGCAACCGTCCATGCCGCCGCTGCCGCTGGGCAAGTCCGGAACACGGTTCGGGCAGGCGATGAACACGCTGGGCTGGCACTGGTGGCCGTCGGACTCCACGTTGGCGACCGTCGACTACGAGGGCCGTGCGCGCTGCATCAACCTGGCGCACTGCATGTACGGCTGCGCCCAGGGTGCGAAGGCCAGCACCGACATCACCTATTGGCCGGCCGCCATCCGCGCCAGCGTGGAGCTGCGCACGCGGGCCATGGTGCGGGAGATCACGGTGAACGCCGAGGGCATGGCCACCGGCGCCATCTACTACGATGCGGACGGCGTCGAGCAGTTCCAGCCCGCCGAGGTCGTCATCCTGGCCTGCAACGGCGTCGGCACCCCGCGCATCCTGCTGAACTCCAAATCCGCGCGCTTCCCCGACGGGCTGGCCAATTCCAGCGGCCTGGTCGGCAAGAACCTGATGCTGCATCCCTATGCACATGTCTACGGCTATGCCGACGTGCCGCTCGACGGCAGCCACGGCCCGGGCCTGTGTCTATGGAGCCAGGAGTTCTACGAGACCGACGCCGCCCGAGGCTTCCTGCGCGGCTACACCTTCCAGTTCAGCCGCGGCGTCGGCACCAGCAGCGAGGCGGTGTCGAGCGCGGCGGCTGGGCGGCTGCCCTGGGGCGAGGATCATCACCGCGTCTACCGCCGGCTGCTGAACCGCCGCATCGGCCTGTTGGCGATCTGCGAGGACCTGCCGGAGGAGCACAACCGGGTGACGCTCGACCCGGTGTTGACCGACGGCCACGGCATCCCGTCGCCGCGGATCGACTACACGCTGAGCGAGAACAGCCGGCGCATGATGGAGCACGGCGCTGCGCGGGCGAAGGACATCCTGCACGCGGCCGGCGCTGCGGACATCGGCGGCGAGAGCCCGATCCGGTCCGGCGGCTGGCATCTGCTGGGCACGGCGCGGATGGGCGACGACCCGGCGCGTTCGGTGGTGAACGGCTGGGGTCGCAGCCATGACGTGCGCAACCTGTTCATCGTCGACGGCAGCATTTTCGTGACTTCGGGTGGAGTCAACCCAACCTCGACGATCCAGGCGCTGGCGCTGTATGTCGCCGACAGCATCAAGCAGCGCCTTGCAACCCTGTTCGATTGAGGTGGTATGTGAGCGACGCATCTAGGCGGCCGCTGTCGGAGCAGCAGGCGCGGGATCTTCGCTGCCTGGCGGGCGTGATGATCCCGGCCAGCGCGGAGCATGGGGTTCCGGGCGCGGACGACGCGCTGATCTTCGGCGATTTGATGAAAAGCCTCGGACGCGATGGCGGTGTCGTTTGTGCGGCTTTGGATGATCTTGCCGCGATGTCCGGAATGGCCTTTGCGGACCTTGCGCCAGCGCGCCGCCAGGAGGTCGCGATGGCGTTCCATGCCGGCGGCGGTGATGAGCTTGCGGTCCTGCACCGGCTGGTCCTGCTCTGCTACTACCGCGACGACCGGGTGATGCGCTCGCTGGACATGGAGCTGCGACCACCGTTCCCCGGCGGGTTCACGGTCGAGCAGGGCGACTGGTCGCTGCTCGATCCGGTGCGCAGCCGGCCCAAGCTGTGGCGTGACGCTTAAGCCTGTCCCGATTTGATTTTGCGACGTTACAAGGCACTCCTTTCAACTCGCGCTGCGCCTGCCGTCTCGACCTCTCGGGGCGCGTGAAGCAAGACTGACCCTAGAATATTTATGAATATAATCCTTGCAGCGCCAGAGCCGATATGGTCTTCTGTCGTCATGAATTTGTCCTTCTCCTTCACCCCCCTGGCGCACTGGCTGACGCTGCTCGTCGCCGGGCTGCGCCAGGCCGCCGCCGCCCGTGCCGGCCGCGACCACGCGGTGGCACCCCTCGTCACTCTCCTGTGGACCCGCCTCGCACGCCTCACCGCCCGCTTCGACGCCCTGGTGGCCCGCCTCACAGCCGGACACCCCGCCGCCCCAACCCGCCCGCGCACCCGCTCCGCTGCCACCGTGCCCGCCCGCAAGGCACCGGTCGCCGGCTTGCGTCTGCCGCGCAGCCACACCTGGCTGATCCGCCTGCTGCCGGGGGAGGCGGCCTCCTACGGCAGCCAGCTTCAGGCTATGCTCGCCGACCCGCAGATGGCGGCGCTCCTGGCTGCCGCCCCGGAAGCCGGCCGCATCCTGCGTCCGCTCTGCCGCCTGCTGGCGATCACACCCGAGGGGCTGCTGGCTCTCCCGTCCGCCGCCGGGAAACCGGCTCCCAAGCCGCGCGCCGCGAAACCCACACCGCCGCCCGAGCCACCCTCCGCCATCTCGCAAATATGGGCCGTCCTCACCGCCGGAATGCCTGCGGCGGCGCCCGACCCCCCTCCACGCAAGCCGCCCTGGCTGCGCCCGGCCTGATCGCACGTCCAGCCCGGGCTGCTTTCGCCCGAGGCGGAGCTATGCGGACCATGGAACATCATCGGGTTTTAGACGGATACTTACATCCGCCCCGGAAAGTGGCACGCCGCCAACTGCCCGCCTCCGGTGTCGACCAGCGGCGGCGGCACCTGGGCGCACACATCCTGCACGATCGGGCAGCGGGTGCGGAAGCGGCAACCGCTGGGGGGTGAGATCGGGCTTGGCGGCTCGCCCAGCATCGGCACGCGGCGACGGGTACGCTCCACGCGGGGGTCGGGCACCGGGGCGGCGCTGATGAGGGTGCGGGTGTAGGGGTGCTGCGGACGGGCGAACAGGTCAGCGGCACGCCCGACCTCCATCACCCGGCCGAGATACAGCACCACGATGCGGTCACAGACATGACGCACCACCGCCAGGTCGTGGGCGATGAACAGATACGTCAGCCCCAGCCGCTCCTGCAAACCCACCATCAGGTTGATGATCTGCGCCTGGATGTTGACGTCCAACGCGGAGATCGGCTCGTCGGCGACGATGAAGTCCGGCCGCACCGCCAACGCCCGGGCGATCGACACGCGCTGGCGCTGGCCGCCGGAGAACTCGTGCGGGAAGCGGTCCGCCGCCGTGGCCGGCAGCCCGACCAGGTCCAGCAGCTCGCCGACACGGGTGCGCGCCGCCGCCTGGCCCGACACCACGGAATGCAGCAGCAGCGGCCCGGCCAGGATCTCGCCCACCCGCATGCGCGGGTTCAGCGACGCATAGGGGTCCTGGAAGATCATCTGCATGCGCCGGCGCAGCGGACGGATGGAGGACTGGCTGGCGTGGGTGATGTCCACGCCCTCGAACACCACGCGCCCGCCGGTAGGCTCGTGCAGCCGCGTCACCAGCCGCGCCAGGGTGGACTTGCCGCAGCCGGACTCGCCGACCAGGCCGACGGTCTCGCCGCGAGTCACCGTCAGGTCGACGCCGTCGACGGCGCGCAGCACGCGGGGCTTGGCGAAGTAGCCCTCCTTCGGCAGCACGAAATGCTTTTCCACCGCCTCCAGCCGCAGCAGCACCTCCGGCACGCCTTCCACGCGTATACCCGCCGACGCAGCGGCATGGATGGGTTCGCGCAGGGCACCGCCCTCCTGAGTGACCCAGCAGCGCGCGGCGCGGTTTTCGCCGACTTCCAGCAGCTCCGGGTGCTCGGCGCATTTCGCCACGGCGAACGGACAGCGCGCCCGAAAACGGCAGCCGTCGGGCCAGGCGCGCGGGTCGGGCGGCTGGCCCTCGATGGTGATCAGCCGACGGTCGTGCACGGCGGCGTCGATGCGCGGGGCGGCGTGCAGCAGCGCCCAGGTGTAGGGGTGGCGCGGGTCGGACAGCAGGTCGGCGGGGGCGCCCTCCTCCACCACCTCGCCGGCATACATCACCAGCACGCGCTGGCACACGTTGGCGATCACGCCGAGGTCGTGGCTGATCAGGATGACGGCGGTGCCCATATCCCGGTTCAGCTCGCGCAGCAGATCGAGGATCTGCGCCTGGATGGTCACATCCAACGCCGTGGTCGGCTCGTCGGCGATCAGCAGCGCCGGTTCGTTGGAGAACCCCATTGCCAGCATCACCCGCTGACGCATGCCGCCGGAGAACTGGTGCGGAAACGACTTCACCGCGCGATCCGGCGCCGCCACGCCCATCCGGCCGAGCAGCGATACGGCGCGCGTGCCGGCGGCCTTCTCGTCAAACCGCCCGTGCGCCGTCATCGCCTCGACCAGCTGCCTGGCGATGCGCAGCACCGGGTTCAGCGAAGTCATCGGGTCCTGGAACACCATCGCGATCTCGCGGCCGCGTATCTTGCGTATCTCGTCCTCGTCCAGCCCGGCCAGGTCGCGGCCCTGGAACAGGATGTTTCCGGCCACGATCCGGGCGGGTTCGTCCAGCAGCCGCATGACCGACTTGGCCAGCACGCTTTTGCCCGAGCCGCTTTCGCCGACGATGCCCAAGGTCTCGCCGGCGTGCAGGACGAAGCTGACGCCGTCGACCGCGCGCACCGGACCGGCATCGGTCAGGAACCAAGTGCGCAGATCGCGCACCCGCAGGATCGGCTCGTCCGTCGCAACCGCCGTAACGGTGGCGAGGTCAGCGTGATCTTGCATGCGGGTCCAGCCAGTCGCGCAGCCCGTCGCCGACGAAGTTGAAGCCCATCACCACGGTCAGGATGGCGAGGCCGGGGAAGGTCGCCACCCACCACTGCTGCACCAGCTCGCGGCCCTCGGCCACCATCGCGCCCCACTCCGCGGTCGGCGGCACCACGCCCAGGCCAAGGAACGACAGCCCGGCGAACACCAGGATGGCGTTGCCGAGGTCGAGCGTCACCAGCACGATCAGCGGCCCGACGGCGTTGGGAACGATCTGGCGCAGCAGGATGTGGGAAGGCCCGAAGCCGACCGACTGCGCCGCCTCGACATATTCCAGCGCGCGCTGGGTGATGACCAGACTGCGCGCCAGGCGGGCGAACTTCGGCCACCACACCACCAGCATGGCGATGACGGTGTTGGTGGTGCCGATGCCCAGGGCGGCGGCAATCGCCATCGCCAGGATGATCGGCGGAAAGCAGAACACCAGGTCGGTGACGCGCATCAGCGCCTCCTCCGCCCAGCCGCGGGCATAGGCGGCGACGGCGCCCAGCAGCGTGCCGAACAGGCCGCCGACCAGCACCACCACGAAACCCACCGCCATCGACACGCGGGCGCCGTACAGCACCCGCGTCGCCACGTCGCGGCCCAGCGCGTCGGTGCCCATCCAGTGCGCCGCCGACGGCCCGAGCAGCCGCCCGGACAGCTCGACGGCGTTGGGGTTGTAGGGCGAAACCCAAGGTGCCGCGATCGCCAGCAGCGCCCAAAGCACGATGATGACGCCGCCCGCCACCGCCAGGCCGTAGCGCCGCCGCCAGCGCACCGACGGCGATACTACCGGCGGCAAAGTTATTCTCTGTTGGCCCGTCAGCAGCTGCCCGGTCGGGAAAACGTCGCTCATCGCTTCAGCACCCGCGGGTCCAGCATGGCGTAAGACAGATCGACCAGGAAGTTCACCAGCACGAACACCGTCGCCACGATGGCGGTGATCGCCATGATGGCCGGGAAGTCCACCGTCACCGCGCTGCGAAAGGTGTAGCGGCCGAGGCCGGGCCAACTGAACACCGTTTCCGTCATCACCGCGCCGGCCAGCAGGTTGGCGTACGCAAGCCCGCCCAGCGTCACCACCGGCAGCATGGCGTTGGGCAAGGCATGACCCATCACGATCAACCAGGCACGCAGGCCCTTGGCGCGCGCCACCCGCACATAGTCCTGGCCCAAGGCTTCCAGCATGGCGGCGCGGGTGGTGCGGGTGATCAGGCCCAGGGTGCCGCTGGCCAGCACGATGCTGGGCAGCACCAGATGCGCCGCCGCGTCGTGAAACGTCTCCCAGTCGCCCTGCAACACGGTGTCGACCAGCAGCAACCCGGTGATGCGGTCGGGTGGGAACGCCACCGGGTCCAGCCGTCCGGGGCCGGGGGCGATGTCGAGCGCGCCGTAGAAGATCGCCAGCATGATGAAGGCCAGCCAGAAGGTCGGCGCCGACACGCCCACCAGCGACAGCCCGCGCGCCACGTGGTCGATCCAGCTGTCGCGCCGGACCGCCGCCATGATGCCCAGCGGCAGCCCCACGCCCAAGGCCAGCAGGAACGACACCGTCGCCAGCTCCAGCGTGGCCGGCGCGTAGTCGGCGATATCCTGCAGCACCGGCCGGTGCGAGCTGATGGACTGGCCCAGGTCGCCGTGCGCCAGCCCGCGCAGGAACACCCAGTAACGCTCCCACAGCGGCAGGTCGAGGCCCCACTTGGCGCGGAACTCCGCCACGATCACCGGGTTGGACGCCGCCAGGTCGCCAAGCTGGGACAGGATCGGGTCGCCCGGCACGGTGTTGGCGATCAGGAAGATCACCAACGTCGCCAGCAGCACCATCACCGCCGCGGCGCCCAGGCGCGATGCCACGTAGCGCGGCATGCGGTCAGGCCGGCTTGGCGTCGGGCAGCTCGACCATCCAGCCGGCCGCGGTCAGCTTCAGACCGGTCACGCTTTTACGCACCGCGACCTGGTACTTCGGCTGGATCATGACGAAGTGGTGCGCCACGTCGATCATCACTTCCTGATACTTGCGCCACAGCGCTGCGGCTTTCACCGAGTCGCGCTCGGCCGACGCGTCGTCGACCAGCCGGCGGACGTCGGCCGGCACGTCCCAGTGCACCCGCTTGGCGACGCGGTTGATGGTGGCGCCGGCCCACAGCAGGTTTTCCGGCCCGGGCGGGTTCCAGAACGTCAGCACCGCCTGGGCTTTGCCGCCGACATACATCGTGCGCATGTTCAGCTGGTCCATCGGCACCAGTTCGACCTTGATGCCGACTCGCGCCAGGTCGGACTGCACCTTCTGCGCCAGGTTCTGGTAGCTGACGCCGGCGATGGCGGCGTTGCCGTAGGCCAGCTGGAAGCTGAACCCGTCGGGCAGCCCGGCCTCGGCCAGCAGCTTCTTCGATCTCTCCAGGTCCTGGCGAAAGCCGATCTCCTTGGTCAGCTCCTCGGTCGAGCCGTTCATGCCGATCGGCAGGAAGCTCACCGGGCGTACCGCGTAGCCGCCGATCAGGCTGGCGATGATGCCGTCGTAGTCGATGGCGTAGCCGATCGCCTGGCGCGCCTTCTTCTTCTGCAGCGCCGGGTTGTCCGGGCTTTCGGCCACCGCGATGTAGATGAAGTCCAGGCTGGTGGCGCCCATCACGGAAACGTTGGGGTCGTCCTTCAGGGTGGCGACCTGCTCGGGGATCAGGTTGAACGCCACGTCGATGTCGCCGCGCTTCAGCGCCAGCAGCTGCGCGGCACTTTCGCTCATGTGGCGGATCAGCACCCGCTCATAGCCCGGCACGCCGCCCCAGTAGTTGGAGTTGCGCACCATCTGCACCTGCTGGTTGCGCTGCCACCCGGTCAGGCGGTACGGCCCGCTGCCGCAGGAATTCTCGTTCAGCCAGTTGACCGCGGTGTCCTTCGCCTTGGCGTCGGGCGCGTCGGTGGCGCCGTTGGCGACGGCCACCGCCTTTTCCATGACGATGAACTCGGGCGCCGTGATGATGGTCAGGATCGGCTGGGTCGGGTCCTTCAGCACCATCTCGACGGTGCTGTCGTCCACCACCACAACCTTGTCGACATGGGCGATGTACTGCGCCGGCTGGTCGGCCACGTTCAGCATGCGCATGAACGAGAACCGCACGTCCTCGGCGGTCACGGTCTTGCCGCTGGAGAACTTCACGCCTTGCCGCAGCTTGAAGCGCAGCGACTTGCCGTCTGGCGTGTAAGCCCACGAGGTCGCCAGGCCGGGCCTGATGGTGATGTAGTCGCCGGGCGCCATCGTCACCAGCGATTCGTAGGCGGCGTGGCCGATCAGCGGGTTGGTGTACTGCGCGATGCGGGCCGGGTCGAGCGAGATGGCGTCGCTGATGTCCAGGCCGATCACCAGGGTGCCCTTGCGGGCCGCGGTCTGCGCGTCGGCCGGCCGGGCGCTGGCCAACACGCCGCTCAGCATCGCCATGCCCCAGCCGATGAACGGCCGCCGACTGATTTCCATGCCATGTCCGCCGGCCACGTCCTGATCCGCCATCCCATCCCCCGTTTTATTGATCGTTGACGCGAGTATCACCGACGCCGGGGCGGAAGGCCAGAGCTTCATGGTATCGTAAAACAGCAGGATATCGCGGCATTTGACCGCTTTCGGCCGCTGCCACATTTTGCAGCCGGAACCGCCGGAGACCTCGCCATGTGGCCCACCCACGACTGGACAAGCTTCGTCGCCGGCTGGCGCGCCGCCTGTGCGGATGACGACGTGCTGGCCGCCTTCGCCGGTCCGTGGTCGGCGGGCTTCGCCATCCACGCCGACGACCACCAGGCTGCATTCAAGTGCATCGATGGCCGTGTCACCGATCAGCCCGGCACGCCGACGTTCGCCTTCGCCGCCCCTGCCGCCGTGTGGTCGAAGTTTCTTCAACCGGTGCCGCCGCGCCACCACCACGTGATCCTGGCGATGCTGGCGCGGCTGCCGGAGGTGTCGCTCACCGGCGACGTTCTCGCCTTTGCCCAGCACTGCCACGTCGTCCGCCGGGTGCTGGAGGTCGGGCGCCACCTGGTCCAGGGCCACGCCTTGCCGGTTCCTGCCAGCAATCGCCCGAGCGTCGGCGCACCGCGATCCTATCCCACCGGCCACACGCTGCCGGTTGCCATCGGTGGCGTGACGCATCCGATCTTCCACGAGCAATCCGGCAGCGGCCCCGACATCCTGTGCCTGCACACCGCCGGCAGCGACAGCCGGCAGTTCCACCGCCTGATGGCCGACCCACGCATCACCGCCGGCCACCGCCTGACCGCCTTCGACCTGCCGTGCCACGGCCGCAGCATGCCGCCCATCCCGCAACCGGGCGCCTGGCGCCTGACCACGGACCTGTATGTCGAAACCATCATGGCCTTCATCGCCGCCGCAGGGCTGCACCGGCCGATCGTGCTCGGCGCGTCGATGTCCGGCGAGATCTGCCTGGAGCTGGCCTGGCGCCATCCCGACGCCTTCCGCGCCATCATCGCCTGCGAGGCGACCGACAACATCCAGGGCCGCCAGACCGCCTGGGCCTGGCACCCGCAGGTGAACCAGTCGCTGTTCGTGCCGGAATGGGTGCACGGGCTGATGGCCCCCCAAAGCCCCGATCCATGCGCGGCCGAGGTGCTGTGGCACTACGGCCAAGGCGGCCCCGGCGTGTTCTGGGGCGACATCCACTTCTATGCCGGTGAATGGGACGCGCGCGACCGCGTATCCCGCATCGACACGGCCCGGTGCCCGTTGTTCATGCTGACCGGCGAATACGACTATTCCTGCACCTGCGAGATGTCCGCGGCCACCGCCGCCAAAATCCCCGGCGCCAGCTACCGGACCATGCACGGCCTCGGGCATTTCCCGTTCGCCGAGAACCCGGATCTGTTTGCGTCCTACCTGCTGCCGATCCTGCACGGGCTGGCTGCAACGAAGGCATGAAGGTGCTCGAGATCACCAACGTCGATTTTTCTCTGCGCCATTTCCTGCTGCCGCTGATGCGCGCCCTGCGCGACCGCGGGCACGAGGTGGTGGGCGTGTCCGCCGACGGGCCGCTGCTCGACATCCCGCGCGCCGAGGGCTTCCGGATCGTGCCGGTGCCGCTGGTCCGCGGCCTGTCGCCGCTGGCCAATTTCCGCGCGTTGCGGGCGCTGGTCGCGCTGATGCGGGCGGAGAAGCCCGACCTGGTGCACGCCCACATGCCGATCAGCGGCGTGCTCGCCCGTCTGGCGGCCCGCATCACCGGCGTGCCGGTAGTGGCCTACACGTGCCACGGCTTCCTGTTCAACCAGCCCGGACCCTGGCACCGCCGCGCGCTCGGTTTCGCAACGGAGTTCATCGGCGGGCGGATGACCGACATCTTCCTCACCGTGTCGACCGCCGAGGCTGCCGACGCGCGTCGCCTGCGCATCGCGCGCGACCCGCACGCCGTCGGCAACGGCCGCGATCCGGCCCGCTTCCAACCCGACCCCCAAGCCCGCGCCCGGCTGCGCGCCGAATGGAACGTGCCCGCCGAACGCACCGCCATCGTCATCGTCTCCCGCCTGGTCCGCCACAAGGGTTTCCCCGAACTCCTCGCCGCCATGCGCGACGTCGACGCCGAACTGTGGGTGGTGGGCGAGCGCCTGGCATCGGACCACGGCGAGAACATGGAGGCATACTTCGCCGCCGCCGGCCTGGGCGCCCGGCTGCGTCGCCTCGGCGCCCGCGACGACGTGCCGCAGGTTCTGGCCGCCGCCGACATCTTCGTGCTGCCCAGCCATTTCGAGGGCCTACCGATGTCGGTCATCGAAGCCATGCTGACCGGCCTTCCCGTCGTCGCCACCGACATCCGCGGCCCGCGCGAGCAGGTGGTGCACGGCCGGACCGGGCTGCTGGTGCCGCCGATGCAGGTCGCCCCGCTGGCCGCCGCACTGTCGCGGCTGGCCGGCGACCCTGCCCTGCGTGCCGCGCTGGGCGGCGCGGGCCGCGAACGCGCGCTGCTGCTGTACGACGAGGGCAGGGTTGCTGCCCGCACCATGGACCTGCTGCGGATGTAGCCGTATGCCCGGACCAACCGGACAGGTGCCCCATGATGACCGATGTCACCCCGATCCGCCGCGCGTTGATCTCTGTTTCGGACAAGACCGGACTGATCGCCTTCGCCTCCGGCCTGGCCGCCTGCGGCACGGAAATTCTGTCCACCGGCGGGTCCGCCCGCACCCTGCGTGAAGCTGGCGTGCCGGTGGTCGAGGTGTCCGACCACACCGGCTTTCCCGAAATCCTTGACGGCCGGGTGAAGACCTTGGTGCCGCAGATCCACGGCGGCCTGCTGGCCCGGCGCGACCTGCCGGCCCATGTGGTGGAGATGGAGCGGCACCGCATCGCGCCGATCGACCTGGTGGCGGTCAACCTGTATCCGTTCGAGGCCGCCGTCGCGCGTGGCGCCGCCTTCGACGACTGCATCGAGAACATCGACATCGGCGGCCCGGCGATGATCCGTTCGGCCGCCAAGAACCACGCCTTCGTCACCGTGCTGACCGACCCCGACGACTATGCCGGCGTGCTGGCCGAGATCGCGGTGCAGAACGGCGTCACCCTGGCAACCCGCCGCGCCCTGGCCGGACGCGCCTACGCCCGCACCGCCGCCTATGACGCCGCCATCGCGTCCTGGCTCGCCGAACAGCGCGGCGACGCCTTCCCGCAGCGCATGACCGTGTCCGGCACCCTGCGCCAGACCCTGCGCTACGGCGAGAACCCGCATCAGCAGGCGGCCTTCTACGTCAACTCCGCCGAACCCGGCATCGCCTCCGCGACCCAGACCCAGGGCAAGGAGCTGTCCTACAACAACCTGAACGACACCGACGCCGCCCTGGCCTGCGTCGCCGAGTTCGATGTCCCCGCGGTGGTGATCGTCAAGCACGCCAACCCCTGCGGCGTCGCCACCGCCGCCACCTTGGCCGAGGCTTGGGAGCTGGCCCTGCGCTGCGATCCCATGTCCGCCTTCGGCGGCATCGTGGCCGTGAACCGCACCCTGGACGAGGACACCGCCACCCGCATCGCCGCCATCTTCACCGAAGTGATCGCGGCCCCCGACGCCACCGAGGGTGCCAAGGCCGTCCTGTCGCACAAGAAGAACCTGCGCCTGCTGCTGACCGGCGGCCTGCCCGATCCAGCAACCCCCGACATCGCCATCCGTACCGTGACCGGCGGCTTCCTGGCGCAGACCCGCGACACCGGCCGCATCGCCCGCGCCGACCTGCGCATCGTCACCGAACGCCAGCCCACTGAAGCCGAAATCTCCGACCTGCTGTTCGCCTTCGCCGTCTGCAAGCACGTCAAATCCAACGCCATCGTCTACGCCCGCGCCGGCGCCACCGTCGGCATCGGCGCCGGCCAGATGAGCCGCGTCGACAGCGCCCGCATCGCCGCCTGGAAAAGCGAGGAAGCCGCCCGCGCCGCCAACATCGACACCCCCTTGGCGCGGAACAGCGTCGTCGCGTCCGACGCGTTCTTCCCCTTCGCCGACGGCCTGCAGGCCGCCATCGCCGCCGGCGCCACCGCCGTCATCCAACCCGGCGGATCGATGCGCGACCCGGAGGTGATCGCGGCGGCGGATGCGGCGGGCATCGCCATGGTGCTGACCGGAATGCGTCACTTCCGGCACTGACCGGACGTTCCTTGCCTTCCTGAGATCGCCCCTGATAATGCGCCGATGAAAATTCTCGTTCTCGGGGCTGGCATCGTCGGCATGGCCAGCGCGTGGTGGCTTGCCCGGGATGGGCATGAAGTCACCGTGGTCGACCGTGGCTCCGAGCCAGGGCAGGGCACCAGTTTCGCCAATGGCGCGCAGTTGTCGTTCAGCTATGTGGCGCCGATGGCAGCGCCCTCGGTGTTGCGCAACCTGCCGAAATGGCTGGTGAGCCGGTCGAGTCCGGTGCGGTATGTGCCGAATGCCGATCCGGCGCAGTGGCAGTGGATCGCGCGTTTCCTGGCGGCCTGCAACGCGCCGACGGTGGCGGCCAACACGGCGCATCTGCTGGCGCTGTCGTTTCATAGCCGCGATCGGCTGCACGAGATGATGCGGTGCACGCCGGTGGCGTTTCGGCATCGTGCGAACGGCAAGCTGGTGGTGCAGTCCTCGGCGGCCGCGATGATGGAGGCGGAGGCGCAGCTGCGGCTGCAGGCGGTGATGGGATGCGAGCAGTTCGCCCTGACGGCGGCGGAATGCGTGGCCCTGGAACCCGGCCTGGCGTCGATCGCGCACCGGCTGGTCGGCGGCATCCACACCCCGTCGGAGGAGGTCGGCGACTGCCGCATGCTGTGCGCCGAGCTGCACCGGGCGCTGACCGCGCCGCCGTGGGCGGTACAATTCCGGCTCAGCACGGCCATCGCGCGCATCGTGGTGGAGCGCGGGCGGGTGCAGGCGGTGGAAACGTCGGCGGGCCGGCTGGAGGCCGATCTGTACGTGCTGGCGGCCGGTCCGGGCTCGCGCTTCCTCGGGGCTGCGGCGGGTGTGCGGGTGCCGGTGCAGCCGGTTCGGGGCTACTCGATCACGGCGCCGGTCGGCAATTCCAACGCTGCACCGGTGCGCAGCATCACCGACACCCATGTGAAGACGGTCTACGCGCCGCTGGGCGACACCATCCGCGCCGCCGGCTTTGCCGAGATCGCCGGTTCGGGGACGGCGGTGCGGCAGGACCGCATCGACGTGCTGACGCGCAACGTGGAGGCCACCTTCCCCGGCGTCTGCGACCTGTCGCGGGTGACCGGCTGGGCCGGGTTGCGGCCGTCCACGCCGACCGACCTGCCGGTGATCGGCGCGTCGAGGGTGGAAAACTTGTTGTTGAACCTGGGCCAGGGTTCGCTGGGGTTCACCCTGGCCGCCGGCAGTGGAGCGCTGCTGGCCGACATCGTGGCCGGCCGGCCGCCGGCGATCGGCATGCAGCCGTTCGCGCCGGTCTGACCGGCATGTGGCTGGCCTATCGCCCACCGTACGACTGGCGGCAGGTCATCGGCTTCTTTGCGGCGCGCGCGATACCGGGTGTTGAACGCGTGGACGGCGGGGTATACGCCCGGACCTGGCGCGACGGCGAACAGGCCGGTCATGTTCGCGTCGCCGCCGGTGATGGCGCATTGGATGTGACGATCGATGCCGCGGCGCCTGCGGCGGTGCTGGCGCGCGTCCGCTTCGCCTTCGACCTTGACCGTGATCCGGCGGCTCTGGAGGCGCATTTCGCCGGCGATGCGCTGTTGCAGGCCGCCATCGCGCGCCGTCCCGGCCTGCGCGTTCCCGGCGGCTGGGACGGATTCGAGCTGGCGGTGCGCGCGGTGCTGGGCCAGCAGGTCAGCGTTGTTGCCGCGCGCGGCCTGGCGGGACGGCTGGTGGCCCTGTGCGACGTGCGCCATCCCGAACCCGGGTTCGGCCTGACCCACCTGTTCCCGACGCCTGCCGAACTGCTGGGGACGGATCTTGACGGGCTGGGCATGCCGCGAAGCCGCCGTGCCACCTTGCGGACGGTCGCCGCCGCGACCGTAGCCGACCCCGGCCTGTTCATCCCCGCGCCGACGCGGGACGCATCGCTGGCACGGCTGCGCGCCGTCCCGGGCATCGGCGACTGGACGGCGCAGTACATCGCCCTGCGCGCGCTGCGCGATGCCGACGCCTTCCCGGCCAGCGACATCGGCCTGCTGCGCGCGGCGGCGGCGAACGGCGTTCGCCCCACCGCCGCCGCCCTGCTGGCGCGGGCCGAGGCCTGGCGCCCGCACCGCGCCTACGCCGCCCAGCATCTGTGGGCCGCCGACCCGCTGGACCCTGGCAGCGCATGATCTCCCTGTCCGTGCACCACATGCCGTCGCCGACCGGCGCGTTGCTGGTGGTGGTGGATGCCGCCGGCGTGCTGCACGCGGTCGAATGGGCCGACCACGAGCCGCGGATGCTTCTGCTGCTGCGACGTTACCACCAGTCATCCGAACTGATTGCCGCAGCCTCCGGTCAACCATGCGCCGCGACCGCCGCGCTTGACGCCTATTTCAAGGGCGACATCGACGCGCCGGCAGGCCTGCACACCGCACCAGGCGGCACGGTCTTCCAGCGTCGGGTCTGGGCGGCGTTGCGGGCCATCCCGCCCGGCGCCACCACCAGCTACGGCATTCTCGCCGCCAGCATCGGAGCGCCCGCCGCGATCCGGGCGGTGGGTGCCGCCAACGGCGCCAATCCCGTCAGCCTGGTGGTGCCGTGCCACCGGGTCGTTGCCGCCGACGGCGCGCTGACCGGCTACGGCAGCGGCATCGCCCGCAAGCGCTGGCTGCTGGACCACGAGCGCGCCCATGCCGGGAACTCCAGCGCGACCGGGAGCATTGCGCAATCGGACCTATCCAACGGCAAGGATCACCCGCCATGAGCGACAACTCTCCGCGTCCGCATGCAGCCCTGATCGCCAGCCGCGACGTGACCGGCACCGCCGTCTACGACGCCGGCGGCGAGAAGCTGGGCAGCGTGGACGACGTGATGATCGACAAGCTGTCCGGCCGCATCGCCTACGCCATCCTCAGCTTCGGCGGCTTCCTGGGCATCGGCGGCCGGCAATACCCGCTGCCCTGGTCGAAGCTGCACTACGACGTGACCCTCGGCGGCTACGTGGTGGACCTGGCCAAGGAGCAGATCGAGAACGCTCCCTCGTACGGCAGCGACGAAGCGGTGGCCTGGAACGACCCCGCCTGGGGCCAGCGGGTGCATGATCACTACGGCGTGGGGGCGTGGACCGGCGTTCCGGTGATGTGATGCCGACGGCCGCATCCGATGACCCTTCCATCGAACGCGGCCTTTGGTATCGTGCGCCGAGCAACGACTCATACCAAGGGTCGTTCTACATGGCCGTTGGTATGAAACGCGTCAGGCCGAGTGCGCCAGCACGATCCGCCGCCGCGCCGCCATAGCCGGCAGCGCCGCATACCGGTCCTTGATCGCCTCGGTGATCGTCACTCCGGCCAGGCCAGGCGTCAGCGCACGCCCGGCACGTTCCCACAGGCGGGCGGAGCGCAGCACCAAACGCAGCCGGGTCGGCGGCACGTACAATGCCGTGTCACGCCGTTCGATGCGGAACATCGCCGCCCCCAGCAGCCGGCCTATCTGGGCGGCGGAATACGGCTGTCCCTGGCCGAACGGGGTGCTTTCCATGTGCGCCCACATGCCGCTGCGGTTCGGTGTCACGATCAGCAGTCGGCCGTCGTCGCGCAGCACCCGCCACAGCTCGCGCAGCAGCCGCCCGGTCCGTTCCGCCGCTTCCAGCCCATGCACAACCAGGATGCGGTCGAAGCACAGATCCGAGAAGGGCAGCGCGTCTTCCTCCGCGGTGCAGGTCAGCCCGGGGGCGCCGGGCGGCCAGGCGGCGGCACCGATATGGGCCGGAGTCAACGCCACGCAGCGCGCTTCCTCCCGCCACAGGCGCAGATAGGGCACGGCGTAGCCGAAGCCGAGGACGGATTGCCTGGTGAGGTCGGGCCACAGCGCCGCCAGCCTTTCGCGCAGCAGCAGCGCCGCCACGCCGCCCTGCCGTGAGGTGTAGAACTCGGCCGCGTCATGCGCATCCATCGCCATGCCGCCGTATACGCCGAAGCGCGCGCGGTGTCCCGTTCGCTGGTTTTGCGCAACGCGGGCGGTTTGCGCAGCGCGGGCACGGTGCTACATCTGCGCCATGATCATCGCCAGACCCATCCCCATCCTGTCGGACAACTACGCCTGGCTGCTGACCGAGACGGAAAGCGGCTGCGTCGCCATCGTCGACCCCGCCGAGGCTGGCCCTGTGGCGCGCGCCATCGACGCCGCCGGGCGGTTGGACATGATACTGATCACGCATCACCACGGCGACCACATCGCCGCAGTGGACGAGATCCGGGCGAAGTATCCGGCGCCGGTGGTTGGCGCCCGCGCCGACGCGCACCGCCTGCCGAAGCTGGATCGCCAGGTGTGGGAAGGCAGCGGCGTCGACCTCGGCGCCGCCACCGCGCAGGTAATGGAGACGCCGGGCCACACCGTCGGCCACATCTCGTACTTCTTTCCTGAGGGCGCGGTGCTGCTGTGCGGCGACACCCTGTTCAGCCTTGGCTGCGGGCGGCTGCTGGAGGGCACGCCGGCGGACATGTTCGGCTCGCTGATGAAGTTCGCCGCTCTGCCCGGCGACACGCTGGTCTGCGCCGGCCACGAATACACCCAGTCCAACGCCGCCTTCGCGCTGCACGCGGACCCGGAGAACCTGAACCTGCACGCGTTCTCGCGGCGCATCGACGAGTTGCGTGCCACGGGCCTGCCGACCCTGCCGACCCTGCCGACCCTGCCGAGCAGGTTGTCCGACGAGCTGGAGTGCAACCCGTTCCTGCGCGCCACCGATGTCGCCATGCTGGCCGATCTGCGGTCCCGCAAGGATCGTTTCTGAAACCTGACCTGCAGCCGTAAGGCAAACGTTCTCCGGCAGCGTGTTCCAGGCTATGCTTCGTTTCAGGGCTGAACCCGGCCCAGGACAGGAAAGCATCTCATGGCGTTTGCCGCGGAAACCCGTCGTTTCGCCTCGCCGGAACTGCGCTCGATCATGCGGCGGCGCTGTGCCGAAATCGGGGCGCTGGTGCTGGCGCTGGTGGGGGCGGCGCTGCTGCTGGCGCTGGCCACCTACGATGTGCACGATCCTTCGCTGAACACCGCCACCGGACGCGCGACGGCCAACCTCGTCGGCCCGCCTGGGGCGCTGGTTGCCGACGTGCTGCTGCAGGGCTTCGGCGCCGCGGGCGTGCTGCCCGGCCTGGCGCTGCTGGCCTGGGCGTGGCGCATCGGCGCCAGCCGACGGGACACCGGCGCCCGCGGCGACCTGCTGCTGCACGTCGCTGCCTTGCTGGTGGCGTTGCCGGTTCTGGCCGCCGCCCTGGCCAACATTCCCGGCATGGGCGGCAGCCGGATGGCATGGCCGACGCAGGCCGGACCGGGCGGAGCAGTCGGCCTGATCGTCGCCGAATACGCGCTGGCAGCCGGGTCGGATATGATCGGCTCGTACGGACGCATCGGCGTCTGGGCACTGGGCGCCGTGCTGGCGGTGCTGCTGACCTTGCTGACCCTGGGGCTGACGGCGGGCGAGTGGCGGGCTGCCGGCCGTGCGGCTCGGGTCACCGCGGGACAGGGCCGGCGCGGCGCCGGGCTGGCTGTCCGCGCTTTCCGCCGCACCGCCGCCGCCGGCGCCTGGGTGATCAACCGGGTCAACGGCGTCAGCATGCCGAGCCAGGCCGCGCCGGACCGGGCCGTCCCGGTGCGGGTGGCGTCCGACCGACAGGCATCCGACCGTCCGATATGGGCGCCGCAGCCGCACTTCACCGCCGGCATTCCGGAAATGGTGGACATCGACCTGCCGCCGCCGCCGGCCGCGTCGTTCGTGGTGCCGAGCAACGATACGCCGGGCTTCACCGCACTGGTCGCCGGCAAGCCCGTCAAGGGCGCCAAAAAGCCGCCCGCACCCCCAACGGCATCGGGCCGCCAGGAAAGTCTGGACATCGAGCCGGGCTGGCGCTTCCCGCCGGTGTCGCTGCTCGCCCGCCCGCCCAGCCGCGCCAATGCCGGCGCCCCCAGCGAGGAGGCGTTGCTGGCCAACGACCGCCTGTTGGAGTCGGTGCTGGCCGATTACGGCGTCCAGGGCCGCATCGTGAACCATCGCCCCGGCCCGGTGGTGACCCTGTACGAACTGGAACCCGCACCTGGCATCCGAAGCGCCCGGGTGATCGGCCTGGCCGATGACGTGGCGCGCAGCCTGTCCGTCACCGCGGTGCGCATCGCCACCGTTCCCGGCCGCAACGTCATCGGCATCGAGGTGCCGAACAGCCGGCGCGAAACGGTCTATCTCAGCGAATTGTTGGAATCCAAGGCTTGGACCGACGAGCGTGGTCGCCTCGCGTTGGCGCTGGGCAAGAACATCGGCGGCGACCCGATCATCGCTGACCTGGCACGGATGCCGCATCTGCTGGTGGCGGGCACCACCGGGTCCGGCAAGTCGGTCGGCATCAACGCGATGATCCTTTCGCTGCTGTTCCGGCTGTCGCCCGACCAGTGCCGGCTTATCCTGATCGACCCGAAGATGCTGGAGCTGTCGGTCTACGAGGGCATCCCCCACCTGATGGCGCCGGTGGTGACCGAACCGGCAAAGGCGGTGACGGCGCTGAAGTGGACGGTGCGCGAGATGGAACGCCGTTACCGCGCCATGAGCCTGCTCGCGGTGCGCAACATCGGCGGCTACAACGACCGCGTTGCCGAGGCCCGCGCCAAGGGCGAGATCGTCACCCGCCGGGTGCAGACCGGCTTCGACAGCGAGACCGGCCGGCCAACTTTCGAGGAACAGCCGCTGGTGCTGGAGAAGCTGCCGTTCATCGTGGTGATCATCGACGAGATGGCCGACCTGATGATGGTGGCCGGCAAGGAGATCGAGATCACCGTGCAGCGGCTGGCGCAGATGGCGCGCGCGGCCGGCATCCACGTGGTGATGGCGACGCAGCGGCCATCGGTGGACGTCATCACCGGCACCATCAAGGCCAACTTCCCGACCCGCATCAGCTTCACCGTCATCAGCAAGTTCGACAGCCGCACGATCCTGGGCGAGCAGGGCGCCGAGCAGCTGCTGGGCCAGGGCGACATGCTGTACATGGCCGGCGGCGGGCGCATCGGGCGCGTCCACGGCCCGTTCGTGTCCGACAAGGAGGTCGAGGACATTGTCGCCTTCCTGCGCGAACAGGGCGAGCCCGACTACCTGGATGAAGTGACCGACCCGTCCGACGAGGCCGAGATCAGCGCCATGACCGGCATCGCCAACGCCAGCGACGGCGAGAAGTCGCTGTTCGACCAGGCTGTCGACGTGGTGGCGCGCGAGGGCAAGGCCAGCACCAGCTTCATCCAGCGCCATCTGAACATCGGCTACAACCGCGCCGCCAAGCTGATCGAGCAGATGGAGAAGGAAGGCATCGTCGGCCTCGCCAACCATGTCGGCAAACGCGAAGTACTCGTCCGCCGCACCAACAACGACGACTGACGGCTGGTTTAACAGGCTTCGGCGGCTTTGGGATGTCTGGCAGCAGTAACGGCGGCATGAAGTTCAATCTTCATGACAATAGCTGTGGCATGTCGCTTTTCTCTGAACTACGATCGCATTTAGTGAGGAAAATGTATCTGCTCAACCCGGGG
>JAABUT010001835.1_pt1 | contig 22566 bp, 22 predicted proteins | sample 5559281 | NCBI WGS metagenome assembly JAABUT01 (sample SAMN10711880, study PRJNA513359) | rock metagenome | isolation source: Antarctica rocks | place: Antarctica: Victoria Land, Ricker Hills nord | collected 2016-01-04
TTGAATTGATGGAACAGGAAGAAAAACTAAACCGGATTATCGAAGCGCGGATGAAGCTGAAAGCGCGTTTTGAAGAGAAAATGAAACTGACACCTTCTGTAGCCGATGATGCGCCAAAAGGTTCCGGTGAAATTAACCGCCACGGGATGCCCGCCATCCCGATCGGGCAAACGGCCACGGTAAAATGGCCGGTGCTGGATCTGGGTTATCAGCCCAATATCCCGCTGGACCGCTGGCGGCTGACGATTGATGGTGAAGTAGAAAATCCGGTCCGCCTCACTTGGAAACAGTTAATGGATTTGCCGCAAACAAAGGATACGTCTGATTTTCACTGCGTTACCACTTGGTCTAAACTGAATATGCACTGGAAAGGCGTTAGCTTGCTGGATCTGGCCGCTTTGGTTCAGCCTAAAGAAACGGCCACGCATATTTTATGCTACGGATACGATACTTATACCACCAATTTATCACTGGAAGAAGCCTTGAAACCAGACGTTTTACTGGTGCATACGTTTGACGGACAGCCGCTTAGTAAAGAACACGGCGGCCCGCTGCGGATGATCACGCCGCAATTATACGCTTGGAAAGGCTCAAAATGGATCAAGCGGATCCAGTTTTTAACAGAAGATAAATTGGGTTTCTGGGAAGATCGCGGCTACTCCAACACGGCTTATCCATGGCGGAACGACCGCTACAGCGAATGATTTTTTTGCAGGAAATAGATTTTAACCTGTTCATTCAAAGTATCTTATTTACTAAACTGGTAAAAATGATACTGCAAATCCGTTAATTTTTAAGAATCTTTTTTGCCGTAGCCACGTAGCAATTCCTATCCGCTTATTGGTTTGTGGCCTATGAAAAATCCATACTTTTCTTTGATGACAACGGCCTGGCACCACGCCCGGAAAGACCGTAAAATTTTTGTGTTGGTATATGCTTTGTTTACCTGTGCAAATTTGGTGACGGCTGTCAACCCTTTTTTTTATGGCTGGTTTATCAATTCGATACAAAAAAACGGGGCTAAAATCATTCCTTCCGTATGGCTGTACGGTTTGGGTTTTTTGGGTTTGAAGCTGTTAGAATGGGTATTTCATGGCCCGGCGCGAGTGATGGAACGGCAGCTGGCTTTCCATCTTTCCAAAAATTATTTGGATGATTTGTACCATAAAGTTATCCATTTGCAGGTAGGCTGGCATAAGGATAACCACAGCGGCGTCACCATCAACCGCATCCGTAAAGCTTATACCGCGCTCAAAGATTTTTTTCAAACGGGTTTTTCTTACCTGCAATCGCTGTCAAAGTTTATCATTTCGTTTTCAGTGATGCTGTATTTTTCGCCGCTTTTCGGCAGCATTGCCATTGTGCTGGGCGGTTTTACTTTTTGGGTGATCCTGAAATTTGATAAAATCTACATCCATTCTATCAGAGAAGTGAACGAAGCGGAACACGCGGTTTCGTCAAATCTGTTTGACAGCCTGTCCAACATGATGACCGTGATCACACTTCGGTTGGAAAAACAAGTTCATGCAGGTTTGATGGAAAAAATTAAGTTAGTTTTTCCGCCCTTCAAAAAATTTGTGACCATCAACGAGATAAAATGGTTTACCGCCCAAATGCTCGTGGCCATGATTTATGTAACCATGATTTTGGGTTACGTATATCAGCAGCAGCACAGCGGACATGTTTTTATGCTGGGCGGCCTGGTTACGCTGCTGGGTTTCGTCAATCAGTTTACCAGTGTTTTTAATGATTTTGCCCAGCAATATAACCAAATCGTGCAGTTTCATACGGATGTGGAAACGGCAAAATCCATCGAAACCGGCTTTGAGCAGGAGCACAGGGCTTTGAATGAAAACAGTTTGCCCGAAGATTGGAAAAGCCTGACCATCCGCGGCCTCACATTTATACATGCTAAAAACAGTATGCTTCAGCCGGTTATTGATACGCGCGGCCAGCTAAATTCCGGGCCGATCCTGAAAAAAGCTTACGGTTTAAAAGGTTTGAATATGCAGATTTTACGCGGACAAAAGATTGCCCTGATTGGCGAAAGCGGCTGCGGAAAAAGTACGCTGTTAAGTTTGCTGCGCGGATTGTATGCGCCTACAGCCGGAGACCAGGTGGAAGTGGACGGCCGGGCAGATATGGATTTCAGCCACATTGCCAACGCCGTTACTTTGTTTCCGCAGGAACCTGAAATATTTGAAGCCAGTTTTCAATACAACATCACGCTGGGTTTGCCTTTTGAAAAGGAAGAAGTGAACCGGATTTGTGAAATTACCCGGCTTTCTGCCGTGCTGCAAAACCTGGAAAATGGTTTGGAATCAGTAATTCAGGAAAAAGGTGCAAACCTTTCGGGTGGCCAAAAACAGCGGCTGGCTTTGGCGCGCGGCGTTTTGGCGGCCAGTTCCAGCAGTATTGTTTTGATGGATGAACCGACCAGCAGCATGGACCCGAAAACGGAACAGGAAATCTACCTGAACCTTTTTAAAGAATTTGAAGGTAAAACTGTGATTTCCAGCCTGCACCGGCTGCATCTGCTGCAATATTTTGATTATGTGTATGTGCTGGATAAAGGCCGGATTGCCGAAGAAGGCACTTTCCGGGATTTGCTGAACCATGGCGAAATCTTCAACAAATTATGGGGCCATCAGCATAAACAAACGGCAGAAGCTGCGGCCTGAACCTGATTCTTACCTGCTAAAAGAAGCATCGATCATAAAAAAAGCTGTAAAGTAATTTACAGCTTTTTTTATAAAAATTGATTTTTTATAAACCTTGTTCTTCCTGCTCTTTTTGCGGTAGTTTTTTTACCAGATCATTGGTAATCTGATCGCTATACGTACCATAACCATTGATTAAAACGCCTTTTGTATCATCCGCAACAGAAGAAATGGCGTAAACAATGGCTTCATCTTCCGGATCAGAAATGCCCTCAAAGCGGTAATATCTGTCGATAATGAATTCTTCAGGATGTTCCAGCAAGTATTTTCCGGGACCCTCGGCTGTATTTTCGGTGATGTTAAAATCAACAGTATAGCCATCTGCCAAAAGTTTATTGGTGATTTCTGAAAGGGTGGTCATGGGTTTCATTTTGTGCTATTTATAAGGTTGATTGGCAAATATAAAGGTTTGGAAAGCATTTTCTAAACAACCCGGTACAACAATTATCAGGTTTGATCATCTAAGATTTGAAGCAGCATTAGTTTAAAACTATGCAAAAATAACGCGTTGTTGTTATGGTTGTTTTAGCTGGGAAACTGATTTCAATTTTATGCCAGTAAAAACAGTATTGATCAGCATCAAGCCAAAACCACGCAAAAAACCGTTACAAAAATCGTTCATCCTCAAATATTCATTAAAAAGAAAAGGGAACGATTGGATAAATAAACCGCTGGCCAGCAGTAACCTTACCTTGCGGCTGTATTTTTGTTTTTCATAAGGCTTTCAATTGGTTGGTAAGTTTTTCCAGGTGATGTAAAAACGGTTCAAACTTTTCTTTTCGTTTTTGATAAGCTTTTGGTCTTACATATAACCAGCTGAATAACAGAAATATGATAGTCAAAGCGTATAAGCCAATCGCCCAAAAAGTATTTTTATAAACCAGTTCGTAGAGATATAAAAGTAAGCCCGTGCTATAAAAAAACATGCCTAAAACTTGTGTTCGTTTGTAATAAATAATCCGGTTGAGTTGCACTTCCCGCAAGTATTTTAAAAATTCCTGGTTGCTGCAATTCCTGATTTTGTAGATTAGATTAAGCGATTTCAGGTTCGACCATACCAAAATAAGCATCGCAATCAATATGAATAATTGCCCAATTCTCGTAATCAAAAAAACAGGATGGTAGAAAAAAAGGCTTAGCATAAATATGCCCGCTGCAAATAATGTCGCCACAAAAACCCATGCTTTTTTTACCAGTGTTTTTTGCTGATAGTTTTTAGAAATTGATTTGATTTCCTTTGCCTGCGGCAAATCGGATGTGTTGGCCGTTTGCCAGATTGCTTTCAGCTCATTCAAATTGTCCATATTTCTTAAATTTTAGGCTGAGTTTTTCTTTAATTCGATGCACTTTCACCCGCACGTTGGCATTGCTCAAACCAACAATAGAAGCAATTTCTGCCTGGGGCAAATCCTCCAAAACCAAAGAAATTAGGATGCGGTCAATTTCTTCCAGTTCCGCAATACAACGGTATAAAAATTGGAGCTTTTCCTCCGGGGATTCTTCGATGATTTCGGGCAAGTTGACGGGCAGTTCCGTTTTGATTAGCCGTTTAGACTTCTCAATTGCACGCAAACAATTGTTCGTGGCGATGCGGAAGATCCAGGTGCTGATCTTGGAATCGTTCCTGAAAGAAGCCAGGTTGCGCCAAACAGCGATGAAAGTGTCCTGCACCAAGTCGCGCGCCTGATCTGCATCGTTTACATAACCCATGCACACGCGAAAAATCTGTGGCGAATATTGCTGATAGATGTCTTCAAACTCAGCCATTGCCTACACCAATTTTAGGTGGATAAAAACAGTATCGGTAGTTATCTCAAAACGCATTATCGTTATTTTGTGTATTGAGATACGGCGGGGAGGGGAATGTTACAGGGTTTGTTTTTGGTGATGCTTCTTTTAGCCTATAAATTTTAGAATACACCTTTAACCTTCTCTCAAGGGTAACTATATACAAGTTGGGACCAAGATAAAAATATGCTTAAATAAAAAAGACGCTCATTTTTTGAACGTCTTTAAAATTCTCAGTTCTGCTTCTTTTTTTTATTTTTTTGCTTAGGTTCTTTTATTTCTTGATTGACTGAGGTATTTGCTTGTTTCATACGTTCTATATTTGCTTCTAATAACTCGTTAAAAAGAGCAACTTGATTTATTGGTGGAATGATAAAGTCTCTAAATCTGCTTCCAGCCGAATTTTTTGCAACGATAGCACGCAAATGACCGAATGCTATGCCAAATAAGACTTCTAACGAACCGGATGGAAAGTCAAACTTGTTGTCTTCGTTTAAGAAATTAGCTAAATTATTGATACCAAATTTAGTTAAAACTGTGCCGCTCAAAAATGTTGCGTTTGAAATCTTTTCTTTCAAATCTACTCTAATCAAAAATTCTATCCAGCTGTCTTCAATACTGAATGAAAAATTCATTGCGTAACCTATTTGCGCATTTTCAAAATCAACCTTAATTGATTCTTCAACAAAAAAACCGCAATCTAAAATTCTTATAATTTGAAATCCCAATACGGGCAGTTTATCATCCATATTAAGCTGTTACTGCAAATGTTTCCTGAAATTTCTTTATAGTAACATCGTAATCATCAGAGTGGTCATTATTATAATTATAAGATTTGAAGTCATACATAGCTACTGATTCTTGTGGCAAACGAATATTTTGATTAGTACTACTTAAATGGGTTTGATGCCTTTCATTAGCTGAAGACAAAATGTTAAAATCAGAAAAGTTTGAAACTTGTTTTCCTGTTGATATTAATTTTAGATCAATTTCTATAGACAATGCTTTTTCAATTTTTGCCATAGTTAATAAATTCATAAGCTTATCACCATTAAACAGTTGAGTGACATAACTTGGTGTAGTGCCAATTATTTCACTCCACTTTTTTTTTGTTACTTTTCCATCCGTAATAAGTTCCAGCTGACTAATAAATTTAAACATTATAGTTGAAGCCATATGCCTAATTTCGTCTTCTTCGGTAGTAAAAGAAAACAAATCTTCAAATCCTTTTTCTATCTTAATTTCCTTTAACTTCATATTCGTATTCAGCTACAGTTTCTATAATTGTTATTTCTCTTTTAGAATTATCTTCTGATTTCTTTTTTAAATGTATGATTGCCATTACAACAACAAATAGTTGTGAATCAGATTTAATTTCTTTACAATAAATCCTATCATTTTCTTGTCCTTTAAAAAATTTTATTGCTGTAACATCTTTACACTTATCGTTAATATTTTCTTTATCGTATAAATCAGGTACTTTGTGTCCACCAAAAAACACCTCAGTAAAGTATTGAAACTTCTTTTTATGTCTATTATCTCGTCGTAAATAATCTAAGATTTCAAGTTCGTTTATCTTATCAACATAAATAGCTCTTTTGCCATCTGGAGCTAAAGCAATTTTAGTACAATCTCTTTTCACAAAATTAAGCTATAGGTTAATCAATAACAAATAAAAATGATTATTTAAATAATAATCTTAAACTTAAAAGTTATCTTAAGAAGTCAATTATTTATGTTTAGTTTACCTTAAAAACACGCTTCGAATATTTAAAAAATAAGCAATTGTAGTGTTTCCTATTCTACTTCCCATGCCCCACACTCATCACAAAAACCAGTTTCCCGCCATTCATAATTTGCTGATGCGTAATAAAGTGCTGGTTTAAAACCTGCCCATTTAACGATACTTCTTTTACATATACATTTTTGGCAGATTGATTTTTGGCGATAATTTCCAAAGTTTTTCCTTCGGGAAGCTGGATAACTGCGCCATCCACTGCCGGGCTGCCCAGTGAATACTGATCCGATCCCGGCGCAACCGGATAAAAACCCAGCGAACTGAAAATATACCAGGCACTCATTTGTCCGGTGTCATCATTCCCGCCCAAACCATCAGGCGTTGGCTTGTACATTTTCGGCAAAATCATGCGCACGCGTTCCTGCGTTTTCCAGGGCTGGTTGGTCCAGTTGTACAAATAGGCCACATGGTGCGAAGGTTCGTTGCCATGCACATAATTACCGATGATGCCGTCGCGCGTAATATCTTCCGTTTCGGCAAAATATTTATCCGGCAAATTCATCGTGAACAACGAATCCAGCCGGGAAATAAAACGCTTGTTGCCGCCCATCAACTTAATTAATTCAGTTGGGTTTTGCGGGACGAAGAAAGTATAGTTCCAGGAGTTTCCTTCGATAAAACCCTGATTATTAGTAGATAACGGATCAAAGCTTTTGCGAAAAGTACCGTTTGCCAGTTTCGGGTGCATAAAACCATCAGCCGGATCAAACACGTTTTTATAGTTTTCAGACCGCTTGATAAACTCATTATAAACCTCCGTTTGTCCCAACTTTCTGGCCATTTGTGCGATGGCCCAGTCATCGTAAGCATACTCCAAAGTGTTGGAAACCGAAACGCCGTTCTTCTCATCTGCAATATAACCTTTGTCCATATACTCGCCGATGCCTTCATAATCGCGTTTTCGGGCGGTGGCCACGCAGGCTTCCAACGCTTTTTGTGTGCTAAAAGAAGCATTGCCTTTCATCACCGCATCGGCAATTACGGCCACGCTGTGATAGCCCGACATGCACCAGTTTTCGTTGCCGGAATTTGACCAAACCGGCAGCATGTGCTCCGGGCTTTGGTCAAAATGCGCCAGCATAGATTTGATCATATCATCATTCCGTTTTGGTTCGATGATGTTGAAAAGCGGGTGCAGTGCGCGGTAAGTATCCCACAAAGAAAACGTGGTGTAATTGGTAAAGCCCTGGGCCACATGCACATTCTGATCCAAACCTTTGTATTTGCCATCCGCATCCATATAAATGGTTGGGTTGATCATGGCGTGATACATCGCTGTATAAAAATTCTGTTTTTCGGCCAAACTTTTGGATTGAATGTTGATTTTGGCAAGTTCATTTTCCCATAAATTTTGTCCTGCTTCTTTTACCGCATCAAAATCCCAGCCCGGGGTTTCGGTTTGCATATTTTGCAGCGCACCTTCCATGCTCACCGGCGACAAAGCAAACTTGATCTTGATCTTTTCGCCAGCCTCTGTTTTAAAATCGAAGTAAGCGCGAAGCCTTTGTGCGGCCACTTCCGGGAAGTTTTTGCTTTGGTTAAATTTCCCCCAAAAACCTCTGTAAACCTCTTTTTTAGAATAATTACGGTTGCCGTAAGCAATAAATGGTTTTGAAAATTTCATGGCAAAATAAAGCACACGGTTTTTGGCCCAGCCGTTGGTTTGCCGGTAACCGGTCACCAAAGTATCGTTCACCACGCGCAAATACGTCCACACATTTTTATCATCATAATTATAAATGCCGGCCATCAAATCCAGAATGATGTGCGATTGATCTGATTTCGGGAACGTATATTGATGAAAACCAACGCGCGTACTGGCCGTCATTTCTGCGGTGATGTTGTAATCATCCAGTTTCACTTTGTAATAATCCGCTGCTGATACTTCGTTTGCATGGGAAAAATTGGAGCGGTAACCGCTTTTGGGTTGCGTGGCCGTGCCGGGATTTAGTTTGAGCTGCCCGACAGTTGGCATCACCAAAAAATCTCCCAGGTCCGAATGGCCGGTTCCGCTAAAATGTGTGTGGCTAAAACCAGTTATCGTATGATCATCATACTGATAACCAGCGCAATAAGCATAAACCTTCGGATTGTAATGGCCGTTTTCCTCATAATTGATTGTGTCTGTTTCCGGGCTTAACTGCACCATTCCAAACGGAACCGTAGCGCCTGGATAAGTATGACCCATGCGTTGCGTGCCGATAATCGGCTTGACGTATTGTACCAAATTGGATGACGGTTTTTGTTGTGCAAAAGAAGCAAATGAACAAAAAATTAAACCGGTTAAAAGAATCGTATTTCTCATTACACAATTGTTGTTGGTTGATTAAATAGGTGCAAACAATAATAAGCAGGAAATTTTCGGAAATTCAATTTTTGTAAAAAAACTGCTTAATATGAAAATCAGTCGATAAAAGAAGCATTAAGTATTCAAGCCTTGATTGACTTTTGTAAAATTTTTATGCCAAGCCCTGAACTTTCCTGCGGCATACTCCTTTTATAGGCTGAAAATTTACCTTCGCAATAAATCATCTGCACAAAATGAAAAAACTATTGACTGCTTGTTTATTGGCAGCAACCGCCCAAGCTTTTGCACAAACTACGCCTGTTCCGGGTAGTAAATACGATCAGCATAAAGTATTTGACCCTAATTTTTATACGGATAAAGGCAACCAGTTTCGTACGGCTGGCGGTGCACCAACTACAAAATACTGGCAAAATCATGCTGATTATCAGATTAATGTGGCTTTGGATACCCTGAAAAATCAGATTTCGGGCAGCACCATAATTACTTATACCAACAACAGCCCGGATGGCTTGCCGTTTTTGTGGCTGCAATTGGATCAGAATATTTACCGCCGGGATTCGCGTGCTGAAGCAATTACACCGGTTACAGGCGGCCGTTTTGCCAACAAAGCTTTTACACAAGGTGATGTGATTAAATCGGTTACGCTGATTAGAAATGGTAAAGCAGAACCGGCCAATTATCTGGTGACGGATACGCGGATGCAGATCAAACTAAAAGATTCGCTAAAAGCATCGGGCAATAAAATCCAGATTAAAATTGATTACAACTTTGAAATCCCGGAAAACGGGACCGACCGGATGGGCCGCGTAAAAACCAACAACGGCTGGATCTATGAAATTGCGCAATGGTATCCGCGGATGGAAGTTTATGATGATTTAAGCGGCTGGAACACGATCCCGTACTTGGGCGCATCTGAGTTTTATTTGGATTATGGTAATATCAGCTATACGATTACAGCACCTTCCAACCTGATTATTACCGGTTCCGGAGATTTACTAAACCCAAACGAAGTTTTATCGCCAACAGTTTTGGGCAGATTGGCCAAAGCGCAAAACAGCGATCAAACGGTGATGATCCGCGATTCTTCAGAGGTAACCAAACAAAATAATTACTTCAAAAAGCCGATGCTTACCTGGCGTTTTTTGTGCAAAAATACCCGCGATGTAGCCTGGGCAGCTTCCAATGCGTTTGTTTGGGATGCGGCCCGGATCAATCTCCCAAGCGGAAAAAAAATCCTGGCGCAATCTGTTTATCCCATCCAAAGCGGCGGGCCTGCTGCCTGGGGCCGGTCAACAGAATATGTAAAAGCCAGCATCGAAATGGATTCCCGGCAATGGTATGAATTTACTTATCCAACGGCAACCAATGTGGGCGGGATTGTAACCGGAATGGAATATCCGGGCATCGTTTTTTGTGGTGCCGAAAGCCGCGGTGCTGAACTTTGGGACGTAACCAATCACGAATTCGGGCACAACTGGTTTCCGATGATTGTAGGTTCCAACGAGCGTAAGTATGCCTGGATGGACGAAGGTTTCAATACGTTTATCAACATGATCGACATCACACTTTTCAACAAAGGCGAATATTATATCAGGCCGGATGCAGAAGCTGGTGCGCAATCTGGTTTCGGGCCGCAGGCAGAAGCTATTTTCAATACGCCGGATGTGTTGCAAGCTTCGTTTTTGGGTGAAGCAGCTTACACCAAACCGGCTTTGGGACTGAAAATTTTGCGCGAGCAGATTTTGGGCAAAGAGCGCTTTGATTATGCGTTCAGAACTTATATTAAGCGTTGGGCTTTTAAACATCCGTCGCCCTGGGATTTTTTCCACACCATGGATAATGCCGCAGGAGAGGATTTGAGCTGGTTTTGGAAGGAATGGTTTTTTACCACCTGGAAGCTGGACCAATCGGTAAAAGGAATCACGTATGTGCAAAATGATGTGGCAAAAGGAGCATTGATCACCATCGAAAACCTGGGCGAAATGGCTTTGCCAGTTACCGTAGCCATCACCGAAGCCAACGGCAAAACCGGAACCGTAAAACTACCGGCAGAGATTTGGCAGCGCGGCGGCAGCTGGACTTTCCTATATCCATCTACCTCAAAAATAAATTTGGTGATGCTTGACCCGGAGCATGTTTTGCCGGATATCGAACCGGACAATAATACTTTTAGCGGGATAACCATGCCAGCCGGGACCACGGCCACAACTGTGATCAACAAATATCTGGACGCGATTGGTGGCGCAGAAAAATTGAGGAGCGTAAAAGATTTGACGGTTACTTCTGCCGGGCAAATTTCGGGCATACAAGTACAGCAAACCGATCAATATAAAATGCCCGACAGGTTTTCGCAGGATGTAAAAGTGCCGGCCTACAACCTTACACGCCGAACCATTGTGAATAAAGACAGCGTAAAAACATTACAAAACAACGAGCCGGTACAGCTAACCCAAAACGATAAAGCGATTTTAAGGCAGGCCCAAACCCTGTTTCCGGAGCTGAATTATGGCAATGCTTCTTTTAGCACGGTTTTATCATCAGGGATAAAAATAATTGGTAATATACCTGCCTATCTCATCACCGTTACCAACCCGAATGGCAATGTGATCAAATCGTATTATGACATGGCTTCCGGGCTGAAACTAAAGGAAACAAGGAATATTTCCGGTATCACAACTACATCGGATTACAGCGATTACCGCATTGCCGGGAACGGGATCAAGGTTCCATACAGCATAAAAAATACCTTGTTTGGCGAAAATATCGAGTTTAAAGTTTCGGATGTGAAGGTGAACAGCGGTGTTGCTGATAGTTTGTTTCAGTAAAAAATAGGATGCTTCTTTTATCGGCCTAAATTTGGGTTGATAGCTGCTATATCAATGTAAAAGCTCTTCGGAAACGGAGGGCTTTTTTTATGTAAGTATTTTTTAATTAAGAAAATAGGCAAGGATTAATTTGTAACTTTCATAAATCTCATTTTAATCATGCTTATGAAAAAACTATTTACTTTTCTTTTGATGATTGTCAGCTTTTCATCCTTTGCGCAAGATACCTTATCTTATAAATCCTATCGCTCGGTTTGGAGCATAGTTCCACGTTTTGGTGTTGGCGACAAACAAACCAGAAGTGCTTTTACAACTTACGGAAGTATTGGTTTACGACGTGAATTTTCTTTAGGAAAACTGATTTCTTTAAATGCAACTGCTTCTTACAGTTCTGCTTATGGAAGATATGGAAATCCTAATTTAAATGTTTTGGCAGCAGGAGCAGGAGTTACGCTTTATCCATTTTATTTAGCAAATATAATTGTCGGCAAAATATTTCCCAATCAGAAAAGGAACGAGAACGATTACAAAGATTTTTATTTTGATGAAACCGTAGAAGTTAACCTAAATGACAGTAGATATGGAACGGCTGGAAACATTATAGTTCCTCGTTTTGAATTTAATCTTGGAAGATATACTTTAGGTAAAATGTCTTTTTTATCACCCAAACTTGGTTTGTATTTTCTTTTACTTGAGCAACCATTAAAATCAAATAATCTAAATAACTATTCCTTTTTTTACCTCGGCGCAGCAATCGGTTTCAACCCCAAACCAAAAACCAGGTGATAAAAGAAGCATTACTTTAACTATTACTATACTAAAGATTCTGATTTATTCGGTTTAAAACCGAAGTTTTATTATATTTGTTTATTGAATGAGGCTTACCGGAAAGCAGATCCTGATTAAGGTCGAACATAAAAACAAAGGGAATACTTTGCTTTGTGATGCTATTGATGATTTAATCGCAACAATTGAAAATAAAAGTTGGAGATCAAAAGCAGATATTATGAAAGACAGGCCTGATGCAGATCAGGTTCATAATGATGGTTTTTATTTTTTTGATATAAACATTCATCGTACATTGATTTTAATTGAAGTTGGTGCTGATGGTGAGGCAACAATTGTATGGTGCGGCACACATGCAGAGTACAATTCAATTTTTAAAAATAACAAGGCAACAATAAAAAAGTGGTTGAGTAGTAAAGGTTGGATTTAATAATAAGGATATGGATTTACAAGTTAGTTTAAAAAAAATATTAAAAAAAGGAACTTTAACCGATGAACTTGATTTTCAAAGGGCATCTATGATGGACCGCAAACTCCGTTTGTTGATAAAGGAGTTTCCTGATTTGGCTGAAGACAGAAAGCAATTGCGTGCTCTGCTTAAAAGTTACGAAGATAAACATTGGAATGATAAAAGAGTTACAGATGAAAAAGTTCAGCAAAGCGAACAGGCCGGACAAATTGCAGAAAGTGAACGGATTTTTATAGAAAAAAGGAAGAATATAATTAAGTTAAAGTTGCAAGAAGCAGGGTTGAAGCAAAAAGATTTAGGTGCTATTTTAGGCCATTCAAGTGCAACGTATATGTCCGAATTAATAAACGGGATAAATCCTTTTACATTAAATGATTTAGTTGTGATTCATTCTCTTTTAAATATAGAACTTGAAAACCTGGTTCCAACGATTCTTCCAAAGCAAATACAAGTCAGGATTTCAAATACAATTTCAAAAATGGAAAATCCAAAGTTAAAATCTAAAGCAGAGAGTTTGTTATTTGCTTGAATGAGATTGGCAAGATTTAGAATTATTTTATAACTCTAAATCTTGCCAATGCTTCTTTTACCACCTAAAAATCATCAACCTAAAATTGTATTGATCAATCCCAATTCTTCCCCGCTAAAAACAGTATTGTCCAAACATTTCAACGAATCAACTAATTGTGCTGGTTTACTTGCACCAATCAAAACAGAAGTAACGCGCTCATCTTTTAATATCCAAGCCAAAGCCATTTGTGCCAAAGATTGATTGCGCTGTTGTGCAATATCATTTAACTTTTTAATTTGGTTCAGCTTTTCTTCAGTCAGGTTATTTTCTGTTAAAAAGCCAACGCCTTTTGCAATTCGCGAATCTTCCGGGATGCCTTTTAAATATTTATTGGTCAGCAAGCCTTGCGCCAGCGGAGAAAAAGGAATACAGCCCACACCTTCCTGTTCCAGCAGATTTAGCAAACCTTCCGTTTCTACCCAACGCTCAAACATTGAATATTTAGGTTGATGAATTAAACAAGGCGTTCCCAATTCCTTCAAAATCTTAATGGCTTCGGCAGCTTCTTTAGGGTAATAATTGGAAATACCGACATACAAAGCTTTACCTTGCCGAACAATCAAATCCAAAGCACTCATCGTTTCTTCCAAAGGCGTATCCGGGTCTGGCCGATGGTGATAAAAAATATCTACATAATCCAGTTTCATACGTTTTAAACTTTGATCCAAACTCGAAACCAGGTATTTTTTAGAACCCCATTCGCCGTAAGGGCCGTCCCACATTAAATAACCGGCTTTGCTGGAAATGATCAGTTCATCGCGGTAACTTTTAAAATCTTCATGCAAAATCCGGCCAAAATTTTCTTCCGCGGATCCGGCGGGCGGACCATAATTATTGGCCAGGTCAAAATGCGTAACGCCATGATCAAAAGCCGTTTTTAAAGTATTGCGGAAGTTTTCCAGCACGTCCACATCACCGAAATTGTGCCATAAACCCAGCGATACAGCCGGTAATTTCAAGCCGCTTTTTCCGCAGCGGCGGTATTCCATATTTTGATAACGGGTAGGATTGGCGATATAAGTCATAATAGTTGTTGGTTTTTATTGGATAAAAATAGCTTAAACTATCATCTGCTCAAACTTAATTTTACTTATTATATTTATCCGTCTTACAAAACTGCTCATATAATTCCTAATTGATGAAAAAAGCCTTACTACTTCTTTTACCGTTACTTTTTCCGTGCCTGCTTTTTGCACAAACCGAACCTGCAAATTATAAACAAGCGGTAAAGCAATTTACCGATTTGTACAATAATGCTGATGCAAATGCTATCTTTTCAATGTTTGATGCGAAGATGCAAACGGCACTTCCATTGGAGAAAACACAGCAGGTCATGAATCAGCTAAAAACCCAATTGGGCGATATTAAAAGCTCAGAATTTAAAAGCGCAAATGCCATGTTGGCAACTTACAAAACCACTTTTACTAATGGTATTTTTGCATTGAAAATTGGATTGGACGCCGAAAATAAAATGAACGGATTATTGGTACAACCTTATCAGGAAGAAAAAACTGTAGCTGTTGTTGATCCAAGTTTAACCGAAACTCCTATAAGTTTAGATGTTACCGATGCAAGTCTTTCCGGTTCATTAATCGTCCCTAAAAGCAGCATCGGAAAAATGCCGGTTGTTTTGATTATTGCCGGTTCCGGTCCAACAGACCGAAATGGAAATAGCAGTTTAGGAATTAGTGCAAATTCGTACTTTTTGCTGGCAGATGAATTAGGAAAAGCCGCAATTGCCACTTTGCGTTATGACAAAAGAGGCGTGGGCGAAAGTAAAACCACCAAAGCAATGGTTAATATTCATTTTGAGGATTTTGTAAATGATGCCGATGCTTTAATCAAACAATTAAAAGCTGATCCAAGATTTTCCAAAGTAATTGTTTTAGGCCATAGCGAAGGTTCTTTAATTGGAATGTTGGCTGCAGAAAAAGAAAAAGTTGATGCTTATATTTCTTTGTCCGGAGCCGGAGATGCAATTGATAAAATTTTAGAAGTCCAGTTAAAAAATCAATCGCCGGAACAATACAAACTTTCGATAAACCGATTGGATAGTTTGAAAAAAGGTTTAACGGTAAAAGCAGCCGAAAATGATCCATTGTTCCGTCCAAGTGTACAGCCTTACCTCATTTCCTGGTTGAAATACAATCCTCAAATTGAAATTGCGAAGTTAAAAGTTCCGGTACTAATTTTACAAGGAACAACTGATTTCCAAGTTAGCGTTGGCGATGCCCAAAACCTAAAAAAAGCCAAACCTGATGCAACTTTGGTTTTGGTGGAAGGGATGAACCATGTTTTAAAACAAGCACCGGCAGATCGTGCCAAAAATGCGGCTACTTACCAAGATCCAAGTTTGCCAATTGATGCAAAATTGGTTACCGCTATAACACAGTTTGTAAACCAGCTTAAATAGTTTTATCAAATTGGAAAACAAAGTTTTATTTAAGGAAACCCAGCGTTTCAGGCAATGGTGGATTTGGTTGATATTACTCCTGATAAACGTAAGCAGCATTTGGTTTTTGATAGAAAAGTATGTTTACAAAAAACAATTTCCGGATACTGCATATCACAGTTATTCGGGTGCTGGTATTTTTGGTCTTATACTTATATTAATTACCATACTGTTTTTATCGGCTAAATTAACTACTAAAATTTCTGCTGATGGAATTGAGGCACGTTTTTCCCCTTTCCATTTTCACACCAAAAAATATTTATGGGACGATATTATTTCTGCAAAAGTCAGGCAATACAGTCCACTAAAAGAGTATGGCGGCTGGGGAATTCGTTTTGGTTCAGATGGAAAAGCTTATAATGTATTGGGCAACAAAGGGATCCAGGTAGTTTTTAAAGATGGAAGCAAACTATTGATCGGCACCCAAAAACCTGATGAAGCAGCACAAGCACTCAGCAATTTCATACCAAAAAAGTAGTGGTAAAAGAAGCATCCTCTGTAAATAAAAAAATACAGATTGCATGTTGCATTTTCAATAGGATTTGTGTTGATTTAAACAACCAATTTATAACACGATGAAATGCTTCTTTTACACCTGTTTTTTTGTTGCTTCATTTTCGTTGATGATGTTACAAACAAAAGCGCAAACCGTTATTCCGCTTTATCCCGGCACTGTTCCAAATTCAATTGATGATAATGCGTACCAGGAAATCAAATCCGGCTCGGCAAATAATATCGGCTACGGCAAAGTAACTAAGCCAACCCTCGAAATCTATCTTCCGGAAAAAGAAAAAGCAAGCGGTGCGGCAGTTGTTATTTGTCCGGGCGGCGGTTATGCCTTTGTTTCTTACGACCATGAAGGGACTGAAATTGCAAAAGCTTTTAACCAGCTTGGCGTAGCTGCTTTTGTTTTGAAATATCGTTTGCCCAGCGATGCGATCATGAAAGATAAAAGCCTCGGGCCGTTGCAGGATGCACAAATGGCGATCAAAACGGTTCGTGAAGGTGCTACAAAATGGAATGTTGACCCGCACAAAGTTGGCATTATCGGTTTTTCTGCCGGCGGAAGTTTGGCGGCATTAACCGGTTCACATTATAACGACGCCAAGATTGCCAACACCAATAATACCAGTTTGCGGCCCGATTTTATGGTGCTGCTGTATCCGGTTATTAGCATGACGGATAGTTTAACGCATAAAGGTTCACACGATAACCTGCTCGGATCAACACCAACTCCGGAGCAAGTCAGATATTTCTCCAACGAACTGAATGTTACCCCAAACACGCCGCCAACGATGCTGGTTCATGCGGAAGATGATAACGTGGTGAACGTTAAAAATTCACTTTATTATTACCAGGCTTTGCTGAAAAATAAAGTTCCGGCCGAGTTGATTATCTATCCAAAAGGCGGACATGGTTTTGGTTTGAACAACAAAACTACGCAGGATAAATGGATGGACAACTGTAAAAACTGGATGATCGGCAATGGCTGGATTAAATAAACCATGCTTCTTTTATCAACCTAAAATTAGAATTAACTTAAACTGAATATCGAAATGGCACAAATTGTAAAAAATTCAATCACGATCAGCGCGCCGGTTTCGGTGGTTTGGGATGCGCTCGTAAATCCCAAAAAAACAAAAGTGTATATGTTTGGATGCGAAACTGTTTCTGATTGGAACGTGGGCAGTGATTTGCTTTGGCGGGGACAGCACGAAGGCCGGGAAATGGTTTTTGTGAAAGGGAAAATCCTGCTTATCGAACCGGAGAAATTGCTGAAATACACCGTAATCGATCCGTTTGCCGCTTATCCTGACATTCCGGAAAACTATTTGAACGTAACTTACGAACTCATTCCGAACGGCCCGAAAACTACTTTAATTGTTACCCAGGATGGATTTGAAACTGCGGCCGAAGGAGAAAAAAGGTATAACGACACGTATAATAACGGCGAAGGCTGGAACCCGATTTTGGCTGAAATAAAAAAAGTGGCGGAAATGCAATGAAGACGACTATTCTACATGGAACACTCAGTGTTTTAATAATTTTATTAGCTGGTCAATCTTATGCCCAAAAGACAACAAATAATTTTTATGACACAATTAAAAATTATGATCTTTCGACAGTTTTGATGGCTGACAGTATTCAAACAGAAAAAGAAGAAGGCTGTATTAAATTATATTAACAGGACAAATCAAAAAATTAATAACAGAGAATCTTCTGGTGTCAGAATTCTATTTAAACAGATAGAATTATGCCAACTCACAGAGTGAAGAACAGCTAAACGCCAGCTATATGTTTTATTTATTGAATTTTAATCTTAACGCTATCGTTGGATAGACTTCCAGAAAATTGCCGGTAAAGTTTACATGGTAGTATGAATTTAGTTTAGTACCTGCTGAAATAGCCCTATTGAAATTATACCATAGCTGAGGTTCGGCAAAAAAGAAAAAGCGTTTTCCGTAAAGCGTTTCCGTTAGAGTGTCTCCGTGATTTTTGTTCTCTGTCCATATCGAGAAGTCGCCTTCAATATCAGCTTTGTAATTAAAGAGCCCTTTATAAAAATACATTGTGTACAAAAAATCACTAGTCGGCTTTGTATAAGGAACATATTTATAGAAAAGAATACTGCTCAGATAAGCATCTCCGATTTTGTAATGGTAACTGATACCTGCCGAATAGGTATTAATGATATAATAGCTGTATTGCCGTGGAGTGGTAATCCCTAATCCTCCGGCATATTGGAGCGTGATAAAAACCTTTGGCTGCCAGAACCGGAACTCCTGAGAAACCTGCATATAGTATTTACCGATATTACTTTCATCACCTGCAAAATCAGCTTCTGTCTTTAACAGGAAGGCTCCCGGTTTAATAAAGGACTTACCGGAGTCCAGTGATTTAAAATATTCAAAATAAAGTGTAGCATAATTTTTAGGATTTCGGGCCGGATCAAAACTGTGGCGCAAATCATAATGCAGCTGCAGAGACTGAGCGCGGCAACAGATAACAAAGATTACCAAAATTAAAGTGTAAAGGTATTTCATTCCAGAAACTTAAGGCACCACATGGTACGCTGTAAAATTCCGACAGAGGTCTGATTTTTCTCGGTAACCAAACGGAAATCTTCCGGAATTGTATCTTTACAGATAAAATACGAAATTTATTAATGGACAATATCGACTATGAGGCATTCAAATCTCTTTATAAAGCTGCTTATGAAAAGTGTTTTGCCTATGCTATTGTGCGTGCTATGAGTGAGTCAGAAAGTAAGCTGTTTAGTAATCAGCTGCTGGAATCCACAGGGCTTGCCGTAGGCTGGCGAAGCCTGAAAAATTATTCTGTTTATGTTTTGAACAGCAGTTACAGTAAAAGTGAAAATCCTTTACTAGCAACTCTGGACACATTGGCCAGATATGTACTTGGAGCCTCTTATACAAGTGAGATTTCCAGGAAAGATAATGAAAGCCATTATCCTTACTGGTTTCAGTATCGGGAACAATTTATAAGAAGCATTGATACTGTTAGATCGCCTGGCGATCATGTTAAGAGCGTTACTTTTTTTTACCGCTTTCGTTTAGCTATTTTTATATCTCTAATACTTCTATCCGGAGTTATAATTTATATATGGATTACCTTTTCCAATCCGGCAGATTTCATTGATAATTTTTTAAAAAATGACGAATCAGCATTGAAACACCGGGGCTGGCAAATAATAGATAAAGATTCCATTTACTGGGCAAAACGTGAATTAACGGCAGATTATCTTACATTGTTTACTTTACCCGGGGACAACTGGCCGGACAGCATAGGTACAAAACCAAGAATCCGAAATCTTCTTTTAAGAAGGCTGCCTTTCGAATGCTTTGCTGCGGATATCCAGCTTTCAGATTTTACACCCAATCACGAATGGCAACAGGCTGGGATATTATTGCTTAAGGACAGCTCACTTAACAGTCCGTCTATAAGAATGACACTGGCTTTTAACGATAATTTTGGCCCTTATCACAAACCCGTGGAGGTTATAATACAGGGAATTTATGCTGCTGGAAATGGAAACAAACCGGAAGAGTTTCTTCATGTACCGGTCTTAACGACTGATACCGGCATCCGTTATAATTCACTCGACAGCTTTTTAAAATATTCAGATCTTCGAATTGAAAAACACGGTCACCTGTTCAAATTTCTTTATTCAGGAGGAAAAAGAAGTGATGGTGCCTACAAGGAAATGGGCCAGAAAATCATTGATTTTCAGCCAGTCTATCTGGCAATTTTTGCATTGAAAGGCAATGGCGTAAACTCACCGGTATTACCAGTCAAATTTCGCAAGTTTATGATTCAAAATGAATCTTGTGACTAATGTTGATTAAAACAGACTGGGTAATTAACGCAGTAATTGAATTGACAAACTGACAAGTAATTTCACAATTGACAACAGGAAGCGATTAAGATATGATGCATTAATGTTGATAAATGACAGTTTTTCAAATAATGGATTTATTGGAACATGGACAAGTTACAAGACAAATACTTCTAAAAAGTGTAATTGGGGTGACTATAGAATTCCGGATTGTGGTGATTTAGACAGTGGGACAGGAGAGTTTATGGTTTCCAGCAAGTACATCAAAAATGGCTGGTTAGAATATATGCTTGAACATAAAATACCTAATCCAGCAATAGATGTCAAACCTATAAAAACTAAAAATTAGTGGGAATGATTCAATATTATCGAATTGAAAATATGGAATTTTTGTTATGAACCCTCCATAAATTTCAAAAAATTATTTTTCAATTTATGCTGGAAATAATGATGCAAAAATAACTTCACCACAAATTTTATCCCGATAAAAGGAGTACGGCAAATGTTGTACTTCTTTTTTTATTTTATTCAGGATTTTTTTAGCCTGATTTCTTTAAAAACAACAATTTGTAACGGGAAGAAACATTAAAGCAGCTATCGAGTTATGCTACCAATATTTCATTTTTTATCTATGGCTTTAAGATCTATACCTCCTTTTTACACCAAACTGGCGATGGTGCTTGTCAGCATGATTGCACTTGGCTTCCTGATTATTCATGGTAAAGAGATACTTTCCCCGCTTACTTTTGCGATGTTGTTTTCGATCATGTTGTTGCCGGTAGCCAAGTTTTTTGAAAATAAATGCCATTTGCCAAGAAGTGCTTCCAGCGGGATTTCTGTGATATTATTGATTGGTGTAGTTGGAGGGATACTGTATTTAATTGGTTCTCAGGTTAGTAACCTGGCAAGCGATTGGCCGCAACTGCGGGACCAGGTAACCACTTCTTTTAGTAATTTGCAGGATTGGATTGCTGAGCATTACGATATCAACGCCAAAAAGCAAATGAAATATGTGCATTCTGCTACTTCAGAAATTTTGAATAGCAGCACCTCAGCAATCGGTTCAACAGTGCTTTCCCTGTCCTCCATGTTGCTTTTTCTAATTTTTATGATGATTGATACCTTCTTTTTATTGGTTTACCGCAGATTGTTAATGAAGTTTTTGGTTTCTGTGTTTAAAGAAGAAAACTCGCAAGCTGTTTTTGATGTAGTAGAACGCATTCAATATATCATCCGAAAATACATTACAGGCTTGATTTTAGAAATGACCATTGTAGCTACAATTGTTTGTACCGTTTTTCTGATCGGTGGTATCAAATACGCATTTTTGCTTGGTTTAATCACCGGATTATTCAATATTATCCCGTACATCGGTATTTTTACAGCACTATTATTAAGCGTTTTGATCACTTTCAGTACGGCAGCAATTGGCAAAGTTATCCTGGTTTTGGTAACGATCGTAGCCATGCACCTGATAGACAGCAATGTTTTATTGCCTTTGATTGTAGGTTCTAAAGTGAAAATAAACGCCTTAGTTACAATTTTAGGTGTGATCATCGGCGAAATGCTTTGGGGCATACCGGGCATGTTTTTATCTATCCCGATAATTGCCATGTTCAAAATAATTTTTGACCGGATAGAATCTTTAAAACCTTGGGGGATTTTGCTTGGCGATGAAGAAAAACCAACCAAACATTCAATTTTAAATAGAAAAGGCGACGTGCCGGATACAGAAGTTGTAGGCAAATAATCTCAATAAAAAAGCCCTGATTAATTTTTAATCAGGGCTTTTTTGTGCGGTATAAAACCGTTAAGGCATCTTCTCCGCATATCAAATTATTTACGCGTTTGCCGATAATTTCCGGTGCTTTTGTTCCTTTTCCCCAGCGGTTTTTGCTGATGAAAGCCCTTGCTTCATCCCACAAATCAGCATCAATAAATAGCTGTAAAGTTTTCGCTCCGCCTTCAATAATCACCGATTGGATATCCTGCAAATACAATTGAAACAGGATGTATTGCGGCAAAAACAGATCAAAATCCTCCAGACTGATATATTTGAGATTACCTTCCAATGCTGTTTTTACCTCATTAAAAATCAAAGTTTCTACGGATTGATCAAACAAATGCAAATCCTGGTTTAGTTCCAGTCTCCGGTCCAAAACCACACGTTTCGGTTGTTTGGCATCAGGCTGATAACGGTTATTCAGTTGCGGATTATCAGCCTTTGCCGTGTTTTTTCCAACCAAAACCGCATCTTCTTGACTGCGCCACTGATGCACCAGTTTTTTGGAAAGCGGATCAGAAATCCACTTTTTACGGCCATCTTCCGGGGCAAAAAAACCATCCGCTGTTTCTGCCCATTTTAAAATAACATATGGCCGCTGCTTCAAAACCCGTGTAAAAAAACGCTTATTCAATTCTGCGCAGTCCGCTTCCAGCACGTTCACAATCACTTCAATTCCGGCATTTTGCAGTTTTTCAATCCCTTTTCC
>JAABUT010001836.1_pt1 | contig 22565 bp, 24 predicted proteins | sample 5559281 | NCBI WGS metagenome assembly JAABUT01 (sample SAMN10711880, study PRJNA513359) | rock metagenome | isolation source: Antarctica rocks | place: Antarctica: Victoria Land, Ricker Hills nord | collected 2016-01-04
CCTTACTCGCCAGGATCACACCAAAAAGCCGGCCGCCTCGCTCAGTTCAATGCCGCACAACCGACCCGACCATCCAAGCCTAAATTCCAAACCCGGCTGTATCAAAGCCGTTGACACGTTCCGGTGCCACATCTCGTCCACCTCAACCGTGACCACCGACGCCAGCACCTCCGGCTCCGGCAAGGCGGCGGCCTCAGCACGCACCCACTTCAGCACCGCAACGTCGCTCACCCCGAGCACGCGGCCGGTCATGCTGAAGCTCATGCCGCCCATGCCATACAGCAGCACCGCCAGCGCCTTCATGGCAGGCGGCTTGCCCCGCAGTGGAGTATCGGTGAAATGGCACCCGCACGCCCGGCAACGGTAGCGCTGATGTCCCCGCGCCAGGCCGCTCCTCCCGTAGTCCGAACCTCCGCACCGCTTGCAACGCAACACGCTCTCAGACACCAGCAGCCTCCCGACAAAGACCGCAAACATGCCAGAACACCGAAACTACCTCAAGTTAGAACTCTCACCTATTCATGCCCTGTAAGCGAAGTTCTGCACCCGCTCTACTGCTCGACGGACATCCACCGAAACCGTGGAGCGCCTATTCAAGCGCCGAGGGGCTTCCAAACCGACCTCTCAATGTTTGTGGTGTCGGTAAAGTTGGTGACGTCCGCCATCACCTTGTCCGTCTCCGGCGCCGCGAGGGCCGCCTGCATGAAATGTTCGTCATGGAAATCGTAAACACCAATCGATAGCAGGCCGTTGCCAGTCTTGGCCGGTGGGAAAAAGGCGGAAGCAGCGAGGAGGCCCGTGTGGTCCCCAGCACTTCGACGCCAACGCGAGGTGCTTGTTGGCGTAATACTCCCGGTCGAACCGGTTCTCATCGTCACCGCTACACGTGACCAACATCCTGACCATGGCAAACCTCCCAAACGAATAGCCGCATGACATACGCGAGCAGTCCCGTCACATCGGCACGGCGCGGCTCCGCTCGGGCGCGACGTCGGTGAAGTTCACGAGGTCGGCCATGACGCGCGGCGTCTCCGGCGACCCGAATGCAGCCTGCACAGCATCGTCGTCGCGGAACCGGCATTCTGCGATGGCGATCGTCTTCGCGTCCGGTTCCGCTGGGAAGAACGCCGAACAGCTCTCCAGACCATACCGGCCCCAGGCCTCCATCACCAGCGGCAGGTGGTGCGCGACATAATAATCGCGGTCGAAACGCGTGGCACCGTCGCCGGTGTATGTGACGTAGACAATGGTCATTGCAGGGGTTCTCTCCGCACGTGGTTGATCGTGTAATCGGCCATCGCGGACCAGTCCCGCTCGCCCATGCCGGCGTCCACGGCCTCGGCCATGCGGCCGCGCACCGCTTCGAGCATGGGGAGCACGGTGCCCGCCTGTGCCGCGGCTTCCGTCGCCAGCCGTAGGTCCTTCAGGCCGAGCTGCGCCTTGAAGCCGGGTTCGTAGCGGTTTGCGGCGATGTTGGCGCTGTAGGTCTGGTAGGACCGGCTGCCGAACAGCGTGCCCAGGATCAGCTCGAAGAACATCTCGCGATGCACGCCGTTGCTCTCGGTCAGCACAACCGCTTCGGCCATCGCCTCGATTGCCATGGTGATCATCATATTGGCGGCGATCTTCGCGGCATTCGCCTGGACCGGCTGGTCGCCCATCGGCCAGATTTTCTTGCCCAGCACCTCCAGCAACGGACGCGCCGTCTCGATCGCGTCCGGCAACCCGGCAGCCAGGATGTTCAGCTCGCCCTTCGCCGCCACGTCCGGGCGCCCGAGCACCGGCGCCGAAACATACCCCAACCCGGCCGCCTGGTGCGCCGCCTCAAGCTCACGCGCGAACGCGACGGAGATGGTCGAGGTGACGACATGCACCACGCCCCCCCGCGCCTGCTTCAGCACGCTGCCATCGAGCAGGACGGCCCGGATGGCCGCGTCGTCCGACAGCATCGTGAACACCACCTCCGCTTGGAACGCGTCCCCGGGCGAGGACACCATCTGCACACCGTCGCTCCCGGCGCCGGAGCGGGTCCAGGCCCGTACGTGGTGCCCGGCCATGGCAAGGTTGCGCGCCATAGGGCCGCCCATGGCCCCAAGCCCGATGAAACCGACGTCCATGTCTAATGTCCTTCCTGGGTGGGTACGGTGCCGACATGGGTGCGCAGCCAGTCGAGCACCGGTTGCAGGGCCGCGTCGGAGTTCTTTTCGTAGATCAGCCCGTGGCCATTGCCGCGCACGCCGTGGTCCGGCAGGTGCAGCAGTTCGGCACTAGCGCCCGCAGCCTGCAGGTGCGCGACGATTGGCGTGCTCGCCGCTGCGAACGCGGACGCCTCTGCCGTCACGACGACGATCGGCAAGCCTTTCAGGGTGGGCACGCGCAACGAGGCCGGGTCGGCGTCGCGCACCTCTTGCGGCGAGGCGCGCGGCGGGTTGAACCCCAGCGGCATCGCGGCCAAGCCCCAGCTCAACGGCCCGATATTGGGGATCGCCGCAAAGGGCGGGCCCATCGGCTCGATGCTGACGATTGCGGCCACCAGCCCCGGCCGGCGGTCGGCCGCCAGCCAGCCGCTTGGCCCCGATGCGGAGTGGGTCAGCAGGATCGACGGTCCGATTCGGTCCAGCAGCCGCGCGAGCCGGTCGGCGTCCATGTCCTCGGACGCCGCCAGGTCCGCCGGCAACGGGCCGTATCCGGCGATGAAGTCGTCCATCGCAGCCTCGTCGTCGGACGCAAACGGCCATTGGGTGTGAGTGCCCGTCGGGTCCGGCGCGAAGTAGATCCTGCGGCCCGCTTCATAGGAGAATGGCGGCCCCATTGGCCCCATGGTCTCCGTGTGCAGCGGTGAGCGGCCGTGCCCAGGCCGGTCCACGATCACCACCGCGTAGCCATGCTCGACGATGCGTTGCGCCCAGCCGGGCCGTCCGTCGGGGGTGTCCAGCCACTCGGTGCCCTGGAACCCCCCGCCATGGACTAGCACGATGGGGTGGGGCTGCGTCACCGTTTCGGGCGCCTCCCACTCCGCGAACATCGGGCCAGCCTGGTAGGTCAGCCCGTCCCTCAAGACGCGCTCGCCCGCAATCCAGAAATGCCCGCGCCGTGTTGTCCGGGCCGGAGTGTCCGCCCAGAACGGGCGTTTGGCGGCAGGCGTCGCCTCAATGAAATGGGACATGGTCGCTTCTCAATGGATGGCCAGGAAAGCAAGGACCGCCTGGTTGAGCGGTGCGGCGCACTCCTCGGGCAGCCAATGCCCACAGCCGGGGAGGATAAGGGCCTTGACGTTGCGTGCGTAGGGCCTGAGCAGGGTCGCCCCCATCGGGCCGAAACCGCCGTGGCCGCCGCCGCCGATGGCCAGCACCGGCATGGGCAGCTTGGTGCGGGCGAGCGGCGCGTTCCGCCGGGCCGTCTCGTTGAGGGCGCGGTAGTATTCGAACGATGCATGCAAGGTTTGCGGCTTGGCGTAGGACCGGCCGTAGAGGCCTAGCAGCTCGGGCGTGAACGCGGCCGTGTTGGTCGCGTGAACCTTTATGAAGTGCTCGAGGAAGAAGCGCTCGTGCCCGGTGACGAGCGTCTCGGCGAGGTGGTTGCCGGCGGCGAAGAAGCTGAAGTGCCAGACGAGCGACTCGCCCTCGGGCGTGAAGGCCGGAAACGTGTAGAGCCGCTGGTCGGGGATCGGCGCCTCCATGAACACGATCCGGCGGATGTCGGCCGGATGTGCTGCCGCCATCGGGTAGGTGTTCCAGATGCCGATGTCGTGGGCGACGAGGTCGAACGGCGCCGCCGGGCTGAACGACTTGGCAAGGTGGTAGAGGATCGGCGCGACGTCCTGCCCGGCGTAGGAGGGCGGCGGCGCGGACTGGCCCAGGCCCGGCAGGTCGGGTGCGACCACCGTATGGTCACACGCCAGCAGCGGCATGAGCTGGCGCCACTCGTACCAGCTCTGCCCGAACCCGTGGACCAGCAGGACGAGCGGGCCTTGACCGCCCGTGACCACGTGCAGGCGGACCCCGTCGATCTCGCGATCGATGCTGGCGAAGCCGTCCGGCACCGGGAACTCGTCCTCCGGCACAGCCCGTGCCGGAGCGGCGCCTAGCAGGACCATGAGCACGAAAGGCAGCATGCACGCGTATCGTAGAAACCGTGTGGGCATGGTGGTGTCCCTTCGTTCAGGCTTGTGCGCGTGGCCCAGGGACGAAGCCCCTGTGGCGTGCAGCAGTTGCGGCAAGGAAGGCGGCGGCGATGAACGGGATCGCCACCCAGGCGAGGAGGTCGGCGCCGCCCACGTGCAGCAGCAGCCCGCCGATCACGCCGCCGCCGGCGATGGCGCCGTTCCACACCGTGGTGACCATCGCGTTGGCGAGGTCGACACCCTCGCCCGCCGCGTCGCCGATGGTGGTCTGCAGCAGCGTTGCGGCACCGCCGAACGACAGGCCCCAGGCCAGCACGCTCCCAGTCAGCGCCGCCGGGACCGTGCCCCCAAGCCCGAGCAGCAGGGTGGCCGCAGCGAACAGCGCGAGGCTCGCCAGCACCAGGACCCTCAGCATCCGGTCGACCAGGACGCCAATGAGCCAGATGCCCGCAAGCGCCGACAGCCCGAACCCGAGCAGCAGCAGGTCGACACGGTCTTCAAGTCCCGCCCGCGCGGCCAGCGGTGCCACAAAGGTGTAAAGGACGTTGTGCGCCGTCATCCAGGTGAACACCACTGCGAGGATCGGCCGCACGCCCGGCGAGGCGAACACGCTGCCTACCGCCTGGCGCCGGTCGCCCGCCTGCCCGGGATAGTCGGGCACCGCCATGACGACCCACGCCACCAGCGCGAGGGTCGTGCCGGACATGGCCAGGAAGGCCCAGCGCCACCCGATGGCCGCGCCAAGGAATGCACCGGCCGGTACCCCGAGCGACAGGGCCAGCGGCGTGCCCACCATGGCGATCGCCAGCGCCCGGCCCTGCTGCCGCCCGGTCACCATCCGGCGCGCATAGCCCGCAAGGATGCCCCAGGCCAACCCGGCGGCGATCCCCGCCAGGAACCGGGCACCGAGCGCCAGCGCATAGCTGGTCGAAAGCGCAGTGATTGTGTTGAACACGAGGAAGCCCATGATCGCCGCCAGCAGCGTCGGCCGCCGCCGCCAGCCCTGCGCCAGCGCAGTCAACGGGATCGCCGCAACCAGCGACCCGGCCGCATAGGACGTCACGAGCTGCCCCGCCATCGCCTGCGACACCTCCAGCCCGGCGGCAAGCTGCGGCAGCAACCCGGCCGGCAGCGTCTCCGTCATGATTGCGGTGAAGCCTGTCATGGCCAACGCCAGCAAGGCCGCGAGGGGCAAATGGTCGCGGCTTTCGCAGACGTCGTCTCGGGTCCGTGATGGGAAACTCGCATTGAGCATGAGGGTTACTTGCGGACTGATCGGTCCTTAAGTGGGCTAGGCTGTGCCATTGTCAATGACTTATGGACTGACCACTTCAGAAAACGGAACGGAGGACACGCCTTCATGCCTCGCACAGGACGGCCCCGCGCGTTCGACCGCGGCGCGGCGCTGGACACTGCAATGCGGCTGTTTTGGGAACACGGGTACGAGACCACGTCGCTCGACCAGCTCAAGCGCGCCATGGGCGGCCTTTCACCCGCCAGCTTCTATGCCGCGTTCGGGTCCAAGGCTGCCCTGTTCCGGGAAGCGCTCGCCCGCTACCGCGCAACCCACGGCCAGGTGACGGCGCCGCTGCACGATCCGTCTTTACCGCCGCGGCAGGCCGTGGAGCAGTCGCTGCGGGCGTCAGCGCGCATGCAGACCGACCCCTCCCATCCCAGCGGGTGCTTGGTCGTCCTGTCGGTGAGCGCCTGGTCCCCTGGCAATGCGCCGCTACAGGCCGAGTTGCGGGCCGAGCGCCGGTCCAACCGGGACGCGATCCGTGCCTGCGTCCAGCGCGCGATGGCGGCCGGCGACCTGCTGGCCACGACCAACGCGGACGCTCTCGCGGCACTGTTCGAAGGCCTGCTCGTCGGTTTCTCAATACAAGCGCGCGATGGCCTCCGGGTTGAGGCCATGGACGCTGCGATCACGGCCGCGCTTCAGGTATGGGACCTGCACCAGCCACTACAGTGACGTGCTGTGCGAAGAACGGCGGTCGATGCTCGATCCGCGCGTTGGACCCGCAATACTTACGGGCCAAGACTTGCTTTGCTGCAGGCGTCGCGTCGCTGGCATATTGCGGCTCGGGGTCTCGTTGCGATGCGGTTCTGTTATGGACGTACAGCTGCCGACACCTGGTTCCGCGGTTGAGGACGCTCATGCGACAAGTCGTAGGGGCGTCCGCGGGACACAGGTCGAGGTGGGCGTTGGTGCATGGAGCCGAGCATGGGCAGCAAGGTTCCTGACCCGGACGGTTCAGCGGCGGACGGAGACGGGTTTGGCGGTGCGGATCATGCGGTTGAGGACTTGGACAGCAAGGGCAACGTCGCCAAGCTGGGCGGGCCGGTTGCGGGCACGAAGCTTGAGCCTGATCAGGTGCTTGTAGCGGCCCGTGGCGGTTTCGGCCTGATTGCGCTTTTCGTATCCGGTCGCGCGCTGCCATCCGATGCGGCCCCTTTCGGCCATGAGCTGAATGTGACGGTCGCTTGGACCCTGCCGGTTCGGATCAGCTGTGCTCGGCACGGCGTCGGCGCGAGGCGGGATGACCACCTCGGGCGGTGACCCGGGCTGCCGGGCCGCGGCGGCGGCGTAGACGGGATCACGGTCGTAGGCACCGTCCGCGGTGATGCTGGCCAAGGTGCCCTCGCACTGGCGCAGCAGGGCGGGCGCCTGCACCGCATCGTCTTCATCGCCGCCTGTCAGCACATGTGCGGCGATCTCGCCCGTGCTGGCGTCCACGCCCAGGTGTAGCTTGAGCCACTGCCTGCGCAGCCAACCGTGCCTGGCGGCACACCACTCGCCTTGGCCAAACAAGTCGAGGCCCGTGCTGTCCAGAACCAGGTGGACTGGCCCGGAGCCGGCCTGCACACGCGGCTGACGTCCCGCGAAGGCGCGTCCCCGTCGGTTCAAAGTGGTGTGGTCCGGCACTGGCAGCGTCATGCCAAGCAGTGGCAGCACGCTGCGGGCGAACCCTTCCGCTTGCCGGAAGGCCAAATGGAAGACGAGCCGCAGCGTCAGCACCAGTTCGACGGCCAGCTCCGAGTAGCGCGGCTGCCAACCCGGCGTGCTGCGGCGCGGTGCTTGCCATCCGGTCAGCGCCGCTTCGTCACCCAGAGTATCAGGTCACCCTGCCGGCGCAGCCCCGCCTCGTAAGCAGGCCAGTTCGTGACCCGGTGACGCGCCCGCGGAATGCGGTGGCGGCGCGCAGCGTTGTGCTTGAATGACATAACAGGAACATACCTGCCCCGTCAGAGACCGGCTACCTGGGCATCCACGCACCAACGCCGACGCGCATCGAGCCATCGCACAGCGCTGCCATATGAAGCTGAAACCGCAACTGTAATGCTAGTATCCACCAGCAGGCGCATTGGCGGCGCAGTCAGCGTGAGGCGATCCTATGATCGGTGGCGCGGATGTAACAGCTCCGGCCACCGTGGCTACAGGGCCGTCGTCGCACCTGAAGTTGCCGAAACCTCGCGGCTGGGTGTCCGCGAGTAGGGATTGACTTCCACAGACCGCGGCGAGGATGCGGCGGTCAACATCCCTTACGTCTCGCAGCCCGCACAGCGCCATCGTGGTGTCGAGCTCCCGGCGTATGATGTCGAGCGACAGGCTCACGCCCTGCTCCCCCATGGCGCCGAGGCCGTAGAGGAAGGCACGTCCGATGAAGACGCCGTGCGCGCCGAGCGCCAGGGCCTTGATGACGTCTTGGCCGGAGCGGATGCCGCCGTCCATCAGCACCTCGACCTTGGAGCCGATAGCCGCGACGACGCCTGGCAGCGCGTTGATGGACGACATTGCGCCATCGAGCTGGCGGCCGCCGTGGTTGGAGACGACGATGGCATCAGCGCCAGTGCTTGCCGCGCTCTCGGCATCCTCGGGATCGAGAATGCCCTTGAGGATAAGCTTGCCGCCCCAGCGGTCCTGAAAGCGCTTCACGTCGTCCCAGCTCAGCCGGGGGTCGAACTGCGTTGCGGTCCAGGAAGAGAGGGAACTCATGTCGGCCACGCCTTCGACGTGTCCGTGGATGTTGCCGAAGTGGCGCCGCCGGGTCTGGAGCATGTTCCAGCACCAGCGCGGCTTGGTGGCGAGGTTGACAAGGTTGGCCAGCGTCGGCTTCGGCGGGGTACTGAGGCCGTTGCGGATATCCTTGTGGCGCTGACCGAGGATTTGCAGGTCGAGCGTGAGAACGAGGGCCGAGCAGCCCACGGCCTTGGCGCGGTCGATCAGCCGGTCGATGAAGGCGCGGTCGCGCATGACGTAGAGCTGGAACCAGAACGGTCGGTCCGTGTGCTCGGCCACGTCCTCGATGGAGCAGATGCTCATGGTGGACAGCGTGAAGGGCACGCCAGCCTTGGCCGCCGCCCGTGCCGCAAGTATCTCGCCATCTGCGTGCTGCATGCCCGCCAGCCCGGTCGGGGCCAGTGCCACGGGCATCGAGACGGGCTGCCCCACCATGGTGCTGGCGAGCGTACGGTCGGTCATGTCCACCGCGATCCGCTGCCGCAGCTTGATGGCCTGGAAGTCGTCGCTGTTCGCGCGGTATGTGCTTTCGGTCCAGGACCCGGAATCGGCGTAGTCGTAGAACATCCGCGGCACCCTGCGCTTCGCGAGAAGGCGGAGGTCCTCGATCGAGGTGATCGTCCTGGTCATGTCATGTAGCGCCCCGCGTTGATTTGAATGGTCTGCCCGGTCATGTACTCGGTTTCAAGGATCATCCGCACCGCCGGCCACACCTCGTCGGGTCGCCCGAGGCGCCCCAGGGGAAGCTTGCCCGGCGGCGGCAGGTTCATCTCCTGGACGATGTCGCTGGCAATGAGGGCCGGGGCGATGGCATTGGCCGTGATCCCATGACGTAGGAGGTAGGTTGCGTAATAATGCATGAGGCCTTCGACTCCAGCCTTGGACGCCGCATAGGCGGCGGAGACCAGGCCACCAGTCCGGGCTGCGAGCGAGGACATGAATATCAACCGGCCGCCTCCCTGCGTGATCATGTGCGGGACCGTCGCCTGCGAGACCAGGAAAGCGGATATCAGGTTGGTCCGCAGGGTCTGCTCAAAATGCACCTCGTCGATAACGTCCAAATCCATAATGCGGCCCACGCCTGCGTTGTTGATCACGCAGTCGATGCGGCCGAACCTCTGCATCACTGCCGCGACCATGGCGTTAACTTCCGCGCCGACGCCGACATCGGCCTGGATCGGATGCACCTGGCCACCCATGGCCTTGATCTGATCCACGACCTGCTGCGCCGCCGCCGTGTTCGCGACATAGTTGACCGCAACGGACATACCGTTGCGGGAGCAGTCGAGCGCAAGCTGCCGCCCGATCCCGCGCGACGCCCCGGTGATCAGCACGACTTTGGCTGTTTCCATGTCGGTCACCATCCCTACCCCGCCGCGGCCCGCTAGGGCGCGGACACCCGCCCGTAGAGCGCATATGTGTTCTCTGCACCCAACCGCTTGATCAGCTCGAACCAGCGCGCGACGTGGGCGGAGGCGACATGGGCATCCACCGCCGTCTGGTCCGCGAAGTTCTCGTACCAGACGAACCGGGCGGGATCGTCGAGCTGGCGGTGGAGGTGGAACTCCATGCAGCCCGGCTCATCCCGTGTCGCAGGAATAAACCACTGCGCGGCTTCCAGTATCTCGGCCTCCGTGCCCGGGGCGCACTGCATATGAGCCACGATGGTGATCATCGGACTTTCCCCGTCAGCATGTCGTGTAGCCGCCATCGATGACCAGCTCGGCGCCGGTCACGTAGCTCGATTCGTCGGAGGCGAGGTAGGTCGCGGCCTGTGCTACCTCGCTCGGGCGTCCCTCGCGCTTCATCAGGCTCAACCCGGCGATGCCCGCGCGCTGCTCCGGCGTCAGGACGGCGAGGAAGGGTGTGTCGATAATGCCGGGCAGCAGTACGTTCACACGGATGCCACGGCCCACCAGCTCAGCCGCCGCGGCCTTGGCCAGCAGGACGACGGCGCCCTTGGTGGCCTGGTACGCTGTCGCGCCTGCCACGCCGACCTTGCCCCAGATCGACGACACCAGGATAACCGAGCCGCCGCCAGCCCGCTCCATGGCCGGCACCGCCGCCCTCATGCCGTTCCACGTGCCAGTCTGGTTGACGGCGACCGTGCGATCCCAGGTGGCCTCGTCCTCGTCCAGCAGCCCGGCCATCGAACAGATGCCAGCATTGGAAACCAGGATGTCAAGGCGGCCGAACGCGGCTTCAGCCTTTGCGACGGCGTTCCGCCAGTCGCCGGGCTGGGTGACGTCGAGACGTTCGAATATCACGCCTGCTTCGGGCCGCTGGCTGCCCAGCGTTCCGGCAAGCTCCTGGCCGCGCCCCGTGTCGATGTCCCCTAAGACGACGTGTGCGCCTTCGGCGGCGAACGTCGCCGCGCATGCCGCTCCGATGCCGCTCGCACCCCCCGAGATGAGGGCAACTTTCCCCTTGAGCCGTTCGACCATTTCGTTCCTCCCTGGATCGGTTGTTCTTTGACGAGCATGAGCCAGCGGGCCGACGTCCCTGCCCAGTGTCAGCAGGCTGCCACGACGCTCTCCACGAAGCAGTTGTACTCGCGCGCCTGCGTCACGTGGGGATAATGGCCTCCGGCAGGCAGAGTGAGCCGCCGTGCGGACGGGTAGCGGGCAGCGACCGCATCCCGGGTCCGTGCAGTCAGGATCGGATCATCCGCGCAGTCGAGCACGGCGATGGGAAACTGCCCGCCAGCCATGAGAGGAGCAGGCGGGGCGCTCGCCGCGGCCAGCAGCCGCTGGCGCAGCGACTCTCCCGCCTGGCCGTTGCGGAGCAACGCGAGCTGGACGTCCCGCAACTCTTCGGGCGCACGGGCCTCAAGCCGTGCCAGCCACTCCGCCTTGAGCGCCTCGCCCGGCACGCTGCGGAGCGAGGGAACGGAGAACAACGGATGCTCCCGCAGCTCCTCGGCGTCGCAGAACGTGCTGGCTAGGACCGCCGCGGCGACGCGCGCGGGGTGGCGTGCGCCGAAGGCTTGCAGCCAATACCCGCCCAGCGAGGAGCCGAGCAGGCACGCACGATCGAGACCCAGACCATCCATCAGGCTGGCCAAGCCGTCCGCCAGGACCGAAGCCGGGGCATCGGGGTAGTCGGCCGCAATGCAGCGGAGCCGGGGAGCGAGCGCCAGCATCTGGTGGTAAAAGATGTCGGCGTTGCCGAGGCTCCCCGGCAGCAGGATCAGCGCGGCGCCGAGGCCGCCCGTGTCCCGCACGCGCCAGTCACCCCCGTGCAGGTGGACGGTCCGAGTGGGGTAGCGCGCCCAGACCGTCCGGAGGCCTGCAAGCGTGTCTGGCGTGGATGCGTGTTCCAACGCCTACTCGGCCGCCACCGTCAGGCCGTCGCCTCCGCGCTGCATGACGTCGTGGGCGGCGGGGGTGAACTCCGCCTCGGGGCCGTTTCCGGCGATGACGAACAGGATAAGGTGCTCGGTGTCCGGTTCGCCTTCGGTAACGTTCATGAAGCGCCGGGCGACGCCGGGCGGGAAGGAGACGACATCGCAAGGGCCGACATCAATGAATTCGTAGTCCTCGCCCTCGTTCCAGGCACATCGCCACCGGCCGGTGACCGGCATGAAAGTCTCGTTGGTGTCATGGTTGTGCATGAGCGGGCCGCGACCGGGCTTGCAGCGGGCGAAGCCGAGGTTGAAGCCTTCCGAGATCGGGATTGCTGACAAGCGGGCGGCCTCGGCGCCGACCGGAGACACGATCTGCCCCTCCTGCTTCGGAGGCTGGAAGCCGATAACGTTGAACAGCTCGCGCTCGCATTCCGGAAGGCTGCTGTCGGGCAGCCCGCCCTTCGATCCCTTGAGATTTTTGAAGAAGGCGACCCGCTTCATCATCTCTTCGCGGGTCCAGGTGCGCATCGCAGGTATCATCGCCGCCACTCCTCGTTCAGCCTCCGCGGAGGCCCGTTGCAGCCGAGGAAGCGCATGGCTCTGAACGGTAGGGGGCGGTCTGGCAGGCGATATGTCCATCGCCGCCGTGCCATTCGCATCCTCCGCCAGGCAATGTTGTCCTCGCCCGGCCAGTAACCTTGCCCATGGCGCGTCCCGGCGCCATCCGCGCCTGCTTATAGGGGACATAAACGCCATGGATTGCCGAAGGCACGGAGCGCATCCTGCCCGGGCCTTCGCAAGTCCTGGCCAGGGGACGACGGGCCTGGACGCAGCGTCGGTGCGCGTGCGGACCCTGCGTGCGCGGCTCCTGCCTTCGATCGGCACCGCGCGACCCTGCAGGAGCGCTGCATGGAATACATTCATCCGCCTCCGAGGCGCGCCTCCGGACCCGCGACGGCCGTACCGGCGCCAGCGCCGACCTCCTGGTCAATCTCCTCGAAGCTCTTGCCGCGAGTCTCGAAGGCCCACACGGCGAAGACCACACCGGTCGCCAGCAGCCATATGGCCAGGTAGATGAATCCCGGGACAACGGCCTCCCGCGACGCACTGGGCGCGAGCACGTTGGCGGACCCCAGGAACAGCCCCAGACCGAGCGGGCCGATGATCTTGCCGAGGCTTCCCACGCCATAGGCCGAGCCAAGGCCGGTCGCGCGCAGCCGTGACGGCCAGACCTCGGCCGCATAGGGCACGGTGACCGCGAACCCTCCGCTGATGACGAAGTAGCAGGCGATCAGCAACAGCCAGAAGAGCGACACGCCGTGCACGAAGACCGGTGCGGCGCAGGCGGTCCCAACCAGCAGCACCGCACCGAGCAGGCCCTGGATGATACCGACAGGCCGCCGTCCAGACACCTCGGACAGCCAGGAGAAGAAAAGGCGTCCACAGATGTCGGCGAGGTTCGCAAAGATCAGCAGGAAAGCGGCGCGCGCCGACGTCACGTCCAGCAGGAGGACCAGCAGGACCGGCGCCCACAGGGTCACGCCGTAGTAGGCCGTTTGCGCCCCCAGGACGCCGACCCAACTGACGATCAGGCTTCGCGGGTACTTGAACAGCTCGGCAAGGCGGACCGGCTTGGGCTCGGCGGCCGCGGCGGGAGCGGGTGCGACTTGCCCAATGGGGACATTGAGCGCCCATGCCATGCTGCGACGCGCGTCCTCGCCGCGGTTGCGGGAGGCCAGCCACATCGGCGACTCCGGAATGGGTAGAGCTGCGAGCAGCAGCGGCACCGCCGGGAGCGCGCCCGCGATGAAGAGGCCGCGCCAGCCGACCTGGTCTCCGGCCAGCGCCACCACCAGGGAGCCAAGGAGTATCCCGGCCGGGATGAACGCAGCGACGATGCCGCTGACCAGGCCGCGGCGGCGCGAGGGCACGAACTCCTGCAACAGTGGAATGTTCGCCGCATAGATGCCGGTCGTGCCGAAGCCTACGATGAAGCGGACCGCTGCGACATAGCCCCAGGCCCCCTCCGGCGTGAAGGCCAGAGCTGCTGTTCCCGCCGCGAAAAGCGTGATCGTGGCTAGGAAGACTGGGCGCCGCCCGAACCGGTCGGACAGGGCACCGCAGATGAAGCTGCCGAGCACTGCGCCGATGCCCGACGACAGCAGGATGATGGTGCTCTCCCAGATCGTGAGGTGCCAGGGCTTGGCCACATAGGCGAGGACGAAGCTGATTAGGAAAAAGTCCAGGAAATCAATCAACTGCGCCGCCGCGGACACGGCGATGACGTAGATCTGCCTTGAGCTGAACCCGTCCTGCTGCTCGATGTCGAGCGTCCGCATGGTCATTCCTTCCTGCGATGAATCTATGGCCGTTATGGCTTTCCCGGCGGGCCTGGGCCAGCCAGCAGCGAGCCAGGCCCTGAGCAGCGCGATTGTGGCGTGGGTCGGGGCGGCATTGGCAACAGCAGTGGCAAGATATGCCAATCAGCCGCCAATGCCGCGGCACCCGGGAACCGGCAACCGGCCGCCCGCCGCCGGATGGGCATAGCCATGGACGGACAGCGGCGGCACTGCACGCGCGTCATTCACGTCCTCCAGCAGGCAATGCTACCCTCGCGAGGTCCGGAGCCTTGCCCGCGCCGGGTCCTGCCGCACCGTGCGGCCAATCTTGGTGACGACACTCTATGGATTACCACGGCCTCGACCTCAACCTGCTCATTTCCTTGCAGGTCCTGCTGACGGAGCGCCACGTCACCCGCTCGGCCGAGAAGCTCGGCATCACGCAGCCAGCGATGAGCGCCTCCCTAGCGCGGCTTCGCATCCTGCTGGCCGACCAGCTCCTGGTCCGCAGCCCGCAGGGGCTGGCGCGAACGCCCCGGGCCGAACAGTTGCTGGAACAGCTCAAGCAACTGATGGAAATCGTCGAGCAGATCACGGCGCTCCCTGCAGAATTCGAGCCCCGGACGAGCCAGCGCACGTTCACGCTCATCGGCACCGACTTCGTCGAGTTCATCCTGCTGCCGCCTCTGATGGCCGTGCTCGCGGCAGAGGCTCCGGGCATCGAGGTCGTCTTCAAGGCGCCTGACCCCAAGAGCATCGAAGCCTCGATGGCAGCCGGAACCCTCGACCTGGCCATCGGCTACCTTCCGGACGCTCCGGAGGCGCTCATCAAGACCACGCTATTCCGGGAAGCCTTCACCTGCATCGCCCGGCGCGGCCATCCCGCGCTGCTGGACGGCACCCTCACGCTCGACAGCTATGTCGAGATGCAGCACGTCCAGGCGCTGGTGCGGGACGGGACGATGTATGCCGCCGCTATTGATGCCGCGCTCGCCATCCATGGCCTCGTCCGCAAGGTCTCGCTGTGGCAACCGAGCTTCCTTGCAGTCGCGTGCGTGGTCGCGCGCACCGACCTGATCGGCACGGTCCCCAGCCGCCTCGCGGCCCATGCCACCCGGGGCCTGCCGATCGGGACCTATGACGTCCCCCTGCCGTTGCCATCTCCCGACTTCGCGCTGTACTGGCACCAGCGCAGCCGCGACGACCCGGGGCATCAATGGCTGAGGGACAAGATTGCAGCCCTGCTGCGGCCTTGACCGCTCAGGCCCACCCCTTTCAGGGTGTTCATCGGCGCTCCAGCTTCAATGGATGAGCAAGGGTCCTGTTGCGGTTGGTTTGGTTTGGTCTTCGGTTCTGGAGCGGTTTGAACGGCATGCGCCGGCGGGCGTGATGGCGCGCCTGGCGCTGGAGCATGCGCTGCCGGCGGGCTGGGTGGACCTTCAGCCCGCTCCGCGGGCTGTCCCTCCGGGGGATCGCTACGCGATGGTGTTCGAGGCGCATCGGCAGCGGCAGTATGCGCGTGAGCTGCTGTTCTCGACCGTGGTCGAGCTGACCACGCTGGTGTCGCTGGGGCTGCGCCTGTCCTTGCACGCCGCGGCGCGTCAGATGCCGTCGCTGCCGGTGTCGCTGGCGTCCTTGTATGGCAAGGTCAACCACACCGAACCCGGCGTGTTGCGCGCCCTCGTTCGCGGCAGCGCCGAGCGGCTGGCGCCGGTGATGGCGACGCTGGGCACGCCGGCCAGCCTGCCCGGCTGGCGGTTGCGGGTGCTGGACGGCAACCACCTGCCTGGCAGCGAGAAGCGCCTGTTGCCCCTGCGCGCCTTGCGTGGCGCTGCGCTGCCGGGGCACTCGCTGGTGGCGTATGACCCTGATCTTGGCCTGGTGGTGGACCTGGTGGCCTGCGAGGACGCGTATGCGAGCGAGCGCGCCGGGGTGGCGCCGCTGCTGGAAGGCGCGCGCGCCGGGGAGCTATGGATTGCAGCGAAATCGTGAAGCGATTTGCGCGGGACCGGTACTTCTGCACCCGCACGGTGCTGCGGGGCCTGGAGGACGCGGGCGCCTGCTTCATCGTGCGCGAGCACGCCACCCATCCCCGCCTGGCTGAGCAAGGGGCGTGGCGTGCATGTGGGCGGGTCGAGACCGGGCTGGTGCGCGAGCAGGTGATCACGGCAGAGCACCAGCAGGCACCCCTGTCAGCTTCGCTGACATCACTCCATGGGATCGCTTCGCGGTGGCGGCGCATCGAGCTTGCGCTGGACCGGCCCACCGAGGATGGCGACACCACCCTGTGGCTGTGGAGCAACCTGCCCGAGGCGGTCACGGCCGGACGCATCGCCGAACTCTACCGCACCCGCTGGCAAATCGAGGGCATGTTCGGGCGCCTGGAAAGCGTGCTGCATAGCGAGCTGCGCAGCCTCGGCCATCCCCGCGCCGCGCTGCTCGGCTTTGCTGCCGCCGTGCTGGCCTATAACGTCCTGGCCCTGTTGCAGCGCGCGGTGGAGCAGGCGCACCAGCCGCCGCCCGCCCCGCCATCGCCTGTCCTGCCGCCGCCGCTGCTGGAGGTGTCCTGCTTCCACCTCGCCGTGCAGATCAGGGGCGGCTACGAGGGCCTGCTCATCGCCTTGCCGCCCGAACACTGGCCGTGCTGGAACGAGGCCGACCCGGCCGGCTTGGCCCAGCACCTGCTCCACCTGGCCCGCAACATCAACCCGCGCCAGGTCGCACCTAGCAGGCGCGGACCCAAAACCGCCAAACCCAAGGGCTACGTCGATGGCAAAACCGCACGCGCCCACGTCGCAACCGCACGCCTGCTCGCACAGGCTAAAGCAACACCCTGAAAGGGATGCCGCTCAGGGCCGCAGCAGGACCGCATCGCCGGTTGACTGGCCCGCAGGGTTCATGGGGGCCGGGGCGGCCACGGGTTGCCGCCCCCTGCCGGCGTCGAGGCCCAGCAAAGGGAAGCAGTAGATCAGCACCACATTGAGCGCAGTGACGGCGCAGATCGCATACAGCCCGGCAGCCGGCGCATTGAAGGCGTGCTCCGCCCAGACCCGCAGGTTCGGTGCGACGAAGCCGCCGAGCGCGCCCAGCGAGGTGATGATCCCAAGCCCGGCCGCCGCGTCGCGCCCGCCCAGATAGGCCATCGGGAAGGTGAAATAGATCGGCTGCAGCGACACGATCCCCGCCGCCGCCAGGCACAGGCCGGCAAACCCGGCCCAAGGCCCGAGCACATCGGCGGCGAGCAGGATGCCAACCGTGCCGACCGCGATGCAAGCCGTCGCGGTCAGGCGCCGCTCCCCGGTCCGGTCGGACCACCGCGGGACCGTCGCGCAGGCCAGGAGCGCGCAAACCCAGGGAACCGCGCTCATGCTCCCGACTGCGAAGCCGATGCCACGGCCCATGATCTGCGAAATCTGCGCCGGCAGGTAGAACACCACGCCGTAAAGGCCGATCTGGCTGATGAAGAAAACCAGCGAGCAATAGAGCACCCTGGGGTCGAGCAGCACCGCAAGCAGGCTGCGGCCTGGCCCGTGCGCCGCGCCGTGCTCCTTGGTTCCCTCTTCGCGGTCCAGCTCTGCCTCCAGCGCGCGCCGCTGTGGAGCGGTGAGCCAGGCGGCATCGGCCGGACGGTCAGTGAGGTACCAGAAGGCGATCACGCCGACGAGGCTGGCGAGCAAGCCCTCGACCAGGAACAGCCACTGCCACCCATGCAGGCCGGCGACGCCCTCCAGCTCCAGCAGGGCGCCCGACACGGGGCCGCCGATCACGAAGGCCAAGCACAGCCCGAAATAGAACAGGCCCAGGGCCTGGGCACGGACCCGGGCTGGGAACCAGAGGGTAAAGTAGAGCGCGACGCCCGGGAAGAACCCGGCCTCCGCCACGCCCAGTAGAAAGCGCAGGCCGTAGAACAGCGGGGTGCTGTTGACGAACATCATGGCGGCGCTGACAAGGCCCCAGCTAACCATGATGCGCGCCATCCAGCGGCGCGCGCCGACGCGGTGCATGACGAGGTTGCTGGGCGTCTCGAACAGGGCATAGCCGATGAAGAACAGGCTAAGTCCCATGGCGAAGGCGTAGTCGCCGATGCCGGTATCCCGTTGCAGGCCCTGCTTGGCGAAGCCGACGTTGACGCGGTCCAGGAACGACAGGACGAACATGAGCATGGTGAACGGCACGATCCGGCGGATCGCCTTGAACGTCGCAGTGCGCAGGACTTCATCATCGCCTAGCATGTCTTTCCCCTCCCGTTGCTTTGTGGCCGGCTGCCGCCCCGGGCTGCGCGGGCCGCCCGGCGCCGTCTCATTGGACGGGTGGCGCATCGTTCAGCCAGACGCGGCGCGAAAGCCATAAAGCCCTGCGAATAGTCATCATAGACGCCGGTGATTTGCCGGTCCGCAGGCACATGCGCTTTAACCGCTGCGGCTGCGGCCGGGGATCGCCTGCACGCCGGTCCGTCGCTGCCCGGTGCCAGGGCTGCGCCAACCACCACCAGGAGAGCTGGATGTCACGAGTGCCGCTTGTCCGCATCGAGGATATGACGCCGGAGCAACGGGCGCAGTACGACCGGTTCCCGTCCAACCTGACCTGTGGGCTGCTCCTGGCGGAGCAGCGGCTGGCGGCTGCGCTGCCGGGGACGGCGAACGCGCTGCGGACGTCGGGGCTGGACCCCAAGCTTCGGGAGGGCATCATCCTCCGCGTGGCTGCGCTCAGCGACAGCCCGTTCGAGCGGATGCAGCACCTGGGGGAGGCCCGGAAGACCGGCTGGACCGAGGCCGAGATCGTGGCCATTGAGGCCGGAGACCGCACCGGACAGCTTGGCGCGTTCACGCCGATCCTGGTCTTTGTTGACGAGTGCGTGGCCGGCATCCGGGTGTCGGACACGACGTTCGCCGCAGCCGCGTCCCTGCTCTCGCCGCGGGAGATCGCGACGGTGCTGATCTTGGTCGGCCACTACATGACGGTGGCCCGCTTCATCGCCAACCTCGGGATCGAACTCGACCCAGCCCCCAGCGATTGGGATAAGGAGCATTGATGTCTGCCCTGCACGCCGATGCCGCGCGTTCCCTGAACCAGGTTCGCACTGGCCCACGCGGCGGTACGCCCGTCGTCCTCGTGCATCCCGTCGGGCTTGATCTGAGCTACTGGGACAGGCAGATCGAGGCGCTGTGCGATGCGCACGACGTCGTCGCATTCGACTTGCCTGGGCATGGGTCCAGCCCGGGCAGCCCGGCGGATTGGACGCTCGACCAGGCAGCGGACGTGTTGGCGCAGGTCGTCCGGGGAACGGGCAGCGCCGGCGCCCACTTGGTCGGCCTGTCGGTCGGCGGCATGATCTGCCAGGCGCTCGCGCTGGCGCAGCCAGGCCTGGTCCGCTCGCTGACCCTGATCGACACCGCCGCGGCATTCTCCGAGGAAGGGCGTGCGGGCATGCGCGCCCGTGCCGGGATGGCGCGGTCGGGCGGCATGGCAGCGGTGCTGACGTTGACACTCCAGCGGTGGTTTACGCCCGAGACGATGGCGCGGCGCCCAGACCTGATCGATCGGGTCAAGAAGACGCTGCTGGCGGATGATCCGCTCGTCCATGCAGCCATGTGGGACATGATCTCAGCTCTCGACCTCGTCTCGCAGCTGCACCACATCTCGTGCCCGACCCTGATTCTGGTAGGCGAACACGACCCAAGCTCCCCGCCCGCCGCGGCGCGCGTGCTGCAAGAGAACATCCAGGGAGCCGAGATGTGTATCATACCCAGCACGTCGCATATGGCACCGCTCGAAAAGCCGAACGTGATCAATGGCTGCCTGCAAGCATTCCTCGATAGGCAAAGCGACGCGTAGCAATGATCGTGGCGTGGTTTAGATACGGGTTACAGCTTGAGCCGAGTTGACGTTGCCGGGTTGGGTGACGGCACGCTGACGTTTTCAGGTGTGGTGCGAGATGGATCGATGTGTTGGGGCAGCGGCGAGGCTGCGCGGAGGTGACGGTAAGGACCTGGCCATTCAGGTGCTGGCGCAATCGGAGACGGTCAGCGACCTGGCGGCCCGGCACGGGGTGGGCCGCAAGTTCGTCCACCAGCAAACGCACAAAGCTCGCGCTGTACTCGACGACGCTTTCTCGCCTGCCGTGCCGGACAGCGAAGTGCTGTTCGAGCTGACGGTGACCAAGGCGTGGCTGCGCCAGGTGATCGTCGGGCTGACGCTGGTCTGCCGCGGCTCGTATCGTGTCGTTGTGGAGTTCCTGCGTGACCTGCTGGGCTTGCCTGTCAGCGTCGGCTGCGTCCACGACATGCTCCAGGCGGCCACGCAGCAGGCGAGCGCGATCAACCGCGACCAAGACCTGTCAGGCATTCGCGTCGGCCTGCACGATGATGTTTTCCAGGGCGCCTTGCCCGTGCTGGCCGGGGTCGATGCGGCGTCGACCTCCTGCTACCTGCTGGCGGCGCAGGAGCACCGTGACGCCGGCACCTGGGCGTGCATCTGCTCGACGCCGCCGAGCAGGGGCTGCGGCCCGATTACACGATCGCCGATGCGGGACAAGACCTGTGTGCCGGGCAGAGGGCGGCCTGGGGCGACACGCCGTGCCATGGCGACGTATTCCACATCCAGCGTCAGTGCGAGGGCCTGGCCAACACGCTCTCACGCCTTGCCCAGGGCGCTTCGTCGCGGCGCAAGACGCTGCAAACTAGGATGAGCCGCATCGGCCAGCGTGCTCCAGACCACGAGCTCGCCGCCCAACTGACGCTGTCCCGGCAGAGCGAGGCTCGGGTAAACTGGCTGGCCCGCGACGTCCGAACGCTCGTGCATTGGCTGCGCCACGACGTTCTCGCCTTGGCCGGCCCTGCCCTGGCGACGCAGCGAGAGCTGTTCGACTTTATCGTCGCGGAACTCGCCGCGCGCGAGCACTAGGTGTTCTGTCCCGGGGTGTGGTGACACACTGAGCCGCCAGGCAGCAAGGGATGAGCTATGGGCCAAACTCTCCACGGCAGCGCCACCACGACTGAGGCAGTGCGTCGCGCGATACAGCGGAGCCAAGAAACAGCGGAGCCAAGAAAGCGTAAGGGCGCTGGCGCAGCGTCACGGCATCAGCCCCACCACCGTCCAAAAGTGGCGCGGGCGCCAAACCGCCGCCGACGCGGCAATGGGACCCAAGCAGCCCTGTTCGCCCGTGCTCACCCCTGAGCAGGAAGCGGCCATCGTCGCCTTCCGGCGGCACACGCTGCTGCCGCTGGACGACTGCTTGTATGCTCTCAAGCCCACCATCCCGGCGCTCGCGCGGTCCAGCCTGCACCGCTGCCTGCAACGCCACAGCATCTCCCGGCTGCCCCAAACCGAGGGCGACAAGCCAGACAAGAAGCGGTTCAAGGCCTATCCGATCGGCTACTTTCACATCGACATTGCCGAGATGCAAACAGCCGAAGGCAAGCTGCGGCTGTTCGTGGCCATCGACCGCACCAGCAAGTTTGCCTTCGCCCGCCTGGAAGAAAGCGCAGGCAAGATGGAGGCGGCAGGGTTCCTGCGCGACTTGGTTGAGGCCGTGCCCTACACGATCCACACCGTGCTGACCGACAACGGCATCCAGTTCACCAGCCGCGAGTGCGACATCCACGACAGCCAGCACATCTTCGACCGCGTGTGCGACGAGCACGGCATCGAACACCGGCTGACCAAGGTGAACCACCCTTGGACCAACGGCCAGGTCGAACGCATGAACCGCACCCTCAAGGACGCAACCGTGAAGCGCTACCACTACGAAAGACACGACGAACTCCGCACCCACCTTCAGCTGTTCCTGGATGCCTACAACCACGCCCGTCGCCTCAAAGCGCTGCTCGGCCTGACGCCCTACGAGTTCATCTGCCGAGCCTGGACCCAAGAACCAAAACGGTTCAGGCTCGACCCGTCACACCACACCCCGGGACTGAACACCTAGGACGTGCGACGCATCTGCCCGGTGCGTGTCGCGCTGCAGAACCCATGTGCGAGCGCACCGACGGGCCGGACATATGGACGCAAGCGATCTGATCAAAGCACCGCAAACATCTTGCGATGAGGGGGCAGTCCACATATGGGTCAGGCCCTACGCGCGCAGTTGGCTTCCAGCTTGAGCGTTGCGCCCCTGAACGGGCATCTTGCCCTTGAGTCATCCGGCTGTGTGAGATCGCTGAAAAAGGGGAGCCGAACTTGAGAGCGACACGGCGAGGGTTTGGGACCGGTCTTGGCATGGGCCTGCTCGCGGGGGCTTTGTCCACGCGGGCTGACGCTGTGCCGCGCGGGGCATTCGGAGGGTTGGAACAAGAGTTCGCCCGACTAGAGGCACGAGCCGGCGGACGCCTGGGTGTCGCAGTGCTTAGCACCGGAACGGGCCAGCGTGCCGGCTACCGTGCGGGCGAGCGTTTCCCTATGTGCAGCACCTTCAAGGCCCTAGCCTGCGCGACCGTTCTAGCGCGTGTTGACGCGGGCCAAGAAGACCTGGAACGCCGTGTCCGCTACAGCGACGCCGACCTCCTGAGCTACGCACCGATCACGAAGGACCATGTCGGCGACGTCGGCATAACAGTGGGGGAACTCTGCGCGGCGACTGTCACGATGAGCGATAACACGGCGGCGAACCTCATCCTTGCAAGCCTTGGTGGCCCGTCTGCCGTGACCGCCTTCGCCCGTTCGCTAGGTGATCCCGTAACGCGGCTCGACCGCATCAAGGGGGGCTTGAACGAGGCCATGCCTGGTGATCCCCTGACA
>JAABUT010001838.1_pt1 | contig 22545 bp, 24 predicted proteins | sample 5559281 | NCBI WGS metagenome assembly JAABUT01 (sample SAMN10711880, study PRJNA513359) | rock metagenome | isolation source: Antarctica rocks | place: Antarctica: Victoria Land, Ricker Hills nord | collected 2016-01-04
CAGACCGTCGGTCACCAGCATGATCTGTGCCGAACTATCGGGCACGTAGAACGAGACGGTGTCCTCGCCCTCGCGCCACGCCTCCTCGAAACCGAGCACGTCACGGTAGAACGTCACGGCCTGGTCGAGGTCGGTGACCGGCTGGTTGATGAACACTAGCTTCACCCAGGCCTCCGTAAGCCGGTTATGTTACGCGTAACTCTACTACATTCTGGGGTATGCGTGCATGGATTCCCGTGCCCGGAACGGCGCAGGAGCGGCTGATAAGGGCTGCCCTGGAGCGGTTCGGGACACACAGTTACGACGCGGTGGGGGTCGGGGAACTCGCGGCTGCTGCCGGCGTCACCACCGGCTCGCTCTACCACCACTTCGGCAACAAGCTGGCGTTGTATGCGATCGTCCGAGCCGACGTCGAGCGCCGGGCGATCGATCGGATGCGCGGCGCCGCAGCCGTCTCACCGATCACGAATATCGCGGGTTCTGCCCCCATGCTGCTGGTCGGATTCGACTATCTCGTTGCGGCTGGTTTCGCTCGGCTGTTGGGCGAGGAACATCCGGTCGACGTCGGCGGTGACCCGCCACCGGATCCTGTCGCCGTGATGCTCGCCGAGTTCGTGGACGAACCGACCGTGCCCGTCAGCATGGCGCTCACCGCAGCCTGGCGTGCGTGTCTGCGCGCTGCGGTCGACGACGCCGCGCCCGCGCGCGCCGCGTTGGCCCGGCTGCTGGGCGCCCAGGCATCTGGATTCTCCTTCGATGAGTCCGGGATGCCACCAGGCGGCGGCGCCCCCCGGCCAGAACCCAACGCCCCGAGCCAGCCACTCGACACGTCATAGTCGTGGATGTCTAGGGTGCGACATGACCCGCTACGTGATCGACGCACCCACGCTCCTGCACCTCGTGGCCAACGGTGTCCGGATCAGTCCGAGGCACCAACTGGTCGCCCCGAACCTCATCCGTTCGCACGCACTTTCTCTGCTACTCGGCGCGGTCCGACGGGGAGACCTGACCGAGGCCCTGGCACTTGAGCACCATGAGCGACTCACCGAGCTGAAGATGCGGCTGCTCGGTGACCGAGTATCGCGCCGTACCGCCCTGGAAGATCGCGCGCGAGCACGGCTGGGAGACGACGTACGACGCGGAATACCTTGCCGTCACCAAGCTGCAGGCCGACGCCCTGGTCACCGTGGACTCTGCACTGGCGACAAAGGCGAAGGACCTCGTGCCACTGGCACAACTGGAAGCCCTCACCGAGGACCGGGACTAACCGCAATATAGCCGGGCAGTCATCTGATAGCCGATTCTCTGGCGGTCGTCGCGGGGGTGGGCCGGACCTCGGGACGACGCCTCATCCGGGAGTTTCCATCAACCGGGGCAGCAGGTCGGCGTAGGCGCGTCCCACCGCGGCGCTCAGGTCCTTGCCCCCGTGACCTTCGTGATCGATGACCACGAGTCGGCTGCCGGGCCAGCGTTTGTGCAGTTCCCACGCAGTCACCAGCGGGCCGCTGACGTCCAACCGCCCATGGATCAGGACCGCTGGCAGGTGGGTGACCTTCCCGAGACAGTCGAGAACCCCCTGCTCGCCGAGAAATGCGTCGTGGGACCAGGAATGCACCACTTGCAGGGCGAACAGTTCGCGGAACTGCGGATCCTGCCGGGCGAGCCACGGCTGGAAGGTCGGGTCCAGTGAGACGTGCGTGTCTTCCCAGGTGCACCAGGCCAACGCCGCCGCTGATCGGACGGTCGGATCGGGATCTGTCAACCGCTGCAGGTAGGCGTCGAGCAAGCGTTGGCCTGGGAGGCGGCCGGACGCAGCGGCGAAGGCATCCCACTCTCGCGGGAACACCCGGCCGATCGACTCGCTGATCCACTCGATCTCGGTGTGACTGCCACTGGTGACCGCGACGAGCACAAAGCCGGTGACCCGATCCGGGTGCGCCTCGCCATAGGCCAGAGCCAACGTTGTGCCCCACGAACCGCCGGCGACCAGCCAGCGTTGGATACCCAGCTGCTCCCGGAGGTCTTCCAGGTCGGCGATCATGGCCTGGGTGGTGAGCGTGGTCAGGTCGAAGCCCGGCTCGGTCGCCAGCGGGCGACTGCGGCCACAGGCCCGCTGGTCCAGCCCGACGATCAGCCACTTCTCGGCGCCCGGTGCCCGGCGGTAGCCGCCGGACATCAGCCCGGTGCCGGGTCCGCCGTGCAGCCAGACCATCGGCACGCCATGGGGATTGCCGCTGGTCTCCCAATAGATCTGCGCGCCGTCGCGAACAGTCAGCAGCCCGGAGTCGAACGGCTCGATCGCTGCAGAAGTCACTTCGGGAGGCTACCGCTGCGCGGCGATCCTGCTCGCGTCCCCGCCAGGACTGTCTCTTCGATCGCTGCAGACAGCGGGCCATGCGAGGTTGAACAAGCTCTGACGACTGGCTGATCCTCCATGGACCGGCGCCAGCTGCCGAAGTCGTCAGGTCCTGTGCATCCATTGCCGGAAGATCCCAGGCGCCAGCATCTCCGACGAACCCTCGTTGATCGCCACGACATCTTCCAATTCAGAAAGACGCGGCATCAGTTCTGGACTGACTGGGCGGCCGCGGACCGAATCGGCCACGTACCGTCGTCATTCGTGATGACGCGAGACTCCAGCCCGTTGCCTTTGTCGGCGAAGGGCATAGTGCTGCGCCGATACGCCGACGGCGGCTATCGGGTGCTGCTCGCCCGCAACGATCGTGGCGAGTGGGAGCTGCCGGGTGGCCGGCCGGAGCCCGGCGAATCCGAGCCGCAAGCAGTCGCCCGCGAGCTGCTGGAAGAGACCGCACAGTACGTCGAGGTCGGCCAGCTGGTGAGCCGCTTCGACCTCAGGATCCCGCAGGCCGGTGCCACTGTTCGAATCGCCGCATACGGCTGCCGGCTGATCCAGCGTCGGCCGCTGCGGCTGTCGCCCGAGCACGACCAGTTGGCATGGCTGCCGGTGATCGAACTCCCCGACACGGTGCCTTCCGACTACGCCGAAGCGATTGAGGATTGGGTCCTGGCGCAGGACGGATCCGGCGAAGGCTGCTGACAGGTTTGCGACCTGTTGGCGCACTGAGCATGGGAGGCGGGCCCGGCCCGCCGGTTCCTTCGCTGGAAGACCTGCACCGCCTGTGGGAAGACAACCCGTGTTTGATCATGGTCAAACCTCTCTGAGGGACGCCGATTGCCGATCCTGCGTCCAGGGGTGGAGGGTTGTGTTGTGGATGTTCGTCCTGCCGTGCTTGATGACGTAGCGCAGATCGCGGAAGTGCACGTTTGGGGGTGGAGACTCGGATATCGGGGACTCCTGCCACAAACTGTTCTCGACCAGCTGACGGCTGGCGACCGCATCGCACGCTGGACGTCCACCGTGCAGAGGGCCGCTTGGCCCGCTCAGGGCACTCTGGTCGCCTCGGACGGCGGACACGTGGTCGGTTTCGCCGACATCCGCCCCACCCACAGCGAGGATCAAGACCCGGCGCAGGTCGGGGAGATCGCCTCCCTGTACGTCCATCCCGACGTGTGGCGGCGGGGTATCGGCCGCCAGCTCGTTATCGCCGCGAAGGAGCAGCTCACCGCTGCTGGCCGAACAAGCGCAACGCTGTGGGTGCTCGACACCAACACTCAAGCGAGCGCGTTCTACACAGCACTCGGGTGGTCACCTGACGGCGGAATCAGGCCCGACATCGTCGGCGGGCTGACCATCCATGATCTGCGGTACCGGTGCCAGCTCGATCACCGAAAGGTCACCTGAGCGCCTGCCGGCGCTTCCGAGCTTCAACGTCATCAGACCCCGGGGCCCAAGTGGAACGGGCGGCCGACATGGGCCGAAACTCACCCCGTCCAAACCGATCGCCGACCTGCTCGGCGGGCCCGACGATCAATGGAGCCTCGACAAGCCATCAATCGGCAAGGGCCACCGCCGGCAACGGACTCCGATCACCGAATTTCGCAGAAGCGAGCACTTGATACGCCCACTTGCCGGTGCTAGAATCAAACGTATGATCGAGGCGATGGCAGCGTGCAAGGAGTGGGAGGCAGAACGGCCGCCTCCTGATCTTGACTGGGACCTGTACGAGCAATCTCTGTATGAACAGTCTCTGTTTGAGGATTCGCCGCAGGACTGGGCCACCCAGACCGCCATCTACGCGGTCCAAGAACTCGGCCTCGCAGCCCCGGCCAGTACCAGCCCCGCACACATCGACCGGATCGCCGCGCTGGAACGCCTGCGGGGTGTGGTGGCTGGGTTGCAGGCGACCGAAGAAATTGCTTTCGCCGACCGTCAGCGCGCCGAACAACTCGCCGCTGGCGTGAAAGCCAAGAACCTGGGCCGCGGAATCGCCGAGCAGATCGGCTTCGCCCGCGGGATCTCCCCGACCGCAGCCGCCCATCACCTCGGGATCGCCAAAGTGTTGAGCAGCCGGCTGCCGCAGGCGTTCGCGTTGCTGCGCGCGGGGCAGGTGTCCGAGGCGCAATGTCAGATCCTGGCCACCCGCACCTCCCACCTATCCGATAGCGACGCGCAGATCGTGGACGCCGCCGTCGCTCCTCGCATGGGCGGCTGGAACAAGAAGGACACTGAGCAGGCGGTGGACCGCGCCGCTTACCAGATCGATCCGCGAGCGTTCGTGGATCGTCGCGGGAAGGCCGAAGCCGACCGGCGGGTCTGGGTACGGCCGGCGCCGGACTGCATGGCCATCGTCTCCGCCCTAGTCCCCGCGTCCCAGGGTGTCGCGGTGTACGCGGCGCTACGCGCAGCAGCAGCAGCCGGGCGCGGACTCGGCGATGAGCGGCGTGGGTTGGGGCAGCTGATGGCTGACACCCTGGTCGAACGCGTCACCGGACAGGACCGGGCGCACCTGGTGCCGGTGACCATCAACCTCACCATCAGCAGCGACAGCCTGCTGAACAACGGGGACGAGCCCGGCTGGCTCGCAGACTTCGGACCTATCCCCGCCGAACTTGCCCGCGCCATCGCCGTCGGCGATCCGCCTCCCGACATCGGATGTCCTTGCCGTCCAGTGGTTCTCGACCATCCCTGCGTGCCGTCGGCCCCCACCAGGCAGGGTGCCTCACCACCCGACGCCGACCTCGATACCGGCGGTCAGGTCCAGCGGGCGAAGACCTGGATCCTGCGCGTGCTGACCGAACCGATCACCGGAGTCGCCACCGACATTGACAGCAAACGCCGGCTGTTCGACGGCAACGCCCGCCGCTTCATCACTGTCCGCGACCGCGAGTGCCGACAACCCTTCTGTTCCGCCCCCGTGCGCCATGTCGACCATGTTGTCCCGGTCAGGGACGGCGGCCAGACCAGCATCGACAACGGCCAAGGGGTCTGTGAACGCGGCAACTATGTCAAGGAGATGCCCGGCTGGAGCACCAGCAAGGGCACCCGACCCGGCGAGATCATCACCACGACCCCCACCGGCCACCGCTACACCACCCAGCCGCCCGCCCAGAACGGACTCCCCCGGACCACTCTCCGGTGTTGACCCGGTTCATTCCCGCACTGGCATCGTCACTCCCCTTCTCGCGCAACCACATCGGTGTTCGACGTGCGTCAGGAACCCTGCGAGGCGAGTCGCGCTTGTCCGTCGAAGTATTCCCGTTCGGCAGTCGTGCGGGCCAGGTCGGCGGCCTTCGCCCACCACGATGCTGCCTCCAGCCGCCGCGACAGTCGGCCCAGCAGCTGCGCTCGGGCCGCGAATGCATACGGATAGTGCTGGAGCACACCCAGAGCCAGCACCTCGTCGAGATCATTCAGCCCGACAATCGGACCGGCCAGATGGGACAGCGCCACACATCGACCGACGGCCACTGTCGGCGACGGTTCGACGTGCAACAGCCGGGAGTACCACTGGACCACCCGGGACCAGTCAGTGGCTCCGAAGCTGGTGGCCCGATCGTGCTCAGCCGCAATCAAGGCCTTGAGCACGAGCGGATCTGTTGCGGCAGAGGCATTCTCACCGGCCAGTAGGGCCAGACCCTCGTCGATCAATGCTCTATCCCATAACGTCCGGTCGGCATCCTGCAGCAGTACCTGGGCGCCGTCGGCGTCCATCCGGCCGGCGGATCGGGAGCGGGTGAGCAGGATCAGCGCCAACAGCCCGGTGAAGGCCGGGACGGCGGGACGGAGAGCATGAAGCACCCGGGCGAGGTATTGCGCACGGTCGGCAAGATCGTCATCGGTCAGCTCAACGCCGTCGGCTCTGGTGTGACCGAGGGTGAAGGCAGGATAGACGATGCGCGCGACTGCCGGCAGTCGCGCGTCCACCGTCCCATCGTCCGGTAGGTCCAACCGTGGTCCACCGGCAGCCAGTTTCGCCTTGGCCCTGGTCAGCCTGGCGGCCATGGCGCCCTTGGAAATGCCATGGGCCGCAGCTATTCCGGCGGTCGAAATGCCACAGGCAAGGCGCAACGTCAGAGCGACCTGGTCATCCACCGACAATCGCGGATCGCAGCACAGCACCACCATGCGGAGTTCGTCGTCACCGACGACGGCGGCCTCGGCTATCACGTCGGCCGGTTCCGCCATAGCCGACCAGCTGCTGGCCATCGACACCAACGTGCGTCGAGCCAGCTGCGCCCGCCTAACCCGATCGACGGCGCGTCGACGGGCCGCGGTGATCAGCCACGCTTCGACGGACGTCGGGACGCCGCCCTGCGGCCAGTGCTGAAGAGCCAGCAGAAAGGCGTCCGCCGTCGACTCTTCGGCAATGTCGAGGTCGCTGACCACTCTCAGGGTCGCCGCCAACACCCGCCCGGACAGGGACCGGCGAGCGAACGCGGCAGCGGTGCGCGCCTGGGCGGTGGCCGAAACGTCCGCCGGTACCGGTCCGCTCCCCGAACCCTGCCCGCTCGACACCTTCCGGTCAGCTCGTTTCCCAGACCGGTCGGAGCTCGATGTAGCCGTACGGCGCCGGGCACAACTTGGCCAGCTCCGTCGCCTGGGCGTCGTCGGCCGCCTCGATCAGGTAATAGCCGCCGACGACCTCCTTCACCTCCGGCAACGGGTTGTCGATGGTGTGCACCGCATCGGTGCGGGTTCCGCGAAGGAAAGTCGCGGTCGCCGTCGGCTGCAAGGCCTCGCCGCCGAGCACGGTGGTTCCGGCGGCCTTGACCGCGGCGCTGAAGTCGCTGTGCATCTGCATGACGGCGCCGAACTCGGCCTCACCGCCTTCTGCGTAGGAATCCTCTGTCTCCACGATCCCCAGGTAGTACTTCGGCATGTCGGTCTCCATTTCACCTGTCACCCGCCGGGACTAGGCGAGCGATCGGCGGTCGCCCGGTGCGCCCGCTCGGTATGCAGACGGACGAGGCTTCCCGGAATCGACAGCTCCGCTCCAGTTTCTCCTGCCGGTGCTCGTCAGGCACGTCGAGGCCGGCGCAGCAGCCATCGGATTGGTGGTGCAGCTGATCCGCACCGTTTGGGTTGGCAGCCACTCCGCGTGTCAAGATCGGCGCCCCAACTGACGCCGCAATGAAGACCGCCAGGCACCGCCGACTCACAGGCCGCACGCCGATCGGCCACCGGGATGTGAATTCGTCCAATGGGTGCGCAGGCTAGGAGGCCAAGCCGATGATCAAGGCGGCTATCCCCGCTGCCCCGGCGATCGGACCCCAGAACTGCATCGGAATGAACAACAATGCATGCTGGTTTCGATACACCACAGGCTGGCCAGTGATCGAATCAAATGCAGGTCTGGGTGCGTTCATTCGGTTCCCGACGATCCAGATCACCACGGCAGCAACCATCAGCCCTACTCCGGTGCCGACGTTGGCGTGATCCGTCGCGCCGCCCAGCGCCACGTCCAGACCGGTACCCAACCCGCCACCGGCCGCAGCGATCAGTAGCGCCAGAACACCCCAACCTCGCCACACAATCACTTCGGTGCCCTCCGCTGACTTTGCCTCGGCATGCTACCGCCACGTCGAACTCAGGCGTCGTGATGTCCGATTCTAGACACCGTTCACTTGCCGTAAGGCGAGCCCGGGCCGGCGCCTACTCACCCCGCGCCCGCAGTGGACGGCCGGGTGGATGGAACCAGGCCCCATACGAAGGGTCATCCCACTGCGGACTCTCATCGCATGTCCACGCCCCGTCGGCACCATCGGCTGTCACGGACGGATCGCGAAGCGTCCGCCGCTCAACGGCCGGATGACGCTGAAATGCCGCCGGTCGAGTGTCACGACCGTACGCGTCGAATAACGCTCAGCAAGAACGACGAGCGATGCGTCCGCGATGCCGATCTGCTGGTCGGCGTACCTATTGATGACTCCCGCCGAAGTCGTCAGATCCTGTGCATCCATCGCCGGAAGATCCCAGGCGCCTCCGGCGAGTTCCCGCATCGCGGCCAGTTCCGCGTCGACACCTCGACGGGTGGCAAGAAGGTAGTCGAGTTCGGCGACCACATAGGGCGAGACGACCAGCGGCTCCGCCGAACCCTCGATGATCGCCCCGACATCGTCGTGCCTTGGTTCGTCCAGGTCGAAAAATGCCAGCAGCGCGCTGGTGTCGATGATCAACGCCGGCCGAATCCGTCGAGTAGCTCGTCGGTGCGATCAGCGATCGGCGCACCCCCGGCGAAAAGGCCGCCGCGCGGGCGCGGGCGCGACGATCCAACTTCCTTGCTGATGGCGTCCCTGATCACCACTGCCTCGGACACACCGCGTCGACGTGCGTTGGTCCGTAGTGCTGCCTTCAGCTCGTCCGGCAGGTACACGGTCGTCTTGTTCACCGACGTATGGTACCACGGGTGGCACCCTATGTGGGGCCGTCAGATCTCGAGCCGCATTGAATTCTTCCTCGCACCTCCGCCGCGAGACGAACTCCGCTGGATACGACGCGAGCCTGGCTTCCGACGACTCGGGGGTTCAGCCGGCCGCCCAGCGCAGGTTGATGCTGTCCTTGAGGGTGCCCCAGGTAAGGTCTAGGCGCCAGCAGCCGGGAGCGGGCATGTCCACGATCGACGGGCCGGGCGACGCCCCTAGGTGGTGGTGGCGGTCTGGTCGGAGCCTTCCAGGTGTCCGGTGATGAAGAAATCGTTCGCACCGGTGGGGACTTTCTTCGTCACCCACAGAATCTTGTTGTTGACGCCCGGCTTCGGCGGTGACACCAACGGGTTCGCGAACACGATGGCGACCATGTTGCCGCCGGCGGTGTAGGCGAAGGGTGGAAAGCTGGTACCGGAGAACCCGGCGCGTGCCCAAACCGGAGGCGCAGTTGCCAGCAGGGGCGCACAAGCCGAGGGCGCGGATGCCATCGGTGTGCTCGGCCCCGGCCGGCTCACCCAGATCGAACCCAGCACCAGCACCACTGCCAACACGGCGGCGATAGGGCCGATGGTCAGGATGCGGGCGCGGCGGACCCCGCGCCGCGCCTGATCGGCGAGGCCGGCCTGGTGCGGGGAGTGCCGGCCGAGTTCGTCGAGCGCGGCGGGCAGCAAGGACTCGAGATCGTTCATCGCAGCTTCTCCTGCAGGTCGACGGAGGTTAGGAAGTCGCGCATCCGCTGGAGCGCACGGCTGGCATGGGAGCGGACGGTTGACTCGCTGCAGCCGAGTTCGGCCGCGATATCGGCGTTACTCAGACCGAGGTAGTGGCGCAGCACGATCACGGCGCGTTGATGGGCGGACAATGAGGTGAGCGCCCTGGCAATCTGGTCCCGATTCACCACCTCGACCGCCGGATCCGGCCCCCCGGGAGAGTCTGGGGTGTCTGCCAGCGGCCATTCCGCGTTGCTGTGGTGACGGTGCAGGTCAAGAAAGGCGTTGGTGACCATGCGCCGCACATAAGCGTCGGGGAACTCCACCCGGGAGACGCGCCACCAGCGCCGGTAGGCCTTCATCAGTGCCGTCTGCACCAGATCCTCGGCCGACGCGGGATGCCCGGTCAGCACGAAGGCGTAACGCTCCAGCCCGGAGCCGTAGGAAGCGACGTAGGCGTCGAAGTCCAGTGCGCCCCGGTCGGCCGTCATGGGTGCCTCATAGCCGTGGGTCGCCAAGTGTTGAGGGCCGTGCTGGAGTTCGGGCCGGCGAGGACCAATTTCGAGTCGGATGTGACAGGTGAGGCGCAAGGCATCAGTCAGACCCTCGTAGCTGAGGTTGATGCTCGCCGGACCGGGCGGCGACTCGTGACGACCGCGCCAACCTCCGTTACGCGCTCATCAGAGTTCGTCCGGGACGCCGCCGCCGTTGCCCGCGCCGGTCAGCGAGGCGATCACGTCATCGAGTTCGTCCGGACGTACCAGCACATCTCTGGCCTTGGAACCCTGCGAGGGTCCGACGATGCCGCGGGTCTCCATCAGGTCCATCAGCCGGCCGGCCTTGGCGAAGCCGACCCGCAGCTTGCGCTGCAGCATCGAGGTCGACCCCAGTTGGGACTCGATCACCTGCTGCACGGCCAGCACCAGAAGATCGATATCGTCGCCGATGTCCGGGTCGACGTCCTTGCCGGGTTCCACCTTGGCTACCGTGACGTCCGCCCGATACTCCGGCTCCGCCTGGGTCTTAGTGAACTCGACGGTCCTGGCAATCTCTTCGTCCGAGACGTAGGCGCCCTGGATGCGGATCGGCTTGCCGGCGCCCATCGGGAGGTACAGGCCGTCACCCATGCCGATGAGCTTCTCGGCGCCGGGCTGGTCCAGGATCACCCGGCTGTCGGTGAGAGAGGAGGTGGAGAAGGCCAGCCGCGACGGCACGTTCGTCTTGATCAGGCCGGTGACGACATCGACCGACGGCCGCTGGGTGGCCAGCACCAGATGGATGCCGGCGGCGCGGGCCTTCTGGGTGATCCGGACGATGGCGTCCTCGACGTCACGCGGCGCCGTCATCATCAGGTCGGCGAGCTCGTCGATAATGCCCAGGATGTACGGGTAGGGCCGGTACACCCGCTCGGATCCGGGCGGCGCGACGATGGCGCCGGAACGCACCTTGCGGTTGAAGTCGTCGACGTGCCGGACCCCGTGCGCCAGCATGTCGGCGTACCGCTTCTCCATCTCCTCCACCAGCCAGACCAGTGCCGCGGCCGCCTTCTTCGGCTGGGTGATGATCGGCGTGAGCAGGTGCGGAATGCCTTCGTAGGGCGTGAGTTCGACCATCTTCGGATCGATCAACACCATGCGCACGTCGGCCGGGGTCGAGCGTTGCAGCAGCGACACCAGCATCGAGTTGACGAAGCTGGACTTGCCCGAACCGGTCGCGCCGGCCACCAGAAGGTGCGGCGTCTTCGCCAGATTCGCGGTGACGAAGCCGCCCTCGACATCCTTGCCGATGCCGATCACCAGCGGATGCTGATCCTTTCGCGCGTCCGGCGCGGACAGCACGTCGCCGAGGCGGACCATCTCCCGATCGGTGTTCGGTACCTCGATGCCGACGGCGGACTTGCCGGGGATGGGCGCGAGCAGCCGCACGTTGTCGGTGGCGACCGCGTAGGCGATGTTGCGGGCCAACGCGGTGATCTTCTCCACCTTGACTCCCGGTCCGAGTTCGACCTCGTACCGGGTGACGGTCGGGCCGCGCTTGAAACCGGTGACGGCGGCGTCCACCGCGAACTGCTCGAGGACGTTGTCGATGCGCTCGATCATCTCGTCGTTGGCCGCCGAGCGCTGCTTGGGCGGCGCACCCAGTTTCAGCAGGGTGGCCGGCGGCAGCTGGTAGGTGCCGTCAACGGCGCGGTCCAGGGTGAGCTGGGTCGGCTGGCCGACCGGCGGATGCGGGACGTCCGGTACGGCCGGTTGGGTGACGGTTCGGCGCGGCAGAGCCGTTTCGGTCGGGGCCGTGGACGCGGCCAGATCGCCGGCGTTGCCATCCTCGCTGATCGGTGCGGCACCGGACCGGCGACCCCAGCGCCGCAGCACTTCGGTGGTCTGCTGATCCGCCCGCGCGCCCCCGACTCCGGGCTCATCGACGACACCATCCGGCGCGCTGTCGGCGGCCACCCGCCGCCGCGACGGCCGGCGCAGGTGCGTCGAGCTGAGATCCGGGTCGGCCTCCAGCGCGATCCGGCCGCCGCCGAGGTAGGCGCCGTGGTCCGATCCGTCGTCGCCGCCGGTGGCCGCCGAGGGTGCACCCAGCCAGCTGCGGAGCCGCCGGGGTAGCTGTACCAACGGAATACCGGTCAGCAACAGCAGACCGTACAGACCCAGCAACGTCAGCAGCAGGATCGCCGGTACGCCCTTCACACCGACGAACAACGGGTGTCCGAGCAGCCACCCGAACGTCCCACCCGCTTGCTTCCTGGCGGCCACCGAGTCCGGGCCGGTGAGGTTCGCCTCGTGGGCGATGTTCAGCACGCCGGTGACGCCGAGCGCGAGCGCCGCAGAACCGACGAGCCGGGGCGCGGTCCTGCGCTCCCGGTCACCGGCCCGCATGAGCACGACCGCCGGGATCAGCAGCAGCACCGGCAGCACCAGCGCCACCGCACCGATCCACACCCTGGCGACGTCGTCTACCAGGTCGCCGACCGGGCCGGCAGCGTGGAACCAGCTGCCGATCGCGCAGATCAGCGCGACGGCGATCAGCACCAGCCCGATCCCGTCCCGGTGGTGTGCGGAGTCCATGTTCCTGGCCGCCCCCGCGCCGCGCCCGGCGGCGCGCACCAGGCCCCCGACGCCACGGGAGAGCACCCGCCAGAGCGCGGCGACGCCGCGTCCGATCGCGCTCATCGTCCGGCCGGATCCCGATCTCGTCCTGCCCGGCCGGTGGATGGCCCTGGTCGCCGTGTCGCGGGCCGAAACCGGGGACCGGCGTTTCGTGGCGCTCTGGGCCGGCGGCCGACGGCCGGCCGGTCGCGGGTTCGACCGGGTCGCCGTTGCCCCGTTCGTCCGGCGCGGTGCACCATCGCGGCCGCCGGTACTGGCGGCGCCGGAGCGTGGGCGCGCGGAGGTGCTGGGCTTTCCGGCCATGCTCGACACGCTAGTCGCTCAAGTCCCATGGGCACCACCAACCACACCGGTTTGGCTGTGGCGGTTTGTCCTCACGGGCGTCAGCCGGGCAGGTCAGGTCGGGACCTTGTCGAGGAACCCGAGAACGGTCGCGATCCTCCCATCGTCGTCGGTGACGACCACGTCGGAGCCGATGATCACCGGCTCCGCGCCGGCCGGCCCCAGACCCCAACTGAAGCGGGCCTGCCGATGGTGGGTATCCACGTCACCGACCGGGGTGAATACGAACCCCGGGAACTGTGCCTGCACCGCAGAGATGGTGGCGCCGATAGCGTCCAGACCCGACACGTCCGCCATCGGATCGGTATAGCTGGCGTCGGATGTCCAGTGATCGGTCAGAAGTTGTTGCCGCGCAACGGAATCGGTCTCGTTCCAGCCGGCGAGGTAGGCGGTGCGGATGTCGGTCATCTCGGTCTCCTTGGCGTAATCCATTGGTGGACAGGTCGATAGTCGCGGGACTTCGTGCGCCTGTCGATTACTTGGGAGGTCATGATCCGTTGAGCCGGGAGGCGCAGCGAGCAGCCGGCGCTCGGCGGCTACAGTCGTCGCCATGACACTGCAGGAATCGCAACGGTTCTCGGTGCCGGGAACAGCACTATGAAGACCGAGACCGCTTCCCGACCGGTCGGGCTGCTGCTCCGGGAATGGCGGGAGCGCCGCCATCTCAGCCAGCTGGATCTGTCCCTGCAGGCCGATATCTCCACCAGGCACCTGAGTTTCGTCGAGACCGGCCGTTCGCGTCCCACTCCGGAGATGATTGTGCGGCTCACCGAGCAGCTGGAGGTCCCGTTGCGGGAGCGCAACGAGCTGCTGCTCGCCGGCGGTTACGCACCCAGGTATCCGGAGCGTCGACTCGACGAGCCCGAACTGGCGTCGGTGCGCGCGGCCCTGCGTTCGGTGCTGGTTGCCCACGGTCAGAACCCGGCATTGATCATCAATCGCTGGTGGGAGGTGGTCGACAGCAACCGGGCCATCGGTCTGCTGGTCGATGGGTGTTCAGCGACCTTGCTCGAGCCGCCAATCAACGTGCTGCGACTGAGCCTGCACCCGGACGGCATGGCTACCCGCATCGTCAATCTCGGCCAGTGGCGTGCACACCTGCTCGCCCAACTGCACCATCGAGTGGAACGCACCAACGATGCCAGGCTCCGCGATCTGGAGCGTGAGCTGCTCGCCTTTCCCGGTCCGGACAGTGGCGTGCCGGCAGCCAGCGATGTGATCCTTCCGCTGCGGCTGCGGGTCGGCGACGCCGAGTTGTCGTTCTTCAGCATCGCGGCAGCCGTCGAGACGGCAGGCGATGTCACCGTCTCCGAGTTGGTGCTCGAGGCGTTCTACCCGGCGGATCATGCCACCGCACGCGCGCTGACCGCATCACCTGCGGCGACCTGAGCGGCTCCCAGCGCCTGACTAACCCACGGCCTCGGCAGGACCAAGGACGCACCACGTCAACGGGCACCCGCTCGATCATTTCAGCCCGGAAGGGCGTCCCCGCAGCGGGACAACCATGACTAATCCCGGCGCTGCGTCCCAGGCCGCTGCCATTAAAGCGGCCCAATCGCAGCGAGCGAAGGCTGTCGAGCAAAGCGAAGTGCACACGCCCGGCCGGTACATAGACGATCATGCGAGCGTCGGGTATGCCGCTGACGCCCAAGCTCAGGGTGCGGGCGTGGAACTGGCCCGGACCCGTGCACTGCACCTCCTTGACCAACGGCATCGGCTCCGAAACCCGGTTACTGGCCCACATGGCCGCGAACACGGGGCTGGCGTTCGACATGCGCTCGACCCAGTCCGTCCACACGGGTTCGCCGACGTGACGGGCATAGGCCGAGCGCGCGATCCCGCCATCTGACCCAAGCAGTCGGCCGTACCCAGCGGATTGTCGGAGCCGCCGTTCATGAACCAGTCCCAGAGCGCGTTGCGATCAGCGCCCTCCGCCGTGATCGACGGGAACAGGGTGGCGTAGCTGGCATTCCAGGCCAGCAGGTCGAACTTGCCGTTGTAGACGCAGGCCGGCATGGTGGCCAGCCCGTCGAGCACGACCTGGACCTCGGGCGGCAAACAGGTGACTGCGGCCGGGATCGGCGCCTCGGGAACGTCGGCCAGGCGGTACAGATGGGTGTGTTCGGCGTGGTCCAGGCGGAGGACGCCGGCGACCGCATCGAGCACCTGCGGGCTGGCGTTGATCGGGCGCCCCTGCTCGAGCCAGGTGTACCAGGTGACCCCCACCCCGGCCAGCTGCGCGACCTCCTCACGCCGAAGCCCCGGCGTGCGGCGACGCAGACCGGGCGCGAGACCTGCGTCATCAGGTGTGATCAGCGCCCGGCGGCTGCGCAGGAACGCCGCCAACTCAGCCCGACGTTGCCCGCGCAGTGTGTGCGTTGATGCCGTCATCTGGTGATCCTCACACTGGACGAGCCGGTCGCGCCTTCCGGGCCGGACTAATCCTGTTCACCGTGTCATCGCTGGCGTGCGGACTGGCTCAGTCATCCGGGCAGTTGATCGCGTTCCGGCTGGTCCAGGGGGTCGGCGCCGCGGTGATGATGCCCCAGGTGATGAGCCTGATCCAGCGCAACTTCACTGGCCACGCGCGGGCCAAGGCGTTGGGGATGTACTCGGCGGCCGTCGCCCTGGGCGCCGTCATTGGCCAGGTGGCCGGCGGTGCGCTCGTTAGTGCCAACTTGTTCGGCAGCACCTGGCGTCCGATCTTCCTGCTCAACGTCCCTATCGGAGTGGTCCTGCTGGTCCTCGCCTTCCGCTGGCTGCCAGTCGACCGCGGCGAGGCCAACCGCAAGCTCGACCCGGCCGGCGTCGTGACCTTGTCCGGGGCTGTGCTGGCCATTGTGCTGCCCCTGGTTCTGGGCCACGAAGAGAATTGGCCGCTGTGGTGCTGGCTGAGTCTAGGCGGCGGGTTCGTGCTGTTGGCCATCTTCGTCGCCGTCGAACGCCAGGTCGCACTACGAGGCGGATCGCCGCTGGTGGCCGGGCGCGTCATTCGGGCCCCTGGCATGATCGCCGGCGGAGCCACCGTCCTGCTGACCATGCTCGGCTTTGGCGGCTTCCTGTTCACCTTGACCCTCTACCTGCAGGGCGCGCTGCACGTCCGCCCGTTCGAGGCCGGGCTGCTCTTCGCCCCGGCCGCACTCGGGACGACGATCACGTCGCTGAACTGGCAGCGCCTGCCCAAGCGGTGGCATCGCAGCCTGGTGCCCGTCGGACTGGTCGGCTCGGCGGTGACCTACGCGCTGTTCGCCCCGATCGTCAGTGGCGGACACCGCAACGTTGCGTTGGTCATCATCGACCTGTTCGCCTTGGGCCTGTGCTTCGGAATTTCCTACAGCCCGGTGATCGGGATGAGCCTGAGCAGCGTTCCGGTGGCCGACGCCGCGGACGCCAGCGGAGTGGTGATCACCCTGCTGCAACTCGGCCAGGTGCTGGGTGTCTCGATACTCGGCACGGTGTACCTGACGCTGGCGACGCATCACCTGCCTGCTGATGCTGCCGCGATCACGTTCTTCGCGGTCGCCGGTTCCGCCCTGGCTGCTGCGGCCACGGGTGCGGCGCTGGTCAGGAAGCCGCGGGTCTGACGGGCTGCCGTTGCGCGGCTCGTCAGGGGCTCAGAGCTCGACTTCGGGCAACGCGATCGCGATGGTGGTCGCCGCCCTCCAGCTCAGCTCTAGTGGTGTGTCTCAGATTTGGTTGACTCTCATTCGTGTGCCCCATCATTGACTTTGGGAGAGCCCCGATGCGTGCCATCATTCGCGACGAACAGGTTGATCCGCCCGCCGCCATACACGACGTACCCGAACCGGAGCCCGGCCCCGGCGAGGCGGTAGTTTCCGTCCACGCCAGTTCGCTGAACCGCGGCGAGCTAACTCTGCTCGGCATTCGCCCCGACGGCTGGCGACCCGGCCAAGACATCGCCGGCGTCGTGGCCAAACCCGCAGTCGGAGTCGATGGACCGGCTGCTGGGATCCGCGTGGTCGGCCTCGTAGAGGCGGGTGGATGGTCCGAGCGTGTCGCGGTTCCCGTTACCCGCCTCGCGGAGCTACCCGATGATGTGTCGTTCGCCGATGCCGCAACGCTCGGGGTGGCCGGGCTGATCGCACTTCGGATTGTCCGGGTCGCGGGGCCGCTGTTAGGCCGCAGGGCTCTTACGCCTCGGATGACGACACCAACGTGGGGGACGACCTCGCGACGTTGGTTGACCTAGTCGCCCGTGGGCTACTGCGTCCGACGATCCGCGCCGTCGTGGACTGGCGCGACGTAGGTCAGGCACTCTCCGGTCTGCGTGATCGACAGTTCGCCGGGAAGGTGGTGCTGTCCATCACGGACTCGGTGGTCTGACGTGTCGGCGGAGCCGCTGGGTGCATCGGGAGCCCCATCTGGCCATGACCAACATACCTACCCGTTGACGGCATCGCGTGTCATCACCTACGTTTGTGACGACACGAACTGTCATGACGAAGTGGAGACGGTGACATTGATGGGTGAGGACCGTGCGGTGTTGGTGATCGGTGCGACGGGCTTCGTCGGCCGCCGGGTGGTGAGGGAGTTGACGGCGGCTGGGTTGCCGGTGCGATCTCTGGTCCGGGACCCGACCCGGGCCGGTGACCTGGCCGGGGAGCGCGTCGAGGTCGTCCGCGGGGACATGCTCGACGCCCACACCGTGTCCGCAGCGGCGCAGCAGGTTCGGGCGGTCATCGTCTGCGTGCACACCGTGTCGCCGCAGCCGGCCAGACAGGCGGGCCAGGACTTCATCGACGTCGAGGAGGCGGGGGTGGCAACATCGTCGCCGCCTGCCGTGCCAATGCGGTCGCAAGGGTGCTGTACGTGACATCGATCGGAGTCGCGGCCGACGCGCGCAGCTCCTGGACACGTGGCCGGGCCAGGATCGAGAACCTGTTGTTCACCAGCGGGCTGGACGTGACGGTCCTGCGGCCGGGCATGATCGTCGGCCACGGCGGCGACGGGTTCGGCCTGGTCGAACGTGGCGCGCGGCACCGGGCCGCGGTGCTGATGAGCAGCGCCTATCAGCGGTTCCGCACGGTCGCAGCCGACGATGTGGCCCACCAGCTCGTCGCACTGATCGATGAACCGCGCTCGTTCGGGCAACATTTCGACGTCGGCAGCGACGACGTGCTCACCATCGACGAGATGATCGACCTGGCCGCTGACCATCTGAACCGCCCGCACCCGGCGAAGATCCATCTTCCACGCCGGCTGATCGCCCGCGTGGCCCCACTCATCGAGCGGATCGCGAAAATGCCACCGGGCGCGATCGGCGGCTTCGTCGGCGCCGGCAGCGACACCGACATGATCGGTGACGCCGCCCCAATCCGTGCTCTGCTCGACCGGCCGCCCGTATCGTTCGCGACAGCGATGGCGCAGGCCCTGCGTGAAGAATCAGCCACTACCGCGGCCGGGACTGCGGCATGACCGGGGACAGCGCCGGCACATCCAACCAGGCGTTGTGGTTGGCCTCGCGCCTGGGACGGTGGACGGTGGGGGTTGCGCCGAAACCGAGCGCCGGCGCGCGGGAGATCGTGATCCATGTCCGCGCGGTCGCCGTCAACCCGGTGGATGCCATTCCCGGCCTGGCCAGGGCGATCGTCGCCCCATGGCTGCGCTACCCGACCGTCCTGGGTTCCGACGTCGCCGGCGATGTGGTCGACGTCGGCGCCGACGTGACCCGCTTCGCTGTCGGCGATCGGGTTCTCGGGCACGCTCTCAGCTTCGAGAAGCGCCACAACCGCCCGGCGGAGGGTGGCTTTCAGAACCACACCGTGCTCAACGCTCACATGTCCTCGCCCATCCCTGCTGACGTCAGCTACGAGCAGGCCGCGGTCGTACCCCTGGGCGTGTCCACCGCGGCGTGCGGACTCTTCGAGTCCGGCCTGCTTGGCCTCAATCGACCACACGCCGACGCGGCCGCGACCGGCCAGAGCGTCGTCGTGTGGGGCGCGTCGACCAGCGTCGGCAGCAACGCCGTTCAACTGGCCACCAACGCCGGCTACCGCGTGCTGGCAACAGCCTCGCCCCACAACTTCGACTACGTCCGAGGTCTCGGCGCCCACGAGGTCGTCGACTATCACAGTTCCGATGCGGCCCAGGACCTCTTACGGAGCCTGCACGGTCGCGAGCTGGCCGGCGTTCTGGCGATCGGCGGTGGTTCTATCAAGCCGTGTATCGACATAGCCGCCGGCGCAGACGGGGCTAGGAGCGTCGCCACGACGACACCGCACGTCGCCGTCAGCTGGCAGCGGCGACAGGCACGGCGGCGCGGTGTCCGCGTCGGCTCGATCTGGGGCGGCACCCTGGCCGACAACGAGGTCGGACCGGCCATCTACGAGACATTCCTGCCGGCCGCTCTGGCCAGCGGCGCTTTCCGGCCCGCACCGCCGCCCCACGTGACCGGCGCCGGGCTAGACCGCATCCCCGACGCATTGGCGACACTGCGCAAAGGGGTTTCGGCGAGCAAGATCGTCGTCACCGTCGAACCGTGACACCGTCGCCCGCGCAACCGCAATTCACCGTCCACCTCAAGCACGGCGTGGTTGCCGACCTGCCGGCCGCGGCCACCGTCGTCACCGACCCGGCTCGCCCGATCTATCCACCTGCGCGGCCGAGATCACCGCACCCGCGGGCAACGGACCGTACAGGTGCGGGAACAGCTCGGTGCCGCCGGTGGTGTTCTCGTCGACGATCGGGGTCGGCAGCCGTGCCTGATCCACCGTCAGCAGCACGACGGGTTCGGTCTCGGTGGCCCAGAAGCGTTGCCAGACACCGGATTTCTGCGCGGCATAACAGAAGTGGATGAACCCCTGATCCTGCAGCGTCATGCCGCGGCCGGAGATTCGATGCTCCCCGGCCGTCAGTGAGCGCTCCCAGTCCCCCGCGGTGGTGTAGTGGAAGATCGGCTCAGCAGAGCGTTCCGGCCCGGAGTTTTCAGACATCGATGACGGTCGGCACGATCATCGGCCGGCGCCGGTAGGTGTCACTCACCCACCGGCCGACCACCCTGCGTACCGACTGGGCGATTCGGTGCGGGTCGGTGATGCCGTCCGCCTCGGTGCGGGCCAGCTCGGCCTCGACCAGCGGCACCACGGCGTCCAGTGCCTTGGGGTCGTCGGAGAAGCCGCGGCCGGACAGCGTCGGCGAGGCGACCGCCCGGCCGGTGTGCGAGTCAACGGCGATGGTGATCGAGATGAACCCGCCCTCACCGAGAATCAGCCGGTCGGACAGGGTGTTCTCCCCCACGTCACCGACAGCGCTGCCGTCCACGTAGACCATGCCGACGTCGATGTGTCCGGTGATCCTGGCTCGACCGCCGACCAGATCGACCACGGTTCCGTTCGGCGCCAGCACCACCCTGTCGGTCGGAACCCCGGTGGCCACAGCGAGTCTGGCGTTGGCCCGCAGGTGCCGCCACTCCCCGTGCACCGGTATGACGTTGCGCGGCCGGACCGCGTTGTACAAGTACAGCAGCTCCCCGGCCGACGCGTGACCGGAGACGTGCACCTTGGCCACGCCCTGATGGATGACCGTCACGCCGATCCGCGCCAGTTCGTTGATCACGGTGAACACCGAGGTCTCGTTGCCCGGGATCATCGACGACGCCAGGATCACCGTGTCGCCGTACTCGAGATTCACCGAGCGGTGCTCCCCCCTGGACATCCGGCTGAGCGCGGACAGCGGCTCGCCCTGGGATCCGGTGGAGATCAGCAGCACCTTGTCCGGCGGCAGATCCAGCGCCTTGTCGAGGTTGCGGACCAGCCCGTCCGGCACCGACAGCAGCCCGAGTTCCTGAGCGATCTGCATGTTCCGGACCATCGACCGGCCGACGAATGCCACCTTCCGGCCGTACTTGTAGGCAGAATCCAACATCTGCTGCACCCGGTGCACGTGCGAGGCGAACGAGGCGACGATCACCCGTTGCGGTGCCGACCGGATGTAGTTGTCCAGCACCGGCCCGATCTCCCGCTCCGGGGAGACGAAACCCGGGACCTCCGCGTTCGTGGAATCCACCAGGAACAGATCGACCCCGTGGTCACCCATCTTGGAGAACCCGCCGAGGTCGGTGAGCCGGCCGTCCAAGGGCAGCTGGTCGAGCTTGATGTCGCCGGTGTGCAGCACGGTGCCGGCCGGGGTGCGGATGCCGACCGCCAACGCGTCCGGTATGGAGTGGTTGACGGCAAAGAACTGCAGCTCGAACGAGCCGACGGAGAGCCGCTCGGTCTCCCGCACCACCTTCAGGTTCGGCTTGATCCGGTGTTCCCTACACTTCGCGGCGATCAGGGCCAGGGTGAACTGGGCGCCGATCACCGGGATGTCCCGGCGCAGCCGGAGCAGCCACGGCAACGCACCGATGTGGTCCTCGTGGCCGTGGGTGACGACGATCGCCTCGATGTCCTCCACCCGGTCCTCGACCAACCGCAGATCGGGCAGGATCAGATCGACGCCGGGCTGACCGTCCTCCGGGAAGAGCACACCGCAGTCCAGGACCAACAGCCTGCCGTCGAATTCGTAGACCGTCATGTTGCGGCCGATCTCGCCGATGCCGCCGAGTGCCACCAGCCGCAGCGTGCCCGGCTTCAGCCGGGGTGGGGCGAGTTCGAGGTTCTGAGATGTCACGAAGCGGGATCCGATCGCAGGGTGTTCAGGGTGGGCAGTTCTGCCATGTCGGCGGCGATCTGCGCCGCCTGTTCATCCGTCGCCGGGATCTGTGGCAGCCGTGGTGTTCCGGAGTCGAAACCGGCCTGCTTCATCGCGGTCCTGGCGAACACCAGTCCGGCGCCACCACCGGTGCGCGCCATCGCCCGATGAACGGGCATCAGCGCCAGGTGGATGCGCCGGGCGGTGGTGAAGTCCCCGGCGTTGGCGGCGTCGACCATGGCCTTGACGTGCTGCCCGACGACATGGGCGATGATCGAGATGATGCCGACCGCGCCGACGCTCATCCACGGCAGGGTCAGCGGGTCGTCGCCCGAGTAGTAGACCAGATCGGTGGCGGCGATCACCTCCGATCCGGCCTGCAGGTCGCCCTTGGCGTCCTTCACGGCGATGATCCGGGGGTGCTCCGCGAGTTTCTTGAGGGTATCGGGTGCGATCGCCACCACCGAGCGGGGCGGGATGTCGTACAGGATCACCGGGAGTCCGCAGGCATCCGCGACGGCGGTGAAGTGGGCGATCAAGCCGGCCTGCTGCGGACGGGAGTAGTACGGCGTAACCAGCAGGCCGCCGTGCGCGCCGGCCGCCTCGGCGCCCCTGGCCAATTCGATGGAGTGCGCGGTGTCGTAGGTACCGATCCCGGACACCACGGTGGCCCGGTCACCGACAGCCTCGACGGTGGCCCGGATGACCGCGGCCTTCTCGTCGTCGGTGGTGGTCGGCGACTCGCCGGTGGTGCCGTTGACCACCAGCCCGTTGTTCCCCTGTTCGTCGACCAGCCGGGTGGCCAGCTCCCCGACCTTGGCCAGGTCGACCTTGCCGTCGGGGGCGAACGGGGTCACCATCGCGGTGAGGGTGGTGCCGAACGGCTGTCCTGGTTTCCCAGCGGGCCCGGCTGTCGGCCCGGAAGCAAGCGACGTCAT
>JAABUT010001839.1_pt1 | contig 22485 bp, 20 predicted proteins | sample 5559281 | NCBI WGS metagenome assembly JAABUT01 (sample SAMN10711880, study PRJNA513359) | rock metagenome | isolation source: Antarctica rocks | place: Antarctica: Victoria Land, Ricker Hills nord | collected 2016-01-04
GGGTCACCGTGTTGGGCCTGGCCCTGACCCCGGGCCGCGTGCCGCTGTGGCTGCTGGCTGGTCTGGTGTTCCTCGTCGGCGGCGGTGAGGCCTTCTTCCGGCCGGCGTACGGCGCGATCCTGCCGAGTGTCCTGCCCCAGGAACGGTTGGGCGCCGGCAATGCGCTGACCAGTGTCTCCGTACGCAGTGCCGCCGTGATCGGGCCGGCGGTGGGCGCCGTCGTGGTTACCACGGTCGGTCCGCGGCCGGCCTTTGTCGTTGATGCTGCGACGTTTGCCATCAGCTTTCTGACCCTGCTCTGGCTCCGTGAGCCGGCTTTCACGCCCGGCCCCCGGCAGTCGATGGTGCGCGACGTCCGGGAGGGGCTGGTCGCGGTGTGGCGCCGGCGGTGGGTGGCGGCCGTTCTCGCGCTGGCTGCGTTCCAACTGATGTTCGTGCTGGCGCCGGAGTCGGTACTGCTGCCCATCATCGGCCGGCGCGAGTTCCACACCGACGCCGTATTCGGCACCGCCTTGGCGGTGTTTTCCGTCGGTGGTGTCCTGGGTGCGGTGACCGCCATCCGCTGGCGTCCACGACGCCCGGGCCTGGTCGGGATGTTGGGCATCCTGCCGCTGACGCTTCTTCCGGTGGCACTGGCGACACCGTTCTCGCGATGGTGGATCTTCGGTGCATACTTCCTGGCCGGTTTGGGCCTCGAGCCGTTCATCGTGTTCTGGCAGGTGGCCCTGCAGCGCGAGTTCCCGAGTGACCTGCTGGCCCGCGTGACCTCGGTCGACTGGCTGTGCAGCTTCGCCCTGATGCCACTGGGCCTGGCCTTGACCGGTCCGGCCGTCAACGTGGTCGGCGAGGCCGGCGTGCTCTGGTTCGGCGCGGCGGTGGCTTTTCTGCCCACCCTGCTGGTCTTGCGGGTGCCGGGCCTGCCGCAGTTCCGTACTCCTGGCTCGACGGGGCAGCCGCGGTGAGGGCTCACCGTTCGGCCGCGCGCACGGGACCCCGGTAGACTCTCGCCGGCACGCTGCGGGTGTAGTTCAATGGCAGAACATCAGCTTCCCAAGCTGACAGTGCGGGTTCGATTCCCGTCACCCGCTCCAGCGTTCTCCCAGGTCAGAGCCCCTTTTCCGGATGATCGGGTTGACCGTCACTGCCCCTTAGACCCCCTGTGTGACCCGCCCTTAGGTCACGCGTAGGTCACGCGAAGGTCACGCCCGCCACACTGAGACGGAGGTGCTCGATGAGCTCGACCGGGACCCCAGCGGGCCCCCATGCGAGCGGGCCACCCGGGGCTAGGCCGGACGGCTGGGGCCGGAGTGATCTTGATTACGTTCCTCGGTGACGGACCGCCGATCGCCCGTGGGCTCCCGTCGCGCATGTCGCGAGGCACCGGCCGGACCGGTGCCCATGATCGGTGAACCCGATCGTCCCGCGTACGCCCCGCCGCAGCCAACGCACCGGGTAGGGGCGCTTCCCGTGGAGGAACCGCCAGCTCGTCGCAGGGTCGTGCGAGGACCTGTTCGCCTTCCTCGGGGCGAGTCGTCGACCTTGACACAGTGACAGGCCGTCGGCATGTCACCTTCACGGCTGGCGAGGACGCCGATCAGACCGCCGCGTGAGGGCAGCGCGCGGAACGCGTCGGCCCTCAGCCGCCGGCAGCCCGACTGAGCTCACTTGATCACTCGTCCTGTCGGGTGAGCCAGGGTGAGCGGCCGACGAGGTGACGGACGGGGATGGCGGAGGCGTGCAGGGCGTCGAGGCCCGCTCGAACGCTTGGCCAGTGAGCAATTCGATCTGGCGGGTGGACAGGCCCAGGTCGGTATAGAGCGCTTGCAGCAGCGGTTCGGTAAGGCGGACGGGGTGGGGAATCGGTCGGCGATGCTGCCGGGATGGTCTCGTGCGGACACGTCGTGCTCTCGAAGAGCAGCGGCGATGTCGGGGTCGGCGTACAGGGAGGCGACTGATCGGCGGTCGGGCTGGTCGCCGGCGCGGCCTGGGGCCCCCGAGGCGGACAGGCACGCCGGCGTCGTGAAGCGTCCGCAGGACCTGGTGGGCGTGCGTGCCCAGGCGGACGGCGACCTCCGCCGAGGTCCACCCTGCTCCTGGTAGAGCTGCCGGTCGGTGTCGAGGTCGAGGCGGCGCCGGTGCTCGCGTGCCCTGCGTGGCCGGACCGGGATGCGCGCCTCGCGAAGCCACCGCCGAACGACAGGCGCGGCGGTCCGGCAGTGCCGGGCGATCCTCTCCCTGGGCAGGCCCTCGTCGAGATAGAGCCGGCGGAGCTCCTCGGCGGGAGGTGCCGGCGGCGGACCGGGGTGCGGCGGTGGGACCACCCGACGGGCGGCCCCGAGCTGGCGCCTGGCGGGCCCCTTGACCCGCCAGGCCGGGACCCCGTAGCGAGCGCCGATCTCGGCGTCGTCGAGCCGGCGGTCGACGTAGACGTCGGTCAGTGTGGCGGCGTCGACGTCCGGGGTGGGCACGCGCCTGCGGCGGGCCGGCCGCAGGGGAATGCCGTACCGGTTGAGAGCGGCCGTCACCCGGGTGGTCCCGCCGCCGACCTGCGCGGCTATCTCGGCGGCACTCAACCCCCGGTCAACGCAGAGCTCACGGAGCTGCTCCTTGTGCCGCGGCCGGCAGGGGCGGGCGACCGCGCGGGTGTCGCCGCGGGCGAAGCTCGACACCGGCGGCGAGCAGGCCGGCGGGCCCGTCGTCGGAGCAGCCTAGAAGTCGGGTGACCTGCGACAGCGTCCACTGCTCGTCGGCGTAGAGCTTCCGCAGCACGACCGGGTCCAGGTCGGGTGGCAGCCGCAGGCGGCGTTCGATCTACACCCCGGCCTCGCGGAGCTGATCGGCGACCGTTGCAGCCGGACGGCCAGCCCGGGCCGCGACCTCGGCGATGGTGAGGCCTTCCTCGACCCTCCATCGGGCGAGCACGTCAAGGTCAGCGCCAAACGGAGACGCCGCACAGCCGGCGCCCAGGACCTCGGCGAGCACCCTCTGCCCGGCCGTCGCGCCGCCGGACGCCGCCCGTGGGCGGATCGGGCAGTCCGCGGCCAGCAGCCGAGCTCGGACGCAGTCAGGGCCACGGCCAAAAGCCGCACCAACCGTGACCATGCTGCGCTCGTAGCTGACCGGATGGACAACACCGGAGCCCGCTGGTCCGTCAGCGGGGCCGAAGCCCTCCTCAAGCTACGGGCCGTGCGCGCCAACGACGACTTCGATGACTACTGGAAGTTCCACCTCAGCAACGAACGACACCGAGTCCACGAGCTTCGCAGACGCGACACCACCGATGGCCGCTTGACGTCCCTCCACGGGAGTCGCACCCATCAGAAACCGTCCTAGGCTGCGCCTACCGTGGTCGGGCATGGCTAGCCGATACGGTCAGCAGGACCCTGGCGGCGCGGAGGGAGGCACGGTGGCTGACGGCAGCGCAATTGAGTGGACCGAAGCCACGTGGAACCCGACCACCGGCTGCGACAAGGTCAGTGTGGGCTGCGACAACTGCTACGCGCTCACGCTCGCCAAGCGCCTGAAGGCGATGGGCGCGGCGAAGTATCAGAACGACGGGGACGCGCGCACGAGCGGCCCTGGGTTCGGGGTGACAATGCACCCGGACGCTCTGCTGCTGCCGTACTCGTGGCGGACCCCGAAGCTGGTGTTCGTCAACAGCATGAGCGATCTATTCCACGCGAAGGTGCCGGTCACGTTCATGCAGCAGGTGATGGCGGTGATGGCCGACACGCCGCAACACACGTACCAGGTGCTGACGAAGCGAGCACACCGGCTGCGACGGATCGCGGCGCGGTTGGAGTTCCCGCCGAACGCCTGGATCGGCGTGTCGGTGGAGAACTCGGAGCATCTCGGCCGGGTGGAGGACCTTCGGGCGGTTCCAGCAGCGGTCCGTTTCTTGTCATGTGAGCCCCTGCTCGGGCCGCTGACGGGACTAGACCTAACCGGGGTTCACTGGGTGATCGCTGGGGGGGAGTCCGGGCCGCGACATCGCCCAATGGACCCTGCTTGGGTCGAAGAGATCCGGGACGCCTGCGAGGCGGCGGGCGTTCCGTTCTTCTTCAAGCAGTGGGGTGGCCCGACGCCGAAGGCCGGAGGCCGGACGCTGGACGGGCAGACCTACAACAAGATGCCGGAGCGGGTGCCCGTCGCGATCTAGGGCCGAGAGACGATCAGGTCCCGCGGTTTGCCGCCGATACCGGTACACCCTGTGCCGCCGGTGGCGTGCAGCCGCTGCACCGCCTGGCGGACGACTCGTTCGCGGACCTGCCCGTAGTAGCCGCCGAACACTCGCAGCGTTTCGTCGACGGTCTTGAACGTCGGCACGTCCCGCAGGAGCGCGGCGAGGTTGTCGGCGATCACCGGGATAGCTTCGGCCTCGACCGTGTGCAGGGTGGGCCGGATCGTCTGGGTGACACTGAACAGCGTGTCCGGCTCCTCCTGCGCTTCGACCTCCTCGAGGGTGTCCCACCAGGCCTGGGTGGCACGGGCCACGCTGTCCCCGAACGCCCAAAGGCCATGCTGGGAACGGGTGCCGAACGCCAGGTGGTAGAGCGGCTTGTGATTCGGCGCGCGGGAGACCGGCACCGACACGATGCGCATGTGGGTGTCCCGGCTGAGGTCGGCGGTGAACCGGGCAACGACCTGCTCGACCGCCTCGTCGGTGACACCGCTCTTGAACAGGTCGCGCCACCAGTCGCCGTTCACGGCCAGGTCGAGTCGGCGCATCGTGCGCTCGTTGCCGTGGCGTGACCGGACGTGCCCGCCGATGCGCCGGACCGCCTCCAGGCTGAAGTTGAGCAGCACCTCCGTTGGCGGCCACACGTCGCGGCGCTTCTCGGACAGCAGCCGTACGAGCACGTCGTAGGGCAGCCCCAGGCCGGTCGGATCGAGGAACAGGAACAGCGGCAGCCCGTCGGCCGCCGTGAGCACCTCGTCCAGGATGTCCCCCACGCCGCCATGGTGCGCTCGGGCATCGACGCCGTTCGCCACGTACTCGGCGACGACCGCGTCCAGGGCGGCGGCGGACTCGTCGTCCTGCTCGACGAAGTAGCACGTCCACGCGAGGTTGGCGGTCGCGAACTGGTGCTGAGCGATCTTCATGATCCGCTCGACGGAGCCGGGGGTGCCATCCTCGTAACGACCCCGTCCGGCATACCCGTCGAGGAACACAACGCGCTTCTCGGTCGACTGCGAGCCGGTCATCCCGGCGAACTGCGGGACGTACTTGTCGAGCAGCGTGTGCTTGAACACACTTGGCAGGTTCTGCTCGCCCCAGTAGTCGTCGCCTGCGCCGATCGCCACAACGATCACCCCTGTACGTTGCCCTCAGCATAAGGAGCGCCACCACTGTCTTCGCGGCGCAACGCATCCGGTCGGCGTCGGCGTGGCAGGCAGTGCGCCCGCCGTCTACCGCGCTCAACTGGCACTACTCGACATCTTCGATGTCGAGCTGGCGGTCGGCTCGATCGCCAGGGGAGCGGCATGAGCCGAGGCTCAGCCTGGCCAGGTGCCCACCGGATCTGCGTCGCGTACCAGGACCCGCCCTCCGGGCGGCTCCCCGCCGGGGACCCGCGTGGATCGAACGGGAGACTCGTTCCCTGCCCTCCGGGGCGGTCGACGTCAATCGCGGCGGTAAGACGCATGGGGAGGCAAGCAGAAGCCCGGCGGGTCGCCCCGAGCTGTCGGCTGGCACGAATGTCGTAGGTGGGTCTGCATAGTCACCCAGGCCCCTACAGGGCAAACTGATGTCGTGCGCGCGTATGTCGGGGTCACGGACTGGGACTGGTACCAGTTCCTCCGCGAGCGCGGCGCAACAGAGGTCAACTTTTGGCAGCCGAGCGGCGGCCGGAGGTTTGGCGCGATTCCTCAAGCCGCACCCTTCTTCTTCAAAACCCACTACTCGCACGGCAATCGAATCGTCGGAGCGCGCTTCCTGTCTGGCTGGGCTTCTCTGCCGATGTCGCGGGCCTGGGAGTTCTTCGGCGAAAGCAACGGCTGCCCAACCGAGGTCGAGATGCGTTCCCGGATCCGCAAGTATCGCGGTCGAGTGGCTGATGGAGACCACGACCCGGAGATCGGGTGCATCATGCTTCGCGACGTGCGGTTCTTCGATGCAGACGAGGCCATGGACGCCCCTCCCGGATGGGCTGGCAACATCGTCCAAGGGCGTGGCTACGACCTCGACTCGGCCGAAGGGAGCTATCTCGAGCAGGTGTTCGCGGCGCTACTTCGTCGAGAAGGGGCGGACACCGACATCGCGGGAGCGGTTCCCGGTGAGGTGTAGTTGGTGTCCACGAGGGTGCCGTCGACGTCGAAGATTGCAGTATCGGCCATGGCCGCCCACTACCCGGGAGAGGGCGGCCACGCGGCTGCGGAGTGTCCGCGGCGGCGCGGGTAGGCGGACACCAGCGGCACCAACTGACGAGGCGCCGGACGCGGTGACGCACCTGCTTTGGTGCGTCGCTACAGCGCGGGAGTGCAACGCGGTTGCAGCCGACGTTTCAGCGCCGGCTTCGGCGTCGCTATCGACTTCTACAATGGGCAGCCGGCGACCTGCAACTTCGGAAGTGCGCTCGGCAGGATTCGAACCTGTAGCCTCTTGATCCGTAGTTGCCTCGCGAGTCGTTCCTGGGCGTCCGCCTACGTCCGCTGGAGCGTGGCCGAGGGGTGGCAGCGGCCGCCAGAGTCCGGTTAGTACTGCCCCTGATCGTCGGGTTGGCTGTCACTTTGGCTGTCAGATTTGAACGGCAGCAGCAAGGGCTCGGGCCGGTTGCCCACGAACGTGCCGCTGCCCCAAGGTATGAAGAGCGGTCACACGCCTGGCGCGGATATTCGCCTCGGCGCTGGTCGTCTGCGACTGGGGGCTGGCAGCCCGACCTCAACGTCCAGCGGCACATCGCCGCGCCTCCGGTCGCGCCGGAGATGGGCCGTTCGCAGTTCTGCTCGCCAGTGCGCTTGTGCGTTATGCGGGCCGGCCGGCCACGTACCGCGGTCGAACGGTGGCTCCTGGGTGCTAGTCCAGCTTGGCCTCCCTGCCACCGGGAGCTTCAGGGGTGACCCAGCGCACTGGGCTGGGCCGCCGGTGCTGTGCCATCCGCAATCGGCGTCGACCAGTAGCGAGAGCCAACCCAGCACGCCAGGGCGATGACGATAAGGACTCCCTCTGCAATGAGGTACTGAACCTCCTGGGTCACGAGGGCGATTCCGGTGAAGATCACCACCACGATCGGGGGCAGCGGCCACAACGGCATGCGGTAGGGCCGCTCGCTGTGATCCTGGGCGTAGCGACTCCAGAATGCAGCAAGGCCGATGCAGAAGTACACCGCCGCGATGACCGTTCCCGCGAAGATGATGAGGAAGTTCAGCGCAGAGGTGAAGATCAGGACGGCCGCCGGCACCGCGAGCACAGTTACCCCGGCGGCAGGTGCCTTGAACCGGTTGAGCTTGCCCAGTGACGCGTTGACCCGGTCCGGCCAGATCTTGTCTCGAGCCGTTGTATAGGCACCGCGACCGAAGTACATCAACAGCGACAGCATCGCATTGAACAGGGCGATCGAGGCGCCGAAGGCCACAATTTTCGTGGCAGAGCCACCAAGGGCGGCATCTACCGAGTAGATGATTGGGGACGGCGAGGAGAAGAAGGTCTTGAGGTCGGGTGCAGCGACCACCGCGGCGGTCAGTGGGATGACGATTAGGATGCAAGCGAGCGCGGCAGAGATCACCACGGCCCGAACGATCGCCCGCTCACCACCCTTGATCTCCTCGGAGAAGCCGAGCGCTGCGTCGTAGCCGTTGATGACGTTGAACGCGGGAGCCAGTGTAGCCAGCATGAGCGCACCGGTTACAGCCACCAGGTGCCCGCCCGACAACACGGTGGGGTGGAACGTGACCGCCGTCACGGACTGATGGGGATGCAGCAGGGCCGCTGCGGTCACGATGCCGAGCACCACGACCTCGATGACAACCATGACTGCCGTGGCGTACGCACCCACCTCCACCGTAGTCAAGGCGATACCGGTAGCGATCCCCAACAGGATCAGCGCGAGGAAGGTGTCCGGAAGTGTAAGGCCTGGAAACAGCTGCTTCAGGAAGCCGACGATGCCGAGGGAGACGCTTGCCGGAATGACGATTCCTTGAATCAGGTAGTTAAACGTTGTGATCCAGGAAATGGGTGCTGGCAGCACATGTTTGACCAGCGAATACATGCCACCGGCGATCGGGTACACCGCGGCCAGCTCGGCTAGACAGAGCGCGATGAGGACGACTACGACGGACAGCAGCAGGTTCGCCCCGATGGCGAACGTCCCACCGACGGCGAAAACGCCAGCCGTCAGGAACAGGACGGCCATCGTCGGGGACACGTCGGCCATGGCCAGGCCGACGACCTCCCAGACGTTAAGACGCCGTTGCAGCTCCTGGGTATATCCGAGCTGTTCTAGCCGAGATTGCGGCGGATCGGCGGGCGCGTTGGCACTCACGACAGGCACTCCTTGGAGACGGGGCTGCGGCCAGGGTTACATCAATGAACTGGTGCCGATACTTCCGACAGGTACACATGCAGTGCGGCCCCCATCGACGACGAGATGAATTCCGGTGACGTACGTGGCGGCGTCAGACAACAAGAAGAGAACGGCGTCGCCGATTTCGTGCGGCTCCGCGATCCGACCCATTGCGACACTCGCCTCGTTGGCGGCCAGCTCCGCCGCCGGGTCCGATGCACCGTCGAACTCACGCAAGAACATCGGCGTCCTGGTCGTACCCGGGCAGACGGCGTTGACCCTGATGCCCCACGACGCCAGCTCGGCCGCAGCGCTGCGCGTCATGGCGAGGATGCCACCCTTAGTGGCAGTGTAGGCGACGTAGCCGGCTTGCCCGATCAGCGCCAGCTCAGAGGCCGTGTTCACGATAGCGCCCCTGCGGCGCGGCTTCATGACCCGCGCTGCTTCCCGCAGCACGTAGAAGTTCCCGTCAAGATTGGTTCGAGTCAGCGCCTCCCACAGCTCGTCCGTGGTTTCGTCTAGCGCCGCAACGATGGAGATGCCCGCGTTGTTGTGAACCGCATCTATCGGGCCGAGCTCGGCTTCCGCCTGGCGGAAAGCCTGCGCCACCGCTTCCGAGTCCCCCACGTCGATGCCGATCGTGACGACCCTTCCGCCGGCTGCCTGACAGCGCGACCGGGCAGCATCGAGGTCGTCGGTCGGTCGCGACACGAGGGCCACGGCAGCACCCGCACGCGCCAGAGCTTCGGCTGTTGCTAAGCCGATGCCGGAAGCAGCACCAGTGACGAGGGCCACGCGCCCGGACATGTCAGTCATGAGTCAAAGCCCTTCGGCTCGGGGCGAGTGGGAAGGCTCTGGTCGAGACGAACGCGCTCGGCTGTCTCACCCGCGGTGGCGACGAGGACATCCCCGAGCTCGAGAGCGCGACCGATCAGCCTGCGCAGTGTGTCTACGCGTGATGCTCGACCGCTTAGAAACGGATGGTTGACCAGCATGAAGAGGCCGCCGTAGCGACGCATCTCTTCCAGCTCCAGCTGCCAGACTTCGAGCGCCTTCACAGGAGACTCGACGAACTGTCCAAGCAACGGGTCCGGCAGGAAGGCGTACTGCGGGAAGTCGTCCAGGATCCAGCTGATCGGCAACTCGGCGAGGAGACCTTTGCTCGTCTGAAGGAGGTAGGGCCGGTCGTCGTCCATCAGGGTCGACTGGTAGGAGAAGCCGTACTCCGCCACCAGCGACGCAGTTCGCGGGCTGGGTACGGCCATCGGACTGCGATGACCGGCAGGCGTTATGCCGAGTCGGCCCAAGCTCTCCAAGGACCGTTCGAAGTCGGCACGCTCCTCGGGCTCGGTGAGGTCACACAGCCGCTTGTGGGCCCAGCTGTGAGCGGCCACCTCGTGACCGCGCTCGACGATCTGCTCAACGACCCCCGGCCAGACGTCGGCACTGCGGCCGGGAACGAAGAAAGTTGACCGGACGGCGAACTCGTCGAGCAGTTCAAGGATCCGCGGGACCCCCACTCGCGGCCCGTAGGCCTGGTGACTCAGCGGTCCGATGTGGGAGGCGTATCGCTCGCCCTCCGACAGCACGCACGACTCCGCGTCCATGTCGAACGACAGCACCATCGCGGCTGCGTGGCCGTTCAGCCAGTCGCTGGACCCCGCACTTGCCTGCGGTTCGCTCACGACGTGGCCGCGGTGGTGATCCAGGTGGCGGTCGCGGCGAGGCCCTCCGGCAAGGTCCAAGCCGGAACGTAGCCGAGATCATGCTCGGCGGCCGTGAGGTCGAACGGATCCATACGATCCCACTGCGGGAGATACCCCGGACCGATCTCGATCTTAGCCCCTGGCACCAGCTCGCGGACGAGCTCGGCGGTCTGAGCCAGCGTGATGTGGCTGTCACCTGAGATGTTATAGGTCGGCTGTGCCAGCGACGTGGCCAGTGACGCGAGCCTGGCGGCTGTGGCCACATCGTCGACGTAGACGAACTGGAACGGATGGTCGGCACCTTCGACGAGGACGAACGGGTCCCCCGCCAGTACCGCGCGCAGCATGTCAGCCAGCAGGCTGGGCATCCACAGCCCAGGCCCGTATACCTCGGTGATGCGCAGCGAGACGACGCTCATCTGGTAGTTCTCGTTGTAGACGCCGCCCAGAAGTTCGCCCGCGACCTTGGTCACTCCATACGGAGTGGTGGGGGTCGGCTTCGTCGCCTCGTGGACCGGAAAGCCGGCCTCGAGGTTGCCGTAGGCACACTCCGACGAAAAGTTGACGACCCGGCTGATGCCACTGAGCCGGGCCGCTTCGAACACGCTCAGGGTGCCCTCCATATTCGCGGCGAAAGTCGTGATAGGAAAATCGAGTGACAGTCCCGGATGACTCATGCCGGCCGTGTGGATGATCCGGTCGACCCGATGATCCTTCAGCGTGCTCAACAGGCGAGGTATGTCGAACAGCTCGCCCTGAACCATGCTCAGACCGGCTCGACTATCGATCGCAAAATCACGGTTGTAGCTGACGACGTGCTCGCCTAGACCGAGCAGCTGAGTCACGAGGCGCTTGCCGACGAGCCCTCGGCCGCCGGTTACCAATGTGGTCATGGTCTGCTGGATCCCATCACCAGCGGGGGTAGGTGGCTTCGTCCACCTGTAGTGGTTCTTGCTTCCGCCGCTCGAGCGACGAGTCTGCAAGCACGGCCTCAACGATCTGGCTGCCCGTTCGGAACGTAACGTCACCGCGGTCGAAGATGACCTCGATGAGCTTGCGGAGGTTGCGGGCCCGGCCCGGTCGCCCGGTCAGGAACGAGTGCGAGGTCAGCTGGAACAAGCCACCGAACTCCCGCATCCCGTCGAGCTCGGCGATCCACAGGGACAACGCCTTCTCGGGTGGCTCGATGACGTAGCCCAGGTGTGGGTCGGGCAAGAACGCGTACTGCTCCCAGTCGTCGAGCGACCAGTGTGGCGGCAGCTCCACCACTGGCCCGGTCGACGTCTCGATGACGTAAGGAGTGTCGTCATCCATCAGGCTAGTGTCGTAGGTCAGGCCGATGCTGGACGCCAACTCGGCGGAATTCCAGGTCGCGGCCCACATGGGCGAGCGATAGCCACGCGGCTGTATCCCCAGCCCCGTCAGGGACTCCATCCCGCGTTCGAACTCCGTCCTCTCCTCGGCCTCGGTCAGTTCGGTCGACGGTCGGTGGCTGTAGCTGTGGTGGGCGATCTCGTGGCCCTGCTCCGCGATAGCCGAGATGCTGTCCGGCCAACGGTCGGCTACGAACCCGGGAACGAAGAAGGTTGCACGGAGGTCGAACTCCTTCAACACACCCAGCAAACGGGGTAGGCCACGCCGCACGTCGTAGGCCTGATGCGATATAGCCATGGCGTTCTTGGCGTGTCGCCGGCCCGCCGCCAGCACCGGCGTCTCGGCATCGACCGCGAACGTTAACATGGCGACGGCTGCCGCCCCGCCCTTCCAGTCGGTCACTAACACTCCCGCGAGTCGGTTCCCGTAGATGTGGCCTCAGCATCGGTCACAAGCGGAGGGTCCACAACGGACGATCTGTCGCATGCTTCGGGCCGCCTATGTGACACTGAGTCACGTGACTCTGACGTTGCAGGACTTGCTCAACCATGAGTTGATCCGGGCCGCCAAGCCTCGGCTCGTCAGCGGAGCAGACCGCGTAGGCCGGCCCATTCGTTGGGTTCACTCCGCCGACCTCTACGACATCGCGCCGCTGCTTCGTGGTGGGGAGGTGTTGCTGACCAACGGCGTGGGGCTTCAGGGACTTGACGAGTCAAAGCGCCGCATGTATGTCCAGAGCCTGGCCGCGCGCGGCATCAGCGCGCTGCTCTTCGAGGTCGGGCGGACGTGGCAAGAGCTTCCGGCCGACATGGCCGCCGAGGCCATCCGGCTCGACCTGCCGCTGGTCGTCCTGGACCCCGTGCTGCGGTTCACTGAGGTCGCCGAGGCGCTCAACAGCCTGGTGATCGACGAGTCAGTCGCCCGACTGAGGCACGCAGACGAGATCTCCCGGCGACTGTCCGAAACCCTTGCCCGCGGCGGAGACATGGACGCCATCGTCGACCAGATCAGCGCCTTCACCGGAAGATGGGTCGACCTCCGCAACGACGTGGACGAACAGATCGCCTCTGCAGGCGAGCTGCCGAGCCAGACCCACGACCCGGAACAACGTAGTGCCCCTGTTTTGATGCAATCGACGACGTGGGGGCGTTTGACCCTCGGCACCGCTGGGTTGGACGCGATGCTCGCCGATGCGGTCCTCGACCGAGCCCCCACGGTGATTGCCCTGGCGCTGATGCGCCACCAGCCGGGCGCCGCAGGGTCGCTGCGGGTGCGACGCATCCTGATCGAGCAGCTCATCGAGGGGCAGCGCGTCAACCGCGGGGTGCTCGCCGATCGGCTGCGCGCAAGTGGGTTGCCGATCGAAGATCACGAGTACGTGTGCGTCGTCGCTACGACGCAGGCGAACCAGACCGCGATCTCGCTGCTGACCGACATCAGCCGGCAGTTCGGCCAAGGCTTGGCGGGGATCAGCGACGACGTGGCATGCGCGGTCATCGTCTCAAGACCGTGCACGTCAGGACCAGCACTGGCTATGCGGGTCCAACAGTCCGTTGACACCGAGCTGGCTAAGCATGGACACGGCCGCGCTGGGGTCGGACGCACTCTTCGGGACATCGAAGACTTGCCGCGCAGCATGTCCGAGACTCGCCTGGCCTTGACCATGGCCGAGCAGGTCTGCGATCCGAGGCGGGTCATTCTCGGGCAGGACTTCGCCGTCGAGCGGCTACTCCATCACTACGACGACCAAGCCGAGCTACGTGACTTTGTTGATGAGCAGCTCGGCGCTTTGCTGCTGTTCGACTCGCAACACGAATCGAGGCTCATCGAGACGCTCGAGGCACTGGTCGACGCCAGCTCGAGAGCGGCAGCGGCAGAGCGGCTGCACATCAGGCGGCAGTCGCTGTACTACCGGCTGCGCAAGATCGAGACCCTGTTAGAGATCGACCTGGATGACCCTCGCCAACTCGGGATAGTGCTCGTCGCGTTGGCGGGCTCACGCATCCTTGGGGGTGCCACGCGTTAAAGCGAGAAGGCCAGCCGCTGCATGATATCCAACGGCCTCTGTTGCGTTGGCTGTTATGCAGACAGCCTGATCCGGCGAGGTGCTGGGTTCAGATGGCCAAAATGGCGGAACCGCAGCGCATAAGAAACTTCAGGCGTTCCGTTCTGCTAGGACCAAGACTCCGAAGTACAACGCCCCTTGTTAGCGGGCTGACCGACCGTTCAGGAGGGGCCGGGAGGCATCCGGGCTGCGGCCATCGAGGCCATGATCTCGTAGGCCACTGTCGCCCCGGCCAGGGAGGTGATCTCAGCTGAGTCGTACGCAGGACTGACCTCGACGATGTCTGCGGCGACGAGTTGCTCGCCCGGCAGACCGCGGAGCATCGCAAGGAGCTCGCGGGAGGTGAAGCCACCCATCTCGGGCGTGCCGGTGCCTGGTGCGTACGCCGGGTCGAGCACGTCGATGTCGACGGATAGGTAGACGGGCGCGTCGCCGACACGCGCGCGGACTCGCCCGACCACCTCCGCCGTCCCCAACCGGTCCAAGTCGGCTGCCCGGATCGTGGAGAAGCCAAAGCTCGCATCGGCGATCAGGTCCTGGGCGTCGTAGAGCGGCCCGCGGATGCCGACGTGGATGGAGGATTCGGGCAATAGAAGCCCCTCCTCGAACGCGCGCCGGAATACCGTGCCGTGCGTGCGTTCTGCACCAAAGTAGCTGTCCCACGTATCCAGGTGCGCATCGAAGTGGATCAGCGCGACCGGCCCGTGCACCCTGGCGACGGCCCGCAGCGCACCGAGCGCGATGGTGTGATCGCCGCCGAGCGTGATCAATCGTCGGTCTCCCCCGAGCAGCTCGGCCGCACCGTCGTCGATCTGCTGCAGGGCAACCTCGATGTCGAAGGGGTTGCACGGCACGTCGCCTCCGTCGACCACCTGCAGCACTCGGAATGGCGCCACCTGCTGCTCCGGGTGAAACGCCGGCCGCAGGTGCCGAGAGGCCTGTCGGAGCGCTCCGGGGCCGAACCGCGCACCGGGCCGGTAGGACACGCCCCCATCGAAGGGGGCACCAAGCACCGCCACGTCGTACTGCGACACTTCATCGACGCGGGGTAGCCGCGCGAAGGTCGGCGCGCCCGCGTAGCGCGGCACTTTGGTGCCATCCGCCGGACCGATCGGCAACTCGCTCACCTAGACGTCCTCGATCTCGGGGCGGGGGAAAGCCCTGGGCACCAACCCCAGCGAGCGGGTGTGCCGGGCGACATCCTCAGCGGTCGTCACCCACAGATCTGGCAGCGCAACCATCTGCTCCACCAGTCGCTCCAAGGAGCGCAGCCGCCCGAGCCGGCCGGTGAGGAAAGGATGGCTGGTTAACGCGAAGCAGCAACCCTCCTCGTGCATCGCCGTCAACTCCGCGCTCCACATCGACAGCGCCTTCGCTGGATCCTCGATCAGCCCCGAGCCGAAAACATCAGGCAGGTACGCGTACTGCTCCCAGTCGTCAAGCGACCACGATACCGGGATCTCAACAAGGCTGCGGGCAGCTTCCTGCGGGTGCTCAGCCAGCTCATACGGCACGTCGCAGTCCATCAAGCTCGAGTCGTAGAGGAAGCCGCGGTCCAGCAGCAACGCCGCCGTCGCGTACGTCGTCTCCCACATCGGTGCTCGATAGCCCACCGGCCGGACCCCAGCCACCCGCTCCAAGGCGTCGAGCCCACGGTCGAGGATGCCCGCCTCCTGCGCCCGTGTCATACCCGCCACAGCCTCGTGCAAATAGCCGTGATGAGCCACCTCATGGCCGGCGTCGACGACCCGACGAAGTAGCTCCGGGTATCGCTCTGCGGTGTATCCCGGACAGAAGAATGTCGCCCGCAGGTCATGGCGGGCCAGTAGCGCCAAGATGCGAGGCATGCCAGTGAGCGGCCCATACGCCTGATGGGACATCACCGATAACCGATCAGCGTTCGCCCGGTTCACAGTCAGCACCACGGCCTCAGCGTCCATGTCGAAGCCGAGTACGGCGGCGGCCCGCTTCCCGGCCGGCCAGCTGATCGGGTCGGCGGCCCGAGTAACGTCACGCCCGGCGACGTCAATCACGGGGACCTCGGCAGCTTGAGCCGGGCAGGGACTGATAGCGGCTCATGCGCGGGTCCTGGTGACGCCGCCCGCGGGCTGCAGTACCTGGCCGACCATGGCTCCGGCCCCCGGGCTGGCGAGAAAGGCGACGGCACCGGCGATGTCCTGGACCGTGGCGAGCTGGCCAGTCGGGATCAGACGCCGGTACTGCTCGCGCATTGCATCAAGGGAGACGCCGGCGTCGTCAGCGTCTACCTGCAACTGCTCGGTATCGATGTAGGAGGGGGCGATCGCGTTGGTCAGGATGTTCTGCGGGGCGAGTTCGCGAGCCAGGCCTTTTGTGAGGGCGATGAGCCCAGCTTTGGAGGCCGAGTAAGCCGAGGCGTTGGGATGCCCGATGATCCCCCAGCCCGAGGCGATGATGATGATCCGTCCCCAGTGTTGTTGTCGCATGTCTGGTACCGCCGCCTGGATGAGCCGGAAGTGGCCGGACAGGTTGACCTCGATCTGGCGCCACCATGCCGCGTCCGGGCTTTGGAACGGGGACATGGCCATAGCGGCGGCATTAGCCACCAAGACACTGACGACTCCGGTAGAGCGTCCAATATTGGCAAGGAGCTCGGCGGGCACGTCCGGATCGGCAATGTCCCCTGGCACAGCGAGACCGCCAACCCGATCAGCGAGCTCGGTTAGGCGTCCGTCGTCGGCGATGTCGTTGACCGCGACAAGGAACCCGTCGGCAGCCAGCCGCAGCGCGGCTGCCCGGCCCAAGCCCTGAGCAGCTCCGGTCACCAACGCAACCCGCTGACCGTGAGGAGTGGTTACCACCTCAAATCACCGCGCCCGCGTTGGGGGACAGCACTTCGCCGCAGTACATCTCGGCCTCAGTTGCGAGGTAATAAACGGTGGCTGCGATCTCTTGCGGTGTCACCAGACGCTGAAGCGGCAGGCTGTTCAGGTAGGTCTGGTCGCGCCACATCGAGTCCGACGCCAACAGCGGCGTGTCCGTAGGCCCCGGCGCCACCGCATTGATCCGGATGCTGGTGTGCGCAAACTCGATCGCTAGCGCCTTCACCAGACCAAGAACAGCACCCTTGGCGGCCACGTAGTGCAGGTCGGTGCTGCTGCCGGCTAAGGCCAACTCCGAGGAAATAGCGATGACGCTGCCCCGATCGCGCGCCACCATGGTGGGGAGCACTGCCGCCGCCAAGTTGGCGGTGCCACCGAGGATGACTGCCAACATTCGATCCCAACGCTGCTGGGTGAGCGCGACAACATCGATCCCTTCTTCGTAGTAGCCGGCCGCGCTGACAGCGACATCCACCTGTCCGAACTCGGCCAGCACGCCCGAGACGGCCTCACCCACACCTGCCGTGTCACTGACGTCGGTCCGGAAAACCAGGTCGGAGTTGGAGGCGTGCAGGTCGATCCCGGCAGTGCGCCACCCCGCCTGCCTGAACCGCTCGACGCAGGCCGCACCAATACCGCTGGCCGCTCCTGTGATAACAGCGACCGGCTGGGCCAGAGAAGGCATCGTCACGCGATCGCGTCTTCGGCCGCTGCCATCTCCCGGTTTCGCTGTGCAAGGTCTGCCCCGGGACCCCCCGGCCCGAAGACACGTCGACAGATCAGCCAGCCTGCGAGGCCAAGCACCGCGGTCATGATCAGCAAACCCCAATCGAGATACCAGACGTGGGTAATAGACCGCGGCCACGCGATGTTGACCGATTCCAAAATGATCCACACCGCTGCGACGTAGGTAACAGCTGTCCCCCAGGCGCCCAATGACACGGGCCCCGGTCGCCACCGGCCACGCAAGCGAACGAAGGCCGCCCCCACGACGGCGAGCGCGTAGGAGAAGAAGAAGCCGGCGGTGCCGAACGTCAGCAGCACCGCGTAGATGCCGGAGGTGCTGACGAACAGCAGGCTGCCCGCGATGAGCGTCGTCAGCAAGATGGCCCGCCGAGGCAAGTTTTCCGGCCCGGAGAGCCGCCCCAAGACGCCCGAACCGGGGATGACCCGGTCGCGCGCGCTCGCCCACATCGATCGTGAAACGGCGGCCTGAACACCAATAAGGCTGGCGGTGAACCCTATGGCGAGCGCGACGAGCAACAGCCGTCCCACACCGGAGCCGAGGGTGGTCGTGAGGGTGGTCGCGATGGGGTTGGCATCTTTGCCCGACAGGACGTCGGTGAGGTTGGGGATCGCCAGGATCAGGCCCAAGCAGGCGTACATGACCAAGATGCCGGCCGCCAACAGGGACAAGCTGATGGCTTTGGGCAGAACGAAGCGTGCACTCTTGACCTCCTCGGCTATGGCTCCAGCCGACTCGAAACCAACGAAGGAAAAGCCGGTGAAGGCAATCACTCCAATGAAGGGGCTGAGCAGCCACCCGGCGCCGTGGCCGGTCCCTTCCCCGCTGAACAACAGGGAGAAGGAGTGGGTGCGATGGAAGAACAACAGTGCCGTCCCGATCCCCCCGGACGCGAGCAGCTCGCAGACGACGCTGACGTAGAGCAGGGTTTTAAGGAAGCGGTTCCCGATCATGTTGGCGACTGACCCAAAAATTAGGACACCAAGGCCGACGAGTTCAATGGTGATCGTGCCGGGGTTATTGATCCCCAAGGCGCCTGTCAGGAACTGCGCAGCCGCCAGCGACAGCGCGGCCAAGGCAACAGTAAGGCCCCACATGTAGGCCCAATTCGCGAACCAGCCGTACCTCGGACCGATGAGGTGGCTCGACCACGCATAGACGCTGCCCTGGAAAGGCCATTTCGACACCAGCTCCCCGAAGACCCCGGTGACGAGCAGCTGACCGATAAGAACGACCGGAAATGCCCAGAAAAAAGCCGGCCCGGCGGCGACCAGACCGATCGCGAAAATGGCATAGATCCCCACGATAGGCGATACGTCAGAGAATGCCAGGGCGAACGCCGAGCGCAGGTTGAAGTCCCGAACTGGAGCTTCGTTCGAATTCGCAACGAAGACACCCTCTGCTTTGCTCGAGGTATCGGTCATTGTCCGTCCTTTTCGTCGCCGTGCTGTCGGATGGGGTTGCGCGCGCCGGTCTCACGATTGCCGTCAGCTGGCCACAACCCCGCGTTGCCGGGCGATCTCACGACTGAACATCCCCTGGTAGTCCGTGGCTGAGGCAACACGGGGGTTTGAGGGGTTGCTGGTGTTCTGCTCGGCCTTCTGGCCGAGCAGAACTAGGTCCGCCGGCTGGATCAACGACTGTATTGGCGGGACCCCCAGGTAGCCATTGAGATCGCGGACGACCTCGATCGCCGCCCGTGCCAGGCTCTCGTCGCTGCGTCCCGCCCGCTCCACACCGAAGGCCGCAGCCAGACGTGCGTACTTTGGCGCACTCACCGGGAGGTTGAATTCCATGATTGGAGGCATGCACTCCGCGCAGCAGTAGCCGTGCGGATGCCCATAAAGACCACCCAACGCTTCCGCGAGGCAGTGAGTACCCGACACATCGGTCAAACCGACAGCGATTCCGGCAGCCAGGCTTCCCTGCGCCATCCCGCAGCGCGCTTCCACATCGTCGGGGGTGTCGAAGGCGCGGCGGATATACATGGCGACCAGTCGTGCACCCTCCAGAGCCAGGGCGTCTGAAGCGGGCGTCGCCAACTTGCAGTGCAACGAATCGACGGCATGCGAAAGCGCATCCATTCCCGAAGACGCTGTCACCCACTGCGGACAACTAAAGGTGAGATCGGGATCAACCAGAGCGACCGTCGGGCAGTTACGGACGTCAAACAGGTTCATCTTCTTCTTGCGCACCGTGTCGGTGATGACCGCAGACGGACTCACCTCACTACCAGTGCCGGCCGTGGTAGGTACGGCGATCACCGGAAGCGGCGCCGTGCGCAAGGCGCCGAAGTCCTCCCAATCAGCAGGCCGGCCGCCATTGGTGACGAGCAGGGCGATACACTTGGCGGTATCGATCGCGGAACCGCCACCGAAGCCCACAACCAGATCAATCTGCTCGGCGGACGCCAAAGAAGCACCGGTGACACAGTCAAGGTCACGCGGATTGGGTTCTACTTCGCTAAACGCGACGGCATGCATGCCCATCGCCGCCACATCGGCCAAGACGGGATCAAGCAAGCCGACCTTCTGCACCCCGGGATCAGTGACGAGCAAGATGCGAGTGCCGCCGAGGGCGCGGGCCTGCGCCCCCACCTGCGCTGCAACTCCCCGGCCGAACAAGACCCGGGTTGGCATATTGAATTCCCCGTCCGCCATGACGCCGTGCCCTCGCCTGAGCAGAGCAGGATGCACGGCCTTGACTGGTGGCTTCATAAGCTTCTCTCTTCCATGGCATTCGAGCCATCTCTCCGCGGCGCGAATGTCCCGGCCCTGATCCTGAACGGACTTGTTATAACAGCTTGGGGTGCCGGGGGCAAGGGCGCGTTGGATCGGGACTCTCTCTGCCATGCTGGGCAGTCATGGACAGCTTGCCCAGAGTCGATGACAAGCTCGACCGGCGCAGCGCCGTGCCCCTGTACTTTCAGCTCCAAGAAGTCATCAAGGGTGACATCGAGGTTGGGCTGTGGCAGCCAGGACAGGACCTGCCCTCCGAAAGCGAGTTTTGCTCGCAGTACAAGGTCAGCCGTGTCGTGGTTCGACAAGCGCTGGCCGTCCTGGAACAAGACGGCCAGATCAGCCGGACGCAGGGTCGTCGCAGCACGGTTCTGCCGACCAAGGCCGAGTCCAGGGCGGCCGGGATAAGTCGCCTGCTGACATCCCCACGCGTCGGTGCCGGCCTGACCGTCTTGATGGCCTCGGAGCAGCGAGCGTCGACACGGGTAGGGGAACAACTTCAGCTGCCGCCGCACGGGGTGGTCCTGCGGATGATGACCATGCTGCACATCAACGGCGGCCCGGTCGCGTTGTTCGACTCCTTCTTCAACGCCAAGCTGGCCTTACCGTTGGCAGGCGTCACACCGGGGCCCGTGCCCGACGATCTGCTCCTGACGGTCCCGCTTGGGCGATCCAGCGTCTCGATCGAAACCAGCCATTGCAGCAAGTGGGAGGCTAAGCAGCTGCACATCCCTGAACGCGGCGCGGTCTTTGTCACCGCAGCGGTCGAGACCAAGGCAAGTGTCCGCGGCCGCGACCGACCGCTCGAAGTGGCGCGGGGCGTATACCGGGCAGACCGCGTTCAATTTCGGCTTGAGTTCGCCGGAGACGAAGCACAGGCCGAAGCTCGTTGGATTACCTCAGATGCTCAAACCGGCTCGAAAGCGCGCCTCTAGCCTTCAAGAGTGAGCGCCCGGGAGCGCTTGACCTGGTCATGCGCGGTGCGCGGGGCCTGCGGTCTTGCTCCGCGACGCGGATGACGTGGGGTCTCATCCCCAGAATAAGCGTCTGGTCGCGCGAACGTCATCAGCAAGCTGTTCGCGGGGGGCAGCAGGCCCTGTCCTGTGCCAAAACGCTCCCGCGGGCCTCGTGGCACGCGTGAACGCGGTCATGCGGCTCGCCGGTATTCGTTGATCAGTCCGCCGAGGACCTCACGCCGCTCAATAGCCGCCGTCAGGTCTACTACACGCCCTGGCGCGTCGTCCGGTGCCTGCTGCTGACGTCCTTGATGTGGGCGGTGCTGGTTGTAGTGCGCGGCCCTATCAGCCAGCACGGCGCGTAGGTGCGCCTCGTTGAACATCAGCAGGTGATCGAGGCATTCGCGGCGGGCCGTTCCGATGAACCGTTCGGCGAACGCGTTCGCCCGCGGCGCCCGTACCGGAGTCCTGATCACCTTGGCACCGACGCCAGTGAACACGCAGTCGAACGCAGCGGTGAACTTGGCGTCCCGGTCACGGATCAGGAACTTGAACTGCCCAGCCCGCTCCCCCAAGTCCAGCATCAGGTTCCGGGCCTGCTGGGTGACCCACGGGCCGGTCGGATGCCCGGTCACTCCGAGGATATGCACGCGGCGGGTCTCGACCTCGAGGACGAAGAACACGTAGATACGTCGCAGCAAAACCGTGTCGACGTGGAAGAAGTCGCAAGCCAACAACCCGTGCGCCTGCGCGCGCAGGAACTGCTGCCAACTCACGCTGGCACGGCGGGGCGCGGGCCGAAGGCCCGCGGCCGCAAGGATGCGGCGCACGGTGCCCTCCCCCACCCGGCAGCCCAGCCGTTGCGCCTCGCCTTGGATGCGCCGGTAGCCCCAGCGTGGGTTCTCCCCCGCCAACCGCAGGATCAGGTCCCGCCGTTCCGCCGCGACCGGCGGACGACCCGGTGGGTTCGGGTAGGTCCAGTGTTTCGCGGTGAGCCGGCGATGCCAACCCAGCACGGTTGCTGGGGTCACCAGCCGATGCGCGCGTAATTCCCGCGGCAACATCCTGGCAACGGCGGCGAACAGGGCCCGGTCTGACCACGACAGCGTGGGCGTCCCGACCTGCCGACGCAGCACCGCGACCTCATGACGCAACACCACAATCTCCGCGTCCTTCGACCCCTGCGAACGGCCCAACAGGACCAGCCACCCAAACAGCCGGACCATCAGCACATACACCAGCCGCACCGCCACGACCCCAACTCTGGCAGGCCAACTCCGATGCTCGCGGCACCGGTCAGGGATGCGGATACTGGCAGGTGTGTTCACGGTGCACGGGACCAAGAAGTTCCTCGACCGCGTCCCCGACACGATCATCCTGTCAACAGCGCCTGAATACTGACCCCCTGGCTGCGGGGCGGGTTCTAGCGATCGTTGCAACACCGGAGGTGCTCGGGAGTTGCGATGGTTCACGGTCGACCGGGTCCGGCGCCGCAGGTGGAGAAGCGTGAGCAGTTCACACGGTTGATCGCGCGGGGCG
>JAABUT010001841.1_pt1 | contig 22465 bp, 24 predicted proteins | sample 5559281 | NCBI WGS metagenome assembly JAABUT01 (sample SAMN10711880, study PRJNA513359) | rock metagenome | isolation source: Antarctica rocks | place: Antarctica: Victoria Land, Ricker Hills nord | collected 2016-01-04
GCTGAGGTAAACGGCATCGGCGGCGGGTACCAGGGCGCCGGGCACAAGACGATCGTGCCCAGCGATGCCTTCGTGAAGCTGTCCTTCCGCCTCGTCGCCGACCAGGATCCGGCGAAGATCGCTAAGGCCGTCGACGGCTTCGTGGCCGAGCACACTCCTGACGGGATCACCGCGCACGTCGAGTGGGAGGGCGCGGGTGTGCGGGCGTGCCTGGTCCCGCTCGGTACGCCCGCGTACGAGGCGCTCACCGATGCGATCAGCACGGCTTTCGACGGCGTCGCCGTGCTGCCGACGCGAGAGGGCGGCAGCGGCCCTGAGGCCGGCTTGCAGGAGGCGGTCGGTGCACCGCTGGTGTTCCTCGGCGTCGGCCTGCCCGACGACCAGATCCACGCACCGAACGAGAAGGTGACGATTCCGATGCTGTTCAAGGGCGCCGAGGCAGCCGCGTTGCTGTGGTCGCGCCTGGCTCGAACCGGTAGGAAGGCTCTGCGGTCGTGATCGGCCGTCGGCCGTCGATCGACAGGGAGACCACGATGAGGATGCGACATGTCGCGGTGAGCGGCATCGCGCTCGCCACGCTGCTCACCGGCTGCGCGTCGGTGGTCGACGGCACCGGCGTCGTCGGAAGCCCCGGGGGCCCTAGCGGCAGCAGGTCCGGCGACTTCCCGAGTCAGTCGAGCGCGCCCGGCCCGTCCTCGTCGAGCTCCGCCGCGGCCCCCTCGCCGAGCACGACCACGTCGTCATCCCCGAGCGGGCTCGTCGGCTGCCCGCACGTGGTGTACCCGCTCGCACAACTGAGCTACGACTGCATCGACCCAGGTCTGGGGGCACCGGAGACCGACTCGCTCTGGCCGCTGCAGCAGACCAAGCAGGTCGAGTCGACGGGCTGGGTGCTCGAAGAGGGCGCCGCGCGCTGGGGGCCCGCGGCCGGCAGGTCGCTGGCGGCCATCGCGCTGGCGACCCGTACCCGGATGATCACTCGCGGCTCGTACCTGAGCGGGCCGAAGGCGGTCACCGACAGCGCCAAGGACGTCGCGCTCAACGGGGCGAAGGCGCACATCCTGCAGACGACCATCACGCTGAACGTCGCGGCGGCCCAGACGCGCAAGACGAAGGTGCGCCAGGAGAAGCTATGGATCGTCGCGGTGGACGTCGGCAGCGGGAACGTGTCGCTGTGGCACGTGTCGGTCCCCGATCTCGTGCGAAGCCTCTGGGCCAAGGTGCCCGCCATCATCAACACGATCCGACTGCAGTAACCGGCGTTCGGGAGCGCGTTCGGCGATCTGATTAGGGTGCAAGGGTGCCACCCAAGCTGCCTGCGCCGTCCTTCGACATCACTCGCCACACGCTCGACAACGGCCTTCGAGTCGTGCTCGCGCCGGATCGCTCGGCGCCGGTGATCGGCGTGGCCGTGCTCTACGACGTCGGCATCCGCTCCGAGCCCGAGGGCCGCACCGGCTTCGCGCACCTGTTCGAGCACCTGATGTTCCAGGGCTCGGCGAATCTCGAGAAGCTCGAGCACTTCCGCTACGTGCAGTCCAGCGGCGGGACGTTCAACGGCAGCACGCACTTCGACTACACCAACTACTTCGAGTCGCTGCCCTCCAACGCGCTCGAGCGTGGCCTGTTCCTCGAGGCCGATCGCATGCGCAGCCCGCGCATCACCGAGGACAACCTCGCCAACCAGCTCGACGTCGTGAAGAACGAAATCCGCGTCAACGTCATGAACCGCCCCTACGGCGGGTTCCCGTGGATCTATCTGCCGGCGGTCATGTTCGACACGTTCGCGAACTCGCACAACGGCTACGGCGGCTTCGAGGATCTCGAGAGCGCCACCACCGACGACGCCAAGGACTTCTTCGCCCGGTACTACGCTCCGGCGAACGCCGTGCTCGCCGTCGCCGGCGATCTCGACGCCGACGACACGATGGCGCTCGTCGAGAGGCACTTCGGCGGCATCAAGAAGCGCAAGGCGCCGACGCGTCCGAGCTTCGCCGAGCCGGTGCTGATCGCGCAGCGGCACGAGACGCACCACGACGCCCACGCGCCGATCCCCGCAGTGGCCATCGGTTACCGCGTCCCCGATCCGGTCGGAGCATCCGCCGCGCTGTTGGCGAACGTGTTGCTGACCGAGGTGCTCAGCGACGGCGACGCATCCCGGCTGCAGCGCCGCCTGGTGCAGCGCGATCACCTCGTCACCGACATCGCGGCCTACATCGGCGAGTTCGGCGACCCCTTCGACGAACGCGACCCCACCGCCCTCACCGTCACCGCGCACTATCCGGACGCCAGGTCGCTGTCGGCGATCCTCACCGCCATCGACGAGGAGATCGCCCGCATCGTCGACGACGGTCTCGAACCAGGGGAGCTCGACCGGGTGCGCACCCGGCTGGTGAGCGTCATCCTGCGTGAGCTCGACGCCGTCATCTCGCGCACGCTCGAACTCGCCAAGTTCGAGTTGATCCACGGACGGGCCGAACTCATCGCCGAGTTGCCCGGCCGGCTAGCGGCGATCACCGAAGCCGACATCCGCGCCGCGGCCGAGGAACTGAAGCCCGAGCGACGAGCCGTCCTCGAGCTGGTCGCGGGAGGTGCGCACCGATGAGCGCCAGACTCGAAGTCCCCGCCCTCACGAGGCCGAAGGCGCCGCGCAAGCTGCGCACGGCCGAGGCCGAGCTCGACAGCGGCCTGAAGATCATCGCCGTCCGCAAGCCGGGTGTGCCGATCGTCGAGGTGCGACTGCGGGTGCCGTTGCTGTCCGCGAAAGCCACCCACCCGGCGCGCGCGACCCTGCTGTCCGAGGCGCTGCCCACCGGCGCCGCCGGCCTCGACCGGGCCGGTATCGCCGCCGCGGTCCAGGCGCTGGGCGGCGACCTGTCGGTCGGCGTCGACGCCGACCGGCTGCTGCTCGCCGGTAACGTCCTGGGCGCCAATCTGCGCGCGTTGCTCGACATCCTGGCCGCCCTGCTCACCGAGGCGACCTACCCGAGGGCCGAGGTCGCGACCGAACGTGAGCGGCTGGTCGAGAAGCTCACGATCGCCCGCGCCCGACCCGGCACCGTGGCTGGCGAGGCACTGGGTCACCGGATGTGGGGCGATCACCCCTACGCCGTCGACCTGCCCGAGTCTGACGCCGTCGCGGCCGTGACACCGGCGCAGCTTCGAGCCCTGCACCGCGACCTCGTGCGCCCGGCCGACGCCGTGCTGGTGCTCGTCGGCGACGTGCCGACCCCGCGGATGCTCGGCGACGCGGCGGCGGCGCTGACGTCGTGGACCGGCGCGGCAGCGAAGCAACGCGTGCCGCAGCTGCCGAGGCCACCCGGCGGCCCGCTGCTCGTGCTCGACCGCCCCGGTTCGGTGCAGACCTCGGCGCGTTTCGGTGCCCCGGCGCTGCGCCGCACCGACGACGGCTACCCCGCGTTGCAGCTGGCGAACCTGATCTTCGGCGGCTACTTTTCCTCGCGCTGGACGGAGAACATCCGCGAGGACAAGGGGTACACGTACGGGCCGCATAGTCGCGTCGATCACCACGCCCTCGGCTCGACCCTCAACCTGGACGTCGAGGTCGCCACGGAGGTCACCGGCCCGGCGATGCTCGAGACCTACTACGAGCTCGGCAAGCTCGCCTCCCTGCCAGTGACCGAGGCCGAGGTCGAATCGGTGCGCCAGTACGCCATCGGCAACCTCGCGCTGTCAACGGCGACTCAGTCCGGCTTGGCGTCCACCTTGGCGGTGCTCGCTGCGGCCGGCCTCGACGTCGAGTGGCTGGCCGAGCACCCGAAACGGCTGCTACGGACCACGGTCGAGGACGTCAGCGCCGCGGCGGCGCAGTTCTTCGCGCCGTCTGCGTTCACGTCCGTGGTGGTGGGCGACGCCTCGTCGATCGCCGGCCCACTCGCAGCGTTGGGCCCGGTCGAACGTTGAGCGAGCTGCCGCTGGCTCAGGCGCACTACGACCGCGCGGCGCTCCACCGCACCGACGAGGCCTGGCTCGACACCGCGTGGCAACGCGCGAAGATCGTCGCGGTGAGCCCGAAGTCCGCGACACCAGTGTCCGACGGTCGGGTCGTGTTTCGCGACGCGGCGTACGCACCGGACGGTCCGCGCCGATTCCTGGGCCTCGTCGGCGATGTCCCGTACTTCGCCGTCACCACCGAGCCCAGCGACGCCGATACCCGCGCCGGGTGGCAGACGCTGCGCGAGTTCGGGCCCGACGGCGACGACCTGGACGCCGACCTCGTCGTCAGTGCGATCGCGCTCGAGCAATGGCATCAGCGGCACACCCATTGCCCGCGCTGTGGTGCGCACACCGTCGAGACGCAGGCCGGCTGGACGCGTACCTGTACCAGCGACGGCAGCCAGCACTTCCCCCGTACCGACCCCGCCGTGATCATGCTGATCCACGACGGCGGCGACCAGGCGCTGCTCGGGCGCGGACCGCAGTGGGGGCCGGGCCGATTCTCGACGCTCGCCGGATTCGTCGAGCCCGGCGAGTCGTTGGAATCCGCGGTCGCTCGCGAGGTCTTCGAGGAGGTCGGCATCGGTGTGCGCGACATCCGTTACCTCGCCTCGCAACCGTGGCCGTTCCCCGCTTCGCTCATGGTCGGGTTCCTCGCCCGGCTGGACGGCGACTCGTCGATCACGCTCGATCCGGTCGAGATGGCCGAGGCGGGATGGTTCACCCGCGCCGAGATTCGCGAGGCCGCCGACCGGACCGACGACGACCTTGCACCGCACCCGGATCGCCGCCTGCAGGCCATCTCGCCGCACCTGTCGATCTCGCGATTCCTCATCGACCGTTGGCTGGCCGGGGACAACTAAGTGAGCGACGGCGACCGCGACGGCCATGACGGCATGCGGCAGAACGCTCACGACGCCAAGAACAGTCCCGCAGGACATGCCGTCGCGGTCGTGGGGCTGGGCTCACGGGCCATCGTGTACGGCAGCCTGACGGTGCTGGTGCTGCAGGTAGCCTTTGCCGACCGGCGCAGCAACACCGACCAGGGCAGCGCGCTGGCCACGCTGGGCAAGTCAGTGGCCGGCTCGGTGCTGCTCGTCGCGCTCATCGTCGGGGTGGCCTGCTACGTGCTGTGGCGGTGGTCGGAGGCGTGGCTCGGGCCGGCGGACGGCGACGAGAGCACGTCGAACCGCGTCCAGGCGTTCGTCGAGGGAGCGGCGTACCTGCCGTTCGCGTACCTCGCGATCTCGGTGCTCGCCGGCGATCCGGGCAGGGCGAACCAGGGCAAGCAGTACCGCACGTTGTCCGGGCGCATCCTGCAGACCCGCACCGGCCAGGCGTTGATCGTCGCCGTCGGGGCGGGTGTCGTGGTGGTCGGCGGCTTCTTCGTGTGGCAGGGCGTCAAGCGCAGCTTCGAGTCACACTTCGACTTCCCCAACCGGCAGCCGTGGGTCCGCCCGACCGTCCTCATGTTGGGCTCGATCGGTTCCATAGGCCGCGGATTGATCTTCATCGAGGCGGGTGTCCTCGTCGTCTACGCCGCATTGAGCGTCGAGCCGGGCAAGGCCGGCGGGCTGGACGCGGCGCTGGACACGCTGTCGCGTCAGTCCTACGGCACCGTGCTGCTACTGCTCGCCGCCGCCGGCTTCGCCGCTTTCACGCTGTTCGCGCTGGCCGAAGCCGGGTGGCGCGATCGCTGAGAGTCAGTCACCCAGGCCGAAGGCGTTGACCTTCTCCGGGTGGATGCGGATGAACGCTTCGCCGAAGCCCGGCGCGAGTTGCGTGCCCCCGGAGGTGATCGCTTCCGCGGGGCCGCGGATCTCCAGCATTCGCGGCGTCCACGGATCGGTGGACACCAGGTCGTCGACGACGATCGCCGCCCAGCCGTTGGCCTGGACGTCGCGGAACTTCTTCGTGGTGCTGACGTGATGTCCACCGCTGTCGAGGGTGCCGAGCTTGCTGTTCCAGACGAACGACACGGGGACGACATGCGGGCGCCCGTCCGCACCCGCAGTGGCGAGACGGCCCAGCCGCTGACCTGCCAGGTAGGCGAGCTGTGCTTGCGAGAGTTCGGCCATGAACCCAATGAACAACATGAACCGCACTTCAGGTCAAGCAAATGGACGGCAGCCGAACTGCAGTCACACCGAGGCAGTATCGAAGGCACGCCACATGCGCGCGTAGCCCCCGCCGAGTGCAAGCAACTCGTCGTGCGTCCCCGACTCGGCGACCTGGCCATGATCGAGCAGCACGATGCGGTCCGCGCCGCGCGCGGTCTGCAGGCGGTGCGCGATCACGATGGTGGTGCGGTCACGTGCCAGCGACTGCATCGCCGCGCTCACCCGCGACTCGGTGGCGAGATCGAGATTGGAGGTCGCCTCGTCGAGCAGCAGCAGCGTCGGGTCGGCCAGCTGCGCCCGGGCGAGCGCGACGAGCTGCCGCTGGCCCGAGGACAACGACCCGCCGCGCTCACCGAGCTGCGTGCGGTAGCCACCGGGTAGCGCCGCGACCACGTCGTGCGCGCCCACCGCACGCGCCGCTGCCTCCACGTCGGCATCTGACGCAGCGGGCCGGCCGTAGGCGATGTTGTCGCGCACCGTCCCGGTGAACAGGAACGCCTCTTGCGGCACGTAGCCGAGGTGGCTGCGGAATTCGCCGAGGTCCAGCGAACGCAGGTCGTGATCGTCGAGCCGGACGCTGCCGCCCTGCGGGTCGTAGAAACGGGCAAGCAGCTTGAGCACGGTCGACTTGCCGGCGCCGGTCTCGCCGACGATGGCGACAGTCTCGCCGGCAGCGACCGCGAGCGACACTCCGCGCAGTGCCTCGCCGCCGGCCGTCGACGGGTACGCGAAGCGCACGTCACGCAACGCCACCGCGCCGACCGGCGTGCCCAGCGGCAACGTCTCGACCGGCTGCGGCGTCAGCGAGTCCAGAGCCATCAGCTCGGCGATGCGGTGCACAGAAACGCGGGTCTGCTGCCACGAGTCGAACACCTGCGACAGCTGTTGGATCGGCGCGAAGAACAGCTCGATGTAGAGCAGGAACGCAATCAGCGCACCGATGGTGAGCGAGCCGTCGCGTACCAGTACCGCACCGACGCCGAGCACCAGCGCGTCCGCGACCGCTGCGAGGAACTGGACGAACGGGAAGTACGTCGCGACGAGTCGCTGGGCCTGCACCCGCGAGCGCAGGTACGACCAGCCCAGCTCGTGGAAGCGCGTGATCGTCGCCGCCTCGTGGACGAACGCCTGCGACTCGCGTACGCCCGAGAGGCTTTCCTGGAAATCGGCGTTCACCACCGCGATCCGCTCGCGCGACAAGTCGTACAGCTTCGCGGCACGGCGCCGGAACCAGATCGTCGCGAGCGCCAGCGGGATGATGACGCTCAGCGTGATCAGGCCGAGCTCGACATCGACGACGACGAGCGTCACGCCCACGCCGAGGAACGTCACGAAGGCGACGAGCGCGGAGAGCAGGCCGTTGGTCACCAGCGACTCGAACTGGTCGACGTCGGTCGTCATCCGGGTCATGATGCGTCCGGCGAGTTCGCGCTCGTAGTAGTCGAGCGAGAGGCGCTGCAGCTGTGCCCACACCCTGATCCGCAGCGAGAGCATGATCCGTTCGGCGGTGCGTCCGGTGATGAACGTCGATGCTGTCTGCACGAGCTGCTCGATCAGGGCCACCGCGAGCAGCGCCCCGGCGGCGGCGAACAGCACGCCCTGGGCGTCGGCGATTACGCCGCTGTCGACGCCGGTCTTGACGAGGTACGGGCCGGCCAGTCCACCGAGTGCGTCCAGGACGACGAGCGCCAGACCGACGAGCAGCGGCCGGCGGAACTGGCGCAGCAGCCGCACGAGGCCGAAGTCACGGTGGTGCGCGCTTTCGGTCGCGAGGTCGAGGGTCGCGGCGTCGCGCACGGGTGGCAGCGCGGCGACCTGCGCGATCAGTTCCGGGGTCGGCGGCAGCCCGGCCATGATGCCGCCGCGTCCACCGCCACCGCCGAGACCGGCGCCCAGCGACGCGCTGACCCGGGTGGGCGTGGCCGTGCTCGGGGAGGCGTTGCTGTCGCCCTGCCATGCGGCGGCCGTGACGCCGTCCGCACTCAGCACGGCGAGCGCTTCGATACGATCGCCCGCCTGCCGGATCGCCGCGCTGTCCAGCCCGGATAGCAGCGAGCGGTAGAACGCGCTGCGCCCGCTCAGCTCGTCGTGCGTGCCGTCGTCGACGACCCGGCCGTGGTCGAGCACGACGACACGGTCGGCCAGGTGCAGGGTGGACACGCGGTGCGCGACGAGCACCGTCGTGCGTCCGGGCAGCACGTCGCGCAGGCCGTCGTGCATCGCCTGTTCGGTGCGCGCGTCGACCGCGCTCGTTGCGTCGTCGAGGACGAGAATGCGCGGGTCGGCCAGGATCGCGCGGGCCAGCGCGATCCGTTGCCGCTGGCCGCCGGACAGCGTCAGCCCGCGTTCCCCCACGACGGTCGCGTAGCCGTCCGGCAGGTCTCGGACGAACTCGTCGGCCTGTGCCGCGCGCGCCGCCGCCACCACCTCGTCGTCATTCGCGTCGGGACGGCCGTAGGCGATGTTCGCGCCGATCGTGTCGGAGAACAGGAAGCTCTCCTCGAATGCGACGCCGACCCGTCGGCGCAGCGAGTGCAGCGTCAGCTCGCGTACGTCGTGTCCGTCGACCAGCACCCGTCCGGATGTCGGGTCGTAGGACCGCGCGATCAGCGACGCCAGAGTCGACTTGCCGCTGCCGCTCGGGCCCACCAGCGCGACGCGCTCGCCGGCCGCGATGTGCAGGTCGACCCCGTCGAGCACCGCAGTGTCGGGGGAGTACCCGAAGCTGACGTTCTCGAAGGCGATCTCGCCCCGGACGTCGGGTAGCTCGCGCGCGCCGGGCGCGTCGGTGATCGCCGGGCGCAGGTCGAGCAGGCCGAAGATCCGCTCGACCCCGGCGCGTGCCTGCTGGCCGACGGTGAGGATGCCCGCGAGCTGTCTGGCGGGCGCGGCGAACTGGCCGACGTAGGTCGAGAACGCCAGGAACGTGCCGATGGAGATGGTGCCGTGCAGCGTCAGCAGGCCGCCGGCGACGAGGATCGCCACCTGAGCGAACGACGGGATCGCCTCGAGCAACGGCTGATAGCGAGCCTGCAGGCGGGTAGCGCGCAGCCGCGAGCCGTACAGCTGCTGCGCCGCGTCGCGCAGGCGGCGCAGCTCGCGATCCTCCTGCCCGAACGCCTTCACCACCCGCACGCCGGTGACGCCCTGGTCGACGATCTGCGCGACGTCCCCCTCGCGCTGCTGGCCGTCCCAGGTGGCGGGGAAGACGCGACGGCGCATCCGGTAGGACACCGCGAACAGTGCGGGGACGACGACCAGTGCGAGCAGCGCCAGCAGGGGTGAGAGCACGAACATCACCACGAGCGAGAGCAGCATCATCAGCACGTTGCCGGTCATCAGCGGAAGGAAGTTGAGCAGGCCCTGCACCAGCGCCGAGTCGGAGTTCGACCGCGAGACGAGTTGCCCGGTGGGCATCTTGGCGAGGGAAGCGAGATCCATGCGCTGCAGGTGATCGTGCACCGCGTTGCGCAGATCGAGCTGCACACCGAGGCCCACCTGACCGCCGCGGTAACGCCGCACATAGGCGAGCGCGAAGGACAGGCCGGCCGCTGCGAACAGCAGCACCAGCCACGGCCACAGCGCATCGCGACGCGCGACGATCACGTTGTCGATGATCTGTCGGGCGATCAGCGGAACCAGCGTTTGCGCGGCGCTGCCGACCACGGCCGCCAGCATCGCGATGACGACGTTGCGGCGATGCTGCATCAGACAGCCCCATAGTCGCCGCACCCACCCCGGTCCGTCACGATCGTGATCATGCCCGCGCGTCATGACGCTCCAGGGGTATTACGATCGCGGAAAGCGATGGCCGGACGGTTCGGGTCGTCGAGCCTGACGACGACATCGGCGACGCGGGCGGGCCGTACCTGCGTGTCGTACTGCTCGTGCGCGGGCAGCGTCCACGCCTGGTCGGTAGGCGTCCGCCGGGCCCGTGCGGCGGGCGACATCGCCAAGTGGATCATCCGATCGAACGGAAGATCGACTCCGAGCAGGAATGCGCCGCTCACGAGCAACACGGTCGCCGGCTCGGCCGCGCGCACCGGTTCGCGGGTGGACCGGTTGGTGCGCGGATCACGCAGCGAGGGCAGGTAATGCCCGGCGGCCGCGATCGGGTCCAGTACCTCGCGGCGCAGCGCGTCGGCGTCCAACCACGACGGCAACGCAGCTGCGTCCTCGCGGCCGTACTCGAGGCGCAGCGACGCGTCGCGCCAGAACGACGAGGCCTCGACGTGTACCGCCGGACGGCTCCGCACGCGAAGCGGTTCGATCAGCTCCGTCGCGAATTCGGCCGGGTCGGCGCAGGGCGGGCCTTCGACAGCCACCCGGACAGTGCCGGGCGCGGTGCGCAACCACGCCGCCAGCCGCGTCGGCACGTCCGCGGGTGAGATCGAGGTCCAACTCAAGCGGCGAGCTTCTCCTTGACCTGCTGCACGCTCGGGTTCGTCAAGGCCGTGCCGTCGGCGAACACGACGGTAGGGACGGTGCGGTTGCCGCCGTTGACCTGCATGACGATCTCGGCGGCGTCCGGGACGACCTCGATGTCGATCTCGTCGTACGCGATGCCGCTGTGCTGCAACCCTTCCTTCAGCCGCGCGCAGAAGCCGCACCACCCGGTCGTGTACATCGTCAGCATGCGAGTCCTCCCCGGAAAGCGCGGTCTTGTGTACCAACCCGCCATCGCCGGACGACATTCCCGTCGTCGGGGCCGCGAACGGATCGTCGGTACCCGCTGGCAGGATCGGTCCTCGTGCAGGATGCCGAGAAGGTGCTGGCCGGGCTCGACCCGGAGCAGCGCGCTGCCGCCGAGGCGGTACGCGGCCCGGTGTGCATCCTCGCCGGCGCGGGAACGGGCAAGACCCGCGCCATCACGCACCGCATCGCCTACGCGGTGCGCGCCGAGGCGGTGCCGCCCGGTCAGCTGCTGGCGGTCACCTTCACCGCCCGCGCGGCCGGCGAGCTCCGCGCCCGGTTGCGTGCCCTCGGCGCCGGGGGAGTGCAGGCCCGCACCTTCCACGCCGCTGCGCTGCGTCAGCTGCAGTACTTCGCGCCCCGCATTCTCGGCGGCGGCATGCCCGACGTCCTGGACAAGCCGCTGCGCATGGTCGGCAACGCCGCGGCACGCTTGCGGTTGAAGGTCGACCGCGCCGAGTTGCGTGACCTCGCGTCCGAGATCGACTGGGCCAAGTCCGTGCTCGCCATGCCCGAGGACTATCCGCACCGTGCGCGGGAAGCCGGCCGCGAGACGAGCATGACGCCGGACTCCGTCGCCAGGGTCTACGCCGAGTACGAACAGACCAAGCGCCGCGCGGGCATGATCGACTTCGCGGACATGCTGCTGATCATGGCCGGCGGGCTCGAGTCGTTGCCGGATGTCGCGGAAGAGGTGCGCAGCCGCTACCGGCACTTCGTCGTGGACGAGTACCAGGACGTCTCTCCCCTGCAGCAGCGGCTGCTCGACGCGTGGCTCGGCGACCGCGACGATCTGTGCGTCGTCGGCGACGCGAACCAGACGATCTACTCCTTCGCCGGTGCCACACCCCAGCACCTGCTCGGTTTCCGCAAGCGGTTCCCGAGCGCCGTGGTGGTGCGGCTCCACCGTGACTACCGCTCCACGCCGCAGGTGGTCGAGCTCGCGAACGCGCTCGTGCACGGCACTGGCGACACTGCACTCACGCTCGTCGGCCAACGCCCCGCCGGGCCGCCGCCCAGCTTCGCCGAATTCGACGACGAACCCGCCGAGGCCGCCGACGTCGCCGAGCGCTGCCGCACGCTGGTCGACGCGGGCACGCCGGCGTCGCAGATCGCGGTGCTGTTCCGGGTCAACGCGCAATCGGAGGTCTACGAGGCGGCCCTGTCGAAGGCGGCCGTGCCCTACGTCCTGCGCGGCGGGGAGCGGTTCTTCGACCGTCCTGAGATCCGCGAGGCGCGCCTGCTGCTGCGCGGCGCGGCGCGTGCCGGGCAGGACAGCGACGAGTCCCTCCCGGACGCGGTGCGCGGCGTGCTGTCCGGGCTCGGCTGGTATCCGGACAACGCCCCGCCGGGCGGTGCTACCCGCGAGCGGTGGGAATCGCTGGCCGCCCTGGTCCCGTTGGCCGACGACCTAGTCGCCGCCCAGCCCGAAGCGCATCTCGACGAGCTGATCGCCGAGCTCGACCAGCGCGCCAACGCCCAGCACGCGCCGACCGTCCAGGGCGTCACGCTCGCGTCGCTGCACTCGGCGAAGGGCCTGGAATGGGACGCGGTGTTCCTCGTCGGCCTCACCGACACCACGGTGCCGATCCAGCACGCGACTACCCCGGCGCAGCTGGCCGAGGAGCGGCGGTTGCTCTACGTCGGCATCACCCGCGCCCGCGAGCGGCTCGCGCTGTCCTGGGCGCTGGCGCGCAGCCCGGGGCAGCGGCGCGGCAGGCGCCCGAGCAGGTTCCTCGACGGCCTGCGGCCCAGCGGCGCGCGTGATTTCACGCCCAAGGCGAAGAAAAAACAGAGAGCGGCCGAGGCGGCGGATGCCGAGCTGTTCGGACGGCTGCGCGCCTGGCGCAAGGCGCAGGCCGAGGCGCAGAGCGTGCCGCCGTACGTGGTCTTCAGCGACGCGACGCTCGTCGCGATCGCCGACACCCGACCGACGAGCCGTGCGGGGCTGGCGCAGATCTCCGGCGTCGGGCCGACGAAGCTGACGCGCTACGCCGACCCGGTGCTGAGCGTCCTCGCCGGCGCAGACCCCGCCGACGTCGAGCCGGTGAAGGTCAGCTGACCAGGTCGATTCCCGGTCGATCTCTTGAGACTCGTCCGACGCGCTAGGACGCGCCGTCAGCATCAAGATCGGCCGCAACGGGTGGCTCGCGCACCAGCGCGGCGACGACGCCGGCCAGCACGATCAGTGCCGTCGCCACGAGCAGCGCAGTCTGCAACCCGCTCAGGAACCCGTCGACGAACGGCGCCGGGATGCGGTCCAGGCTGAACGACCCGGCTGCGCCGCCGGTCTCCAGGGCGCGCAATGCGGAGTTCTTCGCGAGGTTGCCGAACGGGACGTCCGCCAGATAGGTGTCGACGGCGTCGACGAGGTGCGCGTTCACCACCGCGCCGAGCACCGCGACGCCCACTACGGCACCGAGTTGCCGCGCGGTGTTCGTGGCCGAGGCGGCGATGCCCGAGTGCTTGGCGGGCACGTGCGAGAGCACCGCGGACGTCAACGGCACCACCGTCACGCCGAAACCGAGCCCCGCCAGTGCCAGCGCCAGCGCCAACAGCCAGAACGTCAGCGACGAGCCCTGGCCGAGTTCGACGCGGGCCAGCACCATCCCGAGCGCCGCGACCACGCAGCCCGCGACCATCGGCGTGCGCGAACCCACGCGTGCGACCCAGGGCCCGGCCGCGAGGCCGCCGAGCACGATCGCCACCGCCATCGGCGCGAACATCCCGGCAAGCCTCCAGCCCGAGTACTGCAACCCGATGTCCAGGTAGAGCGCGGTCAGGAAGAAGACCGCGAACACGCCGAAGTAGACGGCGAACGCAGAGAACAACGCGCTGCGCACGATCGGTGCACGCACGTAGGCGGGGTCGAGCATCGGGTTGCGCACCCGCGACTCGACTGGTCCGAACGCCAGCAGGCACGCACCGCCCACCACGAACAGCACGATGATCCACGTCGTGCCGTAGCCGCGGTACTCGCCTGCGATGGCAGCGAAGATCACGCAGCCGAGGCCGGCAGTGGCCAGCACGAACCCGGCGAGGTCGATGCGGCCAGGCTGCGGGTCGCGGCTATTCGGCACGAACAACCACACCCCTGCGAGCAGCACCAGACCGGCCGCGAGGTTGAACCAGAACACCGACTGCCAACCGCCGATGCCGACGAGGACGCCGCCGACCACCGGTCCGAGCGCCAGCGCCAGACCGGAGATCGCCGACCATGCCCCGAGCGCGCGGGCCCGCTGCCGGCGATCGGGGAAGAGCTGGCGGATCACCGACAGCGTCCCCGGCTCGGACGCCGCCGCGCCGATACCCATCACCGCGCGCCCGGCGATCACCATCGCGACGCCGGAGGCCAGCGCGCACATCAGCGAGCCGACGCAGAACACCGCGATGCCGGCGAGCATCACCCACTTTCGACCGAACCGATCGGCGAGCGAACCGCCGACGAGCATCAGGCTGGCGAACACCAGCGAGTACGCGTTGATCACCCATTGCAGGGGGATCACGCCGGCCGAGACGTCCTGCACGAGATCGCCGAGCGCCACGCTGACGATCGTCGTGTCGAGAAAGGTCAGGAACAGCACCGCGAGCACGGTGCCGAGCGCGACCCCGCGCGAGCCGGTGCGCGCCGGGCTCGTCATGGTGTGGATCCTCCCTGTACGTCGTCGGTTCTACCCGTTCGGGTAATTCGCTTGCGAGCCCGTGTCGACCTTGGCTAACCTCAGATCATCGACGACCGCGCGTGCGATGCCCCACGCGCTCGAGCAGAGAGGGGTGGTCCCCGATGAGCAATCTGATCTTTCCGGCGGCTGCCTCGCACTCGCGCGTGAACCCGCTCTCGCCGTCGATCGGCACCGATCCGTGGCGTGACCGCGTCGCGAACCGCGGCAGCAATCGGTCCGTCATGGCCGGCATGTCCATCTCCATCCCGGTTCACAACTCCATCGCAGCGCCCACCGGCGTCGCCACGGCCGACGCAGGCAGCGGCGTCTACAGCGCCAAGCAGGCCGCACCACGTCGAGGGGTACCACGCTGATCAGGTCAGCGATTGGCTCCTCGAGGCCGCGGCTCCCAGCTTGGGAACCGCGGCCTCTTTGTATTCCGGGACCGCTGACCAAGCGCACAACACCATCCGCACAACCCGTCAGAAGAGGAGGTGACCCGACGTGTTGACGACGTGCGCGAGCGACCTCGCGCTCGACCCGATCGGGATCGACCAGCTGGATCCGCTGTCGAAGCAGTGTCCGGACGACGTGCCCTGCCGGGTGCAGGACCCCGACCTCTGGTTCGCCGAGACGCCTGTCGAACTGGAGGAGGCGAAGGCCTTCTGCCACGACTGCCCGGCACGTCTGGCCTGCCTCTCCGGTGCACTCGAGCGCCGGGAGCCCTGGGGCGTCTGGGGCGGCGAGATCTTCGAGCGCGGCGCGATCGTGGCGCGCAAGCGTCCCCGTGGCCGGCCGCGCAAGGACGACCGCACCGGTGTCGCCGCGTGAGCACCACACCATGAACGAGCACAGCTACTTTCAGGAGCAACTCAGATGTACACGATGTACGAAGCACTCGCGCATGATCGAATGCGTGTCGAGCAGCGGCGATCGCGGGAGGCGCGGCTGGCGAGGGAACTCGCCGCCCAGCGCCGCTGGCACCGCGTATCGCTGCGGGCGCGCGCGGCCGAGGCACGGCACGCGCGCCGGGCCAGTGAGCTGCCCGTCGACTAGGACGCGCAGCGAGTCCCACACCGACACGGCCGCCGGATCTGTTCGATCCGGCGGCCGTGTCGTGTCACCACCACTGCTGGTCGAGCTTGGCCTCGATCGAGCGCACGAAGCGGCGCGTGCACTGCGGGCACACCCAGCGCGTCTGCTGGCCGTCGCTGGTCTCGACGACGTCCGTGCACCACGTCAGCGGCGGATCACCGTCGACGTCCGGGTCGGCCGCCTTGGCGCACAGCGAGCACACCGGGTCCATGGACGTCATTGCACCACGCCGATCGGCGCCGGTCCGTCACCACAAGGACATCGAGCGTTCGAAGATGCCGCCGAGGTCCTCGGCGGTCACGTCCTTGGGTGCGGTGGCCAGCAGCCGCTGCTGCTTCAACGCGCCCTCGACAAGATCGTCGACGTCGGCCGCGCCGAAACCGACGGCGCCGACGCCGGCCGGGATGCCGATGTCGCGCATCAACGTGGCCAGCACTCCGGGTAGCAGCGCCGCAGCGTCGGACGGTGTCTCGGCGGACGGGTCGAGCAGCTGGGCCGCCCGCACATGCCGCTCCGGCGAGGCGTCGAAGGTGAACCGGAACGCCTCGGGCGCGGTGAGCGACACAGACATTCCGTGCGGCACCATTGCGCCGGAGTCGTCCGGGTAGCCGTCCGGGCGGAAGTCCCGCACCTGCCCGGCGATCGGGTACGCGTTCGCATGCGGAATGTGCACGCCGGCGTTGCCGAAGCCCAGACCGGCGAACGTCGCGGCGAGTGCCATGTCGCGCCGGGCGGCGAGATCATCGCCGTGCGCGACGGCGCGGCGGAAGCTCGTGGCCATCAGCCCGAGGGCGCGCTCGGACCACATGTCCGAGACGGGGTTGGAGCCGCAGTACGGCACGCGTTGCTCGGGCTGTTTGCGGTTGCCGCTCGTGTACGGGCGCGCGGTGTAGCTCTCCAGGGCGTGACACAGGATGTCCATGCCCGCAGAGGCGGTCACGCCGGCCGGCTGGGTGAGTGTCAGCACCGGGTCGACGACGGCGAGAGTCGGGCGCAGCCCGGCGTGGCTGATTCCGCTCTTCACCCGTTGGGACAGCACATCCAGCACGCAGATCGTGGTGCTCTCCGAGCTGGTGCCGGTGGTCGTCGGCACCGCCACCAGCGGGTGCAGCGGGTGCACCGGATCGGCGCCTCCGCCGACCGGCGCGTTGACGTAATCGAGGAGTTCGCCGGGGTTGGTCAGCAGCAGGTTGACGGCTTTCGCGGTGTCGATGCTCGACCCGCCGCCGACCGCCACGAACGCGTCCCACGGCCCGTGGGCGCGCGCCCAGTCGATGGCTGCCTGCATGCTCTCGTCGGTCGGCTCGATGCGGACGCCGTCGAACACCGCTGCCTCGACGCCGAAGCGCGACATCTGCTGCGCGACCCGCTCGGCCAGCCCGGTGGCCGCGACCCGCGCATCGGTGATCACCAGAGCCCGCGTGCTGCCGAGCTGCGACAGGTCGTAGCCGATCTCGTCGGATGCGCCGTCGCCGAACTTCAACGTCGGGGCGCCGTAGGTGAAGATCGATTCGCGGGGGGCAGGCTCAGTCGTCGGTGAAGCCCGGCTGCCACTGCTCGGCGATCGCGCGGAACGGCGCGGTGGCCTCGAGCTGGCACAGCACGCCGATCGTCCCGAGTGTCACGCGGTGGATCAGCATGTAGGACGGCGGCAGGTTCAGCATTCGCGCGACCTTGGCTTCGCCGCGGCGCGGGTCGGCGATCCGCGCGGCCTGGCGGCGCATCCAGCGGCGGCTGAACGCGAAGGTGTCCTCGCGCAACGGATCGGCAGCTGTGCCGAGGAAGTCGAGGATGTCGGCGCCGGTGACGTTCACGTTGGGCCGCACGAAGCCGAGCTGGCGCATGAGAGCCAGCACGCCCTCGGCGTCGTTGCGGACGGTCAGCTTGGTGAGCCTGCCGAGCGCTTCGGGATACCCGCCGGGGAGCCGTGCAACCGCGCCGAAGTCGACGACGCCCAGCCGTCCGTCGGGCAGCATGCGGAAGTTGCCCGGATGCGGATCGGCGTGCAGCATCTCGGCGCGAGCCGGCGCGGAGTAGTGCAGCAGCACCAGCAGCGAGCCGGCGAGGTTGCGCTCGTCCTGCGTGCCCGTACCGATGATCGCCGACAGCGGGCGGCCGTCCATCCACTCGGTGACGATCACCTTCGGCGCGCTGGCCACTACGCGCGGTACCGCGATCTGCTCGTCTCCGTCGAAGCCGGCGGCGAAGGCCCGCTGCGCGTCGGCCTCGCGGGCATAGTCGAGTTCTTCGAGCACGCGCTCCTTGATCTCGGCAAGGAGGGGCTTGACGTCCAGGCCGGGGGAGATCCTGGAGAACAGCCAGGCGAAGCGGGTGAGCTGGGTGAGGTCGGCCATCAGCGCCGGACCCGCCCCCGGGTACTGCAGCTTGACCGCAACCTCGCGTCCGTCGGCCCACACGGCCCTGTGCACCTGGCCGATGCTGGCGGCCGCGGCCGGGACGTCGTCGAAGTGTCTGAAGCGCTCCGGCCAGCGTCGGCCGAACTGGTCGTCGAGGACCTTGTGCACGCTCGCTACCGGCATCGGCGGCGCGGCTTCCTGCAGCTTGGTCAGGGCCTCGCGGTAGGGCGCCACGTTCTCCTCGGGCAGTGCGGCCTCGAAGACCGACAGCGCCTGGCCGAGCTTCATCGCGCCACCCTTGAGCTCGCCGAGCACGGTGAACAGCTGCTCGGCGGTCCTGGCCTGCAGGTCGGCGGTGATCTCGTCTGCGGACTTGCCAGTCATCCGGCGACCGAAGCCGACGGTGGCACGCCCGGCGACGCCGAGGGGGAGCGAGGCGAGCTTCGCGGTCCGAGCCCCCCGGCGCTGTGGGATCTCGTCCCCGTTTCGGCCACGGCGCGGATTGCGTTCGGTCACGTTGGCCATTGTGCCCAATGACCATGCGCGCGCACGTCGGCGCACCGGCCACTCAACCGGTATGCCTTGACGTTTATATGCGTCGTTCGATATATACGACCTATGGATGCGTTCGCTGCGATCGCCGAGCCGACCCGGCGCGAGATCCTCGATCGGTTACGTGGCGGCGACAGCGATGTCACCGGGCTGGTCCGGACGCTACGCATGCCGCAACCGCTGGTGTCCAAGCATCTGCGTGTGTTGCGGGAGTGCGGCGCGGTGACCGCGTCGACCGTCGCGCAGCGCCGTGTCTACCGGCTCGCCCACGACCCGTTGCCCGAGGTGCTGGCCTGGGTCGAGCCCTACCACGCGGCCTGGGCGGCGAGCTTGGAGCAATTGGAACGGGCATTGGCCGACGATCAGGAGCGAGGATGAACGACAACGACGTGGATCCCAGGGTCATCGCGCAGATAGCCGTCGAGCAACCCGATGCGCTCCTGCGCCGGCTCGACGGCCGGTGGACACTGCGGATGTCCAGATACCTCCCGCATCCGCCCGCGCGGGTCTGGCCGATGCTCACCGAACCGACGAAGCTGATGCGGTGGTCGCCGGTCATCCCCCGACCGAGCCTTCGACAGCGTGGGTCCGGCGACGTCCCGCGAGGGCCCTGACGCCGCGCAGGTGAGCGTCGAGGTGCTCGTTCACGAACCGCCGCGCGAGCTCGTGCACCGCTGGGCCGACCAGGTGTCGCACTGGACGCTCACCCCGGAACGGGGCGGCACGCGGCTGCAGTTGCAGCACACCTTCGACCAGCGTCCGGAGGCGGGATCGTTCGCCGCCGGCTGGCATGTTTGCCTGGCCACGCTCGCGCTCGTCAGCGAGGGATGCGACGTCGAGCGCGTTGTCGGCGCGCGCGCCCTCGACTACGGGTGGGCGGATATGAAGGACGGTTATAACCGGCTGCTGCGCTGATCAGCCCACCGCGTCGGTGCAGTCGCAGTCCGGGTGCGGCGGCCAACTGCGTCGACGCAGCCGCCAGTCGGGCATCCGCAACTCGACGGTCGCGTCGAGGACCGCCGGCTCGCCGCCGTCCAGGAAGCTCAGGGCCTGCAGCGCTGCGGCGCCGGCGACGATCGTGGCGACCGCGACGTCGGAGGCCGGGCCGTGCCGGCGCTCGACGGTGAGCTGGACGGCGAGCGCCGACCAGGCCGGATCGCGATCCTGGCGGTGCAGATCGGCGCAGCGCAGGCAGCTCGTGAGCCCGGGCAGCACCAGCGGCCCCACGACGCCGTGGTCGATGCCTAGCGTGACCGCCAGGTACGGCGCATTGCTGGCGTGCAGCGCCTGCCGCCGCTCCTCGGTGATCGGCGTGTCCGTCGCGACGATCGTGAGGTCGGGTCGCTCGTCGATGCCCGGCGGCCTGGTGTCGACCTCCGGCGCCGCCCGGCGTAGGGCCTGATCGGCGGCGTAGGAGAGGGTGCTGCCCTCGTCGTCGGGCGTCGCCCCGCCGGGCATCGCCTGGTGCAAGCGGACGGTGCCGTCGGCGACGCAGCTGACCCGCCCCACCCCAGCCGCGGCAAGCACGGCGGCCAGGTGCGCGGCCACCCGGCTGGTTCCGAACACCGCGACCGATGCGTGTCGTCGAGCCGCCAGGACAACGGCGGCGTCCGCACCGTGCCGGGCGGCCAAGGCGGTGAGCTCGCCGGCCAGCCGCGGCTGGGGTGGCGCGCCGCGGGGGTCGTCGGGCTCGAGCGAGCGCCGCCAGAGGTAGCCAGCGTGGGTCAGCGCGGCCAGTGCGTGGCGCACGGGTTCATCCAGGGTGGCGATGGGCGACGGGGCCGCGGACGCGACGTTGCGCACGATCGAGACTGGCAGGCCCTCGACCACCGTTGCCTGGCTGCCCAGCTCGAGATGTACCGAGTCCGGGGTGCGCCAGAGCAGCCGGGTCGCCGGCCCCAGCATGAGTTCCGGTGCCTCGTCGGCCGGCTCCAGCGCGGTCATCGGCACACGGTCGCACATCGCGCAGTCGCGGCGAGCGGTTGTCCACAGGCATCGTTGGGCAACGTCCGGTGATCGAGTACGTAACAAGACGGTAACCCTGAGGTGAATGTCCACACCTGTGGACGACGATGTGGACGGCCGCCGCGCGCCTGTGGACAACGCGTCGGCCCCGCGGTGTTGCACCGCACTGTCGGCCCGGACGGTTAGCGTGTCGTCCGTGGCCCTGACGAACGCTGCGGACGACTCGGCTGTCGAGGTGCGCCGTAGCGCTCGGCGGCGGCGCACTGTGTCCGCGTACCGCGACGGCGAGCGCATCGTCGTGCTCATCCCCGCGCGGTTCAGCTCCGCCGAAGAGGACGAGTGGGTGGGCCGGATGGTGGCCCGGGTGGCCGGCACCGCCAGGCCGCGGCGCAGCGGGGACGCAGCTCTCGCCCGGCGTGCGCGCGAGCTGTCCGAGCGCTATCTCGACGGCGCGGCACGACCGGTCAGCGTGCGGTGGGTGCCGGCGATGCGCACCCGTTGGGCCTCGTGCACACCGGCCGACGCCACGATCCGGCTCTCCCGGCGGCTGCAGGAAATGCCTGCATGGGTGCGTGATTACGTGCTGTTGCACGAGCTCGCACACTTGATTGAGTTCGGCCACGGGCCGCAGTTCTGGCGTCTCGTCGAGCGTTACCCGCGTACCGAACGGGCCCGCGGCTATCTCGACGGCGTCAGCGCCGCGGCCAACCTGCCGATCCAGGACGACCTGGCCGACGACCTGGCCGACGACCTGGCCGACAACCTGAACGACAGCGACGGCGTCGCCGACGCGGGTTGATCAGGCGCGCTCGAGATAGCGTTTCGCAAGGCGGAGTTCTTCGCGGACCTCGCCGGGTAGCCGCCGGCGCAGCAGCGGTTCGAGCAGCCACCGCAGCGCCGGTGTAACCCGAAATTCCAGTGTCCGCGTGACCCGTGTCCCCTCCGGAACGGCCTCGGTCTGGAAACTCGCAGCGAATCGCGCCATCGCATGCCCGATCCGATTTTGCGGAGGCGGCGACAACGAGATGTCGATGCGCTGCCCCGGCGTCAGGGTCAGCTGCTGCACGACCTTGGGCTGGGGCATCCCGGCCAGCGTCGGGCGGCACGCGAACTCGACGACGTTGCCCTCACGCCGGTGCCAGAGCACCGGGCTGATCTTGCGATCGACCTCGGCGTAGCGCTCGATGTCCATGACGAAGTCGAGCAGGGTGTCGGGCGAACACGCGATGACGGCGGTTTCCTGCACCCGGATCATAGGTGAGAGAGTACTCTCTCACCTATGGGCGAGGCCATCCGTACCTCTGCCCGGAACCGGTTCATCGAGGTCGCAGCGCGGTTGTTCGCCGACCGTGGGTACGCCGCCACCTCGGTCGCGGACATTCAGGTCGCCTGCGGCCTCACGGCGGGATCGGGAGCGCTGTACAAGCATTTCTCGTCGAAACGACAGCTGCTCGATGCAGTGATCGGGACGCATGTCGCGACGATGCGCGAGGGCAGCTGGGACTTCGCGGCGTCGTTGCCCGTCGATCTCCGCTCGGCGTTGCGCGCAATCATCGACGCGGTATGGGCCGGCATGCATCGCGACCGAGCGGTGCTGCGGGTGATGTTGCGCGACCTTGACGCGTTCCCGGAGCTGCTCAATGAGGTGTGGGTCGAGGTGCGAACCAATGTCTATGAGGTCTTCACCGAATGGCTGCGCGCCGAGGCCGGCCGGGGGACCATCGCCGTTGCCGATCCGGGCGCGACCGCGGCCGTCCTGCTCGCCTCGCTGACCTACTACCCGATCCTGGACGCCCTGATCGGGCACCCCCCGGGCGACATCGATCAGCAGCGTTTTGCCGATGCCTGGGTCGAGCACGCTGTCGCGACCCTCCGGCTCGCATGAGGGCGGTGCTACTCCGCTGCCGGCCCGGGTCGCTCGTCAGGACCGGCGTCGTCGCCCGCCTCGGGCTCGGGCTCCTTCGGCTTCTCGAAATCGGTCATGTCCAACCCGCTGAGGTCGTCGGGGGCGGTGAAATCTGCCTGCGTGGCGCCAGCCTTCTCACCGAAACCGAGCGGGTCGTCG
>JAABUT010001842.1_pt1 | contig 22448 bp, 16 predicted proteins | sample 5559281 | NCBI WGS metagenome assembly JAABUT01 (sample SAMN10711880, study PRJNA513359) | rock metagenome | isolation source: Antarctica rocks | place: Antarctica: Victoria Land, Ricker Hills nord | collected 2016-01-04
CGGCTCCGTCACCGCCGAATCACCTGTCGGCCTTTGGCTCAATCGCTCACGGAGTTGCGTCGTGAGTTGTTCAAACTCCCGCGCGCCGAACAGGTCGAGTTTCACCTGCGCCCCGAAATGCACCGTCGTCCCGCCCGCCGGTTGCGGCACGATCAGCGCGCGGACGCGCCGGTGCGGCACGTAGAATGTCACGATGGTGCTCACGAAAATCAGCAACGCCGCGACGATGATGATTGGCAGGCCGGGATTGTGCGTGATCTGCAACCCGGTGAAGCGCACCTCGCGCTGGAACCGGAATGTCAGGCCGCCAATCGTCGCCGCGCCGCCGGGATCGAGTTTGCCGATGCCGATGGGGCCGTTGCCCGCCTTCGTCGCGCGGTTGTCGAAGACGGCAATCGCCATCTGCCCGACGCCGATTTTGTCGTCCTGCGAACCGGCGGAGCCGACGATGCGCAACGTCACGCCAAGGTCGTCGAGACGCTGCACGCCCGTCGGCTCGAACTCGCCCGCCGCGTCGACGAACTGCCGCGCGAATGTGCGATCCGACGAGACGAAGACCGGCACGCTGTCGTCCCAAAGCGTCGTGCCGGTCGCCGCGTCGGTCACGACAAACTTCGCCGCCTGCCCGAACGTCGCCTGATGGAACGAGACGCCGTTGTAGCCGAGCGGATCGTTGACGCGCAACCGCCCGCTCTTCACGAGCGCGCCATCCCTGGAGATTTCCAAGTCGGAGTAATAATCCTTCGGCCGCCCGTCGTCGTAGTATTCATCGACGAAGCCACGGTTGTGCACCGTCAGGCCCGTGCCATGACCGACCACGCGCGTCGCACCGTCCGGCACAAGAAAGCCGATCTCGCGCCAACCGAGCGCCGCCGCGACGATTGCGCCGAGCATCAGCAGCACCAGCCCCGTGTGGAACGGAAAGGTCGCGAGCAGGCTGTAGCGGTTCTTATCCGCGTAGAGGTGCGTCGCGTCCGTGCCGCCATCGCGGGTCGTCACCACACGGTAGCGATGCGCCCGCAGCGTCGTCGCGACCGCATCGACGCCCGATTCTGGCGATGGCGCGTCGAGTTGTGTGGCCGTCTTCACGGCACGGAAGAAGCCCGTCGAGGTGCGGATGTTCGGGCGCCAGATGCGCTGCGCGATGCCCGGCCAGCGGTTGACCATGCCGCCGAGCACGATGCTCGTCGCCAGCAGGCCGAGTGTTAGGAGGAAGAACGGCGATTCCCAGACCGCCCAGTTGCTCCACCGCTCCATCAGGCCGCGCGTGACCGGGAACCACGACGCAATCCGCGTCGACGTCGTCGATTGCGCGAGCGTCGCGACGAGTACCCAGGCTATCGTGGCGCCGATCAGCCACAGCGCGACGCGCACGGACGTGAAGAACCACCACACACGGTCGAGCGCGACCGCGATGGGCGAGCGTTGGGTTGTCGATGCAGCATCCTGCGACGAAGAGGTGGACACCATGCAAACTCCGTTGTTTGCGACCGCGATCACGGTTTGTGGTGTCGGCTACGTAGCCCGCACGCCGCGCGACACAACCAAATTATACCACACCGCGCCGCGCGATTCGGCACGCTCGCCGCGCGGCGACACGGATCAGGTGATACCGGGAAGATTGATCGCCGGTGCGTAGACCGACAGCCGCGCGAGCGAGTCCGTGAGCAGGAGCACACCGATGAGAATTAGGAAGATGCCGCTCACAAGCGAGATCGCGCCGTAGTACCGATTGACGCGACGCAGCAGCCCCGTCGCGCGGCTGAACAGCAGCGCGACGAGCAGGAACGGCACGCCGAGGCCGAGCGAGTACGCGAGGAGCAGCGCCCCGCCATTCGTCGGCTGCGAGCCGACAACGCCGTAGATGCCGGTCAGAATCGGGCCGACACACGGCGACCATCCGGCGGCGAAGAAGACGCCAACGATGAACGAGCGAGCGAGCGTCCCCAAGCCAGTGGGCGCGTCCGCTGTTCGGCTCGGCGCACGAATGTCCGCTTCGGTCGGTGGCGGGTTCGCGACGATGCCGAGCCGGTTGCCACCCTTGCGGTTGAACAGCGCCGCGCCCGGCTGCATCTTCACCGTGCGGTTCAGGAAGGGGATACGAATCAGGCCGAGCGTGTGGAAACCCATGATGATGATGACCACGCCACCGATCCAGCGCACGTACCCCTGCGCCGCCTGCACATTGCTGAGAAACTGCCCGATCGCGATACCGACCACCGTGAAGACCACCGCGAAGCCGAGGACGAACGCGAACCCGTTGAGCAACAGTGTGCGCCGCGTCGGGGTCGTCTCCTCGCTCACCGACGTGCCCGCGAGATAGCCGACGTAGCCCGGCACGAGCGGCAGCACGCACGGCGAAAGGAAGGAGAGCAAGCCCCCGATGAACGCGATGGGTAGCCCGATAATTAGGGATGATCCCTGCAAACTGACCGCGAAAACGAGCGCCACGACCTTTACCTCCATCCCATTACCGCACAGGCACAGCATAGCACGCATGGGAACGCTCGCGGTGTTTCGTAAGAAAGATGCAAGGTCTCCCGCCGTCTGCGATAATCGGCACGCGGAAAGGAGCAATCGCGTGCCGCGTGCCACCGGACAACGGACGTATCGCACGGAGGGGATCGTGCTGCGGGATCGCGACCTCGGCGAGGCCGACCGCATCCTCACGATCATCACCCCCGACCGGGGCAAAATCCGCGCCGTGGCGAAGGGCGTCCGCCGGACGACGAGCAAGAAGGCGGGGCATCTGGAGCCGTTCTCCCGCTGCGCGCTCCTCTGCGCGCAGGGGCGCGATCTCGACATCATCTCCCAGGCCGATATGCTGGAGTCGTTCACGCAGATCCACACCGCGCTCAATCTCCTCGGCGCGGCGTACTACCTCGCGGAGTTGGTGGACACCTTCTCCGAGGAGGGCGGGGAGAGCCGCGCGCTCTACAACGCATTCGTCGCCACACTCACGGCGCTCGAACACGGGGCGGACGCGGACACCTGCACGCGCTGGTTCGAACTGCTCATCCTGACGCTGAACGGCATCGCGCCCTCGCTCTCGACGTGCGCCGGGTGCAACGCGCCGATTCAACCCGACCGCGCGTACGTCTTCAGCGTGGACCGTGGCGGGTTCCTCTGCCCGGACTGCTCCGCGCTCGATGTGCTCGCCCGGCCCGTCGATACGGCGACGATCAAGGTGCTCCGCCTGCTGGCGCGCGAGCCGCTGTCGCGCATCGTGCAGGTGCGGCTGCCCACCGACGCGCTCGGCGAGGCAGCCGCGTTGCTCGGGCGCGCAATCCGCGCCGCCGCCGACCACGAACTGCGGTCGCCGCTGGTGCTGCAACAGATGCAGCGTGGGGACACCCTCAAACTGGAGGAGCGCGATGGCGTACGTTGACGAGTTGCTCGGGCAGAACGAGGAACGGCTGCACATCGCGCACCCACACTGGACGGTCCTCGTCGAGTGGATTGCGCTGCGCGTGCTCGGCATGATCGTCCTCGCGGTCGCCATCGGTGTGGTCGCCGCGCGGACGCACGGCACCACGCGCCAGATCATCGAGGCGATCATCGGCATCGTCTTCCTCGTGCTCCTCGTGCAGGCGGTGCTGCAATTCCTGCGCTGGAAGAACGAGCTTTACATTATCACCGACCGCCGCGTGATCCAGTTGTACGGCCTCTTCGGCAAGCACACGAAGGACTCGTCGCTCAACATGATCAATGACCTCATCCTCGACCAGTCCGTCTTCGGTCGCATGTTCGACTACGGCGACCTCTCCATCGTGACCGGTAATGATGTCGGCGAGGACACGCTGAAACGGGTCGATAACCCGCTCGGGTTCAAGCGCGCGGTGCTCGCCGCGCGGGACACCTACTTGCAGCACTTGAGCGGCGCGGACAATCGCCCCACCACGTACGCGGCACCCGCGCCGCCGGAAGACGTGACCGCGCTGATCGCGCGACTCGCCGACCTCCACGAACGCGGCGCGATCTCCCGCGCGGAATATGACGCGAAGCGCGCCGAACTGCTGCGTCGCATCTAGCGGGGCCACCGATCGGCGCAGACGCTGTCGGCATGTCCACCGCGCCGGAGGCGCTCCTCGCGCGGTCACGCATCAGGTCGCTGATTCGTCGCGGCGCGAGTGTTGCTATAGCAAGTGGTCGTGTGACAATAAGGAGGGCAATGATGGCAATGACAACGGACACGAATGGCACGATGAACAAGGTGACACGGTATGGTGCGGGCGGCGCGCTGGCGGCGGGCGCGGTTGCGCTCATCATGTTCATGCGCAGCGAGCGCGGCAAAGAGAAGATGAACGCCATGATGGGTCCGCAGTTCGCCGGGATCGAGCAGCAATTGCAGGACGCCATCCGCGAGAATATGCCGCTAATCGAGGAGTCCATCGACCGCTTGATCGAGTTGCTTCAGCAGGGTGTCCAGAGCCTCAGCGACGAGATTAACCGCTTCGGTGACGAGGCGAAGACCCGCATCAACGACTACGCAACCGTCCTGCCGGAAAAAGCCGGTGGCGGCGCGGACAGCAGTAAGTAGGAAGACACCTGCACATGTGGAATGGTGGCGACCTTCAGCATGATGCGGTTCGGATATGAGCGGAAGTGACGTCTTTCCATCCATTCGTAGGGGCGGTGCTCGAACCGCCCTCCCCGGCCTCAATGTTTGTATACCGTTCGCAATCTTCGCGGCGTCAGGGAGGGCGGTTCGAGCACCGCCCTTACGCAGGCATTACGCCGTAGTTATCGCGAAAGAGTATCAAATCGAGGCTGGGCTTCAGATTACTCACGGGAGGGCGACACGCGCGCCCTCGTTGACGCCGGAGGCGATGACGACAAGGCCGTTCGCGCGGATGCCGGTGCGCACCTCGACGCGGTCGCGCGTGCCGTCGTCCTTGATGACTGTCACGAAGGTCTTGCTGCCGATCGTCTCAATCGCGAGGTCAGGCACGACGAGCACGTTGCGCTCGGTCCGGGTAGCGACGGTCACATCCGCGCCCATGCCGGGGCGCAGATCAAGGTTCGGCGGGCGGCTGAACGTCACCGTGCCTTCGTAGATCGTCCGCCCGTTCCGGTTCGTCGCCAGCGGCGCGACGGCCGTGAGCGTCCCCTGCACCTCCTGGCCGGGGAAGGCGTCGAAGAGGACGCGCGCCGCCCGGTTATCGCCGAGGCGCGGTACGTCGAGCTCGTCGATATCGACCGTCAGCACGAGGTTCGTCAGGCTCGCGAGTTGGAGCAACTCCTGCCCCTGATTGTAGACGCCGCGCTCCGCCACCGCGACGGAGAGCACCGTCCCATCGGTCGGAGCGACGACAAGCGTCCGGCGGAGCGCGTCACGGGCGGTTTCGAGCCGCCGTTGCGCGTCCTGCAACATTGCCTCCGCCGTGACGATCGCCGAGCGGTTCGTGAGGTCTGCGCCGCCACGCGCGCGCGCCGCCGTCAGGGCGTACTGCGCGGCATCCAGCGTGTCGCTCGCGGCCTGCACATCCTGCCGCTGCCGCCCGTCGTCGAGGGCGGCGAGCACATCGCCCGCGCGCACCACGTCGCCCACCTTCACCGCGAGCAACCGCACCGCCCCTGCCTGCGTCAGCGGCACCGCGACGCGGCCCGTCACATCGACCTTTCCCGTCGCGCGGACGGTCGCGCTCAGTTCCGGCCGCCGCTCAACGACCACGGAGCGGACGGGGCGCGTCTGCCCGCGAAAGAAGACTGACCACGCACCGGCCGCCCCGATGGTCAGGAGCACGATGCATCCGAGCGTCACCGCAGCACGCCTACTCATCACTCATACCGCACCGCTTCAATGGGGCGCAGACGGGCCGCGAGCAATCCCGGCGCGACGCTCGCGCCCGCCGCCACGGCGAGCGTCATCACGCCCGTGAGCAGCAGGACGGACGGCGCGAGCGTGAACTGCATCTTGAACAGCTGCGTGCCCGCCAGCCGCACGAGGTAGTGCGCGAGTGCATACCCGCCGACCAGCCCGATGAGGTAGCCGATCATCCCGAGCAGCAGCCCTTCACTGACGAGGAGGCGCAGGAGCGCGTCGCCGCCCGCGCCAATCGCCCGCAGAATGCCGAGTTCCCGCCTGCGCTCCGTGATGTTCAGTACGAGGGTGTTGACGAGGCCCATCACGCCGATGACCGCGACGACGATGACCATCGCGAGGAGCAGCACCGAAAGGATGCGCACCGTTGACTGCGTGCTCGCCCGGTCCTCGTACGACGCGAGCGACTGCGGCCCCAGCGGGCGGAACTGCGCTTCGAGTCGGCGCACCGCCGCGTTGACGCCAGCGGGCGAGCTATCTGTGAACCGCACGGCGAAGACGTCCGCGATGTTGCTGCGGCCCCGCAGGGTGTTCGCGTTCTCCGGCGTCATGAAGAGCTTACCCGTCGAGTGGCTACCCAGATAGGTGCTCTCGTCGTCCACGACGCCGACAATCGCGTACGTCTGCTCCCGCTTTCGCACGACTGCGGTGATCGAATCGCCGGCATGGAGATTAAAGCGGCGGGCAAGGTTCGCCGTGACGACCGCCTCGTACGGCTCATGCGCGCTGTACCACCGCCCTTCCGTCATCGGATGCAGGTACAGCCCGGTATCGGCAGGCATCCCCCAGAGGTCGGTCAATGACTGGAAGACATAGGCGTCGTCGCGCACCCAGCCCTCGGCGGCGACGATATCCGGGTCGCGCCGCAACTCGCTGGTGAACGCGGGCGCGTACGGCTTGGGGAAACTGATCCACGCATCCGTCGCGTACGTCGCATAGAGGTTGTCGATGGTGTGCGTCAGCGAGGCGTTGAGCGCCTGCGTGCCGATGAATGCCGCCGTGCCGATGCCGATGACGAGCACGGTGATCGTCGAGCGGACGCGCCGCCGCCAGGTGTTGCGAATCGCCATCGCCACCATCGCCGTCGTCCCCCGCAGGCGCGCCAGCGCGCGCTGGACGACGCCGACGCCGTAGTCCGCGCGCACGCCGTAGTTGCGCAGGAGTTCGAGCGCGCTCACGCGCGTTCCCTGCCACGCGGGCAGGAGCGCGGCACCGACGCTGACACCGAACCCGACGGCGAACCCAATCAGCACCTCGCGCGGCGCGACCGTGAACGCGGGCAGCGCGAGGCCGATCAACCCGCCGAGGAATGACGCGAGTACGCCACCGCCGACCACTCCCGCGACGATGCCGATGCCACTGCCGACCAGCCCGACGAGCACGGCGGGCAACAAGTACGTCCGCAACACCTGCCAGCGGGACGCGCCGAGCGCGCGCAGGATGCCGACCTGCCGCATCTCCTCGGACATCACCGCGCTCATCGTGTTCCAGACGAGGAACCCGCTCAGCACGACGCCGATCACCGAGAAGACGGACATAAAGAGGAGCAGCGCGCCGAGTTCCTTCGTGCCGACCGCATCCTGCGGGTCGCGGATCGCGCCCTGACCATGCGGGATGCCGCGCTTGTCGAGGGTGCGCAGGAGCGATTGGCGCGTCTCCGTCGCGCGCCGGAACTCGGTCAGGCGCAGCAACAGTTGGTTGTCGCCCTGCTCCTTGCGCCACGTCTGCACGTCTCCCGCCGGGGCGTAGCCCGTCGCGCGGTTCTGGATCGTCGCGTCCGCCTCGCCGGGCGTCCGCGTGAAGCCGCTGATCCGGGCATACACCGGTTCCGCCGCCACGCTCGCGCGCAGCGCAATCGTCTCCCCGATGCGCACGGGTTGCAGCCGTTGCGCCGACTCGTCGAGTACCGCCTCGCCCGTCCCCGGCCACCGGCCCGTCACGAGCGTCGGGCGATTGATGCGGATGTCGCCGAAGTCGTGCACGCCGTAGATCAGCACGTCGCGGTACGGGCCGCCATTCGACCACTGCAAGTGGTTCGCAACGCGCGATTCCGCCTCCGCGACGTTGTCCGTCTCGCGCAGCAGATTGACGAGCGCGGGCGGGAAGGTGCGGACGTTGATGAAGAGGTCGGCCTGGGAGGCGCTGACGTAGGCGTCGCGCTGCGCCTGGGCGAGGTTCCGCGCCGTGAACGCGATCGCCACGACGCCTGCGACACCGATGACGATGCCGATAAGCAGCAGCGCCGAGCGCAAGCGCCGGACGCCGACATCGCGGATTGTTTTCGAAATGAGGACAGTCATCCGGTCAGTTACCGATCAAACGCGCCGCGCCCACCGACGGTTCTTCGCGCGCGGGTACGTCCGCGCCCACGCTATATGCATCAGTGTCCCGCACCACCGCACCATCCGCAAGGGCGATCACGCGCGGGGCGCGCGCCGCCAACCGCTCATCATGCGTGACGATGATCAGCGTCCGCGCACCGTCCGCGAGTTCCGCGAGCAGATCGATGATCCGCTCGCCCGTCGCGGAGTCGAGGTTCCCCGTCGGCTCGTCCGCGAGCAAGATCGCCGGGTCGTTCGCGAGCGCGCGGGCAATCGCCACGCGCTGCTGCTCCCCACCGGACAACTGCGACGGCAGACTCCCCGCGAGATCCGCGACGCCGACGCGGTCGAGCAGTTCCAGCGCGCGGGAGCGCTTGCCGGTGCGGAACCCACGCAACTCCATCGGCAGGACGACGTTCTCCAGCGCGGTGAGCGTCGGCATCAGTTGGAAGAACTGGAAGACGATGCCGACACCGTCGCGCCGCCAGCGGGCCAGCCGCTCCTCGGAGAGCGTGCCGAGTGCTCGCCCGTTGACGCGCACTTCGCCGGACGATGTCCGGTCGATCCCCGCGATCAGATTCATCATGCTGCTCTTGCCGCTGCCCGACGGGCCGACGATCGCCACCCATTGCCCGCGCGCGATCGCCACCGAGACATCGTCCAGCGCGGTCACGGTGCCCCGGCCCGTCTCGTACCGGCGCGACGCATGGGTGAAGCGGATGATCGGTTCGTCCGAAGGGTTAGTGTCGATCACGGCCCACCCGAACGGCGAGCGTCCGGAACCACGCGACGACGAGCGCGACGAAGAGCGCGAACGCGGCGAGGGTGACGGCGGTGTGCGCGGTGTCGTTCGGGATCGTGTTCATCCACGACTGGACATCCCCCCAGACCTCCGGCACGAGGAGGCTGTGCTTGCGGCCTGAATCCGGCGCTTGCCCGGAGGCGACGACGACGAGCGTCAGGCAGAGCATCAGGAAGGTGAGCGTCACGCCGAGCGCACCGACCGTGAACGCGACCAGTTGCGGCACATGCCGACGTTGCTGCTCCTGCCGGTAGACCCACGGCGGCGGCAGCGGGCGGACATTCGCCAGCACCCGCTCGGTCAAATCCGGCGACTGCTGGGCGCGTGCCTGCCCGACCGACGGCGCGGGCCAGAGGTGCATCGCCTCCGCGAACCGGCGGCACTCCGCGCACTCGGTGATGTGGGCATGAACAATCTGCTGATCCTCCGCGCCGAGTGGGTGATCGAGCGATTCGATGAAGAGTTTACGGGCTTGCTTGCAGCGCATCCGCGAGCCTTCCGTCCCCGTTCACCAAGGCGAGCAAGGCATTGCGCGCGCGGTGCAACCGGGCCTTGATCGTGCTCACCGGCAGATCTACGACCTGCGCGATCTCCTCGTATCCGAGGTCGTGCCAGTACCGCAGCAGCAGCACGAGCCGGTAGTGCTCGGGGAGTTTCGCGAGGAGCGTGCGTACGGTGTCCTGCTGCTCCGAGGCAATCGCCGCCGCCTCCGGGCTGCGGGAGCGCGTGCGCATCCAGTTGGAGATATTCTCCAGCGGGACAAGCCACGGTCGTTTCCGCCGCAGGAGATCGATGCAGTAGTGGCTCGCGATGGAGAGCACCCACGTCGAGAAGCGATGATCGGGGTTGTAGGTGGCAAGGCGGCGGTAAATCCGCAGGAAGACCTCCTGCGCCGCGTCCTCCGCCTCGCCCGCGTCCCCGAGCATCCGGTACGCGAGGTTGTAAACGGCGGACTGATACCGCGTGACGAGTTCCGCGAAGGCGCGCTCGTCGCCCGTCACGGCCCGCTCGATCAGTTCCAATTCCTGGGTATCCTGCAACCGCGCCGCCTGCTGCGCCGCCGTCAGGCGCGGGTGGTGGTGGACGATGGATTCGAGTATTTGCGCGTCCCCAGCGGGGTCGTCGTGTTCGTCAACTGCCGACATTCGTCTCGTCGCTTTCGTCGTCTATACACGCATCGCGATGCGACCAAAGAATAGTACGAGAAACGTCGCGTTCTGTTTCGCGTATTGCTTCCCATGATACCGCAAATTCGGTCAGGCGCATGAATGCCAGATGAATTTGTGAAGCCCATCTTGCTCCCCTGTGCCGCGTGCGATCCGGCTATAACGTGATTTGAGATGTTGTGTAAATAAGCATTGGGCGGACCGGCAACATGCTCCGGTTCGGTATCTTCTGCGTCGTCCCCGTCATATCGTTGGCGTCAATCCAATCCGTGATAAAGTCCCGCGTGTGAATGCCGCCGCTCACTACATCCTCAAATCCCTTGATGTTAGTGAGCGGTACTTGGTGGAGGTACAAATCCTCTCGGACCTGTATATCGGCTTGAACATGGTTGCTTACCGTCTCGCCGTCCGCCGCTTCAGCGAACGTGGGCCCAGCAAATAGATCAATGTCCTCATGTTGCCCCGGCTCACGGAGCGCACCCTCTTCCTGGATGCGCCGGTTGAGTAGGTCTCGAAGCGTTCCTACTGGCCTCATGCTGACATCGTAAAGCTCCAAGTCACCGGCTACCGCCAAACGATCCAACGCGAACGAGGTCACTTTCCACCGAGATTGGATTACAACCCAACACTCCTCAAGCACGGGAATGGTCATATATGTCTGCCAATCGTGCTTTTCGGCATCCACGACCTTGAATAGTCCGACACCGGCGGCTTTACCTCGATTAATTGCGCCCTTGGAGAAGCCCTTAGCAGAGACGATGACCGCGTGATTGGCACCAACGTCCTCCACCATCGGAATAAACTGCTCAACATCTTTCACGTCAATCGGCTTCTTATAATCTTTGCAATCGAACACGGTGAGCATGTCGCCTTGGCGAACCGTAACATCGAATTGGCGCAGTGTTCGCGAGAGATTACCCATAATCTTCTCATCGAAACGAATATATGCGTCTGGTGTGAGCGTCCGTTGAATTTGTTCTACTAGCCGCTCAAAGCGCCTCCACTTTGGGTCCGTCTTTGCGGTCATCGCGGCTTGTTCTTTATACCCGCCATCATCGCCTTGAGACTCCCATGTCGGCCCCGGAGAAGCAGAGTATGCGGTGATAGCCCAACCAGGCGGCGGCTTGCTTGAGGGTGAGCACTTCATCATCTCCTCCTTGCATCGCGACATTCTACGCCATTGTACGACACCTGATTATCCTCTATTACCCCGTTAGGTGGCGCGATATTGATAGTAGAGAGGAGTCCGTACAGGGCAGCCACGCAACGGCAAGGCGCACGGGGCGGCTGGAGCCGCCGTAAACCACTTTACATACTGGCTCTCAGAAACGAGAAACCCGCCCCAATGACGGGGCGGTTTTTCTTGCAATGCAAGGGGAAAGATGGTCGGGGCGAGAGGATTTGAACCTCCGACCCCCTGCTCCCAAAGCAGGTGCGCTACCGGGCTGCGCCACACCCCGATTCCGCCTGTAGCATAGCCGACCTTGCCCGAACGGTCAACCGACGCCGCGCATGTGATACGCTATGCGCCTGTCGTTGGGGAAGATCGTCGGAAAGGTGTACGGCAACCGATGTTCATGCACGCGGGCAAGCCGATGCGCGGCGTCGCGCAGCCGACACGCGAGGCGGTCGCCGGGTTGCCGCAATTGCGCATCTCGCGGCACCCCATCGTCGCGCACAAATTGACGATCTTGCGGGATATGACAACGCCAAGTGCCGCGTTTCGCCACGCGCTGACGGACCTGACGGTCTGCCTCGCGTACGAGGCGCTGGCGGAGATGGTCGCGACGCCGACGCGCGTCCGGACGCCGCTCGAGGAGACGGACGGTACGATTCTCGGCGAGCGGTTCGCCATCGTGCCAATTCTCCGCGCCGGGCTGGGAATGGTCGATGGCTTCCTGACGCTCTTCCCCTCCCTCCAGGTCTGGCACCTCGGCCTCTATCGGGACGAAACCTCGCTCCAACCCGTCACGTACTACAATCGCCTCCCCCGCCTCGCGACGGTCGATACCTGCTTCGTCCTCGACCCGATGCTGGCGACGGGCGGGAGCGCGGTGCAGACCATCGCCATCCTCAAGGAGTGGGGCGCGCGCAGCATCTCCTACGTCGGCGTCATCGCCGCGCCGTATGGTGTCGAGCGGCTGGCGAAGGCGCATCCTGATGTCTCGATGTACGTCGGCGCGCTCGACCGCGAATTGAACGAGGATGGCTACATCGTGCCCGGTCTGGGCGATGCCGGCGACCGGCTCTATCACACCGGCAACGATCTCTCGAACTCGGAGAATGCCGAGTAAGTCAATCAATTGTAGCGAAGGAGAGGAACACGAATGACGAGTTTACTGGAACGCCAATCGACGCCACGACCCGGAACATGGGAGACGCCGCTCTCCGCGAACATCATCTCCCAGGTCCGGCTCATCGGCTCGCCGCTCGTCTCGCCAGACGGCCGGTACGTCGCGTACGTCGAGGATTACAACCAGCGCGCCGACCTCTGGATCATGCCCACCGGCGGCGGCAGTGCGCGTCTCGTCACCGCCGATGCGCCATCGACCCCGGCGTTCACGGGCGGCGTCGGCTCGGGCTTCACTTGGACGCCGGATAGCGCCTCACTCCTCTACACCTCCACCGACGACGGCAAGCTGCACCGTGTCTCCCGCGATGGCGGCAAAGCGCCCGCGATCACCGATGGCCCCGGCAGCAACGCCTCGCCGAGCGTCGCGCCCAACGGTGCGTTCGTCGCGTACCTCGTCGATCGCGGCGATGTGGACGATCAGATGTTCGTCGCCGTCCGCGACCTCAACACGACCACGCCGACGACGCGGCGGCTGACGCCCGAAGGGATTTTCGCGAGCGGCCCGCACGTATCGCCCGATAGCACGCGCGTCGCCTGCGTCGTGCTCGACACGTACGGGCGCTGGAGCCACGACACGCAGATCGCCGTGATCGACCTCGCATCTGGCACCATCGACGTGCTCACGCCGACGGATGAAGTCGTTAACACCTTCCCGCAGTGGTCGCCCGACGGCGCGACGATCGCCTTCCTCTCCGACCGGAGCGGGTACGCGAATGTCTGGCTCGTGCCCGCGACGGGTGGGGAGGCGCGGCCACTCGCGCCCGAACCGTTCGAGCAGGGCGAGCGGCGCTGGTCGCCGGACGGCGCGCGGATCACGTACACGCGCAACGCCGAGGCCGATATTCAGGTCTACGTGGCGGAGGTCGCGTCCGGCAAGACGCAGCGCATCTCGACCGAGCGCGGCGTCAACACGGGCATCTCCTGGGCGCGCGACGGCGAATCCGTCTGCGCGCTGCACCAGAGCGCCGAGCGCGCGCCGAATGTCGTGCGGTACGCGGTCGGCGGCAATGCACCGATCTGGCTCACCGAGAGCGCGCCGGGTGGCCTGGATAACCCGGAGACGTTCGTCTACCCGGAGCACGTCGCGTGGCAATCGACGGACGGCACGGAGGTCTACGGGCTGCTCCTGACGCCGAAGCGCGTCGTGCCGAATGGGCACCCCGCGCTCATCCACATCCACGGCGGGCCAACGTCGCAGACTTTGACGCAGTGGGACCCGATCGCGCAGTACTGGGTCTCGCGCGGGTGGACGGTGCTGAAGCCGAACTTCCGGGGCAGCACCGGTTATGGCCGCAGATACACCGATCTCCTGCACGGCACCTGGACCGACCTTGACTTGCAGGACAACATCACCAGCGTCAATGTGCTGCGCGAGCGGGGTTTGGTGGACGAGCGGCGTGTCGTCGCGTGGGGCGGCAGTGGCGGTGGCCTCGCGACCTTCGCGTGCATGGCGATGGCGCCGGGGAAGTTCACGGCGGGTGTCGCTCTCTACGGCGTGAGCGACTACGTCAACTTCCGCCACCAGACCGACCGCCTCGCCCGCTACCTCTTCGACGGCGAACTCGGCGGGATCGAGGAGAATTACGACCTCTGGGTGGAGCGCTCGCCCGTCACCCACGCCGCAGAGACGCAAGGCCCGCTGCTCGTCCTGCACGGCGACGCGGACAAGCGCGTGCCGCCTGTGCAGTCCGAGGTGATGGTCGATGCCCTCCGCAACGCGGGCAAGACCGTCGAGCATCACGCCTACTCCGGCGAGGCGCACGGCTGGCGCAAGTCCGCGACCATCCGCGACTACATCACGCGGATGGAAGCCTTCCTGACCCGCTACGTGCTCGACCGCTAGAGAGAGGAACGCAGGCTTCGGAGCCAAGTGCATAACCATTCCCCTCCCCTCTCCATCGCCCTAAGAGCGCGGCTCGCATCAGTCCCGTACGGCGATGGAGAGGGGCCGGGGGTGAGGAACGGAGCGCACATGCCGACCAACAATCGCAGCCAACTGATCATTCGCGGCGGCACCATCGTCACGGAAACGGCGATGCTTCGCGCCGATCTCGTCATCGACGGCGAACGCATCGTCGGGCTGGAGACGCACGCCGAGGTACCCGATGGCGCGCGGGTAATCGACGCTGCCGGGCTGCTCGTGCTCCCCGGCGGCGTGGACGCGCACATCCACGCGCGCGACCCCGATGAGCCATTGGTGGAAGGCTTCCACACCACGACGATGGCCGCCGCTGCCGGGGGCATCACAACGGTAATCGAGATGCCGCAGGCGGTGCCGCTTGCCGCTGATGGCGCGTCGTTCCGCGTGCGCCGCGCGGCTGCGGAACGGAACGCGGTGATCGATGTCGCGATGTACGGTGCGGTGGTCGGTGGCGTGACGACGGCGACGCAGCTCGCGGAGATGCGCGCGGCGGGCGCGATTGCCTTTAAGGCGTTCATGGTCGGCGGGTCGGTCGGCATGACGCCCGTCAGCGACGTTGACATCCTCCGCACGCTCGAAACGCTCCGTGACAGTGACAGGGGCATGATTTTCACCGTCCACGCGGAGAACGCGGCGCTCGTCGCCGATGGTATCAGCCGGATGCAGGCCGAGGGCAGCGTCGATCCGCTGGCGCACGCGCGCTCCCGCCCCGCGCCGTATGAGGCCGAGGCAGTGCAACGGGCAATCTTCCTCGCGGAGGTGACGGGCGGGCGACTGCACATCGCGCACGTCTCCTGCCAATTGGCGCTGGAGTTCATCCAATCGGCGAAGGCACGCGGCGTCCATGTCACCGCCGAAACATGCCCGCAGTACCTCGTGATGGACGTCTCCGATCTCGCGCGGAAGGGCGGGTTCGCACGCTGCGCCCCACCGCTCCGCACGCGCGGCGACGTGGAGGCGATGTGGCGCGGCCTCGCAAACGGCACGCTCGATTTCGTCTGCTCTGACCATTGCGGCTACACCATTGCATCGAAGGAAGCGGGCTGGGCGAACATCTTCGATGCGCCGCAGGGCCTCTCCGTGATCCAGCACATGCTCCCCATCGTCTACGATGCCGCGATCAATCTTCGCGGGTGGTCCTGGCCCGACCTTGTGCGCCGGACAGCGACGGGACCCGCGCGCATCTTCGGCCTCAGCCCGCGCAAAGGGAGTCTGACGCTCGGCGCGGACGCCGATATCGCCCTCTACGACCCCGCGCCGGAGACGACCATCGCGAACAGTGACCACCTGCTGACGCGCCAGAAGTGGACCGCGTTCGACGGCAGGCAACTGCGCGGGCGCGTCGTCCGCACAATCGTGCGCGGGCGCGATGTCTACCGGGAAGGTTCAATCGTCGCGGACGCAGGGAGCGGGCGGTTCCTGACGCCGGAATACGCCACCGCAGCCGGGGCGACCGCGTGAGCGCCGCCCGAAGCGTACCTACTCTCGTCCCACCATTTGCGTCGTCCCTCAACGTACGAGGCGGCGGCAACGCGCGATCTCACGGCACCTTCCCGCCACCCCGATACAACTGCCCCATGTGCGCGAATGTATCCATCTGCCTCCCCGTACCTTGGATGCCCGCATTCGCGGCGCGACTACGCGCCCGTCGCGCGTACCGCTTGCAGCGCCTCGCGCACTTGGCGCAGATGCGTGTATTCGTGGCGGACGAACTGCGCGAGGAGTTGCCGCCCTGTCCGCTCCCCGGTGCGATATGGCCATGTGGCGTCCCAGTCGAGGACTGGGACGCTCCGCATGGCGATGAGAACGGCTTTATGCTCCGCCCGGTATGTCTCGATCAATGCCCCGAGCGGCTGACGCGGCACGGGCCGCATGATGCTCACGCCCCGTTCGGGGCCACTACCGCCCGCGAAGGTCTGGAGCGCATAGGCGTTCACCGCAAGGAGATGCGTGATAATTTGCGCGATGGACCACTCACCCGCGCGCGGCGCGGCGGTCGCCTCCGCCTCCGTGACGCCTTGCAAATCCTCCCTGAGAATGGCAGGCACCGCGCCGTATGCGTCGAGGAAAGGTTCGAGCGGGCTTTCCGCCATCATTCGCTGCCTGGGATTGAACGTCATCGGCCACCGTCCTCTCGTTGCAACGCGCACGCACGCCGCACAACCGCCGCCGCCAACACTGCGGTCGGGTCGATCACCGGGACGGGCGCATCCCCTTCCGTGAAGACGAGCGGCAGTTCGGTGCATCCGGCGATGAGCAGTCTCGCGCCCTGACCGATGAGATAGGTTGCGGCTGCACCGACGAGCGCAGTCACGTCCGCGCCCGTATCGCCCGCCTTGACGCGGTGAATCGCCGTCATCACCTGTTGCTGATGGGCGTCGTCCGGCACCGCGACCTCGACGTGATGCGTTGCGAATGCCCGCTGATACAGCCCCACGGTGATCGTCCCCGTCGTCGCGAGCAACCCGACGCGCTCCACGCGGGGATAGCGAATCTCCACCATCGCCGCCGTCTCCTCCATCATGTCGAGAAATGGCACAGGCACATCGCGCGCGAGGGCGGTCAGGAAGGCGTGCGCGGTGTTGCAGGGAATCGCAATCAGATCGGCCCCATCGGCGGCGAGCGCCCGCGCGCCACGGAGGAGCAGCGGCATCGGGTCCGCGCCGCCGTGCAGCAGCGCATCCGTCCGATCCGGGACGCTCGGATCCGCCCAGATGACGACGTGCAGATGATCCTGATCGCGCGTGGCGGACGTCGCCGCAATAATCTTTGTGTATAAGTCGGCAGTCGCGGCAGGTCCCATCCCCCCGAGGATGCCGACAATTGGGCGTGCCATCGCTGCTCCTTTCGCGTCGTCTCCGAGGCGAGTATAACGGCGGAGGACGTGTTATGCTTCTCTTAAGAGGAAAGAATGAGGATGACGACGATCAATCAGCAATCCACACCCGCACAACCCGATACGCTGCCGACCGACGCGCTCAATCGCTACCTGTACGGCGGCGATCCCACCGAGCGCATCGTCGCCGTCGAGCGGTGCGGCCCCGATCGGATGCGCGTCTATCGCCGCGTCGATGGTCACGTCAACGAGGAACGCGCGTCCTTGCGCCCGTGGCTGCTCGCGCCGGACGAGCCACAGTGGACCGATCTCGCATCGGACGTGCGTGTTTCCCGGCTGGCCGGTGAGGCGCACTTCCGCTGGTTCGTGGAGTGTCGCAACTGGAATGTCTTCCAGGAACTACGGAATCGGTATCGCGACGCGGGCGACGAACCCTTGCTGTTCAACTCCCCCGTCCAGCAATATCTCACCAGTTCCGGTCGGACGCTCTTCAAGGGCATGGTCTACGACGATCTGCTGCGCCTGCAACTCGACATTGAGGCGACCTCGCTCGACCCACTCACGCCGCAAGCGCGGGTTTTTCTCGTCAGCGCGCGCACAAGCGCCGGTGAGGAGCGGCTGTTCGGCGCGGCGGGCGAGGACGAAACGACGATCCTCGAAGACCTCACCGCGTTCATCCGCGCAGTAGACCCCGACATGATCGAGGGTCACAACATTTTCAACTATGACCTGCCCTATTTGCTCGCACGCGCCGCTGCATGCAATGTGCCGCTCATCTGGGGGCGCGATGGCTCGGTCATCCGCCCCGGCACGAATGCACGGACACAGTTCAAGGTCGGCGCGCGGTCGATCCCCTATCAGCCGCACTTCATCTACGGGCGGCACATCATCGACACGTATCAGCAGATTCAGCGGTATGACGTGGCCGGTAATCACTCCAGTTACGGGTTGAAGCCGGTGATCGAGGCGCTCGGTTACACGCGCGACGACCGGGAATTCATCCCCGGCGCGGAGATTGCCGATGTCTGGGCGGAAGACCCAACACGAGTGATTCGCTACGCGCTCGACGATGTGCGCGATGTCGCGATCCTGAGCGATCTCTGCGTCCCGACGGAGTTTTACCAGTCGCAGATTGTTCCGGATGCCTTGCAGGACATCGCGACGGGTGGCCCCGGCGAGAAGATCAACGACCTGATGGTACGCATTTACCTCGGCGAGCGTCAATCTATCCCCAAGCCGGAACCCGCGCGGGACTACCCCGGCGGCTATGCGGATGTGCTGCGCGCCGGTGTCTTCAAGCCGGTCGTCAAGTGCGACGTCGCGAGCATGTACCCGAGCATCATGCTCACCTGGCAGATCGGCTCGCGGCGCGACCCGCTCGGCGTGACCCTGCCCCTGCTGCGGACCCTGACGGAGCGCCGACTGCACGCGAAGGCCGAGGCGCGGCGCGCGACGGGGCGCGAGCGCGGCTACTGGCAGGGAATCCAGGGCAGTTTCAAAGTGCTCATCAACTCGTTTTACGGCAACCTCGGCTACTCGCGCGCCTTCTTCAACGACTTCGGCGCCGCCGAAGAAGTGACGCTGCGCGGCCAGGAAATCATCAAGTCGGTGGTGCGGGAGCTGGAGGCGAATGGCGCGACGCCGATTGAAGTGGATACCGACGGCGTCTACTTTTTGCCTCCCGCCTCTGTGCCCGCCGACGAATCAGCCGAGGAAGTCTATCTGACGCAGATCGCGAAGGCATTGCCCGCCGGCATCGAACTCGCCTACGACGGCTCGTACGCCGGTATGGTCTCCCTGAAGATGAAGAATTACGCCCTCATCGAGCGTGACGGACGAACAATCCTTAAGGGAAGCAGCCTGCGGAGCCGTCGAGAAGAACCGCTCCTTCGCGCATTCCTTCAGGAAGCGGTCACACTATTCGTTGCGGGATCGAAGGAAGCGGTCCGCGAACTCTACCTCTCATTTGCTAGACGCATTCAGCGCAAGGAATATGAACCGCGTGCGATTTGCCGCTGGGAAACCGTGACTGAGAAGACCTTCTCAAGCGACAGCAACCGGCGTCTCGCCGAGGCGGCGCGTGGGATCGCAGTTGGCGAACGGCTGGAAGTCTATCAACGCGCGGACGGAACCCTGGGGCGGCTCGAAAACTACGCTCACGACGAAGACACAAACTATTTGCTGCGGCGTCTCCGCGATATGGCGGACCGCTTCAGCACCTTGTTTGACGACGCCCACGACCATGATTACCACTTCCCACTGCTCACCGCGACGAGTGATCTCGCCAGTGTGCGTGACGCACGTCCGATCAAACAACTCGGCCTGTTCTGACCAAGCCAAACAAAATAAGCAGCACCAGCCTCACACGCGCAAAAAGAGACGCCACCGAAGTCGGTAGCGTCTCAACAAATTCAGAAACTGGTAGCGGGGGTGGGATTCGAACCCACGACCTTTGGGTTATGAGCCCAACGAGCTGCCGCTGCTCCACCCCGCGACGAGGGTCGGGGGCGCGGGCGGGGGGCGGGACGGATCAGTGTGCAGGCGCGGGGCGCGCATTCGGGTCGGGGGCGGCGGGGTGCCGCGCGCACGGGCCGCCTTTCCCAGGGAGTTGCCCCCCCAGTACTCCGCCGGCGCTGGCGGGGGGCACGACCGGGTTCGGGATGGGACCGGGTGGGACACCGCCGCGCTCGCGCACGCGCGGCACCCCGCCGCCACCAACCACCGTGTCACTCCACGCTTACACACAGACCGCAGCAGGGGAAAGGGATCAGATCATCCATCGTGGGAGGGGGATCGGGGCCACCGGACCAGGGCGACGTGGGCCACGCCCGCCGCCGCCACACCCGGGACCAAATACTGTGAAACCGCCCGCGCCCATGCGCACCGCTCCGCTCCGACGGTTGCCCGCCTTCCACGCGCGGCCGCTCAACCCGGTGGTCTGCCGGGGGGCTTGCTCCCGCTAGGGGAAGCGAGGAGTCATCTCCTGGTGGGGTTCCCACTTAGATGCGCTCAGCGGTTCTCCCATCCCGACGTAGCTACCCGGCGGTGCCGCTCTGGCGACAACCGGCACACCAGCGGTCGGTCCAGCCCGGTCCTCTCGTACTAGGGCCAGCGCCAGTCACTCCTCGTACGCCTACGGCGGATAGAGACCGAACTGTCTCACGACGTTCTGAACCCAGCTCGCGTACCGCTTTAATGGGCGAACAGCCCAACCCTTGGGACCTTCTCCAGCCCCAGGATGCGACGAGCCGACATCGAGGTGCCAAACCTTGCCGTCGATGTGAACTCTTGGGCAAGATCAGCCTGTTATCCCCGAGGTAGCTTTTATCCGGTAAGCCACGGCCCTTCCACTCGGAACCGTGGGATCACTTGGCCCGACTTTCGTCCCTGCTCGGCCTGTTTGCCTCGCAGTCAAGCCCCCTTCGTGCCCATACACGCTCCGGCCGGTTACCATTCGGCCTGAGGGGACCATTGGGCGCCTCCGTTACCTTTTGGGAGGCGACCGCCCCAGTCAAACTCCCCACCAGCCCCTGTCCCCCCGCCGGCTGACGGCCGGGGGTGAGGGCGACAACGCCGCAAGAGTGGTATTTCACCGTCGGCTCCCCCACACCTGGCGGCGCGGGTTCACAGCCTCCCACCTATCCTACACATGCGGCGACATCGCCCCAGGACAAGCTAGAGTAAAGCTCTACGGGGTCTTTTTGTCCTGCCGCAGGTACCCTGCATCTTCACAGGGCCTTCAATTTCGCCGGGTCCCTCGTTGAGACAGCGCCCAGATCGTGATGCCTTTCGTGCGGGTCGGAACTTACCCGACAAGGAATTTCGCTACCTTAGGACCGTTATAGTTACGGCCGCCGTTCACCGGGGCTTCAGTTCAGAGCTCGCACCCCTCCCGTTAACCTTCCGGCACTGGGCAGGCATCAGCCCGTATACGTCGGCTCTTCGCCTTCGCACAGACCTGTGTTTTTGGTAAACAGTCGCCTGGGCCTGGTCACTGCGGCCAGCTTGCGCTGGCACCCCTTCTCCCGAAGTTACGGGGTCAAATTGCCGAGTTCCTTAACGAGGGTTCTCCCGTCCACCTTGGTATACTCTACCAGCCCACCTGTGTCGGTTTGCGGTACGGGCGCCGCGTTGCTCGCTAGAGGCTTTTCTGGGCACCACGGGTCTTTCCCACTTGCGGGTCACGTGTGACCCCCTCGCACTCCCGCCTCGGTTCACGCCGGGGGATTTCCCACCCGGCCACCTGCGCGGTTGGACGGCTCGCGCCGCCGGGGTAACCTCGGTGCGTCCCCCCATCGCTCAAACGCAACGTCGGCGGTGCAGGAATCTTAACCTGCTGTCCATCGCCTACGCCCTGCGGCCTCGGCTTAGGCCCGACTCACCCAGAGTGGATCAGCCTTGCTCTGGAACCCTTGGGCATTCGGTGCGCGGGATTCTCACCCGCGTCGCGCTACTCATACCGGCATTCTCCCTTGCCACCGCTCCAACGGTGCCTCACGGCCCGCCTTCACTGCTGATGGCAATGCTCCCCTACCGCGCGGATGACCAAAGATCATCTCGCACCCGTGGCGTCGGTACCGTGCTTGAGCCCCCTTGGATTGTCCGCGCCGCGACACTTTCGACCAGTGAGCTATTACGCACTCTTTCAAGGATGGCTGCTTCTAAGCCAACCTCCTGGTTGTCACCGCATCGCGACAACGTTTCCCACTTAGCACGGACTTAGGGACCTTAGCCGACGGTCTGGGCTGTTTCCCTCTCGACGACGAATCTTAGCACCCGCCGTCTCACTGCGCAGTGACGTTCGCCGGCATTCACGGTTTGGTTTGGGTTGGTAAGCGGTAAGCCCCCGCGCCAATCCAGCGCCCTACCTCCGGCGAAACCAATGCTGCGCGCTGCACCTAAATGCATTTCGGGGAGAACCAGCTATCTCCGAGTTCGTTTGGCATTTCACCCCTATCCACAGGTCATCCGAGCCTTTTGCAACAGACACCGGTTCGGCCCTCCACGCGGTCTTACCCGCGCTTCAGCCTGCCCATGGATAGCTCACTCGGTTTCGGGTCGATTCCATGCGACTGATACCGCCCTATTCAGACTCGCTTTCGCTGCGGCTCCGGGTACAACTCCCTTAGCCTCGCCACACAGAATCACTCGCCGGTCCGTTCTACAAAAAGTACGCCGTCAGGGGACGAACCCCCTCCGACTGTTTGTGGGCGCCGGGTTTCAGG
>JAABUT010001843.1_pt1 | contig 22413 bp, 22 predicted proteins | sample 5559281 | NCBI WGS metagenome assembly JAABUT01 (sample SAMN10711880, study PRJNA513359) | rock metagenome | isolation source: Antarctica rocks | place: Antarctica: Victoria Land, Ricker Hills nord | collected 2016-01-04
ATCCAAATGGGCCCTGATCAGCAACAGCCGGGCGGACAGCTGATCGACATCCACACCTGGCAGGGACATACCACAATTCTACCCAAAATAAACAGTCAAACCTACGTAGATGCTCGGAGTGTCCTAAGACTGCTGGGAGCCGGACAGCCAGTACGTGGAGTTGGCGGTCGAGGTGTTCGGCATGCTGGCCGACGCCACGCGGGTGCGGTTGATCTTGGCGCTGCGGGATGAGGAGATGTCAGTCAACCACCTCGCCGAGATCGTGGAGAAGTCGCCGGCCGCGGTGTCCCAGCATCTGGCCAAGTTGCGGTTGGCCCGGTTCGTCACCACCCGCCAGGAGGGCACCAAGGTGTTCTATCGGTTGGCGAACGAGCACGCCAGCCAGCTGGTTTCCGATGCGATCTTCCAGGCCGAGCACTCCCTGGACGGCATCCCCAGACATCACCATCAGCAGGACGAGGCGTCGGCGTGACCACGCCTGATACCGGCCACGACCACGACCACGACCCACAGGTGCACGGCCATTCTCACGACCACGACGACCACGACGAGCGCGGGCACTCGCACGGGCCTGACGGTCATTCCCACCCGGCCGGGATCAAGGGCTTCTTCCTGTCGATCTTCAAGCCACACAGCCACGACGCCGCGGACTCGATCGATGATGCACTGGAGTCCAACGCGGCCGGGATCCGCGCGGTCAAGATCAGCCTAATCGCCCTTGGCATCACCGCGATCGCTCAGCTGCTGATTGTGATCGTCACCGGCTCCGTCGCGCTGCTGGCTGACACGATCCACAACTTCTCCGATGCACTGACCGCGGTGCCGCTGTGGATCGCCTTCGTGCTGGCCAGGCGCAAGCCCACCCGCCGCTACACCTACGGGTACGGCCGGGCGGAAGACCTCGCCGGCCTGTTCATCGTCGCCATGATCATTTTGTCGGCCATCCTGGCCGGCTACGAGTCGATCCGACGGCTGATCGACCAACAGCCGATCACCCATGTGTGGGTCGTTTTCGCTGCCGGGCTGATCGGCTTTGCCGGCAACGAACTCGTTGCCGTGTACCGCATCCGGGTCGGCCGGCAGATCGGCTCAGCCGCCCTGGTTGCCGACGGCCTGCATGCCCGCACCGACGGCTTCACCTCACTCGCCGTCGCGATCGGCGCCGTCGGGCGTCATGCTCGGATTCCCACTCGCCGATCCGATCGTCGGCATCCTGATCACCATCGCCATCATCGCCGTCCTCAAGGGCGCCGCGGTTGAGGTGTTCCGGCGACTGATGGACGGCGTCGACCCGGACGTGACCGAACAGGCCGAACGGCATCTGACGGCTGCGCCCGGCGTGCAGGCAGTTCGGCGGCTGCGGATGCGATGGGACGGTCACCGGCTGACCGCCGACGCCGACATCGACGTCGACCCGGATCTGCCGCTACCGATCGCCAGAGCGATCGCCCACCACGCCGAACACGACCTGGAAAAGTCGGTACCGAAACTGTCCGTGGCGAACGTCCACATCTACCCTCGTGACCCGGCTTCGGTGCCGAAGCCGACGGACAGTTCGATACCCGCACAGCGGGCACCGTAGAGGCCTGCAAGGGGCTTGCAGCACTCGGCGGAGTTCGTGGGCATGGTGGATGGGTCTGGCCGGCGGTGGATGCTTGGTGCGGTTGGCCGGGGGTGGTGGATTCAGATTTCGTCGGTGTCGTGGTGCCAGTCCCAGCCGGCGTGTTCCAGGGCGGTGAGGTCGGCGTATCGGCCACCGACGGTGAGGAGCTGGCTGGGGGCGCCGTGTTCGATGATGCGACCGGCGGCCAGGACGGCGACGCGGTCGGCGTCGCGGGTGGTGGCCAGCCGGTGGGCGATGGTGAGTACCGCGGTGCCCTCGGCGCGGATGTGCTGGTGCAGGGCGGTGCGGAAGGCGGTGCCGCTGGCACCGTCGATGACGGCGGTGGCTTCGTCGAGCAGCAGCACGGCGGGGCGGATGGCCAGGGCGCGGGCCAGGGCCAGGAGTTGGCGCTGCCCGGCGGATAGCTGCACACCGGGGCCGGTGTCGGACAGGACGGTGGCATATCCGTGGGGCAGTGTGTCGATGAAGGTGTCGGCGCCGGCGAGCCGGGCGGCGCGGGTGACGTCGGCGGGGCTCACCAGTGGATCGCCGAGGGTGATGTTGTCGGTGACGGTGCCGGAGAACAGGACGACGGTTTGCGGTACGTAGCCGAGCAGCCGGCGCCGCTGATTGTCGTCGAGGCTGCGCGGGTCGGCGCCGGCCAGCCGGACGGTGCCGCCCCACGGCGGGTACACCCCGGCGAGCAGCGACATCAGGCTGGACTTGCCGGCGCCGGTGCGGCCGACGATGGCCAGGTGTTCGCCGGCGGCGACGGTCAGGGTGATGTCGTGCAGCACGGGCCGGTCGGGCTGGTAGCCGAATTCGATTCCGCGCAGCTGGATCATCGGCGCGGCCGGCCGGTCTGTGCTGGGCGCGGCGGGGGTAGCGGTCGGGCGGGGGCGCTGGTCGGTGGGCAGGTCCAGGACGGCGAAGACGCGTTCGGCGCCGGCCAGGGCGGCCTGCACCGTCTGCCATTCGTCGCCGAGGTTGACCAGTGGGGTGAAGAAGCGGGCGAACAGCAGCACGAAGGCGGTCAGGGTGCCCACGCTGATCCCGATGGCATGGAAGGTGTTGCGGCCGCCGAGCCACAGCAGCAGCGCGGTGGCGGTGGCGGCCAGCACGCCCAGGGCGGGGGCGTAGAAGGCGTTGTAGAACACCGAGCGGTTCGCGGCCCGCAGCCAACCGGTCAGCGCGGCGCGGAACCGGTGGTTGAAGGTGGCCTGCCGACCGAAGGCGCGGATGACCTCGACGCCGGTGAGGTTCTCGGCGAGCTGGGTGTTCAGGGAGCCGACGGCGATCCGGCCGGCCCGTTCGGCGTCGCGGACCCGGCGTCGCAGGAGGCTGGTGATCAACACCAGCGGCGGCAGCGTCAACGCGGCGGCGGCGGTGAGGATCGGGCTGAGCGTCACCATCGCGGCGGTGACGGTGAGCAGCCGGGCGGTTTCCCCGAGCAGGGTCGCGACGGAGGAGGAGAACAGGTCATCGATGGTTTCGATGTCGGCGGTGGTGCGGGAGATGGAGTCCCCGATCGGGGTGCGGTCGTGGTAGTCGGTGGGCAGCGCGAGCAGATGGGCGAACAGCCGGCCGCGCAGCCCGGCGAGAGCGTGTTGGGCGACGGTCGCGGCGAGGTAGCCGTAGACGGCGGTGAGGACCGCGACGGCGGCGGTCGCGGCGAGGTAGACCAGCCCGGCCGGTACCAGCCCGGCGGTGCGCAGGGAGGTGAGGTTGTGATCGATGACGTGCCGGATCACCAGCGGCGGAACCAGTTCGACGACGGCCGCGGCCAGCACCGCGGCACCGACCGCGACCAGCCGGCCCCGCCACGGGCGTACCAGGGCGGCCAGCTGCCGGCGCAGCCGCACCGGTGGCCGGCCGGCGGCCGCTGCCGCGGCGGCCGGCGCGGGCGTGGGCTTCATCGCCGGCCGGTCGGAGTATGGGCGCGGCGCTGGGCGGTGAAGATCGCCGCGTACAGACCGCCGGCGGCCAGCAGCTCGGCGTGGCTGCCGCACTCGACGATGTGGCCGGCCTCGAGCACGACGACCAGGTCCGCGCGGGGAAACGCCGCCAGCCGGGTAGAGCACAGCAGCACGGTCGCCCGATGCTGCGGTGGGGCGGCCGGGCCGACGGCGGCCCGCAGCGCGGTGATGATCGCGGCCTCGGTGTGCACATCGACGGCCGAGAACGGATCGTCCAGCACCAGCAGCCGCGGCGCCGCGGCCGGGCCGGCCAAGGCTCGGGCCAGCGCTATGCGCTGCCGCTGACCGCCGGAGACCCGCACGCCGAGTTCGCCGATCGGGGTGGCTGCCCCGGCGGGCATGCCGGTGAGGTCGCCAGTCAGGCCGGCCACGGCCAGCGCACCGGCCAACCGCGAACCCTCCCCGATGTCGGGGTCGACTGTCGGGTCGGTGAGGGTGACGTTGTCGGCGATGGTGCCGGAGAACACCGGATGGCCCTGCGGCAGATAGCCCACCGATCCCCGGTCGGCCGCCTCCCAGCGGGCTGGGTCGACGTCGGCCACCCGCACCGACCCGGCGTCCGTCGGGTACAGGCCGACCACCAGCCGGGCCAGCGCCGACTTGCCGGAACCGACCGGGCCGGTGACCGCGACCAGGGCGCCGGCGGGAACAGCCAGGCTGATCCCGGCCAGCGCCGGCCCGGCGGCACCGGGGTAGGTGAAGGTGACCTGCGACAGCGATACCGGCGGCGCACCGGATCTGGCCCGGGTGGCCCGCGACGCGGGCGGCGCCGGCGGCGGGCCGGCGACCAGGTTTGATTTCCAGCAGGCGTGCGGCGGCCCGTCGGCCGGCCGGGCCGGCGCGGCGAGCAGCGGTGACAGCCGGCTGTAGGCGGCCGCGGCGGCCTGCACCCGGTTGGCCATCTGCGGGATCCGGAACGCCCGGCCGGCGAACCGTGCGAACAGGGCCAGGAAGGCGACCAGGTCCCCGACCGACAGCCTGCCGGCGGCGACCGCTTGGCCGCCCAGCCACAGCACCGCGACCACCCCCGCCGTGGTCAGCGTGGTGTACACCGGCGCGAGCAGCGCCTCCAGTCGGGTGGCGGCCAGTTCGGCGTCGGCCTGCGCGCCGGCCAGGCCGGCAACCCGGGCGGTGTAGGCGCCGCCGCGCCCCGAGACCTGCAGTACCCGCAGCCCAGTTAGTCCCTCCTGCAGGCAGGCGGTCAGGGCCCCGTTGGCCTGCCGGGCCAGCAGCGTCCGCCGCGACACCAACCTGCCGACGACCTTCGCCAACACCAGCGCAGCCAGGATGGGCGCCAACGCCAGGGCGCCCAGCTGCGGGTCGTAGACCAACATCGCCACGGTCAGCGAGGCGGAAAACAACAGGGTGTCCCACGTCTCGACCATCACCTCCCCAACACCGGTGCCCAACACCTCGACGTCACCGATGATCCGGGCCATCACCTGCCCAACCGAGGTGCTGTGCAGCCGCGCTGCCGGCCAGGCGAGGACTCCGCGCAGCGCGTCGGCGCGCACGGCGGCCTTGATCCGGTTCCGGCAGACCCCCAGCCACCAGCGTTTCCCGACCCGCGGCAGCTCGGTGGCCAGGGTGCCGGCAACCAGCAGCAGCGCCGCCCCGCTCACCGCGCCGCCGTCGACCTGGCCACGGCGAAACGCCAGCACCACGTCGATGGCGTGACCCAGCAGCACCGAGGGCAACACCACCGCGGTGTTCATCACGATCCCGCACACCGACCCGACCGCGACCAGCCCGGCGACCTGTCGAAGATAGGGCCGCATCGCCTGCCCGAACCTGGCCGAGCCCGGCCGCCCGCCGCTACTGCGGTGGGCGTGTTCGGCGGTGGGCGGTGCCGCCGGCGCCGTCACCACCCGGCGGTGCCAGCGGCCATGGCCCCCGCGGCGTGTTGGTGCGGGCGGCCGCTCACAGCTGTGCCAGCCGGGTGGCCAGGTCATCGCCGGCCGCGGTGGCCAGCGCCGGCCGCCCGGCCAGCACGGTCAGGTCGGCGTAGATCATGGCGACCGTCCACACCGCGGTGAAGTCGCTGCCCGGCTCCGTGCCGTCCAGGTAGGCCGCCTGCAGCGCGATCCGGTCGGCCGGGTCCGGCCAGGACCGCAAATCCAGCGCCGGGTGCGAAACGTAGGCGTCGCCGAAGTCGATGAGCCCGGTGAACGCCCCGGCCGAGTCGGCGAACACGTGCGTGGGTCCGGGATTGGCGTGCAGCACCACCGGGCGCCACTGCGAGCCGGTCGGCAGCGCCGCCAGCGCTGCCGCCGCGACCCGCTCGGCGGGCACCGGCAGCGCCGCACCGGCCGCAAGCCCGGCGAGGGCCTCGACCAGGTCGGCGAAACCCCACTCCAGCCGCTGGTGCAACGCCGCCCACCCGTCATCGATCGGCAACAGCCCGCCGGCCTGCGAATTCGCCACGTCCAGGGCATGCACGGCGCGGAGCAGCCGGCCGACCTCGCCGATCAGCCGGCGGCGGGCCGCGGCGGGCACGGTCAGGTGCCGCACCGGCCGGCCGGCGACCCGGCTCATCACGATCAGCTCCACCCCGCCGGCAACCGTTTCCACCTGCGCATAACCGAACAGTTCCGGGATCCGCCCGGCCGCCGGGCCGGCCAGCGCCCCGAGCAGGGCAGCCTCCTTGGCCAGCCCCGTCCGCGGCCGCAGCCGGTGCGGCCGCTGGGTCTTGACAACCACATCGCCATCACACAGATACGCCCTGGCCTCCCCGCCGGACTCGTCGACCTCCAAGACTCTGCTGACCTGCCGACCGGCGGTCAGCTGCGCCCGCGCCAGGCTCAGCACCAGCTCCGGCGCCAACACCGGATCCGGCGCATCCGGCTGGCTATAACGATCCGCTCGACCCACCGCGACCTCCCTTGTTTCCGCCGACCATAGAACACCCGTGAAACCGTGGTCGCCTACACCGTGGCGGCGGCGGAGCCGGCCGGGCGACCGAACCGAACAGGATTGCTCGCGGATCGCGCAGAACTGGGCAGGCACGTCCAGACCGTGCTCGGATCCGCCATTTATCTGCAGACCAACGCTGAGAGGGGTGGTGCGGGTCGCCGCCGAGGATCCCCGGCTGAAGTGGCCAGATACCCGTGCTGGTTATCAGTAGGTGTAGATGTCGATGAGGAACGCTCCGATCGCTGTCAGAGTGGCTAACGTGGCTGTGCGGTGTGCTGGCTGGTGGGCAGCGATGCCGACGGCGAAGGCGAGTGCTGCCCCGGCGAGGGTGAAGACGCCGGAGCCGGTGTCTTGCCAGCTGACGGGGAAAAGCGCGAAGGGTAGGTCGTGGGAGAATGCCGCGCTGGCGCCGGTGGTGCGGAGGATCGAATTCCAGCCGATAGGCATCAGGAACGCCGCACCACCCGAGGTGGCCAGCACCCCGACCCGCCGGTCCCTGCCCGCGAACACCACGAGCAGGACAGCCAACACGGCGGACAGGGCCGCCCCGCACAGCATGGAGCCGGTGCTCATGACGTCTCGGGCGCCGCGCCGGGCGGGGGCTGGGCACGAGGAGTTCGACGCGGCGTGACTTGGCGGGGTTGTTGTTTGTTGCGGGCGCCGCTCGCGCGGGTGGCCCCGGGTATGCCGATGGGCAGCGTCCCGGTCGCGGGCAGGTCGAGGCTGTCGTAGTCGACCTCGGGCATCCGCCGGTCGAAGGTGATCGCCTTGTGGGTCAGCGACAGCGCGTCGTAGATGAACATGCCGCTGGCGAGTAGCTGCTGGTCGTCGGTTTCGGTGTCCAGGCCGCCCAGGCCGATCGCTTGCAGACCGGGCCCGAGCGGGTCGGTGCTCACGTCGGCGGCGATGTCGGCGGCGTGCACGATCGCTGCGAGCCGGGCCAGAGAAGGGTCAACGCCCAGATCGAAATCGGCCACCAGGATTTCAAATGTGCACCACTGGCCGCCGCCGGGCTTGGGTTGGTGGGTGTAGTCCGCGCCGGGCGAGTCAAAGGATTTACCGTCCACAGGCCGGCGACCTCCAACACGTTCCAAGTGGCACACCCAATTCGGTCAGCGGCTCCCAGGCGTCCCTCAGCGTGCCATTTCTATGTGCCACAATCAGTCCCGTGCGATTGCAGCTTCTGGGATGGTGACAGCCATGGACTACGGATACGCGCGGGTCTCGACCAGCCAGCAAGACCTTGACCGTCAACTCGACGCCCTGACGAAGGCCGGCATCGACGACAAGCGGATCTACAGCGACAAGAAATCCGGTGCCACCGCAGACCGACCCGGCCTCATCGACGTCCTGGATCGCCTCAGGTCTGGTGATGTGCTCGTCGCCTACACCCTGGACCGGCTCGGCCGAACCGTCCGCGACGTCCTCAATCACATTCACCAGCTCCGCGCGGCCGGCATAGGGCTGCGAACCCTGGCCGATGCGATCCCCATCGACACCTCCAAGCCAGGCGACGCGATGAGCGAGCTAGCGATCGTGCTGCTCAACCTGTTCGCTCAGATGGAACGCACCTACGCCCTGGAACGAGCCGCACACGCACGAGCCGTCCGCGAAGAACGCGGGCAACGCACCGGACGCAAAGTCGCGGCCAACACCGAACAACACCTCGAATGGGCCCGCCACCTCCGCGACGTCGACCAACTGACCATGGCCGAGATCACCGCCAAAACCGGCATCGCCCGCACCTCGCTGTACCGACACTTCCGCCGGATGGACGACCAGGCCGCCGCCGGCGCACCCCAGCTGTGACATGTCCAGAGCGATCCTGAGAGGCGAGCAATGGCAACGACGCGGACGAGAGCGCGCCGATATTCCCCTGTATCGGCGCGCTACCAGCTGACGAAGCCGATGACCCCCGCGCGTGGTATCCGCGGGCAGCCGCAAGCGAAGCATCGGTCCGTCCGCTGATCGGCAACAGTTCGCCCGTGGGCCGAGCGGGGAGTGCGCGCTGAGCGGGTAAGGCCGGCATGCGCGTCCGCTTTCGATCCTCTCAAGACGGGGCACCCGCATCGGGCAACTGACGGGCGCGCCATTTCCGTTTCCGCCGAGACAGCGGCTACCCGCGAACCGGCGGCGCGCCCCGCAGCGCGGGTCTCAGGATCCGGCGCCCGCCCGGCCTCGAATCCACTCTTCGTAGGCGGCATAGTCGAGCGCCGACGCGGACCCGAGCGTTTGCAGCCGCCGCAGGAGCGTCAGCAGAAACGTCACGAGTGTCACGGATGCGTCGCTCACGATCACCTCGTCGGGCCGGTACCGGTCTTGGATGTCGAAGGCGCCGTGTCCGATGACGCATCCCAGCTCGAGCTTTCCCAACGATTCGATCTCCTTGCAGTACTTCCGGAATGGGTCGCCGAAAGCTGGCGACCACTTGCTCGTCGTGCAAAGGATGCCGCCCAGCGGGTCGAATCCGCCGTGTCCCTGGTGCGTGCCTCCCGCCCATCCGAACGTGTTCGAGGTGCGCTTGAGGCGCCGCACCGAAGCCACTTTCTCGCCCGCGTAGAGCACGTTGTCCTTGTTGAGCTCGGGCTTGATCTCGAAGGCGGCGTAGACGGCCTCCGCGGGGACGTATCGGTGCTCGCCCTGTTCCCAGAACTCCGGCGAGTATTGGCGGTCGTACACGACGAGGTCGATCTGTTGACTCCGTCCGCCGGCCGAATCGACCACGATTCCGTTGGTCACGTCGTAACGGCGCGGCAGTCGTTTGCGCAGCAGCTCGATCCAATGATGTTCGGTGCCGTCGCCCTGGACACCTGGATGGCCGGCCTGTTTACCAGCGACGAGCTGAGCCTGCAGAATTGCTTCTTGCCCAGTGAACACCTCATGGAGATCGAAGTCCTCCGCTCGATTGTCCGTCACTGGGTGCCCTGGAACGGGCGTGTCGGCGAGAACCCCTCAGCGAACGTGACCACGCGATCGGCCGTGACCGGCACATCGTCACCGAAGGCGTCCAAGACAACACCAGGCACGAGACGCTGCCGAATATCGGAGTACGTACACCCGTATGCACGCCCGCCGCGGACGCCAGTCAGCTCGACGACCTTCTCGATTTCGGCCTCCGACACGTCGAGCCCGGACAGCAATCGCTGCAGCAGCAGACGTCGCTGCCCGTCGTCGGGACGCGCGAACGGGAACGTCGCCGCTGCCCGTCGCAGCACAGCCGGGTCGAGTGCGTCGAGCCGGTTGCTGCACAGCGCGGTGAGCACGGGCAGCTTGTCATTCCTTAAGCCGTCGATTCCGCGGATGAGCGCATTGACCCCGGCCCGATCCTCGTGGTGCATCTGCGCCAACTCGCGTGATTGCGCAAGCGCATCCGCTTCGTCGATCAGCAGGATGACACCGTGAGTGACACGACCGTTGCTCGCGCGCCCCTTTGCTGCGACGTCTCTGACGACGTCGAACGCGGCGGTCAGCAGCGTCGTCATCTCGCCGACCGCGCCCTTGCCGCGGGTGCTGAGGCTCATTGGGAAAAGCGTCACATCGACGTTCAGCGACCGCGCGACCGTGTCACCGAACGTCTCTGCCAGCTCCGTCTTACCGGTGCCGACGTCGCCCGCGAGGATGACCAGCGGCGTGCGTTTCGTGACTTCCTCGACCGCCGGCGTGACCGCGCTGTGGTGGTGCTCGCTCCACTTCGTCAGCGCCGAAGGATCCAGCAGCAGCGACGCCTCGGCAACCAGCCGCCCCTTGATCTCGTCAATACCGACGAGAGCGTCTATGCGCCGCCGCGCGTCGGGATCAGGGAAGTTAACGACCTGCCCGAACAGCTCGCTTACACCGACCACGGACGGAACTCCTGACGCTCGATCGCAACGCCGCCCGCCGAGTACGTGTGGTCGCGAACCCACGAGCCGTTTCCGTCCGAGGGCGGCTCACCGTCTACGCGCGACACCCCGTGCTTCTCGTTCATCCTTGCCTTCTCTGCGGTTGGCAGCGCAGCCCAGTCGACGTTGGTCCTGAGGAGGTTGAACATCTTCGCGTTGCAGATGTTGGCCTGCGTGTAGAGGCCACCCGAACGTCCGCCCTGCAGATCGCCGTTCGCGGTCACCTTGTACTTCCAGGAGATCACTCGCCGATCATCGGAGGTCTTGAAGCCGAACTCGTACTCCGAGACGTATCCGCCGTGCAGCAACACGATCAGTTCTTGCTGGTATCGCGCGATGTCCGCCTCGCCCGGCGAGCCGTACAGCCGCCGGCACTGATCCATATCAGCGCTGACCTTCGCGGCCAGCTTGCGCGCGTGAACGAGGGTGAACGATTCTGTCGTCGTGTAAGTGGATGTCATTCTTATCCCCTGAAACTCGGTCCGAGTACGTCCTGCCAGCACTCGACAGCCTCGCCGCGCGTCGTTGCGAAAGCAGCTTCTCCGAGCGCGTCCAGTGCCCGGTGGGCAGCCTCGACGATCTTCTTGCGGTCACCTTCGTAGTAGTTCTTGGCGACGTTGTTCTCGGCGTTCACCGGGTCGGAGATCTCGATGACGTCGCCGGTCGACGTCGGTACCACCGACGCCGAGTAGTTGTCCGTGAACCCGATCCGCTGGCGCAGCTCGGTCTTGACTACGTAGGTGAAGAACGCGCTCATCGCGTCCGGGTAGTTGTCGACTGCGACTCCGGTGTCCGCGAGGTGCGCCCAGATCAGCTCGATCATGAACGACTTGAACCGGAAATCCGTGTCGCTGCGCAGCTCCATCTTCTTCCACCACTTGATGAGGCGAATGAGCTGCTTGAAGTCGTCGCCGTACCTCGCCTTGTGGTCGCGCAGGAACTTTAGGTGCAGCGTCACGCTCGTCATAACACGCTCGCCCGAGTGCTTCCGCACCAAGTACCCGCAATCGTTTGCCGCGCCCTCGTAGATCACCGGCACGACGTCAACGTCGAGGTCGGAGCCACTGAAGTGGACTCGCACGCAGTGGTCCTGCGAGACAAACTGGTCTGCGTTCATGTTCGGGTTCGCCTCACGCAAGCGGTCGGCGAGCCACGGCTGCAACTGATTGTCGTCCTTCGGCGCCGCGCCTGCCTTCACGTACACCGCGACGTCGAGGTCGTTGACAGTCTTGAGTGCCGTGCCCTTGGCGACACTGCCGCTGTGCAACATCTTCACCAGGTCGAAGGACGGGTCGGCGTCGATCTTCGTTGTCAGGCGATCACGTAGCCGCTTCACTTGTGCGCGATAACGGTCCGCGTCCTCCTTGGGCAGGTTCACCCGCTTAGCCGCGAACCGCTTGACGTCGCTGTGGCCGATCTCAGCCATCTACTCCCGCTTTCCAAACCCAGGTCACCCGTGCGGGGGTGAGTTACACCGTTGTTCTTCTCCATGGTAGTGGAGGGGGTACGACAACTTCCGGGCTTGCTTCGCTACGAGGCACCGACCCACCCGGCGTGTCACCTCGGCCGCGGGCGGCACGTCGTGGACGTGTCGGGTGGACCGGTTTGCGGGCCAGAAATTTGGCCGTACGATGGACGTACACACGATGGGGGAGGGACGATGGAGACGACATCTCGGCGAAGGAGCCGACGCATGGATCTGCGGACAACGCTGGAGGAGCGAGCGTTGATCGACCGTGCTGTCGCCGCCACCCATACGGACTTGACCGAGTTCGTCGTCACCCACGCCTCCGAAGCGGCCCGACGGGTGTTGGCCGATCGTGACCGCTTCGAACTCGATGCTGCGGCCACAGCGGAATGGGACGCGATCAACGCTCGCCCGGCTCGAGAGCTGCCGATGCTGCTGCGGCTGCTGCAGCGTCCCTCGCCGTTCACCGAGTGAGCGGGGCTTACACACCGCCGGAAGCCCTGGCCGATCACCACGATCTGAACGGATTCCGGTGCCGGTCCACCGAGCAGGGCGAGTGGCTGCGCCGCTACGCGCGCCAGTCCTCGCGTGCCGGAAGCACGCGGGTGTTCGTCGTCACCGAACCCGGCGCCGACCTAGTCGTCGCCTATTACGCCTGGTGCATGGCCCAGATCCACACCGAGGCTGCGCCCCAGCGCCTGCGCAAGGGCGCTGGCCGCTACCCCCAGCCGATCGCGCTGCTGGCCCGGCTCGGCGTGGACGTCGACCATGAGCGCAGGGGGCTGGGGGTGGGCCTGCTTCAAGATATTTTCATCCGGCTTGTCGAGCTCTCCGACGACATCGGTTGCCGCGGTCTGCTCGTACACGCCGAATCCGAACAGGCTCGTGCCTTCTACCTGCATCTCCTACCCGAGTTCGAGCCGAGCCCGACCGATGACATGCACCTCGTCCTGCTGATGAAAGACATTCGCCGCACCCTGCGCAGCTGATCTCCCGCCGGCGCCAGCCCAACGCCTGCTCGACCAACCACACCTGGGACGCCGGCAACGCTGCAAACAAATCCGGGTACGGCTCGCGGTACCGGACGTGCCCCATGGCGCCTCCGCAGCAGATCTCCCAGCTCCAATTTAACCGGCCTGGACCGAAAACCACAGGTCAGCGGCTTGCAACTCTTTAATTCGGATCTGAGTTCTGAGTGTGACGGTCACCACCATTCGCCCAGGTCGGCAGGGATCCGCTGGGAGGTCAGCAGCCGGCTCACAAACGGTCGTTTCCGGGCACCCAACCGACTGCTTCGCCAACGGGTGCCTCTCGCGGAGGGTTCCGCTGTGCCGCTGTGGAGCGCCGGCGCACGGTTGTGGCCATACGTCAAGACGAGTTCACCTGTCTCAGTGTCTGTCAAACTCACTTCAGCCTGATCCTCACGCCATAATCTCCTTCTACTTGACGAACGGACGCAGGAACATATGAAGACGAATGAACTAGCTCCGGTGCGGCGCACCGCCAGCTCCTGTGGTGACGGGCCCTGCGGCATCGTGACACGCACGTTGGCGACAAGCCCAGCGCGGTGCTCAGCCAGTCGATGCCCACAGACACCGCACTTCTTTCGCATGCCGCTCGCGACCAGAGAGACACCTCCGGTCACGAGGTGAAGGGACCCGCGTCCAACAGCGGTGACACCTGCAGTCGCCGCGCTACGACTGCACCTCTGACAGTTCGCACACGCTTTTGCGCCTTTGCTCACGCGACTCTCACTTCTGCTCGCTATCTGTGTGCGAGCCCGTCGACACCTACGACTTCATTGCAACGTCGTCCGAATAATCAAGGGCTTGCCGAAGTTTGCGCTACACCGGCCCAACTATCAACGCCGGACGTGCTTGCTCGAGCACGCACTCTTTGGGTAGTCGCACATTCGATTCGATTCTGCGACGATCGCCGGCGGTGGTGTTTCACCAGCTCAATTGTGTCCACAAGGCGTCGCAGAACTCACGTGCAGCCGCTCGCTTTCTGAGATGGTGGGCACTCATCACAACCTCGTCGGCCTGGCACGGGTCTCCACCGTCCTCCAAGACGCCCAGCTGCAACGCGATGCCCTCACCGAAGCCGGCTGCGGCCGGATCTTCGAGGAGAAAGTGTCCACCCTCAGCACCGCACGTCCGGGACTAGCCGCCGCCCTGGACTACCTGCGCCCTGACAACGGCGATGCCCTCGCGGTGTGGAAACTCGACCGACTCGGTCGTTCCGTCAAAGACGTCCTCACCATCGCCGACGACCTGCACCAGCGCGGCATCGGCGTGCGCATCTTCACCGGCAAACTCGCAGGCACCTAGCACACATTCGATGTCGCCAACCTTCGTTGACTGGTAGTAGGCGACGTTACGCCGATGGACCCGACCTGCACAGACCGAGCCGTGGCCGACCTGCGATTCACGATCGAGCCTGCCGCCCCGGCAGCGGCGTCCGGCTTCCTGGGGTGTCGCCGAGATTTCAGCTGGCTGCCGACGGCCACTCGGCCTGGGTGACTTGTCCTCCGGTGATGGTGACCTGGATGGCTGGTTCTTGGTTGGGTCCCCAGAGGGTGTAGGTGCCGGCGGATAGGGAGGGGTAGATGGCGGCGTAGCGGTTAGGCCCGGTGCCGCGGCGCTCTCGGACGGCGACGTGGGTGCGGTGGGTGTCGTTGTCGCTCGGGCTGATCTCGATTTCGGCGCCGGACAACTCGGCCGGGGCGTGCAGGATCAACGCGCCGATGTCGCCACCGATGTCGAGCATGACGCTGCCGTCTTGGCTCGGACCCAGTTGGCTCTGTTCGCTCATACCAAGCTCCGTTCTGTTGCCCGGGTTCGGGCTGACCGCGGCGGGTGCCGTCACCCGCGCGGGAGTCTTGTTGGCACCCATCCTATGATCAAGGTCACAAACTACGATGATCATCGTAGCAACGAGCGGGGCATATATTCTCGCCGGGGTGGTTGATTCTGAAGCATCCCATCTCCTTCCGCGAAAGGCACGGTCATGGCTGAACAGTCTCGACGGAGTTTCCTTCAATACGGTTCCTTGGGTGCGGTCGTCGCGGCGGGTGCCGCCCTGACCCCCGCCCTGCTGCCCGGCTCGGCATCCGCTGCGCCGGCGCCGGCCGCGACCGGGCCGCTGCCCACGGGTCCGTTTACCGCGTATGTGAAGGACCATCGGACCGGCGAGGTCGCGGTGATGGTCGGAGAGCATGAAGTGCTCTACCGCGATCCTGAGCTGGCGGCCCAGTTGGCCCGCATCGCCAGCCACGCAAAATAAGGCCGTCTTCTTGTCCCGACCATCGTTGGAGAGGTAAGTCATGTCATCTCACAAGGAAGCCCCCGGCATTTCGGGGGATCCGGCCGCCGACAACACCGACGTGTACGCATTCGTCAGCCCAGACAACCCTGACACCGTCACCCTGATCGCCAATTTCGTGCCGTTCGAAGACCCGGCCGGCGGGCCGAACTTCGACGAGTTCGGCGACGACGTCCTGTACGCCATCCACATCGATAACAACGGCGACGGCAAAGCCGAAATTGTGTACCAGTTCCGGTTCAAGACCGTGTACACGATCCCGACCACCTTTCTGTACAACGTGGGTCCGATCGAGTCGATCGACAGCAAGAACTGGAACCGCCGGCAGTTCGGCACCATCACCCGGGTCGACGTGACGGGCGGCAAGAGTGTGGTGCTGGGTAGCAATCTGCCGTGTCCACCGTGCAACATCGGGCCGTTGTCGACGCCGGACTACGTGAAGCTGGCCAACCAGGCGATCCACTCCCTGCCCGGGGGCCGAACCCTGTTTACCGGTCAACGCGCCGAAGGTTTCTATGTCGACCTCGGGGCGATCTTCGACCTCGGTGATCTGCGGCCGTTCCAGAACTTGCACGTCGGTTCGCAGATGCCGCAGGCCCCCGGCGTCAACGGGCCCAAGGCGAAGAACGTCCACTCGATCTCGCTGCAGGTTCCCAAGACCGACCTCACCCAGGGCGGTGGCCACCCTACCGACGTGACCGACCCGCGGTCGACCATCGGGGTGTTCGCCACCGCGAGCCGGCAGCGGTCCCGGGTGTACGACAGCGACGGGACGGTCGTGAACAGCGGCCCGTTCGTGCAGGTGTCGCGGCAGGCCAACCCGCTGTTCAACGAGGTCCTGATTCCGATCACCAAGAAGGACTACTTCAACTCCCAGGCACCGGCCGATGACAAGCAGTTCGCCAAGTTCGTCGCCGCGCCGGAACTGGCCAAGCTGCTGCCGGCGCTCTACCCGAACACGTTCCCGCACCTGGCCGGGCTGAACGCCTCCGGTAAGCCAAGGGCGGACCTGCTGGCGATCCTGCTCACCGGCATCCCGGCGGGGATCGTGAAGGGCTTCCAGAACTTCACCGGTCCCACCCAAGCCGATCAGCTGCGGCTGAACATGGCGGTGCCGCCGACCACCACCGATCCGAGCAACCTCGGGCTGATCGGGATGGACCCGGCCGGGTTCCCCAACGGCCGCCGCGTTTTCGACGACGTCACCACGATCGAACTGCGCGCCCTGGCGGGCGTCACCTATGCGCTGGTCGACAAGAGCTATCAGCCCGATGCCGCCGCGGGTGCGATCACGCAGGGCCTCACCTCCAGCAACACCGACGTGACAGCCAACAACACCGTGCACTATCTGCCGACGTTCCCCTATCTCGGCACCCCGCACGGCGGCTATTTCAACCCCGGCGACGACAAGCCCGCACCCGATCTCGGGTCCGGCGGCGCCATCCCGGTCGGTGCGCCCGGCACCGGCGGTGGCAGCACTGCCGGTGTGCAGGATCGTGGGATACTCATCGGCGGGGCTGCCGCGCTCGCCGGGGCTGCGGTGGCCGGGGGGATCGCAGCGACGCGCTCCCGCCAGCCGGCCAACATTGATGCTCCGGCCGGACCCTCGGTTCAACCCACGCCGACCGCAGGCTGAACCGGGCGCCAACTACCAAGGTTTCCCTTGGTCTGCGGACGTCACCGCAGCTGGCAGGATCCGCACCCAGGGGTCCTGCCCAGTCTGCTGCCGACATCTAACCGGGGGCGCCAGGAGCGTGCGGACCGGCCTTGGCGCGCTGTCCACTGACCGAAGATCAGGCAGCCGGTTGCCCGGCATCCGCGTGTCAGGAGGCCGGGCGGCTGGAGGTGAGGGTGGCGTAGGCGACGATGCTACTTTCATAGCTGCCGGCGGTCGGGTCGAACGTGCCGCCGCAGGTAATCAGCCGCAATCCGGCGTCATCCGTCATGCCGTAGACCGCGTCGGTCGGAAATTTCGTTTTCGGGTATGACACCACCCTGTCGACGGTGAACACTGCGACGGCGCCGTCGGTCCGGGTGACCTCGACCGCTGCCCCCGGTTGCAGAGCCCCGAGTTTGAAGAATACGGCGGGGCCGTACTTGGCGGAGTCGACGTGTCCGAGAATCACGGCCGGGCCGAGCTGACCAGGTGTCGAGGAATACTTGTACCAACCGGCGTGAGAGTCCTTCTCCAACAGCGGCGGAACCTGAATCGTACGGTCCGGGTTGAGCCCGAGCTGCAGCAGCGAGGACTCGACGCCGATCGACGGGATCCTGACCGACACGGGAACCGATGCGGGCAAGACCAGCGTCGGCGACGAGGTCGGGGCGGAGTTCGACGAGCCGAATCCGCTGGCTGAGGGCTTCGCTGGCACGCTCGGGGCACCAGCAGCAGAGGTGGTGGAGGTCCTTGGTGCACCGGGTGACGTCGCATCCGACGTCGGCGTCACCGACACGGTCCTGGTCACCAGCACGGTCCTGATGCTAGGATTCGCCTGCGTTGCGGTGGGCTGCGGTGCGTGTTGCTGACTACTCAGTCCGACACCCAGCAGCACCCCGCCGCCAACGCCCAACACCAGGGTCGCCACCCACCACAGCATCCCCCGGCGCCAGCCTGACAACGCGCCACCCCTTCAGCAGTGATACCGATGCTGTCCGCGGTGAACGCCGCGGCGAGTGATTCTGCTCAATGCCCAGTCTACCCGCTGGGCACCGCTACACCGCGACGCTCCAGGCAGTCAATTACGGTTGGTGATCACCAGTTGTCGTGCGATGAAGTGCCGCAGCGCCGTCAACTGCGCCGGTGACAACCGGTCGCACACCCAGTCCAGTGCAGCGCAACCCATTCGCCGGGATGGACCGCAGCCGTCAATGACCGACCGTCGACGGACAGCCGCGCCCGTTCGAGCCTCAACGCGCCGAGCCGGATCGACGTCCCATTCCAGGTCAGGGGCCGACTCTGCACCTGCACGGCCGTCCCGTCGACGGCATCGACCCGACCCCAGCGGATCCGACCAGCGGTCCAGCACCTGCCGGGCCTGCTGGGCACCGGTCCGACGCAGGAAGCCGAACTGGGGGATAGACCGCGAAGACGTGGAAACTGTGGTGGGCGACCGGTCGCGGCGACGCCTCCAGTGCCCCGAGATCGGCCCCGTGCTCGCTACCGAATGCTGTTCTGACGGTGCGGGCAAAGGATTCGCCGGCTGCGGCCTCGAGCAGCTAATTACCCGCCCTGGACCAGACACGGCAACACCGCACCGGTCTTGGCGGCAGCTGCCTGCGGTTCCCATCGACGGCCACGTGACTGATCGCCTCGACCACTCGCCAGGCACCCGGTCGACAGGAACGACGATCAACGGGACCAAGACACCGACCTCGGCAATGGACCTGGCCAGGGCGTCCAGATCGCGGCCTTGATCGCGCAGGTTGTCCGGCTGCCGCGGGACCTGCAGGAGTCGGGATCGACGTCGGCGAGGGTCGATGGCCCGGACAACTTGGGCTCGCCAGGCGGTTTATCTTGCTAGGCAGCGGGCAGCGAGCCAACGGCCCACAAGGAATGAGGCGTGCTGGAAACCATTGCGCAACCCCTTTTGAGCGTCTACCTGACATAGTATCAATTATGGGCGGAGCGAGAAGTGCTGGGGGACAGGGGTTTCGAGTCCTGAAGAGAGGTCGAACAGAAGCGCGTCGACCTCACTCGAGCTCTGCCTCGATATCTTCGATGCGCGGCAGAGCAGAGGTCAGTTCGTCGGGTAGGTCAGTGGTGATCGCGGTGGTCCACTCGGCGATCCCGATCGGCATGGTGGAGTTGCGGAGCGCGTATTCGGCGACGACATTGTTCTTGGATTTGCACAGCAGCAGACCGATGGTCGGTTTGTCGGCGGGGTGGGCGAGTAGGTCATCAACGGCAGCCATGTACATGCCCAGTTGGCCCAGAAATCCGGGGTCGAAGTCGACTGCTTTGAGTTCGATGACGACGTAGGCCCGTAGCCGGAGGTGGTAGAAGAGCAGGTCGGCGTAGAAGTCCTGGTCACCGATCTCCAAGTGGATCTGGCGTCCGACGAATGCGAAGCCTTGACCAAGTTCCAGGAGGAACCGTTCGAGGTGCTGGATGAGTCCGTTCTCGAGATCCTTCTCGCGTCGGATGTCTGCCTGGCCGACGAAGTCGAACAGGGTAGGGATCGCGGGTGGCTTGCTGGGCCAGGTCGGAGTCGCCCGGTGGCAGGGTGTGGGCGAAGTTGCTGATAGCGGTACCGGTTCGTTCGTGCAGTCGTCCGCTGATGTGGTGGGCCAGAACGGCTCGGCTCCATCCGTTGGTCACTGCCTCTTGCGCATACCATAGTCGCAGGTCAGCATCGGGTAGCTTCTCCAGGAGCGCGATCTGGTGGTACCAGGGCAATTGTGCAAGCCGGTCTTGCACGATTGCTCGGTCGGGCCAGGCTGCCGCGAACGACCGCATGTACTTGAGGTTGCGTGGCGAGAAGCCTCGCCCGTCGGGGAACTGGGTCCTAAGTCTGTCGAGAGTCGGTCGATGACTTTGCTTCCCCAGCCTTGCTGGCTCTGGCGTTCGAGGATGTCGCGGCCGACGTTCCAGTACGTGCTCAGCAGCTCTTGGTTCGCGGCGGCCAGCGCACGATGTTGGCCTCGCCAGATCCGATCCGATACCGACGCCAGTAGTCCCGGGTACCAGGCCGGCATCGTGGAACCCGGAAGAATTTCCGGGAAGCGAGGGTCGTCGTCGGCCGACTCGGCTCGTGATGACGCGTCAGCCACCGTCAACTCTCCTCCCACCGGCCTGGACCCGCGTGGGGCTTGGGCGTACAGGATGGCAGATCCGCAGGGTACCCAGGACGTATTCGCCCCGGTAGACGCGGATCTCGGCCAGGTCACGCGGGTCGTAGCGGATGGTGACTAGCTCGCCGACGTAGGGCGCGAGGGTGATCGCGAAGTACCGCAGCCCGTGCAGGTGGATGCCGTCGCGCTGCACCTTGCGTGGGGTGGCTACCTGAAGCAGCAGAAGGTCCAGCTCGGCTTCCGACTCGGGCATGCGGGGCCGCCACCCCCCGTCGCCCACCGCTCCACGGGTGGCTGACCCGTCCCCGGGGGGAACACGGGGGTGATAAGTGGTGATGATCCACCTGCCGATCGCTGCGTCCAGCTCTGACAAGGTCAACGTCGGTGGTGTGATGGGTTTGCCGCCGTTGCCGTGCGGGATGTGCCCGGGCAAGGTGGGCAGCAGCTCGGTGGTGGTCGAGCCGAACAGCCGCTCCTCCTTTCCCCTGCCGCGAGGTTTACCGGCCATCGAGTGGATCAGCTGGATGTGCAGGTCGGCGCACACCTGGCCGATGTGGGTGCTGGTGAAGTCGGCGCCGTGGTCGACGTACAGGGTTGTCGGGATACCGCACACCGGCCAGTCGGGGTCGTTCTTGCGCCACATCGCCTGGTGCAGGGCCAGCGCTGTCTGCATCGCGGACGGGTCGCCCAGCAACGCCGTGTAGCCGGCCACCGCGCGGGAGTGGTCGTCCAGGATCGTGGTCAGCCACGGCCGGGCCGGCTTGCCGGCCTGGTCGAGAATCATGACGTCCAGTTCGGTGTGGTCGGACTGCCACATGTCGTTCGGACGGACCGATTCGCGGCGCAGCGGCCCGACACCTCCCGGGCCGAACGCGCCCGGACCGCGAATGGCACCCACGCGATGGGCGCATCATCGAGTTGGGCTTGCATTTCACGGTGGATCCGACGATGGGCAACGACGTCTTGGTTGGCATCGCAGCCTCACCAACGCTGTGGCTCCTAACGACTAGTTGCGGAGTTCGTCTGGCACCGCGAGAGTTGACCGATTCGTCGACTTTGAGCCGGCCGCCGCACATACAGAGTGCGCAGAGCGAGCCCCGAGGCGACCGACTTCGCGATCTTGAGTTCAAAATCGTCAGGGGTTTGGGGCTTGCGCCCGGTTCGCCTTGCCGGCGGTGATGGGGTACGGGATGGCAGATCCGCAGGGTACCCAGGCCCTGCGTGTGGAGGTGAGAGTTGAGACCGGCGGTGACCGAGTCGAGAGCCGAATCTCCCGGGAAGAGGCGAACCATGCCGTCGGCGTCGCCGCTGCCGACCTACGCTGGGCGGGGAGCAGACGAGGCGTGGTGCCCTTCGCCAGCGCCGTCAGCAGCGGCGCTGTACTGCGCTCTTCGTGCCGGTAGCCCCACGCCCGGCTGACGCAGCCTTCGTCCCATTCGAGGGCGACGAGTGGAGCCTTCAGGAGCCGGGCGAGTTCGTAGGCGAGCGTGGTATTTACCCACGCCGCCCTTGCGAGCGTGACAGGGGTCCCCTTAGCAGCGGAACGAATCTGGTCCCCCTTCGGCCTGGCGGCCTTGCCCCCAGTCCGGGGTTGATGCTGGTGAGTTCGCCTATTCAACTGTCGTGGGTTCTCCGCGGAGTCCAGCCTGATGGTGAGCGTTGGTGGTCTCCGGCGGCGTAGCGGCTCCAGGTGCCTCCGGCCTGCGATGCCAGCTTGGCGGCGGTGACCGGGTGGTAGCCGAGGGCATCAGCGACAACGGGTGCGGGCATCTCCAAGACGTGCTGGCGGATCGCGGAGGCTCGGCCGGCGACGGTGGGGATGCCCAGGCCGTTGACCAGGGCCGCGAGCGACTCGGGGTGCATCGGCTGCCCGGCCCGGCGCCCGGGGAACAGCCAGCGTGAGTCGCGGTTCGCCGCGGTGTTCATGTTGTCTCGGTTCTCGATCCACTCGCGCAGGAGATCGGCGATGGGTCCGGGCACCGGGGACGGTGGCTCGCCGAGCCGGAGGAGGACATGGCCGCCGTCGCGGATCACGTCATCGATGGTGAGGCGGACGACACGGCTGAGCGGTTGTGCGTAGAGCAGGACGATGGCGGCCGCGACCCGGGTCCGCAGCGGCAGGTCGTGGCCGGTCAGCAGGCGGCCGAGCAGGTCGACGCGTTCGGATTGCGGAAGCGGTGTCGCTCGGCGGATCACCGCGGCAGGTAGCCGGAATCGCCTGGTGAGCTTGTTGGCCATGCACCACAGCAGGAAGGCCCGGAGGCTGTTGCGGTCGTGCTCGTTGTACTCGGTGTGCCAGGCGTCGATGTCGGCCTGGCGGCAGGTGGACAAGACGAGGCCGCGCTCGTATAGCCATCGAAGGAAGGCCGCGGCGTGCTTGACCTGGGCGCCGGCATGGCGGCGCCCGGCTGGGGTGATCGGCTTCTTCTCCGCGCGGCCGCGAAGGCGCGGCAGGAC
>JAABUT010001845.1_pt1 | contig 22391 bp, 26 predicted proteins | sample 5559281 | NCBI WGS metagenome assembly JAABUT01 (sample SAMN10711880, study PRJNA513359) | rock metagenome | isolation source: Antarctica rocks | place: Antarctica: Victoria Land, Ricker Hills nord | collected 2016-01-04
GGCGGCGCCGCAGCAAAGCGACCTCATCTGCGGTCAAAGCCGAAAGATCCCGCCCGCCGATAAACACCCGTCCTTCCGACGCGTAATCCAAGCCGCCGGCGACCGCCAGCAGGGTCGTCTTCCCCGAACCGCTCTCCCCGACCACCGCGACCAGCTCCCCCCTCCCCAACGCAAGGGACACCGACCGGAGGGCGACAACACGAGTGCCCCCATCACCGTGATAGCGGGAGACCCCCACCAGCTCCAGTTCAGCGGTGGCTTCCTCCTGCACAAGCGCTTCCGGCATGCTTCAAACCCGTCTCCTTGGTGAACCGACAACTTCCAACGGAGCTACAAGGTTGCACCAGACGTCGGAGACCGCGACGGCCACTTCTCCGAGCCCGTCGTGCGCACCTGCTGCAGCCACGGGCGCTGGACGACGGCGTCAGGCTGCTCGCCCGCGACGCCGTCCTCGGCCCCGTCTTCGCCGCCCTGATGTGCTACATCGTGGTGGGGGAGGCGACGAACGTCGTCGAGGTGTTCTTGGTCCGCGACGCGCTGCACGGGACCGCCGCGCAGTACGGCCTGATCGGAATGATCGCCGGCGCGGGAATCGTCATCGGGTCGCTGCTCGGCGGTCGCGACACCACCCTCGCCGGACGGGTCCGCTGGATCGTCCTCGCCGCCCCCGCCCAAGCACTGATGATCTCCCTCGCCGGCCTCTCGCCGTCCATCGTCGTCCTCGCCGTGGCCTGGCTCTTGCTGGGCCTCGCCAACGGGATCCTCAACACCAGCACCTCGACACTGCTAATGACCCGCACCCCCCGAGGCGTCGCGCGGCCAGGTGATCGCAGCGGCGACCGGCGCCTCACGCGGGTTCTCCATCGCCGCCCTGCTCGTCGGCGGCCCCGCCGGTGGGGTGCTCGGGCCCCGCGTCACCTTCCTCCTCGCCGGAGCCTGTGCTCTCGTCGTTGCCGGCGCGCTGGCGTGGACAGTGCGATGGAGCGCACCCATTGCCCGGACGGGCTGAGACAGCCCCGCCGTACCGGCCCGGTCGGTGACCAGCACCCCGGCTGGTTGGGTCAGATCAGAGCCAGTCCTCCAGGTCTGTCTCAACGTCGGCGTCTCAGTTCCAGGGAAGTGAGACGAAGGGCCTGTGGTCGCGCAGCTTGCGGGAGGGCGAAGCCTGTCACGGTTGGCCAGTCCCGCGGGCGCTCGGTGCAGCCTCGGTCCGGAGTCGAGCGGGGAGCAGTAGACGCCCGCCAACGGGGATGCGTTCGCTGTCACTACAGGTCGGGATGTACCAGCCGTAGCGCCGGCTGCTGCCCGGCGACCGCCTGAAAGTCGCTGAGGTTGTTGGTCACCACCGGCAGCGGCGGTGCCTGGGCCAGCGCGCAGGCCGCGGTCCACAGGTCGTTGGCGCCTCCCCGGTGCAGATGCCCTGCGAGTTTGGCGTGCAGTGGCGCTCACGCCTCGACCACCGCACTGCTGTAGGGCAACACGACGAAGCCGCGCAGCGCCTGGCGTAGCGCTTCCATCCGGCGCGGCCCCCAGCCGGCCCGATATCCACCAGCCAGGATCTCGCCGTGCGCGGCGAAGCTCACGGTGAGCACGTGACCCGCAAGTAGAGCGGCGAACTCCAAGTACCGCCCGCGCTGTGTGTAGAGGAAACTGAAGACGTCGGTATCGACGACGACCGGCCCGGCCGGCACGTCATCGGGTGTCACGTCATGCTGAGCGCCGCGAGAAAGGCGTCCCGCTCCTCTTCGTTGAGATCATTCGCGCTCAGTTCGGCGAGGTCGGGTGGTCCGACGACGCCCTGCCGCTGCTGTAGCTCGACGACTGACGGGTTGTCGTTGAACGACCAGCCGCCATCGTCCAGCAGCAGCTGCTCGGCGCGGACAACCGTCCTGGTCTCGACGCTCGTCGCGGCGCCGGTGCGCGTGTCGTACCGAACCCAGCCTTCCAGCTGGGTCTCGGCCCGCAGCGCCCGCTGAACATCATCGGCCAGCCCAGCCCGGAAGCTGACGGTCACCACTCCGCCAGCCGGCAGCCGCAGCCGTGCGGTGTACCGCTCGAAGTCGGCCTCGAATAGTAGCCCGACCACCGCGTGTTCGCGGTGGGCCGGCGGCCGCTGAGCGAGGTGTCGCATTCGTTGCCCAGTCGCCTTGTCGACGACCGCCTGCGGGCGTCCGGGATCGGGCTCGCCCACTATCAGGGTGTCGTTGCGTTCGCCGATGCCGAGCTCGTCGGCGAGCTGGGCGACCGCAGCCGCGAGCCCTACGTCGGCGTCATCATCGGGCGTTCCGATGAAGCCGACTAGGCGGTCGAACGCGCGCCGGCTGAGGTCGTCCACCGGCAGGTCCAGCTCGTCGCCTATCGCCCTTCGCGCCTCGGGAAGGGCGAGCAACTGCACGAAGCTGCCGGGTCCGCTGCCGACAAAGCGGAGGCGCGACGCCGCCTCCACCGCCCCGGTGTGCCGGCCGCTGGCCGATTGGCGCGGACGTCCGAGGATCAGATAGGCGGCCCGCGCCATGGCTCGCTCGAGGCCGAGGATGAGGCGAGCCACGTCCGATGCGGCAATCTCGCCCGGCCGGGCCTGCGCACCCGTCACCCGGACTTGGATGATCCGCGACATGCCCATCAGCGTGGCACAAGCCACCGACTGTCGTACGCGGACACCAACGCCAGCGGTGACGACCAGGGCGCGCGGGCAAGAACTGGTCCGTCGGTCCGGCCTTGACCAAGCACGGCCACGGCGGGGAGGGCCGGGGAGGGCCTGGGGAGGGCCGAGTCGTCCGAGCAGACCGCGCAGTGTCCCGGCTGTGTCGAGACGTCACCGACGAATATCCATTGGAGAGGGCATGGCGGCCGTGCGGCCGTCCCGGAGGCCGATCTCATCGTCGGCGAGTTCGGTGACTTCGGGGTCGTGGGTAGCGATGATGACTGCTGCTCCTCGGCTTGCGTGGTCGCGGAGGAGTTGCAGGATGGTGTTTCGGGTGTCGGTGTCGAGTTCGGCGGTGGGTTCGTCAGCGATAACGATCTGAGGCTGGTCGACGAGCGCCCGGGCGATGGCGAGTCGCTGCTGCTGGCCGCCGGAGAGCGCTTCGGCGAGGTGGTTGGCCTGGCCGGCGAGGCCAACCTGCTCGAGCGCCTCGACGGCGCGACGACCGGTTTCTGCGGCGGGCACCCTGCGGCTTTGCAGGACGAGCTCGACGTTTTCGGCGGCGGTAAGCACCGAGATCAGGCCGTAGCCCTGCAGGATCAGGCCGACCCGCCGCAGGTAGTGGTCGTCTCCGACGGTCAGCGGCCGGCCGTCGACGGTGATCTGCCCTTCGGTGGGTGCCGTCAGGCCGGCCAGGCACGCGAGCAGGGTGGACTTTCCGGCACCGGAGGGTCCGGTGACCGCGAGGACGCGTCCAGCGGTGGCGGTCACGGTGACCCGGTCGAGGATGGTGCGGCCGCCGCGGCGGAAGACGACGGAGTCGGCCTGCAGCGTGTGGACGGCTGGCGTTCCGGTGGTGCCGGTCATGGTTGCCGGCGGGTGATGCGGAGGGCGTCACCGTCGGGTTCGACACGGACCAGTGAGCCGGGCGGCCAGGTGTTGGTGAGGGCGTCGGGTAGGTGTAGGGAGCCGTCTTTGCCGATGACGGCGAACTGTTCGCCGAGCAGCCCTTCGGCGCCGACCCGACCGTTGCGCATGCTGATGGTGCGGCCCATCCGCGCTCCGACGTCGGGGTCGTGGGTGACCACGACGACGGTGGTGTTTAGCTCGGTGTTGACCGTGTCGAGGAGGTCAAGCACCGCCGTACGGGAGTCGCGGTCGAGCTGTGAGGTGGGTTCATCGGCCAGCAGCACCCCTGGCTGGTTCGCCACCGCTACTGCCACGGCGACCCGCTGCTGTTCACCCCCAGACAGACTGCCCAGTCGCTGACCGGCGACCGTGGACAAACCGAGCAGGTCAAGCAAGTCGTGCGGGGAATGCAGACCGCGCCGTTGGGCGCTCGGTACGGCACGCTGGGCAAAGGCGATGTTCTGGGCTGCTGTCGCATACGGCATGAGGTTGCGCCCGGCTCCCTGCAAGACGATGCCGACAGTGCTCGCCCGCAGGCGCAGGAGCTCCCGCTCGGGGAGCTTGACGATATCGTGACGGCCAATCCACAGCGCACCGGCGGATGGCTTCAACAGCCCGGCCAGCAGGTTCAGCAAGGTCGACTTACCGCAGCCGGACGGGCCGAGGATGGCGATACGCTCCCCGGCGGCGATGTCGAGGTCGACTCCGCGCAGAGCGACGACGTCAGCACCGTCGACCGGGTAGATGTGCACGATCCCGTCGCAGTGCACCGATTGCCCACCGGCGGCGACGTCGAGGTCCCGCCGGTCGATGGTTGGGCGGCCGTTCATTGCAGGTCACCCGAGCGGGTGGTGCTGGAGCGTCGTCTCGGGGCGACGGGGGGCCTGCCCGCCGTGGCACTCATGCCTGGCTCTCCCGCAGTCGGTCGGTGACGCTGGCGGCGACCAGCCGGTGCGCGGCCAGGGCCCCGACGACGCCGGCGGCGCCAAGTGTCGCCACGAGCAGGATGGCCAGCGCGGCCCAGGCAGGTTGCAGCTGCAGGCTGGGTCCGGCATTGTCCCCGCCGGGGAACAGCGGTACAGCCGGTATCACTAGTGCGCAGGAGATGGTACCGACGACGATCCCCATCAACGTGCCAGCGGTCATCAGGCTCGCCTGTTCGGTGGCGGCGGCTGCAAACAGGGTCCGCCTGCTGATGCCGAGGCTTCGCATGGCCGCGATCTCATAGGTCCGGCGCCGCGCGGAGACGTAGACGCTGAGGCAGGCGGTGGACAGTCCCAGCAGCAACGCCAGCGCCGCGGCGGCTGCGAACAGCGCCATGATCAGTGCCGGTCCTTGCCGGTCTAGGACGGCCTGGCGGGCCGACAGAGTCTCTTGCGTGGGTGATGACCACCCCGGCATCGTGTAGTCGCTGCCGCAGCTGCTGGGGCGCGTTAGCTGACAGCCACACCTCGGAGAACAAGCCAACGGCGGGTGTCTGCGCTACCCGCACCGCGTAGCTCAGGTCCACCAGGACCGCGTTGCGTCCCCCGCGGGGGAGGATGTCTGCGACGGCTGCGTGTAGCAGGGTCGGCTGACCGTCCAGCCCGGTTCCGGTCACAGCGCCGGTCGACTCAGCTGGACGGTCGCGGGGGGCACCCGAGGCCAGGACCGCCGGCAGCAGCAGCGGGGTGTCCCCCGGTATCAGTTGCGGCACGGCGCCGTGGGTGGAGTCCAGCCCGACCAACAGCCCGGCCGCCGAGGCTCCGGCCATGGTCAGTGGAGGGACGCTGTTGGGGTCGGCCATCGTGTCTGCGGAGAGGGGGGCGTGCCAGCCTCCGGCCGCCGAGGTCAGTCCGGCCCGGACCGGCCGGCCGTCCGCGGCAAAGGAGCCGATGAGGAGCTTGCCGAAGTATCCGGTGGACACGTCGGGGTCTTCGACGATGCTCAGCCCGGCGATCCGGCAGCCCGCGGTGCAGGCCGGCACGGCCGAGGTCAGGGTTTGGCTACCGGCTGGCCGCAGCACACCCATCTCGATCTCGGACCGATCGTGACCGGTGGGCTGGATGGCTAGCAGCAGGTGCAGGCGCGGCGGCGGAATGGCGGTAGTGCCCTGGTAGAAGGCGCTGAGGCCTTGAGTAGCCACGTTCACCGACAGTGCGGTGCCAGTGAAGCTCGCCGTGGGTGGGAGGGCCGGCCGGAGGCGGCGGCTGAGGGTGTCGACCGGGAAGGGCGCCCAATTAGACTCCCAGGCCGCCACAGCGGCGAACCGGTCGGCGTCGACGGCGAGGAGTCGGGTGCCGCCGTCGGAGCCGCTGGGGATCAGCTCCTGTACGGCCATCGCGTAGCGGCCGGTCGGATCGGCTTGGCGGGTGGCGGCGAGTAGCCCCGGGCCGGAGATTGGCCCGACATGCACCACCGTGGCGGCGCCGACCTGCTGCTCGGCCAGATTCTGCCGGTTGCGGCCGGCGATCCGGGCTGCGTCGAGCCCGAAGGTCGCCAACGCTACGGCGACACTCAGTAGGGCGATGGTCCGCAGTAGGGCGGGCCGGCGAGCCACCTGACGGATCGCCAGGAAACGGCCCACGTGTGTGCTGTGACGGGTTCGGCGGGTCAACAACAGTGCGGGCAGCGGCAACAGCCGAACGAACAGCAAGCTCGCCGCGACCGCAAGCAGACCCGGCACGATCAGCGCCAGGCCGTTACCTCGGCTCTGGGTCAGGTCGCCGCCAGCGAGGAGCTGGTAGGTGGCTGCGGCTGCGACGGCGACGGCCACGGCGTCGATGGCGAACGAGCGGGAAAGTGACGCTGACCCGCCGGGCGTGCGGCGGAGCTGCTCGAGGACCGGCCGGGTCAGCACGGCCCGGGCGGCGAGTCCCGCAGCGGTCGCTGCGCCGAGTAAGGCTCCGGCGACAACGGCGAATGTGGCCGGGGTCAGTGCTACCGGGGTGCCCGGCAGCAGCCGGTAGCCAACGAGGAGTCGGGTCAGTAGCCAGCCCAGCGCCAGGCCCAACGGGGTTGACAACACCAGCAGCAGCAGCGGTTCGGCCAGACCAAAGGCCACTGCGGCTCCGGTGGCTAGGCCGCGCAGCTTGCTCAGGGCGACCTCGGAGCTGCGTTCCTCGGTGGTGCGGGCGACCAGCAAGAACAGCACCAACCAGGTCAGGCCGACCAACTGGACGGCGACCAGCGGCACCAGCAGATTGACCAACCGTTGCTGGGCAGCGAAGGTGTCGAGCAGCGCTGGCAGGGACGTCGACAGCTGCACACCAGCGGTGCTCTGGCCGGCCACTTTGCTGCTGAGTGTTCCGCCGAGGCGGTGCAGCTCCGGCAAGGCCGCCAGCCGTATCCGGTCCACTGCAAGCGCGCGTTGCACGTCGACCCGGACGTCGAGCCGGTCGCTGAGGTTCATCGACGTCTCGGTGACAAAGGCGGTATCCAGCTGATCGGGTACGTCCTGCCCGCGGGCCTGCCGGCCCCCATGGTCGAAGTAGTTCGCCCCGAACCAGAACCGGTCCGCGGCGCTGATCAGCGTGTAAATACCCACAGTGCGGGGGGCGTTGACCTGAGGATTCCTGGCTGACAGGCCGTACAGGCCTAGCCGCTCACCGACCCGCAGACGCAATGTGTGGGCAGCCGATGAACTGATTAGTACTTCACCAGGCGACTGCGGACAGCGCCCCGAGCTGATCCACAGGTGTGCGCATGCCCCGTCCCGCCAGGCCAGCCGAAGGTTGTAGTCGGGCTGAATCTGGCGTGCTGACCGGGTCACCGGTACCGGATTTGCTTGGACACTGCCGACGGGCGGGGCAAAGTAACGGCCCACGTTCGACCCGGAAGTGAGGCTGACCGCCTGGGCCAGCATCTGTTCGGCGGTGACCCTGCCGCTGGAACGCACCAGCCCCACGTCTACGCCACTCTGCTGCACCGGTGCCTGAGTCAACGTGTCGCGCAACACTGACTCCTGGACGGCCCTGGCGAACAGCGGACCCATCGCGGCCGCCGCGATCGACAGTGTCCCCACGAGCAGAATGGTCAACGAGACACCTTTGCGCCACCACAACGCGCGGGCGACCACCGACAGCACGACACTCCCTTTAGGCCTGAAGGCACGACAGTCCCAGCCACCCCGCCGTCACGTAACGCCTTGCGGCCGATCGTTGTCGATCCGTTGACAACCTGACCGGCTCGCGACGCTTAGAGAGCGAAAGGACCCGCTGTCGCCTGTGCCCGGGCGCCGAACCGACGGTAGTCCTGGGCCACCGTGGGCACGCGCACGCTGCTGACCTCGTCCAGGCGCAGCAGCCGAGCCAGGTGCATCGCATCCTTCGCGTCAGTCTTGACGCGATCACCGGCCGGCCGCTGCAGCTTCGACGGGGCCACCACGACACAGCGCACCCCGGCGGCGGCCAACGCCCGGGCCAGGCCGAAGCCGGTCGGGCCCGCCTCGTAAGCCACCGCGACCGGGCCGGGTAGCGCCGCCAGCCACCGCTGGATCTCACCATGGTCAGGGCACAACCGGGCGCGGATCACCTCACCAGTCATCCCATCGATAGCGCACGCCACCACCGAACGGGCATGTACGTCCAGACCGACACTCGTACGCTCTGTGAACACCGGGACCTCCCGCAAATGTAGGCACTACCGGCCAGACTCAACCCGACCGGCAACCCACGACAACTTGCGTGTGAGGTCCCGGGCTCAAGTCCGGCGAACCTACATACCGTCTAAGCGCCTGGTCGGTCGCACCCCCTTCCGGATCGCCTGTCTGGACGACGGGGTCGGGTCAGGCAGCGTGGTCATTTCTGCGTCTCTCGGTGATGTCTGGACGCGCCCCAAAGGGCGCGGCGGCCGGCCAGGGCAATTGCCGGCAACAGATAAGTGAGCCAACACTTGGTGTTCCTCATGTGATCTCCCTGGTCAGGGCTGCTGTCGTCGGCCATCTTCGTCGCGACGGCCCACTCCCGCATAGGCCACCGGCTATGAATACGACGGCGAACCCAGTACGTGTTGTACGGCGTGGTGACGCCCGACAACGCCGCCACCAACACCTCGGGATCGTCGAAGGCCAAAGGGTGAACCTTGATCGAGGACCGCTACCGCGTCGGCGCCACCGCACCGTCGCTCGCCGCCCACGTCACGCGACATCAACCCGAACAACGCCATCAGACCGCCATGACGCGGAGGCAGCGGATGCTCGGGCAGGCGGCCCTGAAGTCGTCAACGGCACTGTCGAGCGGTACGCCGTCGAAGTGGCACCACAGACGCGTGCAGCGTCAGCTTGCAACACCGCTCCAACTCGCTCAGCGTGCCGCAGAATCGCCCCGAGGCCGACGCTCAGAGCACCATCCAGGTCCGGCCGTCAATAAGCTCGCGGGCGGCGTCGAGGTGCCCGGCGTGGGTCGCGGTCTCGGTGAGGACGTGCAAGAGAACAGCTTCTAGATCAGGCAGCCGGAAGTCCCCGAACAGGTCCTCAGGCCACCGCGACGGCGGCGCCTGCAGGGGGGTTGCACTGATGACGTCGTCGGCGAGTCGCACCTCCTCACGGTAGAGCGCCAGCACCGACTGGGGGTCCGTGTCGTCTGCAAGGCGCCACGCTGACGCCGTGCCGTCACCGACGCCCTCCCAGGCTGCCTGCTCGCCGGCCACGACAGCGCGGAACCAGAACCGCTCGACGTCGACTGCGAGGTGCTGCACGAGGCCGGCACAGCTCCACCCGGTCGGTAGCACCTGGAGACGTAACGCGTCTGCATCGAGTCCCTCGAGGATCCCCCAGACATGCTCACGCTGCCCGGCCAGGGACCGCATCAACGCCGCTTTCGTCAAATCCATGGTCGCCAGAGTCGCACGGAAGGCAATCCAGTGGTGCCTTGCCGCTGACCGTGACCGTGACCGTGACCGCCACTCATCACGGTGGCGGCGGCATACGACCGTTGTTTGGAGCGGGACCGCGTCGGCCGGGATCACGCAGGTGGTGGCTGTCGGGTAGCCGATCACCGAGCGGGACGGGTGGTGCGTCAGCCGGTTCCGGTGAGGTGTCTGAGCATGGCGGCGAAATGTAGCTGCTCGTCGCCGAGCCGGGCGAAGAACCTTTGGTCGACGGCCCCGACGGCGGCGTTGGCGGTATTGGCGACGGCGGCACCTAGGGGGGTGGCCGTGAGGGCTCGCGCGCGGGCGTCGGTGGGGTGAGGCCCGCGATCGATGAACCCTTTGGCTTCAAGGACGCGCAGCACCTGTGAGGTCATCATCGGGTCGGTGTGCGCGTGCTCGGCTAGCTCGCGTTGGGTCACGGGCGTGGCTGAGTTCAGCCAGGTGAGGGAGGCCAGGAGAACGAACTGGACGTGAGTGAGATCGAAGGGGCGCAGCGCGAGCCGTTGCGCCGCTTGCCAGGTGTTGGTTACCTGCCATAGCAGCAGTCCCGGGCTGTCGTGGGCGGCGGTGTAATCGCTGGCCAGCCGCTCACTCACGAGGTGTTTCCGGCTGCAGCGCGTGGCGCAATACTCCAATGTCGGCGGGGTCCAGCGGGATGAGCCCACGCCGCAACTGATATCCCCAGTTCGGGGTGGACGTCAGGGCCAGCAGTGCTTTGACGTCTTGGACCGGGACAGGTCGGGTGGCCTCGTAGCGGACGCGGCGGCGGAAAGGCCGAAAGTCCCCCTCATCGGCTTGCCAGATCTCATCGTCGGTGATCACACCCAGTGCGGTGAAGTGCCGCAGCGGTGTGGAGTCGCCGAGTCGTTGGACCGGGGAGTAGTAGACCAGGGTGTCGCCGCGACTCATCCGCGCGAGCCCGGCGCGCTTACCGTGCCCGATCTGCGCGATCCCGAGGCTGAACCCGCGTTGGACGTGTTCAGCCGATGCCACCCAACCAGCCGGTCACGGTTCCTGCTCCACCAGTTCGACGAGGCGGTCGAGGTCAGATTGGGCTGAGTCCCGGAATCCGCCACCGATGATCTTGGCCCACAGGAAAGACAACCGGCCCGACATCGTGATGCGCACGTGCAACTGTGAGCCGGCCCCGTCTGGGATCACCTTCGGTGCACTCTTGGGCTTCAGCACCCCGCGAGCGCCGATAGCGACCGGGCCCTGCACCCGGACCCATTTGGTATCCGGTGACCACTGCGGCCAGGTGTCGTGCTCGATCCACCGGGCGAAGAAGGCGTTAGGGCTGGCGGTGGATAGAGCCGCACCTTGTCCAAGTTCCATCGTTTTAATATGCGCGCTTACTACGGTGGTAGCAACTCCCGCGGGGTCGCTGTCCTCTGTCTCGCCACCCGATTCCTGAGCGCGGAGCATGAAGGCAGGCAAGCGCCAGGGGCAGTCGAGCCAAGGCCGAGTCAAGGGCGGGCGGCCACGACCCCACAGGTGGCTATCTCCGGACGTGCCCCGGTCACCGCGGCTGCTCAACTCGTCCAGGCGCGCCACAGCGCGGCGTACTCGCCGTCGAGATCGACCAGCTCCTGGTGCTGCCCCAGCTCGGTGATGCGCCCATCGATCACCACGGCGATGCGGTCGGCGTCGTGGGCGGTGTGCAGGCGGTGCGCAATCGCGACGACGGTCCGTCCGAGCATGAGGGCGTTCATCGAACCTTCGAGAGTTCGGGCGGTCCGCGGGTCGATCAGCGAGGTCGCCTCGTCCAGGATCAGGGTGTGCGGGTCGGCGATGATCAGCCGGGCCAGCGCCACCTGCTGGGCCTGGGCCGGCGTCAGCGACTGGTTGCCCGAGCCGACCAGCGTGTCCAGGCCAGCGGGCAGGCGCCGCACCCAGGCCGCGGAACCCACCGCAGCGAGCGCCGCCCACACCGTGTCGTCGTCCCACTCCTCCCGCGCGAGCAGGATGTTGTCGCGGACCGAGCCCACGAAGACGTGATGTTCTTGGGTGACCAGGGCAACCTCGGTACGCAGCCGCTCCAGCGGCAGTTCCGTCAACTCGACCCCGCCGATCCGCACGGACCCGGTACGGGGCCGGTTGATGCCGGCCAATAGCCGGCCCAGGGTCGACTTGCCCGAGCCGCTCGGACCCACAATGGCCAGCCGCTCGCCGGTCCGCAGCTCCAGGTCGATGCCGTTCAGGACGTCGTGGCCTTCGCGATAGGCGAATCGGAGGTCCTCGCCGACGAGCTCAGGACCGTCCGGGCGCCGGTCGCCGGGGACGCGGTCCGGCGGCACCTCGGCGATGCCGAGCAGCCGGCTGGTAGAGGCGACGCCGATTTGCAGTCGGTCGATCTCGCTGACCAGGCGGTCCAGCGGGCCAGTGAGCGCCTCGGCGTACAGCACCGCCGCGGTGATCTGGCCGAGTGTCACCCAGCCGTGGGTGTACCCGACGGCACCGACCAGAACGATGATTACTCGGGGTGCGTTGAACGCAATGTCGATCACCGCGAAGAGCAGATTGCGCAGGGTCAAGCCGTAGCGTTCGGCCTGCGCCGAGACCGCGATGTCGTCGTGGGTGGACCGCAGCCGCAGATCGGCCAGGCCGATTGCCTCGACGGTGCGGGCGCCCTCGACGGTTTCGGTGAGCGTCGTATTGATCTGGGAGTACGTCGCTCCCTCGGTGATGTAGCAGCTCTGCGCCCGTCGCAGGTAACGGCGCACCTGAATCATCGACACCGCGATGAGCAGCAGCGCCGGCAACGCCAGGAACAGCGAGTTGAGCAGCATGGCGACGATCGACAGGCACACGGTGAGCAGCGAGATGATCGCCATCGGCAGCCCGTACTGCGCGGCCCTGCTCATGGTGCCCACGTCACGCGTCACCCGGGTGACCAGGTCACCGGTGCTGGCGCCCTCGACCCGACCGAGCGGCAGCCGCAGGATGACCTCCACGACGTACTCCCGCGCGGAGGCCAGCAGATCCTGCCCGAACAGCGTCGAGGTGCGCTGGCCGGCGAAGGTGAAAAGGGTCTGCGCGCCGACGACGGCCAAAATGACCCCCGCCAGCGATGTCACCGTCGAGGGCGTCGACGCCCCGTTGACGGTCCGGTCGATCAACTGGCCCAGCAGCCGGGGAATGAGCAGCCCGCTGGCCGCGGCTAACGCATTCAGTACGACCATCGCCGTGAAAGCACCACTACGTTCACGCAGCAATCGGCGGAAGAACGTGCGGACCGCGACGTTGTCGGCGACGGGCCAGCCGCGCTCGGGCCGGCGGGACTGCGCGAAGACGACCCGGGCCCGCTTCTCGCGCAGCAGGTGCCGGCGTCGGAGCCCCCGGAGGCGCTCGCGCATTAAGGCGTCGCTCGCTGGGATCAGCTCCGGTGGCACCGCGGGCGCGTCCAGCGTGCGGTCGCGCCAGGTGTCGGCGGAGGTTGCCAGGAGGTCAGGCATGACTGTCCTGCCAATGCTGCTAACGATGCTCCGACGGTGGCCGGTCGGAGGCGGCGGCTGGCTCACGCTCGCGGCGCGGCGGATCAACCCTTGGATCGGCCTCCGGCGGATCGTCAAGTGCGCGTGTCACCACCCGTCGGTAAGCGGCGTTGCTTTCGATCAGCTCGTCGTGCCCGCCGACGGCTACGACTCGCCCGCCTTCCAGAAGGGCGACGCGATCAGCGTGGTGTAGCCACAGCGGCGAAACCGTCGCCACTACGGTGGTCCGTCCTCGCCGGTGGACGGCGACCCGCTCGGCGATCCGCGCCTCGGTGTGGGCGTCAACGGCCGACGTGGGCTCGACCAGAACCAAGATGTCGGCGTCGGTGCCGATAGCCCGGGCCAGCACCACCCGCTGCCGCTGGCCGCCGGACAGGCCACGACCGCGTTCGTCCAGGACTCCTTGCCACCCGCCCGGCAGGGCGTCGTACACCTCCTCGGCGTTGGCGACCCTGATCGTCTCCTCCGCCTCCTCGCGGGTGAGCCGCCCGTGCGGGTCGATCGCGTCTTGCAGCGTGCCGGCAAACAATTGACTACCGGTGTCGCTGACCACGATCCGGTGACGGACAGCTGCCAAGCGGGCGGCGCCGAGGTCGACGTCGCCGAGCCGGACCCCCCACTCCCGGCTGCCGACCAGCTCGTCTGCCGCGGCGATGCGCGCCCGCTCCGCCGCCCGCTCGGCGCGGGCCACGCGCGCCGCCCGGCCCTTCAGCTCTCGGCCCGTCTCGGCCGGGACCTCGACGTCGGCCGTGAGGTAGCGGCCCAATCGGTCTGCCAGCTCGGCGGACGCCTCAGGGACGGCGCTGACCACGAGGGTGAGCAGCCCGCATGCTGCGACGAAACCCGTGACCTCGTCGACCAGATCGCCGCCGGTGGGCAGCGGCACCGGCGACGCCGGCTCGCGCCAGGGAGGTGCCTGCTCGAAAAGCCCGATCGCCTTGCGGGCGGAAACCAGCGCGCGGGTGAGCTTCTGAGCAAACTCGAACAATGTCTGAATCGGCCCGACCATGAACAGCCCGTAGCCGAGGAAGCTGATCAGCTGGCCGACACTGAGGTCCCCGGTGAGCACCCGACGCGTACCCGCCCACATCAGCAGCACCAGGAATCCCCCCGACAGCAGCACCCCCGTGGCCTCGATGGCCGCTTGCCAGAGCCCGGCCGAAACCCCCGCCCGCCGGGTCCGCTGAGACTGCTCGGCATAGTTGCGGCCGAAAGTCCGCTCCCCGCCGATGCCTCGCAGGATGCGCAGTCCGGCGACGATGTCGGTGGCCATCGAGGTCAGGTCCGAGCTCCGGGAGCGCTCCATCTCCTGGCGCCGGTGCAGCGGCCGCAGCAGTGGCAGCGCCGCGCCGACGATGACCGGTGCAGCTACCAGCACCAGCACGCCCATCGCCGGCGATGTGTTCAGGACGATGGCCGCCACCACCAGGTACGCCACCAGTTGCGAGCCCGCCCGCGCTGTGATCTCCGTCAGCGCGCCGAACTCGTCGGAGTCGCTGGACGCCACGCTGAGCGCCTCGCCGGTCGGCGTGCGCCGGGGGAGCACGTGACCCAGCTGCACGGACTTGCCGGCGACCATCTGGACTGTCCCGTACAGCGCGATCAACCAGCTGCGTACGACCAAGGTGTGCATCGCGATGCCGAACACTGCCCCGATCACCGTGACGAGCCCGAGCAGTCCGGCCCACCGCAGCAGGTCTGGCCAGGAATCGGCCAGGATTCCCTTGTCGACGGCCTTGCCGACCAACCACGGCCCGAGGGTCAGCGGCAGCTGCCACAGGAAACCCACGAACGTCGCCGCCGCGATGACCCCCGGCTGCTGTCCCAGGTGCCAGCGCAGAAACGCCCCCGGGCTGCGGGTGTCCGGATCGGTCGCGACCTTTCCGTCGGCCTCCGGCTGGAACGTCGTGAGGGTCGGGGGAAAATCACGCATGGTGCAACGAGAGTAGGTCGACTGGGCAGGTCGCCGCGAACGGATAAACCCGCGCCGAGTGCCGGGTCGCTCGGTCGGTGCCCGGTCGGCTGTCGCAGGAGCAGTTGCGGCGTACGTCAGACTTCGGCCTGCTCCATCCGGTGACGCTACTGGGGCCAACATTCAATGCTCCCGCGCCGATCAACGCAGCGGGACACCCAACGCTTGGAGGCAATCATGAATGAATTGACCGCGGCGGCCCGGGAATGGCTTGCATCGCATCACCGCGCCGTACTGATCACGCTGCGCGCAGACGGGTCGCCGCAGTCGTCGAATGTGTTGACCGCCTTCGACGGGACCGACTTTCGCATCTCGGTGACGGCCGAGCGGGCCAAAACCCGCAATCTCGTCCGCGACCCGCGAGCGGTCATGCACGTGGTGGGTTCTGACTTCTGGAGCTACGCCTCGGTCACCTGCTCGGCGCAGGTCGGCCCGGTGAGCCGGCAGGCGGGCGATCAGGCCGGACAGGAGCTGCTGGCGGTCCACGACGCGATCAGCGAGGCGCCACATCCGAACCCGGCCGAGTTCTACGACGTGATGGTCAACGAGCATCGGCTCGTTCTGCTGTTGCGCGCCGGCACGGTCACCGGTATGGGCTGGACGGCATAGTGCTCCGAACGGCGTGGCCAGGGACGAGAGCCGGTCCACTATCTGGATGCGGCATGCGGTCTCGAATCGGTGCGCCCGTTGCAGCGACGAGACGGACGGCATGGAGTTCCCTGAGCCGACTGGCACTCGCTTCGCAGATTCGACGGTTGTGCGGTGGCGCTTCTCAGCGCCTCGTTAACGGTGGGCGGCCCTCTTTTGGAGCGAAGGAATGCCGAGTAGGTTGCCCGTGAGGCGTTCGCCCTCACCCCGAGGAGGCATGAGCCATGCCCGAGTCCCCGTCGCTGGCGCACATCGCGGTGACTGTCAGCGACCTGGACCGCAGTACGCAGTGGTACACCGCGTTGTTCGGTTCGGACCCTGTTCTCGACGAGGACGAAGAGGGCGGCACGTTCCACCACACCGTCTATGCCCTTTCGGGCGGGCATTTGTTCGGGCTGCACACCCACACCCAGCCGGCCAGCGAAACCTTCGATGAGCGCCGCACCGGTCTCGATCATGTGGCTTTCGCGTGCAGTGGCCGCAACGAATTGCAGCAGTGGGCCGATCGCCTGGATGAGCTGGGCATCTCCCACAATGGGATCAGAGACGCCACCTACGGTTCCGGTGTCTCGTTCAGGGACCCAGATGGCATCGCCCTCGAGTTTTTTGCACCACCCGGGGTCGACTGAGTCACAGCCCAGGTGGCAGCAGGAAAGGGTTCGCTGCGGCTATCCGGTCATGCTTGTCGGCTGGCCTCGATGAGGAAGCGGCTGGCGTGCGCGACGAACGACCCCTTTTCGCTTATCTGGTCATGCAGCAAGCGCAGGGTGTCCCGATAGAGGTCGACGGTGAAATCCGGCACCCACCAGACGCACTTGCGCAGGACGTACACGATCGCGCCGATGTCGTAGAACTCCGCGCGCAGCGTTGCCGTCTGCAAGTCAACCACCTCGAGTCCGCAGGCTTCCGCTGCGGCGCAAGCGTCACCCGGGCGGCGCCACCGATGCGCGTCCGGAAGGGGCCCGAGGAACGCCTCGCTGAGTTCAACCATGCTGGCTGGACCGACCTGCTGCGAGAGGTAGGTGCCGTCCGCCGTCAGCACCCGTGCAATCTCGGCCCAGTCAGTGCTCACGGGGTGCCGACTCGTCACGAGGTCGAAGGATGTGTCGGCGAAGGGCAGAGGCGAGTGCCCATCGTGGCCGACGACGGCAACACCAAGGGGGTGAAGCCGGGAGGTGGCCACGGCGAGATTCGGCGGCCACGTCTCAGTGGCAACCGCAACCGGGGGATACACGCCAGCCTCGGCCAGCACCTCCCCGCCGCCGGTCTGCAGGTCGAGCGACGCCCGCGCTCGGGTCAACCGGTTCGCGACATTCCGCGCGTAACCCCAAGGAGGTCTCTCTTCCGTAGCTCGACCATCTAGCCAAGAGAAGTCCCAGCCGTCGACGCCCACCTCGTCGGCTTCACTCACAAGGTCCTCAAATGAGCGCATGGCCAAAGTATGAAGACAGGGTGCACAGAGAATCCACTCAGTTGACGCTTGCTGCAGCGAACTCTGACAAGCTCCGATGCCCGGCGTCCCTGGGACGCGACGATCGCAGCCTCGAAGACGACGAGACCGATAGCAGCTACTCGCGCCTTACCGTTTCACTGGCCAAACGCTAACCCAGTCGTAGGCGACTGTCCGCCCGACGACCACAAATGGGCAGGATAAGCTCATGGTTACTCCAGCTGTGCGGCGACTGGACTTCGGCTACTTCGTACGGCCCGCCGAGGAGACCGGCACGGGCAGCCCACGAGTCGAGCCCTGCCTGGGCTACGTCGTTGAGCATGCCGGCGGTCTGCTGTTGATGGACACCGGTATGGGGAGCCATCCCGAGGTGGATGCCCACTATCGGCCCCGCCGGCGGTCCCTGACCGAAGCGCTGGCCCGGGTCGGTCATCAGGTCGACGATGTTGATCTCGTAGTGAATTGCCACTTGCACTTCGACCACTGCGGCGGCAACCCCGAGCTGCCCGGTCGGCCCGTCTTCGCCCAGCGCGTGGAGCTCGCCGCCGCGAGGAGCCGGGACTACACCTTGCCCGAGCTCATAGACGCCCCCGGCGTTCGTTACCAGGAGCTTGACGGTGACGCCGAGGTGCTCCCCGGCTTGCTGGTCGTGCCAACCGCGGGTCACACGCCGGGCCATCAGTCGGTCGTCGTGCGCTGCGACGACGGCACGGTCGTCGTCCTCGCGGGGCAGAGCCACGACACCGCCACCGCGTACCACGCCGATGCGCTGGCGTGGAAGGCGACCCGGGAAGGACACGGCCAGCCGCTGCCGGTGACGCCGGCCTGGATCGACCGGCTGCAACAGATGGACCCCGCCCGGGTCTTATTCGCCCATGACCACGCCGTTTGGGAGCCCTGACCGCTGCAAAGTGCCGACCGTCGGCCATCGCTCACCAGGAACACGCCCGGCAGTGAGGAAGCATCGACGGACCGCGTTGCGAGTGCTTCGGACTGATGGCCGCCGTCATCGAGCCGGGATGGCCGTGTCCGTACACGCATCCGTTACCGGTCGCGTCTTGCGACGAGGGCGGTCAACGGGGCGGGGGCAGTAGAGGCGACGATGGGCAAGTGACTGACGACATTGCGGCAGTGCCCGCGTCCGGGGCTTCCTCGGCTGCAGATGTTTACCTCGGAGACCCCGCGGTTCGGGCGGAGTGGGACCGGCGGTACGCCGACCGGGAGCGGCTGTGGAGCGGCCAGCCCAACGGTGCCCTCGTGGCCGAGGTCGCCGGGCTCACACCGGGGCGGGTGCTCGACGTCGGCTGCGGCGAGGGCGCGGACGCCGTCTGGCTGGCGCGGGGCGGCTGGAACGTGACCGCGCTAGAGGTCTCGGGTGTGGCGCTGGAGCGGGCGGCCGGGCACGCGCGGGACGCCGGTGTCACGGTGCACTGGGTGCACGCCGGACTGGCCGCGGCGGCGCTCCCGCCGGCGTCCTTCGACCTGGTCTCCGCGCAGTATCCGGCCCTGCTACGCACCCCCGACGCCGCGGCTGAGCGGGCGCTGCTCGTCGCCGTCGCGCCCGGCGGCGTGCTGCTGCTCGTGCACCACGCGGGAATGGACACCCAGCAGGGGCACGACAGCAGCTTCGACCCGGCCGACTATGTCTTGCCCTTTATGGTCGCCGCCCGGCTCGACGACGACTGGGCGGTGGAGGTGGACGAGCAGCGGCCGCGCATCGCACCCGACGGCGGGGCCGGCGCGCACCACACCGACGACCTGGTGCTGCGCGCGCGCCGTCTGCGCTGAGACCGGCCGCCCGCAGCCGGTCCGGCCGCTCGGCGCCGCCGCGTCCGGTGAGGGCTTTCGCTTGGCAGGTGCACCCGTGGACGAGCATCGCTCCGTCGACCTCGGCGCGTACGAAGTAGCTCCGGGCTGGTCGACCAGACCCAAGGAACGTAGCGCCGGTGCTCACCACGGGGAACTGCCGAGCGCTTATGGGAACCCGACGAGTGGCGTCACGGCAAGCCGCCGTCAGTAGCGGGCGCCCCGTCGACAAGCTGTTCACCCAGCGCAGTGAGGCGATAGAGCATCTGCGATCGGTGGCGTCTCGCCGTCACCAGGCCGGCGCCGCGCAGGGTGGTGAGGTGTTCGGAAACGGTGGCCGGTGCGAGGTCGTGCCGGCGAGCGAGGGTGGTGGTGGTGGCTGGGTGGCGCAATGAGGCGAGCAGCTTCGCTCGGGTGCGACCCATCAGCCGGCCCAGGGTATCTGAGGTGGCAGCGGTCGCTGGCTGCCAGAGCTCGGCGATCCCGCGGGCCGGGTAGACCAGCGTGGGTTGTATGGGTTCGTCGAGGACGACGGTGACCGCCGGCCAACTGAAAGCGCTGGGCATCAGCAGCAGACCTGCCCCGCGGAGCTCGCGAGTCTGGCGTTGACCTTGGTCGATCAGGACCGCTTCTCCTGTCCACCGGACCAGTGGATGCAGGGCGGGGATGAGCTGTTCGAGCCCGCGATCGGCCAGTAGCCGCCCGTGGTAGCTGATATCGGCTTCAAGCAGATCGCGCAGCACCGGCCAGTGCGGTGCAATCAGCTGTTCCCAGACGGACTCCAGGGCGTCGACGATCCGAGACCGCGTACGGGCGGGGTCGGTCAGCAGGTCCTGGGCACCCGCCGGTATGGGTTCTCCGGAACGCTCAGAGAGTGCTCGCGCCACCTCAGCATGCACCTGGTTCAGCGGGGTGGCCCGGACCTGGGCGAGCTGGTCCCGCACGTCGGGCAATGCCCGGACGGGCGCCGGCATAGGGAAGTCGGGGTTGTATCCGCGTCGAGGTTGCAGGGCCGTCAACGGCGCCAGGTCGAGATCGTCCAGCATCGGACGTACCGCCTCGAGCCACGGTAGGTGGTAGCTGCGCGAGGGCGGATCGACCAGCACTCGAACCGCGGCCATCGCCTCCCACAACGGCGACACCGCGAACCGGACCCGCGCCAGGTCGGCGACCCCGAAGCGCAACTCGTACATTCGGCCTCCACCGAATCAGTCGTGCTTGCACCGTAACCGGGCCACAGTCCTGGACATGCCTGCCGACCAGACGCCCAGCGCCGCGGGGACGGGTCCCACACCTGGGAGCAGCGGGCTGGCGACCTATGGCCAAGTGTTCGGGATCGGCGAGTTCCGGGCGCTGTTTGCCGCTCACGTCGTCTCGATGCTCGGAGATGTGGTGGCGGCTGTGGCGTTGACCGTCCTGGTCTTCGAGCGGACCGGATCGCCGCTACTGGCCGCGTTGACGTTCTCGCTGGTCTTCGTCCCCGCCCTGGTCGTCGGCGTGCTGCTCTCATCCGCCGTCGATCGACTGCCGGCCCGGGCCGCGCTGCTCACCTGCCATCTGGTCAGCGCGGCCTTGGTCGGTGTCATGGCAGTGCCCGGCATGCCGATCTGGGTGCTTCTGGTGCTGCTGCTCGCTCTGGGCCTGGTGGCGCCAGTCTTCACCAGCGTCCGCGCCTCGATCCTGCCCGACGTGCTCCCCGACCGATCCCAGTACGTCCTCGGTCGTGCCCTACTTCGGATGGTCGCCCAGGGCGCTCAGGTGGTGGGCAACGGCGTGGGCGGGCTCTTGCTCCTGGTCCTGCGTCCGAACGGCGCGCTGGCCCTCGACGCCGCCTCCTTCGCCCTGTCGGCAGCACTGGTGCAGCTCGGTACCCGCCGTCGGCCCGCTGTGGCCTTGCATGTGGAGACCTCGCTGCTGCGCGACTCCTTGTCCGGAGTGCGGGCGATGCTGGCCCATCGGGGGATCCGACGGCTGCTGCTGCTGAGCTGGATGGTGCCGGTCTTCGAGGTAGCACCGGAGGCGCTCGCCGCGCCCTACGTGCATCTGATCGGAGAGCCGGTCAGCGCGGTCGGGCTTCTGCTTGCCGCCATGCCGGCGGGCACCGTGCTGGCCGACCTAGGTGGTGGACGGCTGCTCGGTCCCGGCGCCCAGCGCCGCCTGCTCTTTCCGACGGCACTGCTGACTTGCCTACCGCTGCTGTTCTTCGCTGCAAAGCCGGCGCTACCGCTTGCCCTTGGGTTGCTGGTCGCGAGCGGTCTTGGTTTCGTCTACGGCCTAGGGCTGGACCGCCTTGTGCTCGACGTGGCACCGGAGCGGCTGCGCGGCCGGGTTCTTGCCGTCCAGGGACCCGTACTCATGTTCGTGCAAGGCGCGGCGTACGCCGTCTGGGGCGCGCTCGGCCAGGTGCTGCCCGTTCCGTTGGTTATCGCCGCCGCCGGCGGCTGCGGCCTGCTCACCGTCGCCCTGCTGCGCCCCGACCATGCCTCAAGGCCGCTATGACGGCCAGACGATGATCGGGTGCTCGGGTGCCTGCTCGCCAGACGGAGGGCCGCGGATCGGCGAAGTCCTGGGCTTGCGCCGCCGTGACGTGGACGTGGCCGGCGGTCGCATGAGCGTGTGCGAGATCGGCGGTCGGCTGGAGGTGGGAGCGACCAGGCCCACGCTCTAGGCACGATCACGCTGCCCGTGTTTTGACCCCGGGCGGGACGAGGAGAGACCGGTAACCGGGTACGAACCCGACCCGGCGCCGCACATCAAGTCCGCGGCTCCCGCCGCTTTGCCGTCAGCCGATGTGCAACCGTCTCCAGCGGGACTCAGCCTGCGAGCATCCGTTGCATCTGAGCGATCTCGTCGGTCTGGTCCGCCACGATTTTCCGGGCGAGCGATTGCGACGCACCATTTTGGCCTCTCCGCACCTCGTCCTTCGCCATCGTGATGGCACCTGTGTGGTGGCTGATCATCATGGTGAGGAACATGCGGTCGAAAACCAGCCCGCTGGCGCCCATAAGGCGGCTCATCTCATCGTCGGTCATCATCCCGGACCCGCCGGACATTCCTTGGCCCATCGTCTCGCCCAGCGGTGCAGGCCCGGCTGCAGTGGACCCAGCTGGGGTTGTATGCCGCGCATCGGGGCGCGAACTGGTACGAGCACCGGCTCAGTCCGGCGACGGTCGGCCAGCGGGTTCCGCTGTTTACGGGCAACCTGAGCTCATACCCGCCGGCGACGGGGATGATCTTGGCTAAGGGGGTGTTGGTCTATGGCAACGTGCATGGGGCGGTGGGGGTCAGCGCGGTCACCGGTCAGGTGGTGTGGGATTACGAGGTGCCGGATCTTCAACTGTCTGGGGTGGCCTACGACGCCGTCACCGGCAATGTGTATCTCACCGGCCCCAGCATTCAGGATCTGTTCGCCATTGATGCTGTGACCGGCCGGGTCGCGTGGTCGTTGACCTTAAGCTGGCCGTGTCAGTCTGATTTGGCCCCACCGTGAAGGGGCGGGTTCTAGCGATCGTTGCAACACCGGAGGTGCTCGGGAGTTGCGATGGTTCACGGTCGACCGGGTCCGGCGCCGCAGGTGGAGAAGCGTGAGCAGTTCACACGGTTGATCGCGCGGGGCGT